>Ga0070739_10001041_pt1 | contig 44626 bp, 42 predicted proteins | sample Coa_R1_7_FD_66445 | JGI IMG/M metagenome (GOLD analysis project Ga0070739, IMG submission 66445) | Surface soil microbial communities from Centralia Pennsylvania, which are recovering from an underground coalmine fire - Coalmine... | ecosystem: Environmental > Terrestrial > Soil > Unclassified ...
TGTACGGAATAGAATTATTAACCCACTCACCTAAATCTTGCAACCAGGTGAGGATTATACCAGGAGGGGATCATGAAAAGATGGATAACGGCTGGGTTTGCGCTTTTTATTTTATCCGGCCTTGCATATGGAGCAGATCAGGGGGCCGTTTCACCCCCGTCTGGTCAGAAGCAGATGGAAACCGATCAGGAGGTCGCGAAGCGCTCCGACCAGGTCACTCCGTTGAATCGGTCGGATGGAGATTTGGTCGGTGAAGTGGTCGGCGTCAATCCTTCCGAGGGAACGCTTGAAATTCAGACCGCGGGAGGGGGCGTCAGCAAGATCAAAGTGGAAGACAATATCAAAGATCAGCTCAAAGATATTAAAAAAGGGGATCACGTCGATGCGAAGATCACCCTGCGGGCGACGGCGCTGAATAAGAAGCAGGGCTGATTGCTTGCAATGCGCGTAGGAAGGGGTTGGAGAATGTTTCTCCACCCCTTTTTTATTTTCTAAGGGTCTCCAGGAAGACCGCGCTGGTAATGAGAAAGAAGCCGATGAGAACGCCCGCCACGCTGATCTCCTTCCATTGAATAACATAGAAGAAGATCGCGACGATGAGAAAAACCTTCAGGCTGTATGCAAGCTGCTCCTTGTGCTGCCGGGAGGGATCGATGATTCGGCGCTGAAATTTTCGGTGAAGACTTCGAAAGTTGAACATCCCCAGGACCCCGCCGATCAGCATCGATGCGCCGAACGCGCCGAAGAAGAGCAGCGTGGTCACGCCGACGGCCGCCAGGATGATCAACTCGTTCCGCTCGATCCGACGAAGCGCCGCATTGCTCTGCGCGAGAAAGCGCTCGCGGTCAATGGGGGGGGGAGACGGGGAGGGCTCGACCATCTAGAGTTTTTTGAACGCCCGTGAGGCCGCTTCAATGGTCTTCTCGATATCGGAGGAGCTGTGGGCGGTGGAGAGAAAGAAGGCCTCGAATTGCGAGGGGGGAAGATAAATCCCCTCTTCCAAGAGGGCCAGAAAGAATTTCGAGAACCGATCCCGGTCCGACTGGAGCGCGGTCTGATAGTCAGTCACTTTGTTCTGGTTGAAGAAGAGGGTCATCTGGGAGGCGACCCGGTTGATCTGGACCGGAATGTGCGCCTTGCGGGCGGCCTCGGACAGTCCCTCGGCCAAGGCGGCGGCGCGGGTTTCGAGTTTTTCATAAACGGCCGGATCTTTCAACAGGGCGAGGGTCGCCAATCCGGCCGCCATCGCGATCGGATTGCCGGAGAGGGTTCCCGCTTGATAAACCGGCCCGGCGGGGGCGACCATCTCCATGATCTCGCGCTTTCCGCCATAGGCGCCGACCGGGAGTCCGCCGCCGATAATCTTCCCAAGGCAGGTGAGATCGGGACGAATCCCATAGCGCTCCTGCGCCCCGCCCGGAGCAATGCGAAAGCCGCTCATCACCTCATCGAAAATTAAAACAATGCCGAACGGCCGGGTCAGCTCTCGCAGGCCGGGAAGATAGCCGTCTTCCGGAACGATCGTCCCCATGTTTCCCGGAACCGGCTCGACGATGACGCAGGCGATCTGATTCCCTTCCTGCTCCAAGATTTTCTGAAGCAGCTTTAGATTGTTGAAAGGAAGGGTGATGGTGTCGCGCGCAAGGTCGGGATGGACGCCGGGTGAGTCCGGAATGCCGAGGGTCGTCGCGCCCGAACCGGCTTTGACGAGAAGCGCATCGGCGTGGCCGTGATAGCACCCTTCGAATTTAATGATTTTGTTCCGCCGTGTGAATGCGCGCGCGAGTCGAATGGCGCTCATCGTCGCCTCGGTTCCGGAATTGACGAACCGAATTCGCTCCATCAGCGGAAAGTTCGTCTGAACCGATTTGGCGAGATCGACTTCAAGCGCCGTCGGCGCGCCGAAGCTGGTACCGTTGGCCGCCGTTTTCTGGATCGCCTCAATCACCTTGGGATGCGCATGACCGACAATCATCGGCCCCCAAGAGAGGACATAATCGATGAAGCGGTTTCCGTCCACATCGACGATCTTGCTCCCCTTTGCCTTTTTGATAAAGAGGGGATTCCCGCCGACCGACTTGAATGCCCGGACCGGAGAGTTGACGCCGCCCGGAATCCGCTTCTCCGCCTCTTGGAAGAGGGCCGCTGATTTTTCCCGTTTCATCTGCCAAGCTCCAAAAATGTGGTTTCATTCTAAGGAAAGGCCGGAGGTAAGTCAAGTCAACGCCAATTTCGTTGACATTGTTTTCCTCTTCGACTATCCTTTTGAGAAGACTTTTTTAAGGGTAATTATGAAAAAAGAATTGCAAAGCGGTATCTTTTTTATCTTTATTTTTACGCTCTTAGCAGCCTGCAGCAACGATCCTCGAACGCCGAACACGCCCCCGCCGACGACCTCCTCCGGTTGGAGCCAGTCGAGTGGCCTGTCGAAAGGGGTTTTCTACGCGTTGGCGGCCGATCCGACCAATCAAAACATCATCTATGCCGCCACTTCCACATTAAGCGTTTTTAAAACGACCGACGGCGGCTTGAGCTGGGTCCCGGCCAGCCAAGGGCTTCCGTCGCAGGCGGTCCGTTCCCTTCTGGTTGATCCGCTCAATCCGCTTAAAATTTTCGCCGCCGTGGCGGGGGGAGAGCTGTATAAAACAAACGACGGAGGGGCCTCCTGGCAGGTGGTCGGATCGGGGCTGAGCCAAACCACCGCCTACGCGGTGGCGCTCAATCCATATGCGCCGCCGAGCGGCTTTCAGGTGGTCGCGGGCGATACGATCAATACATTGAGTTGGAATGCGGTTCCGAATGCGACCGCTTATCGGCTTTACTTTCTTGATTGTTCGCTCTGTACGACCCTCCCTCCTGCTTTTGACAGCGCCACTTGGCAGAAGGTCGATTTAACCGATCCGACCCAATTCAGTTACATTCATAAAAACCTGAACAATGGGACGCCGTACTACTATGTTCTCACGGCGCTTATCGGACAAGAAGAGACGACCACGTCGGCGATGATCTCATCGAAGCCGACGCCAACGGTGCTCAACCCGACTCCTCCTCCGGCGCCTGAGGGACTCACTGTCACGGCGGGAGACGGCCAGAATACGCTTCGCTGGAACGTGGTTTCCGGCGCGGCGACGTATAATGTTTATCGCCAGGCAACACCGAATGTCGATGTGACTCTCAATCAGAATTCGATTGCAACCGGGCTCACGTCGACAACTTTCACCGATACGAAGAGCCCCTCCAATCCGTTACCTTCACCTTCCTACTATGTTGTGACGGCGGTGGTGAATGGAACTGAGACCGCAAAATCGACCGAGGTCTCGGCTAGCCAAAAGCGGATGACCGCCCTTTATGTCGGAACCGGCGGCGGGGGTATTTTTTCCAGCGGTCCCGCCGGAGAGTTTCGGCGGACGAGCAATAGCGGTCTGGACAGCGATGGCGTAGACGGTTTGGATGTTTCAACCCTCTTAATCGATCCGACGGTCTTGCATACTGCTCCGCCTACTCTTTATGCAGGCACGCGGGGAGGTTTTTATCGCAGTGTCGATGGAGGGGACAGTTGGCTTCCGCACAACACTGGGCTGACGATGCCGGCCATCTTGAGTCTGGCCCAGGGTTCCGGGGGCCTCCTCTATGCCGGGACGCCGGCCGGAATTTTTAAAGGGGTGGCGGATGGAAGCGCCAATTGGGTCTCGATCGGTGTCCCCGCAATGGGATCGGTGACTTCGATTGCAGTCGATCCGGTCGATGCACAGACGATCTATGCAACCAGCGCGACCGGCGGCATTTTTAAGAGCACGGACGGGGGGACCACCTGGTCGACGATCAATCAGGGATTGACGACAACCGATATTCGATCGATTCTTGTTCACCCTAAAAATAAAAACCTCATTTATGCGGGAGGGGTGGGAACGCTGTTCCAGAGCACCGATGGCGGAGGCCGGTGGACGCCGATCGACCTTGGAAGTCTCGACAACGTTGCGAATCCGCTCCCTACTGCTTCGGTCAAATCGATCATTTCGGGATCGAATGGGATTCTCTACTCAGGCGGATCGGCGGGGGTCTTCAAGAGTGTCGATCAGGGAAAGTCATGGACATTGATGAATACGCGACTCGCCTCCGGAGAGGTCCAAGCGCTGGTGACCGACCCAAGCCAGCCTGGGGTTGTATACGCCGCGATCGCCGGCTTTGGCATTTATAAAAGTCTCGACGGCGGCGGCAGTTGGCGGGACACCAACGGCCCGTCGTTTGTGACCAGCCTGGTGATCGATCCAAATCAGCCGTCCCATCTTTATGCCGGGACCTCCGGTGCAGGCGTCGTCCGGGGGACGGTCGGGTTGGATGGGCACCTCTCTTGGTCACCGATGAATGCGCAGCTGCCGACCAGAGGCGTCAACAGCCTCGCGCTCGTTCCTGGAAGCGGACAGGGAAGCTCGCCGACGCTTTATGCGGGGATGTTCCAAAACGGCCTCTTTAAGGTGCTTGATGACGGCTCCGATACCTGGACCCGCGTCAGCAATGATTTGTCCGACCGGACCATCAACGCCTTGGCGGTTCATCCCGACCTTCCGTCGGTGCTCTTCGCCGGAATCACCCGCGGCCTCTATAAGAGCGGCAATGCCGGCGTGAACTTGAGTCCCATTTCCGATTTGGCGAAGTTCAATATTTACTTCATCACCTTCGATCCGGCCGTCGCGCCGTTGGGGGCGGGAATGTACGTCGGCACCGACTCCGGTGTTTTCAAGAGTGTGAATCAGGGAGACAATTGGAGCCCTCTCAACGACGGGATGTCTTCTCCGGTTTATGCGGTTCTGGTCGATCCGCAACAGAGCAATATCGTTTATGCCGGCACGGTTGCGACCGGAATTTATCGGAGAACCCAGTGATCGGGGCATTTCGATCCCGCCAGGATGGATTTACATTTCTCGCCATCATGTTCTCGATTGTGCTGATTGGGCTGATGGTCGGCACCGCCGCCCGGCAGTTGACCACTGTCGCCAAACGGGAGAAGGAGGTGGAACTCTTGTTCCGGGGGCGCGCGATCCGGCGAGGAATCGAGCTTTATTATCGAACCAGCCGCGCCGGCTTTTCACAATATCCCCGGTCATTGGAAGATTTGATTAAAGATCCCGGCTCCCCGGCGGTCCGTCGCTATTTGAGGAAGCTCTACACCGATCCGATCACCGGGAAAGAGTGGGTCCTCGTCCGGGATGGAAGCGGGCGGATCAAGGGGGTTCATAGCGCCAGCGAAGAGGCTCCGCTGAAAGTCGCCAAATTTCCAGAGGAGCTGAAAAGCTTTGAGGGAAAGAAAAAGTATTCCGAATGGGTCTTTGAATATAACCCGCAGCAGAGCATTCCCAACCAGCCGGTGCCGCCCCCGCCGGTCCCGCCGAATACTCCTTCCCCACCCTCCGCGTCGACTCCGCCCTCCGGCGGCGATCGACCGCCGCCGTTCTGATCTTCCAAGTTGTTTTCTCGCTTCGCTTGAAGCGAATCCGATCTATTACCAGCCCTAGCGAATGCTAAGCGATTGTTCCTCCAGCAGTACATACCTTCCGAGCGGCATCAGAGAATCTATTTGACTTATCTCGAAGAGCAAAGGTCAGACGCGCTCGGCCACCGCTGCAACCGCCTCTCCTGACGTTGACCGAATTGATTATCTCCTGAGCACGAAGCGTTCCATTCTTTTTTATCCCACGAGCTAATTCCACTCCGTATCCGCGGCACCTCTTTTGCTGCTTATAATGGCTTATCAGTTTATACCCAATGAGCTAATCCGATCGGCCTCCAATCTTATACTCCAAAAAATAAATGAATAGTCCTTTTTGAGGAAGTCTGAATGAACACTCAATCCGTAACGCAGATAAAAACTAAGAATACATCTGCAACTAAGTTGCAAAAGAGGATCTCTTACGGGGCGGAAAATTTACGTGACGGACTAGGCCCTATCCTGTGAATGTCTCCGAGGAACCCGGTGATCCTCGCAGTCTTGCGCAGCAGTTCTGTCCGATTTAGCCATTAAGACAGCGCCGCTCCATGGAATCCCATGAACTCAGAACTGAGTGAAGTATGATCGTCTTACCCTTTTCCATTCTTTCTTGTTGCAATTGTGTCGATGTTAAAGCAAAGGAGTTACCACCGATTTGAAATAAATGTCCCGGTCTCAGGAGGTCGCCATGTCGACTCTATTTCGTTTCAGTCTGTTGTTTGTGTTAATGACCGGATCTGCACATGCTGCGATTCAGTCGGATTCTACTTCCTCTGACTCACAGTCGCCCCGCCAGAAACTCATTTCATCCTATGGCAAGTTGCCGCTCAGCTTTGAAGCCAATCAAGGCCAGACCGATTCTCGGGTAGGATTTCTCTCGAGAGGAGAGGGCTATCATCTCTACCTGACTTCGACCGAGGCGGTGCTGGCGCTGACCAAGCGCCCCGGAGTTGACAGCGAGGGGGGCGACACCGCGCTTAGGATGAAGCTGGCCGAGGCAAATCCTCATCCGAAAATCTCGGGAGAGGAGGAACTCCCCGGCAAGAGCCACTACTTCGTTGGAAGAGATCCCTCCAAATGGCGGACCGACATTCCGACCTATGCCAAGGTTCGATACAGGGAGGTCTATCCGGGAATCGACCTGATCTACTACGGCAATCAGCGACAGTTGGAGTATGACTTCGTGGTGGCGCCGGGGGCCGATCCGAAACGAATCGAACTTCAGTTTGAAGGTGCAGACCGACTCCTTATCAATGAGCAAGGAGACCTGTTGCTGAAGATCAAGGGGGAAGAGATTCAATTCCTCAAACCGCGCCTCTATCAAGAGGTGAATGGAATCCGGCGGGAGGTCTTGGGCCGATATGTATTGAGGGGAAAAAACAGGATCGGATTTCAGGTGGCCGATTATGATCCCAGCCGGCTGCTAATTATTGATCCGGTGTTGAGTTATTCGACGTTTTTCGGAGGGACCTCGTCCGCAATTGGATTCCGCGATAGCCCCTCTGGAATTGCCGTCGACGGTTCCGGCGCAATCTATCTGGCCGGCTCGGCCGGCACAACTGATTTCCCTGTCACGCCAGGTGCTCCGCAGAGTAGCAATCATGGTAAACAGAATGTTTTCATTTCCAAGCTGAACCCAGCCGGGACCGCGCTGATCTACTCTACCTATTTGGGCGGAAGCGCCTATGACATCAATACCGGGATCGCCATCGATTCTTCCGGTAATGCCTATGTGATCGGATATACCTACTCCACCGATTTCCCAACCACGCCGGGGGCCCTTCAGACCGTTGCTCCTTCCCCAACGCAACCAAACAACTTCGCAGCGAAACTAAATGCGTCCGGAACCGCGCTCATCTACTCAACTTATCTTCCGGATTGTGGCGCCGGCGCTATTGCGGTGGACAACTCAGGGGACGCCTATATTGCGGGTTCGGTATTCAGTAGTCCCAGTTGTCCGACCACGGCGGGTGTTTACCAGCCCTTTTTTGGAGGGGGCAATTCGGACGCCTTTGTCATGAAGCTCAATCCGGCCGGCAGTATCATTCTATATGCAACGTACCTCGGCGGCAGCAATGATGATGAGGCAGCGGGTATCGTCGTCGATGCCACCGGGAATGCTTATGTGACCGGACGGACCCTCTCAATCAACTTTCCTCTAGTCCATCCCCTGCAATCGGCGATCGGAGGAGGGTGGGATGCTTTCGTCGCCAAGATTAATCCTACCGGGAGCGATCTTGAATACGCCACTTATTGGGGAGGCAGCGGAAATGACTACGGATATGCAATCGCAATCGATCCATCAGGAAACGCCTATTTTACCGGATACACCTACTCATCCGACTTCCCGGTCACTCCCGGCGCTTTCCAGACGACGGCCGGAAAAAGCATTGGTACTTTGAGTGACGCATTTATTTCCCAAATCGGTCCCCATGGAGCTACGCTGGGGTATTCCAGTTATCTCGGCGGGAGCGACTACGACTCCGGTTCAGCCATCGCGGTCGACAGCGCCGGCAACGCCTACGTCGCAGGCTTGACTGGATCATCTGATTTTCCACTTGCTCGTGCAATGAAGAACTCTTTGGCTGGAAGCCGATGTGGAGAGAATATCCCCTGCTGGAATGCATTTGTTGCCCGCGTGAACGCCGGCGGGGATGCGCTGACATTCTCCACCTTTCTTGGTGGAAGCGGTGGCGCTTCTTCAAACGGAATTGCTTTGGACTCTCATCGCAACATCTATCTCGTCGGATCATCTTTCCGCGGTGATTTTCCCATCACATCTGGAGCTTTCCAAAAAGATCCTCGTACGATGTTTATCACCAAAATTGCAGAGTCTTCCGTCGTCACCACGATCACTGCAACTCCACAGTCGGGAATCGGACCCTTTACGGTTCATTTCGAGGGGGCTGCCACATCTGAATCGGGTGCAGCGATTACATCGTACTTCTGGGATTTTGGCGATGGCACCACGGGCACCGGTCCGAAAGTAGACCACACTTATACGGCATCGCGGGGATACACCGCCCAACTGACGGCAACCGACTCCAACAGCCAACAGGGATCGGCCCATGTCAACATCAACGTTTCTGATTTCACATTGAGCCTCTCTCCTGATTCCGCGGACATCGTGCCGGGGGAGAGCGCTACTGCGACCCTCGTTATTCAACCAGTGCCTTACGAAGGCATTCCGGTTAATTTGAGTTGTTCTGTCCCGTCAGTGACCGGGCTCGCCTGTAGTATGAACCCCACCTCCGTCGTTGCTAATTTTCCCATTGATCAGAGGGATCCCGGCACGACATCTATGCTGGCTGTAACAACGCAGGCCTCTACGCCGATCGGAAGCTACCCCGTCACCATCACGGGGCGCTCAGGAGGCGCTGTACACCAAGTAACCTTTCTCCTCAGGGTGAGGCCGGGAGATACCTTCAATAAACCGGACGGCCCCACCCTCGGCTCGAACTGGAACGTGATTCTCCCTGTTTTGGAGATCTTCAGCGGCCAGGTGCGAAACCAGGATAGCGGAGATAAAGCGGCGATTTTCAACTGGCCGATCGGTCCAGACCAGGATGTCTCCGTCAATTGCAAAGTGACCGCCGAAAATAATGGCTGCGGTGTGATGGCCCGCTGGTCGAGTCCAGACAACTATTATTACGCCCGAATCGATGTGGGGCACCTAAACCTTGTCCTTTTTAAATCGGTCAACGGGGTCGTGACTCAACTCGGCAAGACCGATCTCCCCCTTCGATTTACGAGGTACGACACTTATTATCCGATTCGGCTGGTGACGCGTGGAAACTCGCTTTTCGCCTCGGTGGTCATCATGCAGTGGGCTGACGGCTGTTCCCACAACAACTGTGTGGGGCCAGTCACTTATGCGATCACAGCGGCCGACAACTCCCTGAGTAGCGGGGATTATTCGGGCATTCGCTCCTTTGCCTCCGCCCCCGATACGACCTGGTTTAAAACCTTCTCCGTGATTCGTCCGGACACTCCGATGCAAGGGGAGCTTCTCTTTACCGACGAATTCAATCGGACCACCGGCCTGGGCTCGAATTGGCAGGTGTTCTTCGGCAGCTACACCACCAATGGCAGCAACGCGGTTTCCCAAGGGAGTATTGCAAACTGGGCCGCTGTCGCACAGCCGCTCAACACCAACGACTACACGGTGGAATCGGTGCTGACGATTCCCGCAGGCTCGCTCTATTCCGGCATTGTCGCGCGCGGCAATCTCTCCACCGGTTTCTATAAAGATCTGTATGCCGCTCAGATTGCAACCGATGGCTCTGTCAACCTCTATCGTAGAAATGCGGGTAACTGGACGCAGCTCAAATCAACTCAAGCCGGTATTGTGGCCGGTACGCCTTATACTTTGAAACTCAAAGTATCCGGTAGCAATCCAGTAAATCTGGAGGTCTCTCTTAACGGGAATTCCCTCTTCGCCTATCAGGACAACTCCTCCTCTCAGATCCTCTCGGGTGTGCCTGGCATCCAGAATTATAATCCCGGCGTGAAGTATGATCGGTTCACGGTGTTCTTGAATGCAACTCCCGATACCACTCCGCCGTCGACTCCTTTAAATTTAAGTGCATTCGCTAGCCCAAAACAGGTCTTTCTCTCCTGGCCCGCATCGGAAGACAACGTGTACGTTTCCGGATACCATGTTTTTCGAAACGGGGCGCTGATCGCCACCGTTTTCGGGCCGGCCTATGTAGATAGTGCGGTCTCTATCCAGGAAACCTATACCTATGCCGTCTCGGCCTTCGACTCGTCAAAAAACGAATCGCCCCAGTCCACGCCGACCACGGTGACCGTCCCGACAGTTCGACTCAGCAGAATCGACATCACTCCAATCAGTGCTTCTATTGCGGTGGGCGGCTCTCAGCAATTTACGGCGACCGGGGTCTACAATGACGCCAGTACAAAAGACATTACGACGTCGGTGACCTGGAACTCCGACACCCCAGCCGTCGCCAGCATTAGCAATCAGGCGGGGAGTCAAGGTCTGGCAACGGGGCTTTCGGCGGGAAGCACTTTTGTTTCAGCCAAAGATCCCGCTACAAATATCCCCTCTGCATCCGTCTTCCTGAGGGTAACCCCGAACAACCAGCCTCCGATTGCCCGCCTCTCGGTGAATCCCTCCTCCGGCACGGCGCCGCTGGCCGTTCACTTCGACGGCTCTGCTTCGTCTGATCCGGATGGAACGATTGCTTCGTATTCTTGGTCATTCGGAGATGGAGGCAGCGGCAGCGGGGCGACGGCCGATCACACCTACACAACATCTGGGACATATACCGCGACACTCACGGTGACCGATAATCTGGGGGCAACCGGCTCAGCCCAGACCACCCTCACGGTTAGCCCACAGAGCAGCAGTATTCTCTTCAATGATGATTTCAACAGGACCACCGGTCTGGGATCCAACTGGCAGGTGTTTTTCGGCAGCTTCACTACAGATGGCAGCAACGCGGTCTCCCAAGGGAGTATTGCAAACTGGGCCGCTCTTACGCAGCCGCTCAACACCAACGACTACATAGTGGAATCGGTTCTCACGATTCCCGCAAGCTCGCTCTATTCCGGCATTGTTGCGCGCGGCAATCTCTCGACCGGTTTCTATCGTGATCTGTATGCTGCTCAGATTGCAACCGATGGCTCCGTCAACCTCTATCGAAGAAATAATTATGCCTGGACGCTGCTTCAATCCGCTCAAGCTGGCATTGTGGCTGGAACTCCTTATACTTTGAAGCTCAAAGTGGCGGGGAGCAATCCGGTGAATCTGGAAGTCTCGCTCAATGGTACTTCTCTCTTCACTTATCAGGATAGCTCCGCCTCCCAGATCCTCTCTGGCGTTCCGGGCATTCAGAACTATAACCCCGGTGTGGAATACGATCGATTCACCGTCTACACAAGCAGCGGGAGTCCTGTGAATCAGCCTCCGGTGGCCAAGATCACAACCGATGCGACTTCAGGCGTGGCTCCTCTGACGGTTCATTTCGATGGGAGTACTTCCTTTGATCCGGATGGAAGTGTTATTTCCTATTCCTGGAGCTTCGGAGATGGAAATACAGGGAGCAACTCGATTATCAGCCACATCTACACTGCAGCCGGCACCTATACGACGACTCTCACTGTTACTGATAATAATGGCGTAACCGGCTCCGCGCAGGTGACGATCACGGTGACCGCCTCCGGAACCGTGACCCTCTTTAGCGATGACTTCAATCGCACCACAGGATTAGGTCCGAATTGGCAGGTTTACTTCGGAAGCTTCACGACAGACGGAAATAACGCGGTCTCGCAAGGAACCATCGCAAATTGGGCGGCGATTACACCGAATCTGAATACGAATGATTACTCGGTGGAAGCGACCCTGATCGTGCCGGCGAGCTCTCTCTACTCGGGAATCGCGGTCCGCGGCAATCCGGCGAACAGCTTCTACATGGATCTGTATGCCGCGCAGATTGCCACCGATGGACATGTGAACCTGTATCGAAGAAACGCGGGAAACTGGACGCTGCTGAAATCAGCCCCAGCGAGTATCGTGGCAGGAACCGCCTATACGCTCAAGCTGGCGGTCTCAGGGGTCAATCCGGTGAGCCTGGAGGTGTCGCTAAATGGATCGGTCCTCTTTGACTATTCCGATTCTTCCGCCTCTCGGATTCTCTCAGGCATCCCGGGAATTGGAAATTATAATTCGGGAGTGATCTATGATCGATTCTCCGTAACCAGTCCATAAGGCACAGGGTGAATGACCCCGCCGATCCGCGCGGCGGGGTCATGGACGTCCAATCTCTTATCGTTTTAAAACGTATTTCCTAAAGTAATAAAAATCTGCGTAATCCCCAGATCGCTCAGTCCTCGCGCAACACCGGCCTGAAGGCGAAGCGGAAGATAGTAGCCGAGGTAAAGATCGGTTCCGAGGCTGGTTCCAATCCCGCTTTTAAAAGACGGACCCCTCCCTTCCGCATTCCAGGCATCTCCCAGATCTCCGAAGAACGTCGCATGAAGGCGGCGAATAAAGAGAGGATAGGTATCCCAGCCCCGGTCGATATCGACCAGCGGAAAGCGGTACTCGACCGAGAGGGAGAGCGCCCGCTCGCCGCGGAATTCCCGCAGCGGATATCCACGCAGCAGAAAGGGGGCGTCCTGGAAGCCGATCAACGGCGCCGTCAGCCCCCCGACCTGAAAACTTTGTTGGACGAGAAGATCTCCGTGCGCGATCCCGCCGGCGATTTGCGCCGCCACGATCTGGTTCGGCCAGGGGAGGTTGTGGTATTCACGCCAACCGGCGATCGTCCGCTGGCGATTGAAATCGCCTCCCCAGGTGCGACGAGAAATTTCTTGCGTAAGAAATAAAAGGCGCCCTGCTTCGAGGCTGATGGAATCACCGAACTCATGGGTGCTGTTGTAGCTCCAAGAGAGGCGAATGCCGCTTAAGTCCCCTTCTCCCGGAATGACCAATGAACCGTCGAGGTCATTGAGCGTTGAGAGCCTCTCCCACTGATAGCCGATGGAGAAGTAGGTTTGCCACTCGAAGGCGAGAAGAGGAAAAATCACTTCGAGCCGAAGGCGCCGGTCGTGCTCCCAATAAGTGCCGCGCGACCCATCTGGAAAAATCAGAAGATCCAGGAAAGGATTTGCCAGATCGAGCCACTGGAGGTGAAGGGTCGGGAAAAAGTGTTCGTTCCAGTAGTCGATCTGGTCGGAGAGCCGCTCGCTTTCTGTGCCATAGAGGAGTGTGAGCAGATAGCGATCTTTCCCGAGCGGATCGGCCGCCCCGGTCAGAAGACCGACCGTCGCCCCTGCTTCATCGACGCCGAGAACAGGAACCCAAAAACGAGGAAGAAGGGTCGCCGGCTCGAAATAAGGATGGAGCGGACCGATCGGCGCGATTTCTTCAGGAGCTTTCTCCGTCGAGTGCTCCGGCGCTTTGATGGAGACCGCTTTCCAGGCGACGCGATCATACGGAATCGCCGCGATCTCGAAGCCGGTCGCATGATAGGAGGAGAAGTAGATCGACTTCGAATCGGGGGAGACAAAAGGGGTGAACGCGCCGCCGAGAAGCCGGGTGACCCGGTAGAACCGGCGCTCTGAAAGGAGATAGGCAAAGAGATCAAAGATCCCTTCCCGATCGGAGACAAAGAGGACGACCTCGCCGTCGGGAGACCATACTGGGGTGAGGTCGAGCGCAGGATCTTCCATCAGCCGTTCGAGTCGGTTTGAATCGAGGTCATAGAGGGCGATATCTTGATTGCCGTCGCTCCAGACCGAGAGGGCGATCCGTTTTCCGTCGGGCGACCATCGCGGTGTGGCAAAGAATTGATCCCGCGCCGCGGTGAAGAGCAGTCGGCTCTCTCCATTTTCCCAAATCCAGAGGGCGCTCCGATCAAGATCGTGCCGAACAAAAACAATCCGGCGCCCATCGGGAGAAACGTCCGGGTCCTTCGCGCGCATTCCTTTCGTCAGCCGATGAAGCATCCCTTGCTCGAAATCAAACCGATAAAGATCGCTGTAGATAGAGAAGTTAGCGAAGACCTCCACCTGGGAGAAGACGATCGATTTCCCGTCGGGCGACCAGGAAAGGCCAACATCGGAAGTTCGTTTAATCGGCTCCTCTTCATTCCTCTCTTTGCTGTCGAGCGTTCCTTGGGGAGGGATGAATCGAATCGCCGGGTGTTCTCGGCGATTAATATCGGTGTAGGCGATCCGTTTGCCGTCCGGCGAGGGGATGGGGGCGAGCTTCCAAAAGTCGGGCCGGGTCAAGGAACGGGTTGGAGTGATCCCCTCCTCTTTCAGTTGTTCTTCTTCCCGGCGATATTTCTGATCAAGCGAATCTTTCCACTCCGACCAGAGGGTGCTCAGGCGCGCGTTAAAGACATCCGCCGCGTTGGTCTCGACGAAAAAGGGGATCAATCGGGCGCTGTATTCATTGCTCCATTCGGCGATCTTTTCATCTCCATCGCGGTCTCGAAGAAAGCGATGAAAGGCGGCGCCGTAATAATACGGGGTCATCCCGGCGGGCCATCGGTCGGGGAGGTGGGCCTGATCGATCGGCTTGAATTGATCTTCGAGGATGGCGGTTCGAAGGATCATCTCCGAGAAAGTCCCGTCCGATCGGTCGGTCGTTCCGGCATCGCTCTCTTCATAAACGGCCAGCCCTTCGATCAGCCAGAGCGGCTCCCAGACATTGGGAAGAATGGCTCGGCCGAAGAGATATCTGAACGCTTTCGGAACGCCGTGCGCTTGATCTAACTGGACGATGTGGGTGTATTCATGAAAAATAATCGCCCGGAGCCAACTCCGGTAGCGGAGAGGGGTGAGAATCCCGGCCGCCGGGGGATAGGGATTGATGTAGATCGTATTGTAAGGGAAGGGGGTCGCCTCCCCCTGAACGGTGTCGGCGTTGTCGATCAAGACCAACTGGGTTTTCCCCTCCGGCATCCAATGAAGCCGCTCCGTCAATCGAGCATAGGCCTCCTCGGCATCGCGCCCCGCCTCCGCTGCGATCAGCTCTTCTTTCTGATGAAAGTGAATTGAAAAATGGGGGGTCTCCAGCGTCTTCCATACCAGCGAAGGGTCGACCTTGGGAGGAGCGATGGGAAGAGAAACACACCCGGAGAGCAGTACGAAGAGGGAGATCCACCTGAAGAAGATTGGGCTTCTCTTCACGCGGATCGTCGATCTCCTGAAGAAAGGAGAGAAAGAGGCGGATTACCAGTCGTGATATTTGGTTCCATCAAGGGCCGTTTCATTGCTGGTGGTGTAGATGTCGTAAACATCGTCCTGGCACCAGGTCTCGGCGTCGGGAGCGTCGGTATAGCAGCGGAATCCCCACTCTCCTTTTTGGGTCATTGGATCGGAAGGGATTTTTCGAAGATAGTGCCGGGTGCTCTTCTCAACCTCCCCCGACAGCTCGACATTCAAGAGAATGTCCAATTTCTTCGGATATCCGGTCGTGCTGGTGACCTCTTTGCAGGTCAGCTTATTGCGTTTGCACATCTCCCCCAAAAGATTGTCTCCGTCCCGGTTCCAGTCGCGATGAAAGTCGTCAATGGCGGCGCGCAAGACTTGGAGATTTTGCTTCAGCTCGATCTCTTTGGCCCGCTTGGTGAGATTTTTGGAAAGAGGCATCGCCATCGCCGCAAGGATCGAGATGATGACCAATGTAATCATCAACTCGAGCAGCGTAAATCCGGTCTGCCGATCTTCCCTCTGGATCGGAGCGTCGTTTTGGTTAGAGTGAATAGGCAATATCAGCGTGTCGTTTCCTCGACGGATCAAAATCGGCAATGGACCCGATGCGATTGTGATTATATCGGATCACTGAAAAACGTCAAGCGATTTGAAGGGGCGCGGCGTTTGCGATTGAGAAGAGGGGCGTGAGGACGGCATTTTTATCCCGCACTCCTCATCTTCTTTTACCTCGACAAGGGGAGACCCCGCTTGGGTTCGTGGAACCCGAACAGCCGGACTTGGGGGGGATCCGGTCGGGGTCTCCCCTTGGGCTTCCCTGCACTCCCGGAGGAGCGCAAGTGGGCCGAAATGAAAAAACCTGCGAAAGGTTTACAATTTGATTCAGACGGATTTCATTTTCGACGCGACCGATTCTGGAGGGATGCCTCTCATTTCTTTTTGTGAGGAGATCATCTTTCCGCGTCGGCTCGTTTCCCTATTATTTTGCAAGTGTGATGCCACTTCGGATTTCCTCGTTCGGGTTGGTCATCCGAGCGAATTTGGATATAATGAACAATGAGACTTCTTTAGGGAGTGGCGCTTGGAACAGTCGTTCGATATTCTGATCGTCGGCGGGGGAATTATCGGGAGCAGCGTTGCAATGGCTCTTTCGGAGCGGGGCGGTGGTCGGATCGGGGTGATCGATATCGACCTCTCCGGGACGTGGGGCTCCACCGAACGGAATGCCGGCGGGGTCCGCGCCACCTGGGAGCAGCCGATCAATGTCGAATTGGGAAAGCAATCGATTGCATACTATGAGAAGATCGCGGCCGAAGTCGGCTTTCAGCAGAAGGGATATCTCTGGCTCTACAGTTCGGATCAGTGGCGGCGGGTGCCCGAGCGACTGGCGATGCAGCGGCGTTTGGGCGTCATTGTCGAAGAGCTGACCCCGAATGAAATCGAGGCGCGATTTCCCTTTCTCGATCGCCTAGACGGGGTCGCTGGAGCCACGTTTTCTCCCCACGATGGTCTGATCAATCCCAATCTCTTGAAACTCCATTACAGGCGAATCGCTTCGGAGCGAGGGGTGACCTGGATCGATCGCCGCGCGGTGGAGCGAATTTCGGTCGATCAGGGGAGAGTCTGCCTCCTTCTTCGTGAGGTGCACTCTCAGGACGAGGTGGAACGGTTTCTCAAAGAGGGGAGTCTTCCGGAAGGAAGCGTCGAGGAACTCTCGACGCGAATGCTGGTAAATGCCGCCGGATCGTGGGCACCGCGGTTGGCTCGTCTTTACGGCAGGCAGATCCCTTCTGTTCCGATCCGACGACAGGTTTCCGTTGTTCACAGCCAGGAGGTGGATCTCACACCCTATGGGATGATCGTCGATACGAGCGGACTTTACTTCCATCATGAAGCGGATAATATCTTGGCGGGATTTTCGATCCCGAACGAGCCGGCGGGGTATCGCTTCGATGAGGAGGGATATGACTTCTTCATGCAGGAGATCTGGCCCCGGCTCTGGGAGCGGGGGAGCCGGTTCGAAAAGTTAAAATATGTGAGCGGATGGGCAGGGCTCTATGAAGTTTCCCCAGACAAAAGCGCCATCATCGGAGGAGTCGCCGGCCTTGAAGATATTTTTGAGGCGCACTCTTTCTCGGGGCGCGGGGTGATGCAATCGTATGCCGCCGGCCGGGGTCTGGCCGAATTAATGATGGAGGGAAGATATCGCACGCTTGATCTGACCCCCCTCTCCGGAGAGCGATTCGAGAAGGGGGCGCTGGTTCCGGAGGGGCTTCATATCTGAACGGATCGAAAGCAATTAGGCGGCCCTTTCCCGGAGCTGGGCCATCTTCTCATGAAGCGATCTGAGCTTTCGCTCGATCTTTTTTGCGTCGGCCAGCTTCTTTTTGATAACCGGATCGGAGGCCGGATTCTTTAGGCCATTCTCCTGGGCCATTTGGTAGATCCGCTCGCCGATTTCGGAGAAATTTTTCTCCGCCTTTTGTTCAAATAAAAAAACCTGATAACGTAATTTCCCGATCCGGGCCATCTGGTCGGCCTTTTCTGAGACCGAACCGGCCCGCCGTTTGACATGGGGAACTTCTCCACGCATCTCCCGCGTGATATCTTCTTTCATTTTCGACCATGAGCTCATTGGATGTTTCTCTTCGGACACAGGAACCCTCATTTCATTTTAAGATTTTTCATCCGATAAATTCAATCGTGATTCACGTCCGGTGAAATCCCCCTATCCGGGGGGATTGTCCCCTTCCCTTTTTCTGTCATAAATTCATCCTTGTGAAACAAAATTGATCTACTTTAAATATGGAGGGTGCAATGAACGAAAAAGAAAATACAGAGTTGATTCGAAGCATGTATGCCGCATTTGGGAAGGGAAATCTCCCCGCCATTTTGAATTCAGTAACCGACGACGTTGACTGGCAGACGTTGGGGCCCCAAGAGATCCCCCAGGCTGGGCCGCATCGGGGGCGCGACCAAGTTGCAAAATTTTTCGAGAAGATCGCCCAAAATTACGACATTCAACAATTTGAGCCGAGAGAGTATGTCGCTCAAGGGGATAAGGTGGTTGCCCTCGGATATTACCGGGGGTTGGTTCGGGCGACCGGCCGGGCATATGAATCGGAGTTTGCGATGGTCTTCAACTTTCGGAATGGAAAGGTGGCCCGCTTCCGCGAATATGCCGATACCGCCGCGATCTTGGCGGCTGGTAAAAAGTAATCCCTGAGAGGAGAGGTGAGGATCGTTCAAAGGCATGGCCCTCGGAAGAGAGGGCCGTGCCGGTTCTTTTTTCAATCTGCGCCTAAAAGTGAAGGGAGAGATTTCATGTCAAACGTCGCCCCGGATTCCATCCTTCAAGTTGCAACCGGTTTCATGGCGTCGAAGCAACTCTTTGTCGCGAATGAGAGCGGACTTTTTGCCTGGCTGCAAGAGAGCGGGTGGAAAATGCTGGAGCAACGTCCCTTATTGGGCCACTCAGCGTCGTTGTTGCTGAAGTGATGAGATAATCGCTCTCTCTTTTCTTGGCGGGCGATCGGATCTGCCGGTCTAAAATAGGTCTAGGAAGAAATTGGAGAAAATCAAAAGCCGTGTTTCGGACCCCCGAGCGGCTTTTAATTTCCATATCGGGTCAACCGGTCGATCTCCTTCAGCCGCTTCCCCATTTCTTTGTTCGGATTGCGTTTTGCAAACTGGCTGATCCGATGAATAATGAAGAAGCGCGCTCCGCCTCGGTTCAGGCAGGAGCTTTCTTTTTCCAATTCTTTTCTCTTACACGGGGTGCTTGGCATGATCCCCTCTCCTTCGCGTTATAAAAGTTGGGCTACATCGACCAGGCGATTCGAGAAGCCCCATTCGTTGTCGTACCAGGCCATGACCCGGAGCAGGTGCTCTCCCACGACCATCGTCGATGGGGCGTCGATCACGGCTGAGAAGGGGGAGCCGACATAGTCTACGGAGACCAACTCCTCTTCGGAAACTTGCAGAATAGGGGCCAAGCGCGGGGTCTGCTCCGCCTTCCGAAAAGCGTTGATGATCTTCGGCACATCGACTGGTTCTCTGGTCTGCGCGACCAGATCGAGAATCGAGACGTCCGGAATCGGAGCCCGGATTGCCATCCCATTGATCTTTCCAGCCAACTCCGGAAGCGCTTGGGTCGCCGCGATAGCGGCGCCGGTGGTGGTCGGAATGAGCGAAACGGCCGCGGCGCGCCCTCTGCGCCGATTTTTTTCCCTCGGCTGATCGAGGAGCGATTGGGAAGCGGTGTAGGCATGGACGGTGTTCATCAGCGCATGCTCAATGGTGAACGCGTCATTGAGCACTTTGGCGATAGGGGCGATGCAGTTCGTGGTGCAGGAGGCGTTTGAAATAATCTGATGGCGCTGCGGGTCGTACTGATCCTCATTCACCCCCATGGTGATCGTCAGATCGGCATCGCGGGCGGGAGCGGAGACGAGAACCTTTCGCGCGCCCGCCTGCAGATGTTTTAACGCCCCCTCACGATTGGTGAATTTGCCGGAGCATTCGATAACCCCATCCACGTCCCACTCTTTCCAGGGGAGTCGGGAAGGGTCGGGTTCGTTCAGCACGGCAATCTTTTTCCCATCTACGACAAAACTTTTCTTCTCCACCTCAAAGGGAGCTTTCCATCTCCCGTGAACAGAGTCATATTTAAATGCGTAAGCGAGGCTTTCCGGATCGGCGAGATCATTGATGGCGACCACTTCCAGATCACTCTCCTGCCTTTGAAGAAAGATTCTTAAAAACGTCCGGCCGATCCGGCCGAATCCATTAATCGCGATCCGTCTCATGATGAAGACCTCCTTGAAGCGCAGGGGCGAACCCGCAGCGCGTTCTCAACCGCCAGCACACCTTCAGTGAAGCGGACGACCTCTTCGATCATCGCCTTTTCTGCCGGAAGGGAGACGGTCCCTTCCAGTCGAACCACGCCGGAGGAGATGGCGATCCGAAGATCGGAAGGGATCTCCAGGACGGCGTTGCGCTGAAGGTTGTGTCGAACACGCGCGCCGAGCTCTTGATCCTCTTTTGTGAGAAGGGTCTCTTTTTTCAGAATCATGTTGCGCTCCCGACCGATTCCATCGACTCGGACCCGATCGACCTTCGCGGTGATTCCGCTCTGCTCGTATCATTCGCTGAAAGGTTTTCTTATCATTTTGATGGAGCAATATCTATACCAGCGAGAATCGCCATGGCGCCCGCTCATTCGGCGCCTCATGAGGGATGCTCCTCTTCGGCATGACGCATATCGGTTCGATTTCTCCGGGTCATGATTGGAAGCGTATAAAAACCACCGGACTTGCATTATCGTTCGTTTTTTATGTGCAAGCTTTACACAAAGGAAGTGGCGAAGAGATTTGGAACGCGGACCGTGCTCTGAAAGCGGCGATCTCCGCGACTGAACAGAAGGCATCCTTTTTGCTCTAATCTCTAATTTGAACGAGGGAATAGGTGCAATCAGACTCTGATCCCAGACACGGCCATTCAGCCACAATAGAGAATCGGTCTACTTCGAACGATGATGCAGGAGGTTGGTGATGATTAAGAAATATCTTTCCGCTTTCGGTATCTTATTTCTCCTCACGGTCCTTTTAGTGATGACCCTCACCGCCTTGGCTCAGGTCCAGCAGGTCGGACCCCATCGCAGAGACCAAAGCGGGATGAGAACAGATCATCAAAATGAAAGTCTCATTCCGGAGAAGGGAAGGAGCCAGGTCGGTGTGAGATAACGCGAGGTGAAGATCCTCAATGATGAGGTCCACCTGACGGACGATCGCAATGGCCAGCCAGAGATCGGAGCAGATCATTTGATTATTGTTTAACTGAAACCCGGCTCTGCATGCGCCGAGTTTGCTATTGGGAAGGAGGTTCGTAGTGAAAAGATTATATTGGGTCTTATTCGGATTTTTTATCGGAGTGTTTATCTTCATCAGCCCGAGAATATCCCCCGCGCAGTCCGATTATCAGGGACGGCCCGGTCGGGATCTCAATCAGCAGCAGCCGGGATCAGATCAAAACCTGAATCAACAGCAATCAGGATCGGAATCGGATGAAGGAATGGGAGCAGGTCCCAGCGTGAGTGACGATAATAAAGCGAGAGTCTCCGGCGAGGTGGTCAGTGTCGATCCCTCCACCGGGATGATTGAAATTCAGAACGATCAGGGAATGGTCAGTCGCTTCACCATCGAAGGAAGCGGCAGAGATCGGCTGAATCAGGTTAAAAAAGGAGATCAGGTCGACCTCGTGATTGTCTTCCAGGCGGTCGATGTGCTCCCGCAGGTGAGCCAGCAAGATCGATCGACACAGCAGCCTTCGGGATAATCAACGTCTCGGCAATGATTCAGAACCCCGAGGGGCCGGAGGATTCCGCTCTTCGGGGTTTTCTTTTTGGTCGGCCGATCTCTCTCCGGTCGGACTTCCTCCGAGGCCGACTTCCCTTTCTCCCGCGATGGTCATCTTTCCATAGATCAGATAGGGATATCGCCCGTTCTCCCGAGCATAGCCCATATTGATCATCGAAAAGATCGTAAATAGGCCGAGAACGATCAGAAGAACTTGAGGAAGGGGGCCTCCTCCTCCCCATTCTGTCTTGGAGCGGATGGCGCTCAGATAGAAGCCATAGTTGATGATTCCGAGAGCGATCAGAACTCCCATCGCAATATATTTGTAGGGCTGCATTTTTCCGAGCGGGTTGACCTGTGCCGAGGTGAAATATTCGGCGAAGGGAATGTAGCGGACCTGATAAGGGGTGACGAAGAGCAGCGCCGCCAGTCCCATGAGGGTGAAGGTGAGGAGGCGGTACCGCTTAAAATAGAGATTGTCTTTGTAGTAAAAAGTGGCCATTCGAAACATGTACCAGGTTCCGACAATGATCAAAACATCGATCAAAAAGACCTGAAGAACGAAGATCCACGATTTCTCGCCGAGCATCAGCCGGCTAAAGGCTCCTTCTGAGGCGAAGCGAACCGCCTTCAAGTAAGAGAATCCGATGATCGGCATGAGGAGAAGAAATCCAAAACCGACGATGACGGCAAAAGCGCCGACCCATTCATGATAGGCCCGCTCCTTCGGATCGTTTGTCCGCAAATATCGGATGGCCGAAAGCGCGGCGATGCCAAAACCGAACCAAGAAAGATTGCCGGCGAAGCGATGAAGCGTCAACTGAACCATCGTCGGGTTCAGCATTCGCTGAAGCGCGGGGAGAACGGGACGGGGGGTCAAGAGAAATGAGCCGACGGTGTCGATCATCGTCATGGCGATCACGGCGAAGGTGGCGCCGAGCCAAGCGATGAAGAGATGCACTTTCCGCGGCCAGCGGCCCCAACTGTAGTACCAAGGATAAAGGCAGGCCGCTTCTCCCAAGAACATCGACGCTTCGAAGATCAGCGGCCAGAACATGATCCGAAAAAGGGTCGTCCAGAAGTTCGGCCAGAGGATTGTCAGAAAGAGAACGAGCACCACCCCCATAAAGGCGACCGTGGCGCTCATCAGCACCAGGGTGCGGGCGATCGAGTGGGAGAGCCGCTCGTAGCGCTGTCTCCCGGTGAGCACCCCCACCGATTCGGCCACCGCCCCGAGCAGCATGCCGCCGACGATGAAGGTTGCGAAAAGAGAGTGAAGCGAAGCAGTCAGGGCAATTGCCAGTCGACTTCCGATCAATGATCCCTCCATTTCAATAATTAAAAATTCGAGAACCGGCCATCATGGCCAGGATAATAATGAAAAGATAGACCCACGCGCCGATGATCGTCGGGACCGGCCTTCGGATCGGGCTGACCTCCGGGTGACGCTCGACAAAGGGAATGAACGGCAGGAAGAGGAAAAACAGGGTGAGCAAAACGAGTCCGATCGGAATCAGCCGTCCCGGAAAGTACATCAGCCACTCATCGACCGACCAGAAGAACCATTCCGGCCGGGGAATGATGCGGGTCGGCGGCGGCTCTTGTCCCCGATGAGGGGAGAAGGGGAAGAGGGTGGAGAAAAGGGAGACAAGGGTAATCAGTGAGAAAGCGACGACCGAATCACGAAACACCTGGCCAGGATAAAACGGCTCTGTTTCATCTGGGGTCATCTGGGTGATCGCCATCGAATCCCGCGGAACCCCCTTCGCCTCCAACGCCCGAATTTGATCGCGATACTCAATCACGGAGCCGAAGAGGCCATGCTTGCGGATCAGATAGAGGTGAAGGGTAATCAGAATGCCGAGGATGAGCGGCAGCACCCAGACATGGAGCGCATAAAAACGGGTAAGGGTGAGCGTTCCGACCGATTCTTCTCCAAGGAGAGCGCTTCGAATAAATTTTCCAAAGATCGGAAAATAAGAGAGGGTATTCCCAAAGACCGTTCCGATCCAATGGGCGTTGGCATCCCACGGCAGGAGCCCGCCGGTGAGGCCGATGCCGATCACGGTCCAGAAGATAAAGGCGCCGATCATCCAGGTCATTTCGCGCGGCCGCTTAAACGAGCCGCTCACAAAGACACGAAAGATATGAAGGCCGATGGCAATGAAAAGGAGGTTCGCCGACCATCGGTGCATGCTCCGAAGATACCAGCCATAACGGACCTGCTCGGTGATGTAGCGGATGGAACTCTCCGCAAACTCGCCGTCCGGAACGTAGTAAAACATCAAGAAGGCGCCGGTGATAAACTGAAGGGTAATCAGCGTCAGCGTGGCGCTTCCAAGGGTGTAAAACCAGGCGCCCCGTTTCGGCAGCGGCTTCTGAAGCATCCGCTCGAAAATATCGAGTCCTACCCGCTCATCGAACCAATCCCAAAGTGTCTGTCTCATGCCGATCCTCAAATCGATTTTCTCGGATCCTTCCAACCGACCTCGTAGACGGCCGCCGGGTTTTTCAAATAAACGACTCCATTTTCCACCTTATATTCAAGGGAGGCGAGATTTCGGGGCGGAGGGCCGCCGATCACCTCTCCGAAGTTATTGTAGAGCCCGCCGTGGCAGGGGCAGACGATCATTTTCTTTGCATTGTCCCAGGCGGTGGGACATCCGAGATGGGTACAGAAGGTCGAGAAGAGAACCAACTGGTCTCCCTTTCGAACCGCATAAACCTGCCGCGATGTTTCCCGGGTACGCCAGCCTTCTTTCACCCGATAGGAAACATTAAACGTCCGGGGGAGATTGCCGATCGACTCCATCTCCGAGACGGGAGCGATCGGCGCCCACTGTGTCGACTGGGCGAGATCATCCCGGATTCGGGAAACAGGCGAGAGAATGTAACTGATGATCGGCGGCGCCAGTAACAGGCCGATCGCGCCGAAGATCGATAAGATCGCTCGTTCAATGAACTGACGGCGACCGATGGGTTCTTCAATTGTCTGATTCATCGTCGTACGAACTCCGAGACTGGAAGGGATTCATCGTGAATTTCAATCTGTCCATAAACGGTATACGGCCGCCGGGCCTGCTCCCGAATCACCCCCATCACCAGAAAAGTCGCCATCGCGCAAAAACCGACTGAGATTGCAAGCCAAGGTCCCGGCCTTCTCAGAGAAGGGAGATCTCCCCGAAGCAGAATGTGACTGAGATGGTAAAGGGTGATCAGGATCAAAACCAAGGTGAACGCCCGACGCAGCCAGATCTGCTGCGTCGTGAGGATCATGAGAAACGCCGCGATCAGCACGATTCCGTTGAGCATCCGGGCACGGCGGGGGTTGGAGGAGAGCGGCGCAAGAAACCAGTTGCTCAGTACGAAAAGCAACCCGACCAAAAGAAATTGAATTCGCACCAGCCACTCCTCCGGGCCATAGATAATTCGTTGATAGGCCTGCGGATTGGCCCGGCGGATCTGAACGGCATAGAGCATGCCGGCCAGCGGTTGGATGATGAGAAGACCGGTTCCAATGATGATTCCGAACTGCATCACCCGCGTGTAGTAGGCTTTCTGTTCCGCGTCGAGTCGCGGCAAGAGGAGACGAAGCCCTCCGTAGAATCCGATGGCGTAAAAGGAAAGGATCATCTCGCCGAGAAACCGATGGAGCATCAGCGGCACCCAGGTCGGGTTGAAGAGAAACGTCAGCCGCGCGAGATCAAAGCGCCCCAGCCCCGCCAAATCCCGCTCGGGTGGGGTGAGCATGTACGATCCGATGCCGTCGAGCAGCGCGCCCCAGGTGACAATTAACAGCGCGGCGATGACCCCCAAAGCGATATGCCGTTTGATGCTCTTCGCCCGCATCTTCTCCCATCGATACCAATAGGCATAAAAAAACCAGATGTGAAGGAAAAAGACGGCAATCGCAACATAGGTGCCGAATTCAACCCGCTGGAAGATGTAAACGGTGGAGACCGGGAAGAGCCCGATGAAGAGTTCCACCATCATCACCGCGAAGACGCCGCTGATGCTGAACGTCACCGCGACAAACCGGACCAGCGATCTGGCGAGCCGGGTATAAAACGGATCTCTGATTCCCAGGTACTCCAACAGGGGGGCCAAGACGATAAAGCCGATTGAAAGGCCGGCCAGGGAGATGTGCAGCAGACTGAAGAGTCCGACCGCGCCGCTATTGCCGAGGTACGGGAATTGGATTGGAGGCAGACGGAGTGCACTTTCAGGCATAACGCTCCCTTTGCTCAACATGGAAGGGACGCTCTGGGCCATCCGCTTCCTGAGGTCGACACTCTCCTGTTTCTCATCCCAGACGTTAATGGGTCTTCTGAGAAAGTCCGGGAGTCGATTCCAATTGCGTGAGGAACTGATAGAGCGCATCGCTGCTGATCGGTTCTCTCAGGTAGCAGACATTCGGCATTTCGGGTAAAGATAGAGGAAATCGATCATGGCAGAGAACCACCGCCGTCGCCGACGGCCGGAGGTCTTGCAGGTTCATCAAGAACTCCATCGCATCCATTCCCGACATCTGATCTTTCAGCAGAATGACATCGACCGGAAGTCTCTTTAAAAAAGAAAGGGCGTCCGATGCCTCGTGGATCAGCACGATATTATAGGTTGCGCAAAGAGAAGTGACTCGATCCAGTCCGTCGCGACCGTGATCCAACACCATCAGATTTTTTTGATGCATGGTCCCTCTCCTTGAAATCGTCTATTGGGATTGCCAAAGCAATATCCGTACCCCTTTCGGGAGAGGGAATTCTGAGGATTAGGTGAGCCTTAGGATAGATGCGAAGAAAAAGGGAGAAGGGATGAGATGATTCGACCGGCATCTTCGTGAAATAACTGCTCATCCTCTCCGTTGAGGTGAGGGGATGGTGAAGAATTTACGCAGGAAACGAGGAGGAAGGAAAGCGGATTGCTATCGCAAAAAGAGAAGAGACATTTTGCGTGAGATAAATCTGCATGGCCCTCTCGGAACACCGGCGGGTGATGTTCTTCTGCAGGGAGACGCGAGAGCGGCGGTGCGGCGACCGAAGAATTTACACTTTGATATTCAGCTGCTGAATCTTATTGTAAAGGGATCTCCGGCTGATCCCCAGAATTTTGGCCGTGGCCGTCTTATTTCCCTTCCGATCTTTGAGCGTTCGAATGATGAGGGTCTTTTCGGCATCTCCCAACGACGTTCCGACATCGAAAACAATTTTGTTATTGGGAACGCTCTTTTGCTGGAAGCGTCTGGGAAGGTATTCGGGCGCGATGACATTGCGCGGCGCCAGCAACACGGCGCGCTGGATGACATTCTTCAATTCGCGGACATTCCCCGGCCACGGATAGTTGACAAAGAGATCGAGCGCCTCCGTCGAGAAATCGGTGATGTTCTTCTTATACTTTTCGTTGTACTCTCGCAGAAATTCGTGGGCCAGCAGCGGGATGTCCTCTTTCCGCTCCTGCAACGACGGAAGCCGAATGATAAATCCCTCCAAACGGAAGTAGAGATCTTTTCGGAAGGTTTCTTTTTGAACCGCAGCCTGCAAATCTTCATTCGTGGCGCAGAGAATGCGGACGTCGACATGGATCAGATCTTTCCCGCCGACCCGATAAAAGGCTTTGTCCTCAATCGCCCGCAGAAGGGTGACCTGCGTTTTCTGATCCATCGTCCCGATTTCATCGAGGAAGAGGGTCCCGCCGTCGGCGCGCTCAAACGCGCCCGAGGACTGCGCATGCGCCCCGGTAAAGGCGCCCCGCTCGTGTCCGAACAGCTCGTTCGATACCAGATCGGGCGTCAGGGCGCCGATGTTGACCGGGATAAACGGACCCTTTCGACGGATGCTGGCGTTATGGATGGCGCGCGCGGCCAGCTCCTTCCCGGTGCCGCTCTCACCGATGATCATCACGGAGAGATCGGTCTCCGCGGCGAGTTGGATCATCTTGAACACCTCCATCATCGGCTCGCTTTTGCCGATGATCTCCTTCATTGAGAGTGCTCCTCCACTTCGGTCGTTCTTTTCTTCTGTGATCAATCAGCTCACCCCCTCTCTCGGACGACGGCGGATTTCAGCGGGGCGGAGATGGCACGCGACGAAATGCTCCGGCTCCGCTTCAATCAATTGCGGCGCTTCGTCCTGTCGGTGATTACAATAAGGCGTAAACGTAAAATCAATTGTGTCGGGCTGCTCCCGTTTCCTACGAAGTCGCGGATCAGGGACGGGGACGGCCGAGAGCAGCTCTTTCGTGTATGGGTGAAGAGGATGTTTGTAGAGTCGGTCGCTCTTCGCGATCTCCACGATCTTTCCGAGATACATCACGGCGGTCCGGTCGGCAAAGCTCTCGACCAGCGAGAGATCGTGCGCGATGAAGAGATAGGAGAGACCGAACGTCTCTTGAAGGTCGGCCAGCAGCTCCATCACTTGGGCCTGCACCGAGACATCCAGAGCGGAGACCGGCTCGTCGGCCACCACCAACTGAGGGTGAAGGATCATCGCCCGCGCGATGCCGATCCGCTGGCGTTGTCCTCCCGAGAATTCGTGCGGGTAGCGGTTTAAAATCGACGCTCCCAATCCGACCCGTTGAAGAATCGACGCCACCCGCTCCCGCCGCTCTTGGCGCGAAATGTGAAAGTGGATGTCGAGCGGCTCCGCCACGATATCCAAAATGGTCATCCGCGGGTTGAGGGACGCATAAGGATCTTGAAAAATCATCTGAAGCTTCTGTCGCATCTGTCGCATTTCTTCCTTCGGCAGAGAGAGCAGGTCCGTTCCTTTGAAATAAATCTCTCCGGCGGTCGGCTCGATCAAACGGAGGATCGCGCGGGCGAGGGTGCTTTTGCCGGAGCCGCTTTCGCCGACGAGCCCGAGGGTCTCCCCCTCTCGGAGCGCAAGATCCACCCCGTCGACGGCCGGGTGAACCCCCTCTTGCCGCTTGAAAAATCCCCCTTTGTTGATCGGGAAATGTTTTTTAAGTCCTTTGACTTCGAGCAACATGAAAATAACTTTTAGGAAACCTGATGAGGATAGGGAGTTCGGCGCTCGCCTATCCGAGTGGTTGACCGCTGAGGGCAGATTCCTTTCTCTTTTTGGACCACCGCTTTGTTTCACCCAAGCGGGGAACCGCTGCCAGGAGCTGCTGCGTGTAGGGATGCTGCGGTTTCTCAAAGAGCGAGAAGACGTCTGCCGACTCGACCACCCGTCCCCCTTTCATCACGACCACACGCTGTGCCGTCTCTGCGATGATACCGAGATTATGGGTAATTAGCAAGACGGCCATCCCGATCTCCTCTTGCAATTTGCGGATGAGATCGAGGATCTGTCGCTGAATTGTCACATCGAGCGCCGTGGTCGGCTCATCCGCGATTAAAATCGCCGGCCGCAGGGCGAGCGCCATCGCGATCATCACCCGCTGTCGCATTCCTCCGGAGAGCTGATGCGGGTACTCTCGAATCCGCCGTTCCGGGAAGGGGATCTCCACTTTTCGGAGCATCTCCACCGCCTGATTCATCGCCTCTTTTTTGCCGACCTTTTCATGCAGGACGATTCCCTCCGCGATCTGCTCGCCGATCGTCAGCACCGGATTGAGCGAGGTCATCGGCTCTTGAAAGATCATTGAGATCCGATTGCCACGGATCTTCCGCATCTCTTTTTCAGAGAGTTCGAGGAGATTTCTCCCTTCGAAGAGGATCTTTCCGCCGACAATCTTCCCCGGCGGATCGGGAACCAGTCGGAGAATCGAGAGGGCCGTGACGCTCTTCCCGGAGCCGCTCTCTCCGACCAAGCCGAGTGTCTCCCCTCGCGAGAGATCAAAGCTGACCTCTTCGACCGCCGGGATGATTCCCTCGGCAAGGTAGAAGTAGGTTTTTAATTGCTGGACCTGCAGAATCGGGTCTGACATGAGGCTCCTAATGATCAAATCGGGTGGTAGAGACGTCCCGCCGGGACCTCTCTATATTGAAAATCGTCCCTCTTCCAAAAGCTCCTTCACCCGATGGAGAAACAAATTTCCGGTCGCGCCGTCGATGACCCGGTGGTCGTAAGAGAGGGCGAGATACATCATCGGGCGGATCGCAATCGTGTCGGACCCGTCCACTTCGATCACCATCGGGCGTTTGACGATTTCTCCCATCCGGAGAATACCGACCTGGGGTTGGAAGATGATCGGGGTTCCGAAGAGGTTTCCTTTCCTTCCCGGATTGGAGATCGTGAATGATCCGCCGGTGATCTCATCGGGGCTCAATGTTCCTTCGCGCGCCTTCTTTGCCAGTTCGGCCGCGGCGCGGGAGAGTCCGGCGAGCGATTTTTCCTGCGCGCGTCGGATGACCGGGACCATTAATCCCTTCTCGGTTTCCACGGCAATCCCCACGTGAATCTCTTTGCGGATCACCAGGCTGTCGTCCACCACCGCCGCGTTGAGCGTCGGATACTCCGCGATCGCCTGAATCGCGGCCGAGATAATAAAGGGGAGATAGGTCAGCTCGAACCCGGTCTGCTCTTTGATCGCCGCCTTCTTCTCGTCGCGAAGGCGGGCGATCTTCGCCATGTCGACCTCCGCCACCGTGGTGACGTGCGGCGCGGTCCGCTTACTGTAGACCATATGTTCGGCAATCACTTTCCGGAGGCGGGAGAAGGGGACGACCTGATCTCCTTCCTTCGGTTCATACCGAGGAGGTTTAAATTCTTTGAACTCCCGCGTCTCGGGGCGAGCCGGCGCCGGAGCAGCTTGGCGGGGCGGGGTCGTCGGAGCAGGGGAGGGCTTCTCCGCTTCCGGCGCCTCTTCTTTTCCCACGAAACGAAGAAGATCTTGTTTCGTGATCCGGCCGCCGAGGCCGGTCCCCCGCACCTGAGAGAGGTCCACTTTATATTCCTCGGCGAGCTTTCGCACCAGCGGGGAGACCCGTCCGATGTCGGCCTGCTCCCGCTTCTCTTCGGCCGTGGTGACCTCCTCCGCTCTTTCTCCGGGGAGCTGCTTCCCCTCGGGGGGACGCTCCGGGGGGGGGGCGGGGGGGCGCTCGATGGTCGGGGGAGCGGCCGCTTCCCGCTCCGCCTCTTTTCCCTCTCCGATGAGAGCAAGTTCGGCGCCGATCGGGACGGTCGTCCCCTCGGGCACATAAATCTTCATCAACGTTCCGGCACTGGGGGAGGGGATCTCCGCATCGACTTTGTCGGTCGAGATCTCGACGAGCGGCTGATCGGTTTGAACGCGGTCCCCCTCATGGACCAGCCACTTCGAGACTTTCCCTTCAATAACACTCTCTCCCATTTGAGGCATGATTAATTTGGTAGACATCTTCTCCTCAAAAGAGGTGAGGCGTGAGACGTGAGGTGTAAGGGGTAAAAGATTTAGGAAATTTGATCTTACCCCTCACGCCTCACGTCCCCTTCTTTGTCGCCTCACGGTATTTAGTAGGCTGCCAGCGTCCTCGCCTTGGCGAGGATTTTATCAACGTTCGGTAAAATGAACTCCTCCAGTGGAGGGCTAAAGGCGTAATGGGTATCTTCCGATGTCACCCGGGTGATCGGGCCGTCGAGCGCGTCGAAGCACTCTTCCGAGATCCGGGCGGCGATTTCTCCACCGACGCCGCCGGTCCGCCGATCCTCATGGATAATGACGACCTTGTTTGTCTTCCGGACCGATCGGAAGATCGCTTCCCAATCGAGCGGGCGAAGCGATCGAAGATCGATCACCTCCACGCGGAGGCCGTCCTCTTTTTCGAGACGTTCCGCCGCCGTAAGAGAGGGATAAAGCATGGCGCTGTAAGTAATGAAGGTCATGTCCGATCCCTCGCGGCGGACCGCCGCCTTTCCGAGCGGCACGATGTAGTCCTCATTCGGAAGCTCTTCCTGAATTCGTCGATAGAGGTATTTGTGTTCGAAGAAAAGGACCGGGTCGTTGTCGCGGATCGACGCTTTTAAAAGTCCTTTGGCATCGTACGCGGTGGCGGGCGCGACGATCTTCAGGCCGGGAATGGGGAGAAAATAAGACTCCGGATTCTGGGAGTGAAAAAGGCCTCCATGAACCCCGGCTCCGGAAGGACCTCGAATGACCATCGGAACCTGCGCGCGGCCGCCGTGCCGATAGCGGAGGGTGGCCGCCATGTTGATGATCTGATCATAACCGCAACTGATGAAGTCGGCAAATTGGATCTCCGCGATCGGCCGCATCCCCACGACGGCGGCGCCGATCGCCGCGCCGACGATCAGCGTTTCGGAGATCGGCGTATCGATAACCCGCTCAGGTCCGAACTCTTGCAGGAATCCTTCCGTCGCCTTGAACGCGCCGCCGAGAATCCCGACATCTTCGCCCAAGATGAAGACATCTTCATCCCGCTTCATCTCCTCGAACATCGCATCATGAATCGCTTTGATGTAGGTTGTCGCCATTGAAAACCTAAGTGACGTGATGCGTGAAGCGTTAGGCGTAAGGGGTCAGATCAAAATCTTAAATCTGTTCGCCTCATGCCGAACCCTCACATGTTCAGATTTAAAACGGATTCGCATACAAATCTTCAAGCGCTTCTTTTCCATCCGGCCAGGGGCTTTCTTCGGCGAATCGGACCGCCTCATCGGTGATCTCTTTCACCCGCCTCTCGGTCTCTTCTTTCATCTGGTCGACGTTGTACCCCTTTTTTTCAAGATAAATTTCGAAGCGCTGGATCGGATCGCGGCTTTCCCACTCGATTAATTCTTCTTGGGGCCGGTAAAAAGGTTGATCATGTTCGCTGTGGCCGTGATAGCGATAGGTCTTGCATTCGATGAGGGTCGGTCCCTCTCCTTTACGTGCTCGGTCGATGGCGGCATGGGCCGTTCTCATGACGGCATGCAGATCATTCCCGCTGCAGACGGCCCCTTTGAGACCGTATCCTTCGGCGCGGATGGCGACATCTTCCACCGCCATCTGGAGGTTCTGCGGGGTGGAGTAGGCGTAGAAGTTATTTTCGCAGACATAGATGACCGGCAACTTGTGAATTCCAGCAAAGTTGAGCGCTTCGTGAAAGTCGCCCCGGCTGCTGGCCCCCTCCCCGAAGAAAGCGATCGCGACATGATGCTCTTTTTTCATTTTAAATTTCAACGCGGCGCCGGTGGCGACCGGGAGGGTGGAGGCGAGCATGCTGGTCGCCCCGAAGACCCCGCGCTCCAGGTCTCCCGCATGGAGGAAAGAGTCTTTTCCCTTGGAGAGTCCTGTTTTTTTTCCGAAGAGCTGCGCCATCAAGATTTTCGGATCGACCCCTTTGATCAGAAAGGCCCCCATGTCGCGGTGAATGGGGGAGATAAAATCTTCCCGGTGCAATCCGTAACAGACGCCGACTACAATCGCCTCTTGGCCTTTTCCAGAGTAGACCCCTCCCAGAATTTTCCCCTGGCGGTGGAGCTTGGAGACGCGATCTTCAAACTCGCGCGTCAACTTTAAATAGAAGTAAAGCTCCTGATCTTCCTTTGTTTCCATGAAAGCGACCTCTGCAATTTGAGATAACACTATTCTATCACAATTCAAATGCGAAGGTCTTGAGGGGGGTGAAGGCCGCTCGAAGCGGGGTTGACGCGGCGCTCACGTGGCGCTCAAGCGTTCTACTTCTTTAGAGGGGCCTGATTGGGTTGAGCGGATGGGAGGAGAGCGGCGCCGGATGAATCCGACGCCGCTCGATCGCTTTATCGACGACACGACGTTGGTCTGATCGGAGGCGGTGTGTCTAAAGCCATTGACTTGAAGAGCGATTAGATTCTCGATCTGAGACGGGCCGTTGTTCAGATGGGGATGAGATCGAGATCTTTCTTCATCGTCCGGCGCCTCTTTTCCATGAAAGATGGAATGCGGTCTGGCTCGCTCAAGCGAAGATTATAAATTCGGTGGTTGAGTCTATCGAGATAACGTCTCGATGTTTTGACCGGAGCGCGTTCGTTCGAACGCGCTTTATCCGAAACGGAGCTTATTGGTGACGATTAACGGATCAATAATCTCACCGCAATGGATGCAACGAAAAATCAGAAGCGATCCCTGTTGCGTGTAAATCACTTCCTTATACATCAATCCTCCACACTTTCTGCAAGTCATGCTCCTCCCTCCCTATGAACGAATGAATGATTGGTGAGAAAATCTTTTCGGTTCGATTCCATTTCGTCAAGAAAGTGACGCTTTCAAAAAGTGATACTCCGATGAAGATTCTGCATATGAAAATGATCTATCCGGATTCTCCCTTCCGATCGTTCCGATCCAATCTTGAAGCAGCCATCCGATCCTTCCGCTGCAGATCGGACAAAAAGGGATCTCTCGATCGTAGATCTCGTCGCAATCGAGGCAGATTTTGGCGTGTTTAATGTTCATCGCATCTCCTTTCTTTTCGCAGTTCGACTCGTATGGGGTCACTCGGGACCTAGTGGCACGGGCAGAGTTCTTTTATTTTTTTCTTGACCTTGAAGAAGCTGGCGGTCTTCATGATGTAGGCGTCTGCGACCCACCACAGGCTGTCATCATGATTGGTATCGTACGCGGACCAGACGATCACCGGAGGGGATGCATTCCCTTCGCGGAAGGAGCGGAGCACATCGTCGCCATCGATATCCGATAGAACGGTATCGATCAAGACGAGGTCCGGGAACGCCTGCTTGTAGAGAGAGAGCGCCTTTTCGCTGGTATCGGCCAAGGCGGCCTCATATCCCTCTTCCGCCAATTCCGCGCGGAGTAACTCCCCGATATAGTTTTCTTGACTGATGACCAAGATTTTCTTCTTCAACATCGTTCTACCCCGTTTAACTTTCCCTGGGTCTGTGTATCCCCGCTTTGGATCAGCACCATTTGATGCTTTTCTCTTGCTCACGAATCTTTATTATTTCGGAATGAAACGTTGGGCGCATATCTCAATAAAAGATAAGAACGATAAGACCGATGATTAAACCGCCTTGCTTTCCGCCACCGCGTAAGTGGCCTCCCCGACCTCTTGCATGTTCTGGCAGGGGGCCTTCCCAATTTTCTGGAGGGTTTGAAGAACACGATGGCTGTTTCCCCAATCGCTCCATAAAACCTCTTTGACTTCCAGTACCGCGATTTGATCGGAGCAGCGCTCGAAGATTCCCCTTGAGAGGGTGGCCGAATCCATGGTGCGGTACTCCCGCTCAATGGTCGACAACTCATGCACCGTTCCGATCGCCTTCATCATCCGCTCAAAGCGCCACCAGATATCGGGGAGATGTTTTTCCGCCAGCGCCGCCAGTGTCGAGGCTTTCAACACCGATACAAAGGTATTCCAGAGATATCCGTTTTGATAAAATCGGACGGCCGCTTCGCGGCTCGGTTTTTCCAGGAAACTGCCGACGCGTCGCACTTCCACCGAATAGGGGCCGGGCAGCGGTTCGGCCGGAGCAATCCAGCCGTACTCCACCTCCGGTCCTTCAGGCTGGATCCCGAGCAACACGATCTGGTCGGGGTGGTGTTGCACGACTTGATCGGCGGCGGCGACATATCGCATGAAGCGCTCTTCCTCTCGAATAAAGTGATCGGAGGGGAAGAAGGCCACGCGGGCTTCCGGATCGCGCTTGAGAATGTAGATCAGCGGCAGCAGCGCGCCGGGGGCGGTCTCACGATTGTACGGCTGGAAAACCAAAGAGTGTTCTGGCAAGTTCGACAGCTGAGAGCGGATCTCTTTCATGTGGCTGGGATTCACCACGATGCGGGTGCGCTCCATCGGGATCAACTGCGCCACCCGATCGAGTGTATGCTGGAGCATGGAACGTTTGCCGGTAAACGCAATATACTGCTTCGGAGCGCAGAGTCCATAAGAAGACCGAATAAATTGATTCATCCGGGTGCCTTCGCCCGCGGCCAACACAACAGCCCATAACTTTCCTTTTTCAGAATTTACATCATGCATCAACATTCCTCCCTTCCTTGTGAATCAGAGAACAGACCATCCCGCTTCAGATATTTAGAATTTGCCAAAAGTCGGCCTTACGCGGCGTGCGTCAAGGTCAACGTATCTGTATTTTCAGGTTCTTTTGGTGAAGTTTGGTTCAGGCTAAGCGCTTTGAGTGATTGGAGATCCTTAATAAAAATATTCCCTTTACTTTTATGAATCACGCCCATCTTCTGAAACCGATTGAGAATCATGGTCGTCGTCTCGCGGGTGGTGCCGGCGAGGCTGGCCAGAATCTCATGGGTGAGACGGAGTTGGATCGGAGAGGATGAAGGGGATTTCGCCTGCTTCGCGGCGAAGTTGATCAGCACTTTCGCCAGGCGAGAATGAACCGGCGCATAGAAGAATTGAAGCAGTCTTGTTTCTGATTCATATCTTCTTGCGCCGATCAGTCGCATGATGCCGAGCGTGAAGAGGGGATTCTGCTTCAGAAGTTCGGATAGGAGATCGGTCTTAAAGCAGACGATAATCGATCTCTCATAGGCAATCGCCATTTCGACACGGGCCATCTCCCCGGCCACGCTTAATTCCCCGAAGGTCTCTCCGACATGATAAAGGGATGAGGTAAATTCTTTTCCACTCTCCATGAGGGTTGCGATACGAACCGATCCGGAATAGATGAGATAGATCTGATCGCTCGGATGCCCCGGAAGGTAGAGAGATTTACCCTTCTCGACTGTAAGGATCCTCGATTTAGAATGAATGGTTTCCAGTTCAGGATGGGATAGAAGTGAATAGGGGTCGCAACTCTGAATAAACTGAATCAGATCTGCTTTTTCAACCGTCGCTTGAGATGCAATCTGTTTCATATGTATGCAAAGCCTTGCATTGTGCAGGAACAGAAGTTCCACCGCACGGGTTAAGATTAATGAAAAAATCGCGCTAATTTCTCTAGATTTTTCTAGGAAGCGATTATCTCTTCGGAAAACTTCAAAATCTTGGTGGAATCATTGAGCAAGATCAATGCCAGGGTGAGAGAGCTTACTTTTGACGAAAAGGGCTAGATGGATAATCCCTTTTCTGTGGACAAGGTGTTGATATGTCTGTGGATTGGAATGTTTCGTTCAATCGATTTGGAAATTTGAACGAAATGTTTAATATTCTACGGAGAAGACTTTGCGGAAGTGTTCATTGAGGTGGTATTTCTTTATTTTTCGATCGAGGGCGGGTCTTGAAATGCCGAGGATTTGGCAAGCTTTGCCCTTATGTCCCCGGGTGTGACTGAGAATATTTTGTATATGCTGTTTTTCGATTTCAGAAAGGGGGGCGATCGTGTTCCGAGGGGGGGGGGCGGCCGGCTGGGCGAGGGGAAGGAGCGAGAGCGCCTCCTCGAGGAGGACATTGCCCCGCGTGAGAACGATCGCGCGGGTGAGAACATTTTCGAGTTCACGAATGTTGCCGGGCCAAGGATAGTTCATCAAGACATCCATCACCTTGGGAGAGACCCCGGTGATGTTCTTGTGTAAGTTCGTGCTGATCTTGTTCAGCAGATATTGGACGAGATGGGGGATATCCTGCATCCGTTCGCGAAGGGGGGGAACTTTGATGCTGATGACCTTTAAGCGATAGTAAAGATCTTTTCTGAATTTGCCGACCTTGATTAATTCTTCCAGATTCTTGTTGGTCGCCGCAATGACCCGGACGTTGGCCTTGATCTTTTCTTTTCCACCGACCCGCTCGAATTCCCGCTCCTGCAGGACCCGCAACAACTTGGCTTGAAGGTGAATCGACATGTCTCCGACTTCGTCGAGAAGAAGGGTGCCGTTCTCGGCCATTTCGAATTTCCCCTCTTTCTTTTGAATGGCTCCGGTGAAGGCCCCTTTCTCATGACCGAACAGTTCACTTTCAAGAAGGGTTTCGACCAGCGCTGAGCAGTTGATTCCAAGAAAAGGGGTATTATAGTTGGCATGATAATGAATCGCCCGGGCGATCAACTCCTTGCCGGTTCCGCTTTCCCCTTCGATCAGAACGGTGGCATTGCTCTCGGAGGCAATTGCGATGGTTTTGAAAATCTGAAGCATCTGCGGTGTCTTGCCGATAATGTTGCCGATTTTGGATGAGGAAAACTCATCGACCATCGGTCCGGGCGACTGCCTCTTCAGGGCGATAATTCCTTTGATCTTCCCGATCACCGCGTTCAACTCATCGATATTGATCGGTTTGTTAATGTATTCGAATGCGCCGGCCTTCATCGCTTGGATCGTGGTGTCCATATCGATGAACGCCGTCATGATGATCGTAAAGGTATTCTCATCGATGTTGCGGATCTCTTTAAGGACCGCTAATCCGCTCATGTCGGGGAGGCGGTTGTCGAGCAGGATGATTTGCGGAGAGAAGGTCTTGACCTTGTCCAGCCCCTCCCGGCCGGTCAACGCGGTCTGAACCTCATATTTTTGGTATTGAAAGTGAAGAGATAAAAGCTCGCAGTTGGATGGATCGTCGTCGATCACCAATATTTTTTGCACTTTTTCTCTCCCATCCTTTGGAGGCGTACCCCGGCTTTGATCAGTTTTGCTAAGGAAATCACTTCAGAGGGGCTTCGTGACATTCAAATAAGAATCTTAGCAAAGAGCTGATACCAATTTCAATCTTTTATATTGACATCCCGACAAATCCGCTTTCTGAGCGTAAATCGGTTCCCCGCGTCAGGCCTGGGTTCCTGTAGAGCGGTTCCGCGAAGCCTTCTCTAGAATAGACCGATTTCACCATGTCATGCATCTTGCCCTCGGCTCGAAAGATTTCTATAATCGGGGGGTGAAGAAATATATTTTGAGGAATCAACCCAAGCAGGCGGCGCTCGATACCTTTCGACAAGCCTATCAATCCTCTCTCAACGAACAGCAATTCCAAGTCGCCACCGCCCCCGATGGGCCGGCGCTGGTGATTGCCGGGGCCGGCAGCGGTAAGACGCGAACGCTCATTTATCGCCTCGCCTGGCTGGTTCACCGCGGGGTCCCGCCGGAGTCGATCCTTCTTCTCACATTCACCAGACGAGCGGCCCACGAGATGCTCAAGCGGGCCGCGCAGCTGCTGGACGAACGATGCCAGCGGGTTTCGGGAGGGACCTTCCACTCCGTCGCCGCGGCGATCCTTCGACGCTACGGCAAAGCGCTCGGCCTCGCTCCGTCATTCACCATTCTCGACCGCTCGGACGCAGAGGATGTCATTCAACTCCTTCGTGGCGAGATGGGGTTCTCCGAGAAAGGAAAACGCTTCCCGAAGAAGGGAACCCTTTCCGACCTCTTCAGCAAGGTGCAGAACAGGTTACTGACCCTCGACGAAGTCGTTGAGCAGGAATACCCGCATTTCACCGATCAAATCGAGCTGATCCGCTCCCTCTTCACTCGTTATCAAAAATACAAAACCGATCGGCATTTGGTTGATTATGACGATCTCCTCGTCGATCTTTATGCTCTTCTCTCCGAGCATCGGCCGATTCGAGACGCGCTGGCAGAGCAGTACCGCCATCTTCTCGTCGATGAATATCAAGATACAAACAAAATTCAAGGAGAGATCGTCCGCCTGCTCGGCCGAGACGGACGGGTGATGGCGGTGGGAGATGACGCCCAGAGCATCTACTCCTTCCGCGGAGCCGATTTTCAAAACATCCTCCGCTTTCCGAATTACTTTCCCGGAACAGAGCTCTATAAGCTGGAGGAGAACTATCGATCGATGCAGGCGATCCTCGATCTGGCAAACGCCGTCATCGCCGAATCGGCGCGCCAATACCCGAAACACCTCTTCACCCGAAAAGAAGGGGGAATGAAACCGGCGCTGGTCCGGGCGCAGGACGAGTCGGAGCAGTCGCGGTTCGTCGCCCAGAAAATTTTGGAGCTGCGCGAGGAGGGGATTCCTCTTTCGGAGATCGCCGTTCTGTTTCGATCGAGCTTTCACTCGTTTGACTTGGAGATCGAGCTCGCCCGGTGCAATCTACCATTCGAGAAGCGGGGGGGCTTCAAGCTGACCGAGACGGCGCATGTGAAAGATTTGATGAGCCACCTTCGCATTCTGGTCAATCCCTCCGATGCGGTGAGTTGGAACCGGCTTCTGCTGTTGATCCCAGGCATCGGTCCGCGGACCGGCCAGAAGATGATCGCCAAGGTGCAGCAGGAGGGACGGGAGGCGCTGCGCGGCTTCGCGCGGGGCCCGCAGGCCGAAGCGATCTCCCGCCTGCTCGACATGCTCGCGCAGGCCGAACGATCTGATTCGTTGACCGACCGGATCGAGCAGGCGATGGAGTATTATCTCCCGTTGATGAAGAATAAGTATGACGATTATCCAAAGCGGACGAAGGATCTCGAACACCTGCTCGTGATTGCGGAGCGGTATCGAACGCTCGACCGCTTTCTCTCGGACCTCGCCCTGGAGCCGGAAGAGTCGATCATCGATGTCGCCGGCGCCGACAGCGACAAGGAAAAGCTGGTCCTCTCCACGATCCATTCGGCGAAGGGGCTCGAATGGCGGGTGGTCTTTCTCATCTGGGCGCTCGACGGATACTTCCCGTCGATCTACACCTTCACCGACGAGGCGGAGCTCGACGAAGAGCGGCGGCTGATGTACGTCGCGATCACCCGCACCAAAGAGCAGATCTATCTCTCCTATCCGATTCGCATCTTCCACCGCACCAGCCGCGCCTTCCTCTCCAAACCTTCACGGTTTATCGAGTCGGTTCCGGAAGAAATTCTGGAGCTATGGATGTTGTCGGAGGAGAATTAGGAGTGCAATGGAGACATTTGAATTGGGAATGAGAAATCAACAAAGCGAAACCCAGTATGGATGTGGATCATGAGTAATCCGCTTATTTCATTTTTAACCGGTCTGGGTCCGCGACGGGTGGTGGAGACGATCACGCCGCAGCGGACATTAGAAGAGGTCGTTCTGCCGCCCCAAACGCGGCGCACCCTCGAGCAGGCACTTGCCCAAGTTCGCAATCATCATCTGATCTTCAGCCGTTGGGGTTTCGGCGAGCGGCACACCGTCGGGCGCGGGCTGGTCTTTAGCTTTGCAGGACCCCCTGGGACCGGCAAGACCATTTGCGCCGAGGCGATCGCCCATGCGCTCGGCCTGAAGCTGCTTGTGGTCAACTACGCCGATGCGGAGTCGATGTGGCTCGGCCAGACGCCGAAAAATATTGCCGCGACATTTCGCGCAGCGATGGAACAGAATGCCGTTCTCTTCTTCGATGAAGCAGATGCCATTGCAACGCGCCGCTCGGAGGGGGCGACCTCATCGATTCTCCGTGAGATGAACTTAACCGTAAACGTTTTGCTACGCGAGTTAGAGGCGTTCAACGGCATCGTGATCTTTGCTACGAACCTTGCCGCCAACTTCGACCCGGCCTTTGAACGCCGCATCCGAACCCATGTTCTCTTTGAGATGCCGGGTGTGGAAGAGCGCGCGCGAATTTGGGCGCTGCAAGTTCATCCGAAGAAGACGCCGCTGGCGCCAGATGTCGATTTCCGCCGACTTGCGGAGCGGTATGTGCTCAGCGGCGGCGACATCAAAAATGCCGTTCTGAAGGCGGCCTCCGCCGCGGCGGCCGAGCCGGGCCCGGATCTCGGAAAGAGTATCAGCCAGCGGCATTTCGAATCTGCGGCGGGAGAGGTTCTCTCGGCGAGGGGGGTGATGCAGCAATCGCTTTTTTCTAAGAATGGGGATGTCGCACCCGATCCGGTGAGTGCCTGGCTGAATGCCGAGGCGAAGCGACAGACCACCCTCCTTGTGGCACTCGGGCTCTCCGGTGCGGCATTGGTTGTCGCGCTGATCGCCGTCGTCTTGGTGCTCCTCCGCTAACATGTCTCTTTTTCTGAGCGCCAAGGTAAGCGTGCCGCCAGCCCCCGATGACCGATCGCGTCTGGCGGTTGTCTATATTGTCTTCTACACGATCGGGGTCGCTGATCTTTTTCACGTCATCACCGCCGCGGCCGATCTCTTCTTCTTTGTCTTGATCCGCGCGCCCGGTCCCGGATTGATCAGCCTATTTTATCGATTCTGGCTTTCGGTCTTGCTCGGAAACACCGTTGAGAAATAAGCCGTTGACATTGAGCGTGAACTGGCTTATACAAAAAACCAAACAGAGGGGCGCGAAGATGAAACAGCGAATCAAAATCATCACACTTGCTGTGCGCGATCTGGAAAGATCGCTCGCTTTCTACCGTGACGGGATGGGGTTGCGGACGGAAGGAATTATCGGCACCGAGTTTGAGGACGGCGCAGTCGTCTTCTTTGAAATGAACGACGATCTGATTTTGGCGCTCTGGCCAAGGACCTCGTTGGTAAAGGACGCAAAGATCCCCGTCACGCCGGGGTGTCCCTCCGACTTTTCCATCGGTCACATCGTCCACTCCAAACAAGAGGTCGATGCGATCATAAAGCAGGCGGAAAGGGCAGGCGCAAAAATCACCGACCCGCCGCACGATCGCTTTTGGGGAGGGTATGCCGGATACTTTCAAGATTTGGACGGGCATCTTTGGGAGATTGCTTGGAATCCTCAGTGGGTTGTTAAAGAGTAACGTTCCCATTGTGCGAGCACTTTTGGGGGGTGTTCCTCATGCGTGATTGGACGTCGATTCGCGAGCGGTTTGTCCAGGGATGATCTGCCGACCCGCTTAGGAGGGTTGGCAGCAAATTTGGCGCGCATCAGTTCCTTTTCTAAAAATCCGATGAATCGAAATGTCGTTCAAAGTTTGGTTGACGAGAGTAAATTCTTTATCGAATAGACGGCCGCCGATGCGGAAGCCGAAACGGCTGCACCATTGGTTGAATTGCAGGTCCAATTGGCGCTTTGGCAATTGGACTGGGACAAAATTTGGGGCGATCCGGCCTATCGTAGCCAGATTATAGACCAATCACGGGCGTGATCTGACAAAGTGCTCGATCTTTCAGGGCTGTTAAATTGACGCAAAGGGTCTGACAAGAAAAAATTGAGACAGTTTCCCATTTCGGTGCGAAAAATATGCGTCAGGACAGGTCCGGCATCAGGAGGGAATGACTTCATCGAGATCCAGGGTTTGTTCGCTTTCTTAAGAACGGATAAACAGTACCGAGCAATAGAGTTCCGAAAGGGAGGGTTGTTTATTCGTCTCGGATGGGGTATGTTAATTGCCGTTACGGCTGACATCCGGATTCGATGCAGCGTGATAAGGGATTCGCTGGTCCTAAGGCAAGCGAATAAAAGAATCCATCAGGATCAGATGATCCAAACAATAAGGAGCGTTCATGTTATTTCGATTCATTGCGATTCTTAGTTTAGGACTTCTGTCCGTTTCGGCGTATGCGGCGGAGAAGGCCGATCTGAAAACGCAGAAAGACAAAGTCAGCTACGCCATCGGATTGGATATCGGGAGAAACTTTAAAGAGCAGTCGATTGAGATCGACCCAAAACTCTTGGCGCAGGGAATTCAGGATGCGATCGGGGGAAAACGGCTGCTGACCGATGAGGAAGTCCAGGGGGTGATGGCGACCTTCCGACAGGAGATGCAGGCCAAGGCGGCCGCTCAAGCCAAACTGGCCGGGGATAAAAATCTAAAAGAAGGCGAAGCGTTCCTGGCTGAAAATAAGAAGAAACCGGGGGTCGTCACTCTCCCAAGCGGCTTGCAATATAAAGTGATCACCGCCGGCACTGGGAAGAAGCCGAAGGCGACCGACACCGTTACGACCAACTATAAGGGAACGCTCATTGACGGAACCGAGTTTGATAGCTCCTATAAGCGTGGGCAGCCGGCGACTTTTTCGGTTCAAGGGGTGATCCCCGGTTGGACCGAGGCGCTGCAGCTGATGCCGGTCGGCTCGAAATGGCAACTCTTTGTTCCAGCCAACCTCGCGTACGGTCCCCGCGGCGCGGGACCCCAGATCGGACCGAACGCCACACTGATTTTCGAAGTGGAACTCCTCTCGATTCAGGACGAGGGCAAAACACCGAAACAGTAAACCGCCGATCTTAGACGGTTGCCAACAACGGTCGTCTTAAGGGGCGAAGGATTCGCTCACGGAAAAGCGAATCCTTCGCCCCGTTCATTTCCTCCCATCGAAATTGAAGGCTATGCCGCGCGCCGCCGGTTTCGCTCCGATCTTAAAATATCCGCGATCGCCGCGCGCATCGACGCGCGATCGGTGGGTCCGTCGTAGCGAATACGATTGATGAAGATCGTCGGGGTTCCGTTGACGCCGTCTTCGATGCCGTGGCGAAAGTCCCGCTCGATCTCTTCCAGGTATCGGTCCGCCCTCATCTCCTGGTCGAAGCGCTCGACGTCAAGCCCGATCGCTCCTGCGTACTCGATCAGATCGTCATCCTCGAGTTGATCCTGATGGGTAAAAAGCATGTCGTGCATCTCCCAGAACTTCCCTTGCGCGCCGGCCGCCTCGGCGGCTTCGGCCGCCATCAATGCGTGGGGATGCGCATTCGTGATCGGGAAGTGCCGGTAGACAAGCCGAACGGTATCCGGATCTTCCTCCAGCAACGCTTCTAATACCGGGTAGGCCATTCCGCAGTAGGGGCATTCGAAATCACCGTACTCCAGTAAGGTGACCGGCGCGTCGACATTGCCGCGAATCCAATCCTCTTTTGTAAGCTCTGTTTTCTGAATCGTCTCGTCAAGCATAGCGGGCCTCCTTTCGGCGTGGTCCTTCAATCCGCTCAAGCGCATCGAAGATGATGTTTAGCCCGGGCGCAATCGAGGGATCTTTGGAGACCCAGCGATCGCGAACCATGCCCGATGCATCGATAAAGATCAGGGCGCGATCGCAGATCCCATCGCTCTCGCGAAAGACGCCGTAGAGCGTGGCGACTTCGCCGTGCGGCCAGAAATCGCTGAGCAATTGGAAAGTGAGATGCTGTTGTTTCGCCCAGGCGCGATGCGAGTAAATATTGTCGACACTCACCGCCAGAACCTCGGCATTGTAGTCGCGGATACCGTCGAGCGTCTCTTGGATGAGCGACAGCTCACTGGTGCAGACGGGCGACCAATCGGCCGGATAGAAGGAGAGCACCACGTTTTTCCCGAGGTAGTCGCTCAGCTTGACCGGCTTTCCCTCTCCATTCGGCAGGGTGAAGTCGATGGCCGGTATATTAATCTTCTCTTCGGAAGCCATAACATCCTCCTGGTATAATCCTCACCTGGTTGCAAGATTTAGGTGAGTGGGTTAATAATTCTATTCCGTACAAATGTTTTCTACGGGCGGAGAGACGACTTGAATTCC
>Ga0070739_10001046_pt1 | contig 44490 bp, 35 predicted proteins | sample Coa_R1_7_FD_66445 | JGI IMG/M metagenome (GOLD analysis project Ga0070739, IMG submission 66445) | Surface soil microbial communities from Centralia Pennsylvania, which are recovering from an underground coalmine fire - Coalmine... | ecosystem: Environmental > Terrestrial > Soil > Unclassified ...
GGCCACGCCCAGCCGTGAAGCCAGCGCCCTGGCAAAGCCTTCGACCTCGCTGGCGCGCACCGGCTCCCGGTGGTCGGCCATGGCGCCGGTAATGGTAGGCGTGCTCTCCACCACGTACAGACGGTTCATGCGCGTCGCGCCCTGGCGTACTCGCCGTCCCTGCGCAAAATCGCGGGCGTAGCGGACGTGGTTGGGAAGGGTGAGCAGGAAATCCCCATCCAGGGAGACGATCACCTCTGCCCTGTCGAACCGATAGAGCGTGTGCGCATCGGTTCCGAAGGCCATTCGCGCCCCGATGACGACGTTATCCCGCCCGATGGGGTCGTACTGATGAAACGTCGCCGCCGGGAATTGAGCGCGCAGGGCGCGCAGCTGGGCGACCAGGGTCGGCGAAGTCACCGTTTCCGTCAGGATTCGCAGGCCCGCGCCGCCGCCGGCGCGCTCTGCCCCTAGCTGCCCGGTCATCACGGCCAGGAAGGAATCCCAGGTATCGGGCTGGCCCTGGTAGACGATGCCCTGCGAGCGGTCGGGATCGTAGAGGGTCAGCAGCGTCGCCTGCATGATCGCGTCGGTGGCGCCGAGGCTGGCGGGATGGTCGGGATTGCCCTCGATCTTGATGGGGCGTCCCTCGCGGCTTTTGACCAGTGCCCCGACGGCGTAGCCGCTCTGCGGTACCGCCGTCGCAAAGAAGAGAGGCTTGCCCGGCGTGATACCCTCCGGTGGCTCCACGTAGGGCACGATTGTTTCCGGCGGCTGTCGGACGGTGCAGCCGGAGAGGCCGGCCAGCGCCAGCGACGCGCCCAGCAGCGTCAGGAAGCTGCGGCGATCCATGGCGGGCATCATCGCTGCCGCCTGGCGCGGGAACTCGCGGCGCAGAAAGTCCTGGAACGCATCGGAGGATGCGATCTCCTCCAGGCTGCGCCAGTAGGGCTGGCCTTTGGCGGCGGCCAGGCGGGCGCGCACTGCGGCGATATCCAGCGGCGCTTGGTCTGGATCCAGGGGCGTTAGCGGTGGCATGTGTAACAGTCCGTCAGATGGCGAATGTGATAGGCCGCGACCAGCCTCTTGCCCAGCGCGCTCTGGTCTTTGGGGTGCCAGTTCATATCGAAGACCGCCTCACGGGGCCGGACGAACTGTTCCGGATGGCGGTGGCAGTTCAGGCACCAGGACATCCAGAGCGGATTGGCCCGCCGGGTCATAGGCATCTGGTCAATAGGGCCGTGGCAGGTAACGCAGCCAATCCCCTTGTTGACATGGATAGAGTGATTGAAATAGACAAAATCCGGCAAATCGTAGACTCGCGTCCATTGCACGGGCACGCCCGTGCGGTAGCTCTCCCGGATCGGCTCCAGGACGGGAGCATCCTTCCAGATCTGGGAGTGGCAGGTCATGCAGGTATGGACGGGCGGGATATTGGCGAAGGAAGAGTCCTCGACGGTGGTATGGCAGTAACGGCAGTCGAGCCCGAGGCCGGCGACGTGATGCTGGTGACTGAACGGTACCGGCTGGTCGCGGGGAACGCCCACCTCGGTCACGTAGGGCGACCAGTTAATGCCGGTGAGCACCAGAAAGGCGACTACCGGCCCGGCAAAAACGCCAAAAAGACCGGCTCTGGCAAGCGTATTGGTGTAGGGAGGAAAAACCCGCGCCATGAAGGGTTCCGCCTTTGCTACCGGAGAATCAAAACGCTGGGGGCCGTTGAGACATTCCAGGCGTGCCTGGGATGTCTATCGTGCAGCGATAGGCTAACCTTCAGACGGGGCAGGCGGAGGAGTATGTTCCCAAAAAACAGGCTTGGCTTCTGCGGCTGGCACCTGGCTGTCGGCGTCCGCCGTAAGGAGTTCGAGCAGCAGATTGAGCTGCGGCTCAATATGGCGCAATTGTCGTCGGTTGGCCTGGACCAGCTTCTCCAGCATCTCCTCGCCGCGCGGGGTCAGCATGACATAGACCTGCCGCCGGTCGGCGGGGGCAGGCTGGCGCACCACCGCGCCCAGAGCCGTCAGCCGATCCACCAGGCCCACCGCGCTATGATGGCGAATCTGCAGGCGTTCGGCTAACTCTCCCATGGTGACGTAATCCCGTCCGGGAAAGCCTTTGATGGCCAGCAGAGTCAGGAACTGCTGATTGGTCAGGCCGACGGCCTGCGCCCGCTGCTCGCTTGCGTGCAGAAATTGACGAAGCGCATAGCGAAAGGCCGCAAGCACCTCGTAATCCGCCTTGCTGATCGGCACGTCGCTCTGACCGCTCTTTCCATGAGTAGGTATCTGCTGATTCATGGCTAACATTATAGCGCGACGGACCGGACTTTCCAACGGTTTGGGCGGGATTTCCCATTGACATCCCGCCGGAGAAGTCTTATACTTGGCGGAGAAGCATCCATAGGAGGGAAGGGGTATGTATGCTGGCTTGTGGATGTACGCCTGGGACCTGGCCGATGAGGGCGTAGAGAGGGTGATGGGATGGGCTGCCGACAGTGGGCTGACCGCATTGCAGATCGCGGGATCGTATCATGCCGGCTGGTTCCTCCACCCGCACAACCCCAAGCACCGCGCCTATATGCCCGCCGATGGCTGCGTCTACTTCCATCCCGACGAACGCCTCTACGCAAAAACCATCCTCAAGCCCCAGGTCGCCCCGGTCTGCGCGGAGACCGACTGGATGCGCGAGGCGGGCAAGCGGCTGGAGAAATACAACCTCAAGCTCGTCTCCTGGACGGTCTGCAACCACAACACGCGCCTCGGGCTGCTCCACCCGGAATGTACCGTGCATAACTGCTTTGGCGACAGCTATCCGCACGCGCTCTGCCCCGCCAACGACCACGTCCGCAACTATGTGACCGCGCTGTGCCATGACCTGGCCAACAATTTGCCGCTGCACGCCGTTCAGCTTGAGTCGCCGGACTACATGGGCTGGCAGCATGGGCACCACCACGAGCGCGACCTGACCGTGCTGAACCCGCTGGAGCAGACCCTCATGGATTTTTGCTTCTGCCCAAGCTGCACGCGCAAAGCCGAAGGCAAGCATGTGGATATCGCCGCCGTCCGAGCCAGAGTTCGGGAGATCCTGGAGGCAGCCATGGCGCACGCGCCGGGACGTCCCGCAGGCCACCCGGAGACGCTGGAGCAGGTGGCGGAGCGCGTGCCCGAACTGGCCGCCTATCGAGCGTTCCGCAAAGAGATCGAGAACACGCTGATCGCCGAGATCAAGGTAGCTATGCAGCCCTCGTCTGCCAGGCTGTTTCTGCTGGGCGGCTATCATCCCCAGATCGCCGGCGCAGTGGATGTCTTTAACTCCGGCGTCTACGGGCAGCGCCCCGCGCAGGTGCTCGAATCGACCCGCGCCGCCAGAGCGCCGCTCGGCCCGCAGCACGAGCTCTACATCGGCGTTCGCCTGGGCCTGAACTCGGTCTTCAGCGCCCAGGATCTGACCGATATTGTCCAGGCGGTGAAGGCGGGCGGCGGCGACGGCGTCATGTTCTACAACTATAGCGAGTCCCCGATGACGGCGCTCAACTGGATCAAGCCCGCGCTGGCCGGCGGGCGGTAACTTCTTTAGCTTGATGGCTCCTGGAAACTTTCCCGAACGGATAACTCCAAACCCAGAACTCTCCGAGCGGGCTGGCGTCCAGGCCGCGCCGCGCTACGCGGCGGTGACCTGGCGCGCGGTCCTGCTCGGCCTGTTCGGCGCGGTCAGCGTCACCGCCATTCAGGTCGCCTCCAAAGTCACGCCCCGCACGGTCGTGCTGCCCTTCCAGAGCGCGCTGACGCTGCTCTCCGGCGCCATTTTCTGGCTGTTCCTGCTGGCCCTACTCAATATCGCCTGGAAGCGCTGGCGCCCGCAGAGCGCCCTGCGTCCCGCCGAATTCGCCGTCATCTACGGCATCACCACCGTCGCGGCGGCCATCGGCGCCCAGGACGAAGTGATGCAGTTATTCCCCATGTTCGTCTACCCGTTTCGCGCCACGCAGAACGAGGCGATGGGGCCGTTTCGACAGTTCATTCCGTCCTGGCTGGCGCCTCAGGATCCCGCCATCGTAGAGCCTTATTACCTCGGCGGCGGCACCTTCTGGACGCCTCGGCTGTTGGCGGCCTGGGCGATTCCGTTCCTGACCTGGATGACCTGGCTGACCGTGCTGGGAGCGACGATGTGGGCCTGGAACGTGATCCTGCGCCGCCGCTGGATGGATCACGACCGTCTGGCCTTTCCCTGTTTGCAGCTTCCGATGGAGATGTGCCGGGCGGGCGGCTTCGGCGGCGCGCTCTCCGGGCGGCTCTTCTGGGGCGGGCTGCTCTTCTCCACGCTTTTAGAGAGCCTGGACCAGGCGCACGCGCGGTTTCCCGGCGTGCCCTCCGTGCCGCTCGGCTTTGCAGCCACGCCCATGCTGGAGGCGGCCTCCCCGCCCTGGAATGCCCTCGCGCCCATGTATCTGGCCTGGAGCACCGTCCATCTGGGCGTCTGTTACTTCATCCCGCTGGATATTCTCTTCAGCGGCTGGTTCTTCTACCTGTTCCGCAAGGCGATGGAGGTGTTCGGCTTCGCGATGGGCTGGCGCGAGCTTGGCTGGGACGCGGCGGGCTTCCCGTTTACGCGCGTTCAGGCGGCAGGCGCCTGGATCGCGCTGTTCTTCCTGTTGGTCTGGGCCGAGCGGCATCACCTCAAGCGCGTGCTGACGGCGGCTTTCTCGCGCGGCGTGCCCATCAACGACGCGGGCGAACCTGGCTCCTACCGTTGGGCGGGTCGTATCCTCGTGTTGGGCACCCTCTTTCTCATCGCCTTCAGCGTGGCAACGGGGATGTCGCTCTCGCTGGCCCTGGTCTTCTACGGCTTTTTCTGGATGCTCAACGTGACCATGACCCGCATCTATGCGCAGGTCGGCCCGCCCATCCTGGAGCTCTACTTCCTCGACCCGCAGAAGACGATCACGACCGTTCTGGGCACCTACTGGCAGTCGCCCCGCTCCCTGACGCTCTTTTCACTGATGTACTGGATCAATCGCACCGACCGGGGGCATCCGATGGCCCATCAGTTAGCGGCGTTCCGTATCGGCAAGGCCACCAACACCGAGCCGCGCGCCCTGGGCAGGTGGGTGCTGATCGCCTTTATCGTCGGCTGCGCGGTCTGCATTGTGGCGGGGCTGCATTGGGCCTATCGCGTTGGAGAGGATCAGTACGTGGAGGGCGGCTGGCGGGAGGCGTTCGCGCCGCTGGCCGTTTCGCGCATCAACGATTGGGTCAAGACGCCCAAGGGGCCGCAGTGGACGGAAGTGGGCTTTATGGTGATCGGCGGGGTCGTCACGCTGGCGCTGGCCAAACTCAACTACACGTTCATCGGCTGTCCATTCCATCCCATCGGCTTCGCGCTGGCGATGTGCTACACGCTGGAGTACAACTGGCCCGCCTTCCTGGGCATCTGGACCCTCAAAGGGCTGCTGCTGCGCTACGGCGGGCGCAGCCTCTACCAGCGCCTTGTTCCCTTCTTCCTGGGATTGGTGCTGGGAGGCCTGGTCGCGCCGGTCTGCTGGGGCTTCATCGCCTATCTGTTTGAATGGTACAGGTGAGACACAGGGCAACCGCCTTGAGAAGCGCAATGACCGGATAAAACGGATAGGAACGATGCCTGGCGGAACGAGCGGGTCAAACTCATGATGATCAGAGGTAACGCCTTCGCCAGAAAGCTCGCGAAAACTTCCTCTCCTCCAATTCGATCTCCTCTTGCTTCCGACGCATGAACTCTTCGGAGCTTGGGAGGATGCCGGCAAACTTGCCCATTCCTATAAGTTGGCGGCGCGCTTGTGCAGGTTCCTGCGCTGCGTTCTGCTTCGACTTTGCATGTGAAGCGGTCTTCTCTGGATAGTCCTGCTTTCGGAATTTCTCCGCAATCGCCTGAGCAACCGGAGATAATTCAGAGGTTGGTGGCTCAAACTCTACCTTATCCGCGTCTTCCAACAGAGAGGCGAGGGCTTCCTGAAGCGTCTGGCCGTTGGCGCTAAACTCCTCTTCTGGAACAACAATGACCTTAAAACTCCGTTCCCCGAAATTGGCGGCGCGCAGTTGTTCGGTTATCTCCTCAATAGTGCCTTCAAACACTTGGGGCTGTGCCATCTTCTTTTACCTCCGGGTCCATCGTGGCTCTATTATAACATAGAGACTTTCGCGCCGAATAGAAGTCCCTGTGCTACGGGCAGGGCGGCGCTGCGTCCCCAGAGATGGCGGCGCTCCTCTCTATCCGTTCTGGACGGGGGCAAGCGCCGCGAAGCGGTCAATGAAGCCCCGAACGATGTCCAGGCTGCTGCGCCAGAAGTCGGGCGTGCGAATTTCGATGCCGAACTGCCCCGCCAGGGTGGCGGCGTCCGCCATGCCGGTAGAAGAGAGAAGGTCATCGTAACTGGCCTTAAAGCCTTCAGGGTCTTCCTGATAGCGCGCGTAGAGACCCAGCCCGAACAGCAGCCCGAACATATAGGGATAGTTGTAGAACGCCGAGCCATAATAGTGGGGCTTGGCCGCCCACATAAACTTATGCAGCGCTTCCGGGTCCAGCCCGTCGCCGTAAGTGTCCCGCTGCGCCTCTAGCATCAGCCGGTTGAACTCCTCCACCGACAGCTCGCGCTGCCGCCGGGCCGCAAACACGTTCCCCTCGAACAGGAACCGGCTGGTAATGTCCACGACCACCTGGCACGCCCCCTGCAGAAACTCCTCCAGGATCTCGATCTGGCCCTGCGTGTCGGCCTGCTGGAGCGCCGCCTGCATGATGATGGTCTCGCAAAAGATGCTGGCCGTCTCGGCCAGGGGCATCGGCGTGCTGCGCTGTAGCGGCGTGCGCTGGGCCAGGTTCAGGTTGTGGTAGGCGTGCCCCAGTTCGTGGGCCAGCGTGGTAACTCCGCCGAACGCATAGTTATAGTTGGACAGGATGCGCGACTCGCCCGGGCGAATGCCGGTGCAGTAGGCGCCGCCAACCTTGCCCGCGCGCGGCTCAGCATCTATCCAGTTCTCGCGGAAGGCGCGCTCCGCGAAGCGGCGTAACCGATCCGAATACGCGCCAAAATTCTCCGTCACGAACGCGATCGCGTCCTGATAGCGCCATTCGGCGCCCTGCGCGCCGATAGGGGCGAACAGGTCGTACCAGGCCAGGCGGGGCAGGCCCAGAAAGCATGCCTTCGTGTGCAGGTAACGCCGGAAGTCCGGGAACGACTCGCGCGCCGCCTCCAGCATGGCCTCCAGCGTCTGGCGGTCCAGGCTGTTGTTGAAGAGCGCGGCGTCCAGGGGCGTCTCCCAGGCACGCCGCTGTGCCAGCAGGTTCGTCTCTCCCTTGATGCTGTTGAGCGCGGCGGCAATCGGCAGCGCGGCCTGCTCCCAGGCTCCCAGCTCGGCCTCATAGGCGCGGCGGCGCACGTCCCGGTCGGCTTCAAAGGCCAGGTTTCGGATCTGGCTCATCGGCAGATGCTCGACTTTGCCGTCGCGCTCGAACGGCACGGTCAATCGTGACGTAAAATTATCATAAAGCTTTTCCCAGGCGGTGCTGCCCGTCAGATTCAGCTCCACCGCCAGCGCTTCTTCCGCCGGACTCATCAGGTGCGCCGCCCGCTGCCAGGCTTTGCGCAGCGCGAACGCATGCGCGCGGGCGCTCTCCGAACGGGCGATCAGCGCCTCCACATCCAGGGAGCCGATCCAAGCGGTAAAGCGTGTGGCAAGCTGCTGCAAGCGTACCCGGTGCTGCTCCAGCTCGCTCATCCGGGCCTGCGCCACGTCGTTGCGCGAATTGGTGGAGACGAAGCACTGAATATAGACTGCCACCGTCCGCACCTGTTCCAGCACGGCGTTGTAGCGCTGGATCACCGTCTCAAAGGTCTGTATTGCCTCTGCGTCGAGTGGAGCAGGGGCGCGCTGCCCGATGCCCGCGCTGTCAAAAAGCGCCACTAATTCACCAATGGACTCAATCGTCGCGCGGAAACCCTGCGCAAACTCCGGCGACTCCAGGCCCGGAAAGATGGGCGTCATGTCCCAGTGAGGCAGCGGATCACGTACTGTCGTCATAGGCTTTTTCCTGATCGGGAAGGTAATTCTGGCTTTGCTCTGCAACCTATAGAGCAGCCAGGCTCTCATAGAGCAGCCATGCTCCCAAGGAGCGACGGTGCTTTCTCTACCCGGTATCGTCTTTCCTTCTATTTACGCACTATATACGCGCTACAAGGCAACAGGTATCAAATAGCAAAAAGGAGCGCCTAATAGCATTAGTATGCCATTAAGATAAGGAGGAAAACATGGACCCCACATGTTTGCAGTACCGGCTGACCGCCGAAGAGAAACGCAGGTTTGAGGAGACGGGCTTGCTGATGATAGAGAACGCCCTCTCGCCGGAGCAGGTCGCGGCCCTGACGGAAGCTGCCGACCGCATCTACGCGCGCAAACTCGCCGAAGGGCACGATCCCCACACCGCCCTCTTTTACCCTAACTTTATTCCCGAGGAGCCCCTGTTTGCTGACCTGGTGGATTACGAAAAGGTGCTGCCCAAAGTCTGGGGGATACTGGGCTGGAATATCTATCTCTATCATGCCCATCTCATCGTGACCCCACCCTCCGGCAAGCCCCAGGACGACAAGACGTTCGGATGGCATCAGGATAGCGGGCGCGTGAACGTTGAGATTGAATCGCACCCACGACCCCGGCTCTCGCTCAAGGTCGCCTACTTCCTCTCCGATACCAGCGTGCCGGGGCGCGGCAACTTCTGGGTCGTGCCCGGCAGTCACCTCTGCGATACCCTGGAGCGCTCACCGGACGGTATCGGCCAGCCGGAGGGCGCGGCGCCGGTGCTGGCCAAACCGGGCACGGCGGTCTTCTTCGACCGACGGCTGTGGCATACGGCCAGCCCGAACTGGTCGGACGTGACCCGCAAAGTGCTCTTCTACGGCTATGGCTATCGCTGGATTCGCACCAAGGACGACATGACCGTTCAGGGCCTCTGGGAGAAGAGCGATCCCATTCGGCGGCAGCTTTTGGGCTGGGGCGTCAACGCCAACGGCCACTACTCCCCAACCGACGCCGACGTTCCCCTGCGCCTCTGGCTGCGCGAGCACAGCCCGGAGGAGGCTCAGTAAGCCGCTCTGCATTGCCGCGACTACAGACCTCACCCCCTTCCCCTCTCCTTCTCAAGGAGAGGGGAGCGGCCCCAGCCCTTTATCCCACTGCCAGGGTTGGGGCTACAATGGACTGCAAGGAACGCCGCTCAACGGTTCGGGCCTCCGCCTAGCGACCCTGCGAACGCAGTGAGCGCATCAGGGAAGGGAGCCGGGGGGTTAGGTAAGTGCCGAATTAAAGGCCGGAGGGATGTAACATCTGTAGGCGGGAATCGCGCTGTAGGCCGGCGGTATCGACGGTGTAGACGCGCGTGATTGTCTCCTGCACGACGACCCAGCCGTTTCCCCGGCGCATGACGCGATAGCGCGCCCTGTTGCCGGCCCGGCGGTGAGCCAGATAGCCGCCTTCGACCTCTGCCTCACGCGGGCCAAGCCAGCGCAGAGCGGAGGCTGTCAACAGCAGGCCCTGCGTGCCGGTCAGGCGATCCCGTATCGTGAAGGCGTGGGGCGCCAGGCGCGATGCCTCACGAACCGGCTGCCCCTCGCGCCGCAGGCGCTTCATCAAGGCGACGCCGGGATTCTGCGGGTGGTCCGTAGTACCGATGTTCAGGAAGTAGACCTTTGCCTTCGGCCACAGAGGTCCGTAATGCGCCCACTGGTAGCGAAAGACCGCCTCGCGGATAACATCCTGGGGGGCATAGGAACGCTCAGGATGTCCGTGAGGCGGCGCATCGGGTCGCACGACGGCCTGGAGGGGGCGGCGGGGCGGCGGGGCGGTCTGTGCGGAGGACATGACCCCGCAGGCCGCCATGCCTGCCAGCAGGCCCAAGACGAAGGAGACAACAGGTTTCATAGCATCCTCTCCAGGTTCCGTCGGCGCCGATTGTCTGCCGCGCCGGGCTCCACGGCAGCCCTGCCATCCCGCGTGGTTCTCTCGAAGGCTCCCTCTCAGAAGGATGAAGGCAGAAGGATGAAAAAAGCAAGGTCTCTTTCCTCCTTCCTCCTTCATCCTTATCACGGTTTAGGGCTACCGGTTCCGCATGCACTGCCTGTGTTCAAAGAGGATGCCAACTGCGGCGCCTCCGGCTCCGTAGATTTACCGTTTTTGCTGCATCCACTCCGCTTGCCTATTATCCCCCTAGCGCTGCCTGGGCGGTTTAATGAGATGGATCGCTGCTTTCCAGCAGGCCAGCGCGCCCCAAACAACGCCATTTCCTGCACATCCCCTGCTTCCTTATCCTACAAAGAATGCCGGATAGCACCGAAGATAAGCGTAGTGCGTTCCCTCTGTTGGGAACAGCAACCCGATGGACGCTGCCCGGCTCCATAGGGCGCAAGCAAGACGGCGCCTGTGGAGCGGATGCCTGCGCTGTCGCTTGTCTTGGAGGGTAAATACGGTGTTGACAAAAGTGCCGCGTACAGGCCGTCTCGGCGGCTTCACGCTCATCGAATTGTTGGTTGTGATGGCCATCATCGGCATTCTGGCCGCGATGCTCTTCCCGGTCTTTGCGCACGTGCGCGAGAAGGCGCGGATGTCTACGTGCGCCAGCAACTGCAAACAGCTCAATATGGCTGTGCAGCTCTACGTACAGGATAACGATGACACGGTGCCCCTGACGTGCGGTTCCAACCCGGACGGCACCGGCTTTGCTACCTGGCAGGATACCGTTCAGCCGTATGCCAAGAACTACGCGGTGGTTATCGATCAGGATAGCCCGTTCCATAACACGGACGCCAGGAACGACTATGAGTACTGGCTCTCCTATGGCATGATGGGCCGTGCCGCCATCGTCGGCTTTCCCTGGTGGATAACCCGGCAGAGCCCCTGGCTGCAAAACTATGTGGCGGCGGGCCTGCGCTACGACGGCCTGGCCGGGTCCGCTGATCTGGGCGGCGTGATCTACGCCAATAACACGCCGGTGCCGAGCGCCGCGCTGGCCGGCGTGGCGCGTCCCGCCGAGTATGCTTTTATCTTCGATGCGGGCAACTTCGACGCCTGGCACGGCCCGGTGCCGGGTCGGCAGGAGGGCATCGGTTATTGTTATATGTGGGTCGATCCCGGCAAGCCGAATCTCACCCTGACCTTTTCCGGCCCGAATCCGCTCCATGCGGGAGGAAGCTACTTCTGTAATTCGAACACCCGGGACAAGGACTACGGGAAAGGGATGGCAACCATCTCCTTCTTAGACGGCCACGTCAAAGCCGTCAAGCCGGGCCGTTTCCTGCAGCCGAATACAGATTATCCCGATACTCTGGACTATTTCTGGCCCAACAGCTAAGGGGTCTGGAAAGGGGTAATCGCCCTCAGAGGCGTGGATCCCTCTCCAATCGGGCCTTGCAGAGGAGAAGCATCCACACGCTTGGGGAGGACCATTTGGAAAGGAGTCAAGCCATGAAGAAGCAAATTTCTCCGGCGCTTGCCGTGGCTCTGCTGGCAGCCTTCGTGCTGTGCATCGGCGGCTTTTTCTATCTGTCGCAGCGCGGCCCCTCCGGCGGGGGGGCGCCCGCCGGGCGCGTCGTGGGCGGCAGGCACTTTCCCCAACTGGGCGGTCCTGCCGGCGCCGCTCTGAGAAAATAGCCTGGCGCATCCAGGCAAAAGACCCTGTGCTGCTTTGGGCGCAGGGTCTTCTCATTTCTCCCCTCAATTCCCTACCCAACAGGGCCGGGAGGCGCTGGAAACGCTCAGCCTCTGTCTTTTGGCAGCGGAAGCCATCTCCCGTTTCGGGAAGGTTTCGCAGGCGTTGCCGCGCATCAGCCGCTGGACTAGCGCCGGAACCTCCTCGCGGGCGATCCAGCCCTCGGCAACGAGTTCTGATATCGCCTGCGTCAGACCCTGCCGTGCGATGCGACTATGGCCGTAGATCGTCTCCACCGTGATGTAGTCGCCGCCGAACGTGAAGAGCTTGTTGGCGGGCGCGGCCAGCAGGAACTCCTTGACGAAGCGCACGCCCGCCGCCGGGTTGATGATCCAGGCCCAGCACAGGTCAATGTAGGCGTTGTGGTAGTGCTTGGCGAGCGCGATAAACTCATCCTGATATGGGTAGCCGATATGCATCAGGACAAACTTCGTCTCCGGGAAGTCCTTGAGCAGCGGGCAGAGGTCGCCCGCGTTCTGGCGCAGGCGAGTCAGCGGCATGCTATCGTGCCCGGCGTAGTAGCCCGTGTGCAGCTTGACCGGCAGGCCGTACTCGGTCGCCTTGCCCACGCAGTAACGGAACAGGTAGTCTTGCAGCGCCTTCTGCTCCTCCGCGTCTAGCTTTTCGTGGCGGGCGAAGCGGGCAAAGAGCGGCTCGGCGCGCTCCTTCGGGACTGCCTCGTAGTCCAGCCTGCGGGCGTAGGCGCTCTGGTTCTTGACGGCGATGGCGCGCGGCCCGTAGGTCGCAAAGTGCCAGTCAATCACCTCCAGCCAGCCGTCGAGCGTGTCCGCCGTTTTGCCGCTTTCAAACTCCACCCTTTTGAGATCAAGCCCGGTGCTGAGAGCGACGAAACTCAGGTCCTGGTGCAGCAGGTCCGGCTGCTCCGTATCCATGAAGATGCGCTGCAAGGAGTTGACCTGACAGCTTTCGAGGTTGCTTCGCTCCCGGAGTATCTCCCGATAGAAGCCGGGCCGCACCATTGCCTTATACTTCTCCGCCAGGCGGGGCGCACTCTCGGCGGTCAGGTCGTCCTCACCGTAGAGGCCGCGCAGCGTGTGGCGGACGGCCTGCGCGTACCCTGTGTGTTTCGTGCGCTCCCAGTAAGGCGCAACCAGGCGATATTTGGTTTCGGTCGGCGTGTCCGGAGCAAAGAAGCGCTGCCGCTGCTCTTCCGTCATGCCCGCGCTGCTCAGATCGTCGCCCAGGTAGTGCATGAAGAGATAGGACCAATCGTCGCAGGGAAAGAGCCGGTCTCCCACCTCGCCCGACAGGCGCAGGCTCTCTTCAATCAGGTGCTCGTGCGTATCTACGAGCGGCGTCTCCTCAACCCATTCGCGGATCTGGTTATCACTCGGCATCGCTCTCTCCTTATCGCAAAGGATGAAGGTGGAAGGATGAAAAATCGAGGATTCCTCTTTCATCCTTCTTGCTTCTGGTGACTACAGAATTCACCCTCATCGGTCAAAGAGTCCTGCCGGATTAGCCGCGCCGATCAGAGCTTCCTGCCAGAGGAGGAGAGAAGCCCGGCGAAAGGGAACCTTTAGCGTATCCGGTACTTAGGGGAGATGGTGCGCGATGGTCTTTTCCTTCTTAAAGGCAATACGGCCCATCGGGGGTTGGCGCGGGGGCAGGCATGTGCCTTTGCTGGCCGTGTTGGCCGGGTTCCTGCTGGCAAGCGGACTGGCGGCGCAGGGGCAGGGCACTCTGGAGCGCCTGCGCGCAAAAGGCGAGCTGGTGATCGGCACGGATGCGACCTATCCGCCGTTCGAGTACATCGAAAACGGCCAGCTCAAAGGCTTCGATATAGACCTCGGCAATGAGATAGGCAAAGAGCTGGGAATCAAAGTGCGCTGGCAGCCGATGGCCTGGAACGGCATCTTCGGGGCGCTGGAGACGGGCAAGATAGACATGATCATGTCCGGCGTGACCATCACCGAGGAGCGCAAGAAGAAGGGCAACGCCTTTTCGCGGCCCTATTTCCTCTCCGGGCAGACCATCGCGCGGCGCAAAGGCGACCAACGCATTCGCGGCCTGCAAGACCTCAAGGATAAGATCGTCTCGGTGCAGGAAGAGACAACCGGGCAGTACGCGCTGCAAAAAATCGGCGTGCCGGATGACCATATCCTCAAGTTTGACAAGCTTCAGGACGGCCTGCTGGATGTGCGCAACGGCAAATCCGATGCGGCGGTCGCCGATATGCCCGCCCTAAAAACCATCCTGCGCAAGGGCTTCCCGGAACTGGAACTGGTGGGCGATGTCTTTGTGCATGAGAACGTCGGCCTCGTCGTGCGGCCAGGCGAGCCGGATCTGTTAGAGGCTGTGAATCGTGGCCTGGATACAATCATCACGGATGGCCGCTATGCCAGAATCTACGAGAAATGGATGGAAGAGCCGGCCACGCCCGCCCTCCTCAGCGAACTCACTCGCGTTCGTAACGAAGGAAGCTCGGTCGAAGCCCTGAGAAAAGCCGCGCCGCGTTCCGGCTCGGCGTTGCGCCTTGATTGGGGCTTGATGCGGGAGGCGCTGCCGCAGCTGCTGGCAGGCGCGCGGATGACGCTCGCCGTTACCTTCCTGGCCCTGATCCTCGGTGTGCCCCTGGGCCTGCTGATAGCGCTGGCGCGGCTGTCGGGCCTGCCGCCGCTGAAGCTTGTGGCGACCGTCTATGTCGAGGTGGTGCGCGGTACGCCGCTGTTGATGCAGATTTACGTTATCTACTTCGTGCTGCCGTCGCTGCATATCAACCTCTCTTCGCTGGTCTCGGCGGTCACGGCGCTGAGCCTCAACGCGGCAGCCTATATCTCCGAGATTTTCCGGGCCGGGATTGAGAGCATAGAGGCAGGACAGATGGAGGCGGCGCGGTCGCTGGGCCTGGACTACGCGGGCGCGATGCGCTGGGTCATCCTGCCGCAGACCTTGCGGCGCGTGCTGCCCCCGCTGACCAACGAGGCCGTCGCGCTGCTCAAGGACTCCTCGCTGATCTCGGTCATCGCCCTGAGCGAACTGACGCGCAAAGGAACCGAGCTTTCCGCCAACTCCGGCAGGCCGACAACCATCTATTTCGCCGTCGCGCTGCTGTACCTGGCGATGACGCTGCCACTTACCTACCTGACGCGGCGGTTGGAGGCCCGCTGGCAGCCCGTCAGCCGCGCCCGCCAGAGGCTGCGTAAAGCGAAGCCGCTGCTCGCATCCACGGGAGGACAGCCATGACCGTAAGCCGCACGGGAGCCATGCCGGCCCTCCTGGGAACGAATCCCGGAGCGCCCGTCCTGGCGATGGAGAATTTGTACAAGAGTTTCGGTCGGCTGGAGGTGCTGAAGGGCATCTCTCTGGAGGTGAGTGAGGGTGCGGTCGTGGGGCTTATCGGGCCGTCTGGCAGCGGCAAATCCACGCTCCTGCGCTGTATCAACCGGCTGGAGGCGCCGACGGCAGGCACGGTGCGCTTCCGGGGCGTGGAGGTCACCAACGCCAATCTCAACCAGATACGCCGCGAGATCGGCATGGTCTTCCAGCGCTTCAACCTGTTTCCGCATCTGACGGCGCTGGAGAACGTGACCCTGGCCCCGCGCAAAGTGCTGGGCCTTCCCAAAGAGCAGGCGGAGCGCGAGGGGCTGGAACTGCTCGACCAGGTACGTCTCCGCGCTAAGGCGGGCAACTACCCGGACGAGCTTTCCGGGGGCCAACAGCAGCGGGTCGCCATTGCGCGCGCGCTGGCCCTGCGCCCGGCGGTTCTGCTCTTTGACGAGCCGACCTCCGCGCTCGACCCGGAACTGGTGGGCGAGGTGCTGGAGGTGATGCGCGACTTGGCGCGGCAGGGCCGCACCATGCTCGTCGCCACGCATGAGATGGGCTTCTGTCGGGAAGTCGCCAGTCGCGTGCTGTTCCTGGACGAAGGCATCATCCGGGAAGAAGGCCCGCCGGAGCAGGTGCTTGTTGCGCCGCAGCAGGCACGCACGCGCGAGTTTCTGGCACGGATACTCAACCGGTGAGGCTCTGTCTGTTTCCTTGAAGTAAACAAGAAACGTCCTGTGTGGACAGGGGCCTTCCGTTCTCGGCGCTTTTGCGTTTTTGGCGTCCGCAGTCACAAGGCAGAGGCGCGAGTATCGCCAGGCGGAGATCGCCAGGCAGAGCCGCGAACCGTTGAGCGGCGTCCCTGGCAGTCGAGCGTGCCCAGTCCCGACCCTAGCAGTCGTAGCGCCGTTCCTTGCAGTCGCTTGGCCGAAGGCCACACAGACGGGGGTTGAAAACCCCGGTCCTAGCCGGGCATTGAAAATACCCGGCTAGAGGGCGGCTGCGCCGCCGACCGTCCTTCGGACGGAAAACTTGGCTTTGCTGGGCGTCCGCCAGGACGGTTGGCCGTAGGCCCTAGAGACGGGTACTGAAAGTGTACTGAAAGTACCCGGCATCGAGTGTATGGACAGAGGAGGATGGTATGGCGGCAGGCAAAATCGGGATCGGCATTCTTTCGTTCGCGCACGGGCACGTCAACGCCTACGCGCACCAGATCAAGACGTTCGATGACGCGCAACTGGTGGCGTGCTGGGATGACGACGAGGCGCGCGGACGCCAGAACGCGGATGCGTTCGGCATTCCCTATTCTCCCCATCTGGAGGATGTGCTTTCCCGGCCGGATTTAGAGTGCGTCATCGTTGCCAGCGAGACGAACAAGCACGCCGGACTGTGCGTGGCGGCGATGGAGGCGGGCAAGTCCGTGCTGCTGCAAAAGCCGATGGCGATCACGCTGGCCGACTGCGACCGGATTATCCAGACCGTCGAGAAGACGGGCGTGTGGTTTAGCCTGGCGTTTCAGATGCGCTGCGACCCGCAGAATATCCAGATGCGCGAGCTCGTGCAGTCCGGGGCCATCGGGCGGTTGGGCATGATACGGCGGCGGCATTGCATCAGCGTGCTATTTCATAAGGGCTTCTACGAAGGGCCGACGAAATGGCACGTCAGCGCCGAGGCCAACAAGGGGATGTTCTTCGACGACGCCACCCACGCTCTCGACTGGCTCTACTGGACGGTGGGGCGCAAGCCCGTCTCGGTCATCGCTGAGATTGACAACGTTCTGACCAACGTGGCGCCCGACGATACCGGCGTGGCGGTCTACCGCTTCGACGACGGCCTGTTCGCCGACATCGCCAACTCCAGCGTCACCTGGGCCGGGGAGAACACTACCGAAATCTATGGCGATAAGGGCGTTATCATCCAGAATCACGGCGACGGCCCCTCCTGCGGCATCAAGCCGCCCCATCCCATTGGCGTGAAGATGTTCCAGTCCGACAAAGCCGATCTCGGCTGGCAAGATCTGGGCCTGCCGGTTCCGGCCAATCATGGCGAGCGCATCGCAGGCGTGGCCCGGCCCTTCATTGACGCACTTAAATCCGGCCAGCCGATGTGTACGGCGCAGGAGGGGCGCGTCTCAGTGGAGATGTGCCTAGCCGCCTACCGCTCCGCCGCAACTGGGCAGCGCGTCGGCTTCCCTTTCTCTGAAGCGGAACAACCTCAACAGGATTAACAGGATTTCGCAGGATTTACAGGATTAAGGCAAAAGCCAGAAGTCGTGAAGTCAACTAAGTCCAGAGGAACAGGTACTCGGTTGGGTAGGTTTTAGAAATCCTGTTTAATCCTGTTCATCCTGTTGAAAATGGGCTTTTAGGGGAGGAGGCGCGTGGTGGGCTGGCGCGGCCAGGTGGCGCAGCGTCGGAAGCCCTCCGCGTAGCGCACGCCCGCCTGAAGGCCCCGGAATCGCGTGTGCGCCTCCATGAACTCCACAAAATCAATGCCGTCGTGGTCGCGCATCCAGGTAAGCTGACTCTGGTGGCAGGAGAGCATCCGCTTTTTGGTCTCGAAGAAGTCGGTCACGTCCACGTACTCTTCCGGTAGAAAATCCATGCCCGCCAGCGTATCCATATAGTAGATCGGCGTTACTTTGGGGTGGAATGGGAATTTGCCGGGCAGTTGCGGCAGCGTGGCGCAGAAGCTCGCCGCAAAAACCAGTTCCGAGACGATCGTGTGGTCGGGCATGTAGTCGTTGGGTGGGTGGGTTAGAATGAGGTCGGGTTTGGCCTGCCGGATGATGTCGGCCACGAGCGCGCGGGTTTCGCGGTCGGGATAGATGTCCAGGTCAGAAACGGTGGGCAGGTTGAGTACCGTCGCCCCGATGACCGCGCCGCCCTGCCGGGCCTCCTCCGCCCGAATGCGAGCTAGCTCGGCGCGCGGTATCTCAAAGTGGCCGAGGTCGCCGTTGCAGCAGTGGCAGATGGTGACCGCGTGGCCCTGCGCGGCAAATTTAGCCAGCGTGCCGCCGCAGAGCAGTTCCGCGTCGTCCGGATGCGCCGTAATCGCCAGAACGTTGAGCTTCGTATTTGTTGGCTGTGGAGTAATTTGGGCTGTGCGCAATTCTTCGGCCATATTCGCCAGGTCGTCCCATTGCGTATTTGTTGTGGTGTCCATGCAAATCTCCCCTTGAAGCTGAAGCTCGCCGCTGTCACCGCCGCTCTGATCCAGCGTGCAGACAGCGTTAAGTTAATCGGTTTGTTCGCTATGGATGTTGCGGTTGCCTGCCTGTGAGGAAAGAGCAAGAAAGACGTTTTAGAGAAATGAGAAGAAGAGGTTTACATCAAGGAGTGGCTGCGCTTGTTGGCCTGCTGCTGGCGGCTGGAGGGGCGGCGAAAGCGGCCCAGACGCCCGCCGTATTCTATCGGACGGCTGTCGTGCGCGTCGGCGGTCGGAGCTATCGGTGCAACGTGGTGACGATTAACCTGGCTTCCGGCAAGCTCGCGCCGTGTGTCGTGACGGCCCAGGGCGGCGTCGGGCAGACGGAGGCGTTTGCGCAGATGGTGCGACGCGCGCGGGCCGTGGCCGCGATCAACGGCTCGTTCTTTGAGGCCTATAACAAAACCGGCGACAAAGATCCCGTGATGACCCTGATCCATGCAGGCAAGGTCGTCCACAGGGGCCGAATCGGCACGGTGGTCGGATTCGGGCCGCGAGGCGCGGTGATGGGCCGGCTGGATCTGCCGATACGGGGCACAGTGACCCGGCCTATGGGTCGCTTGGCGCCCTGATATGCCTACTGGATCAACCGCATTCCTACCAGCCCGGACTGCATTATCCTGTTTACCCCGGCGCACGGCGCGCGCACCCGCACGCGGGATGGCGTCTCGGTGGTCGTCAGGAACGACAAGGTGGAGCGGATTGTGGGAGGCGATACCCCGATTCCTCCCAACGGCTACGTGATTCATTTTCGGGGCAGCCTGGCCCAGCAGGCGGCGCTCTTCACGCCCGGCGCGGAAGTCCGGTTCGACATCCTGCGCTTTGCCGAGAGGGATACGGAGGCGTGGCAGGCGGTCACGGAGGCGGTCGGGGCCGGGCCGCGCCTGCTCACGGATGGGCGCATCACGGTCTATCCGGAGCAGGAGGGCTTCCACGACCCGAAGATACTGTCCAATCGTGGGCAGCGCAGCGCCATCGGCATCACTCGCGACGGCAAGCTGCTGCTGGTGACGGTCAGCGGGCTGACGGTTCGGGAGCTGGCCGAGGCGATGCGCCAGTTGGGCGCGGTGCAGGCGATGAACCTGGATGGGGGTGCCTCCAGCGCGCTCTACTGCAATGGTCTGACCCTGACGCAGCCGGGCAGGGCGCTGAGCAACGTACTGGCGTTTGTCCGCCCATGAGAGAGAAGACCTATCCTCCGGTCCGGCAGGCTAAACCCTGCCGCTGTGGGGCCTGCGGCCCGCTGCCTGCCTGCGCAGGCAGAGGATTCGGTAAGATACTAGGATCGCCGCCCTCCCTCTCTGTGGGCGACCTTGCTGCCTAAGTAGGCAGAGAGTCTCGCCCACGTAGGTGGGCGACGGGCGCTTTGCACCCCCAAGCGACAGGGTTTAGCCTGCCGCTATAGGGGTGAGGTCATCAGTCCCGGAGGGCAGCGCGCAGCTCGGCAGCGAAGCGGGGAACGCCCGTCTCCGCTGGCTCTTCCTCCTCGTACTCGATGGCGAGAAAGCCCCGGTAGCCTACCGCCTCCATGATCTGGCGCACGCGCGCATAGTCCACCGTAACGCGCTCGCCCCGTACCTGGCCCTCAGATCGTGGCTTGGCATGGGTGGCGACGGCATAAGGCGCGCACGCGGCAAACTGGCCATAGATGTCGCCGCTGAAGTTGCCGAAATCCAGATTAAGGCCCAGCGCCGGATGCGCCACGGCTTGCAGCAGCCGCAGCGTTCCGTCCGCCGTCGCCGTCAGCCCGCCATGGTTCTCCAGGGCCAACAGCACGCCGCGCTCATGGGCATACTCCGCACACTCCCGCAGGCACTCCACGACGTTCTGAAAGGTCTGTTCCGGGCTCTCTCCCTCGCGCACCGCCCCCGCAAACACCCGCATCGTCGGCGCGCCCAGCGCTACCGAGTGATCGATCCAGGCTTTAGCCATCGCGACATGCTCGCGCCGCTTGTCCGCATCCGGCTGGGCAAAGTCGGTGCCGATGGCCGTGCCCGAGATCGCCAACCCCTCCCGGTGCGCTCTCTGCTTGATCTCGTTGAGGAACCCGCGCCCTGTCGTTGGAAAATAGTAAGCGGTCAACTCCACGCCATCAAAACCGATCTCGCGGCAGACCCGCAGAAAATCGGGCAGCGTCATCTGCCCGCTTTGCAATGCCTGCCGATAGGAATATGCGCAACAACTCAGCCGCATCCTGCCTCCTCCTTATGTCCTGCCTGATTACACTCCTGAGCGCGTTTCGCTTCTCCGCAGAGCGCCGGAGTCACGCCTCAGGAACGCACGCCAACTACCGTGCCGCGAAACCGGGAAAGTGGCCGTCGGGCACGAAGCTGCCAACACCCATTTAGGGCTGCCGGCTCGAATTTCCTTCCGGCAATCGCGCTTCCGGCGGCGCATTTTCCGACAGCAGACGATCTCGCTGCGCCTTTCTGCCAATGTTTTCCCGCTTGCGCGGCATTTTATGGAAAGACCTGGTAAAGCTCAGTAAATGCCTCTTGCGCCTCGACGGTGTGCCGCGCCATCAGGCCGCGTCTGGATAGCGCCAGGAGGACAGGCACAGGCTGCGGGGAAGAGATGAATACTATCCGAAGGCGTATCATGATGCTGCCCACTATCCTGGTGGCGGCTTCTTTCTGCGGCGTCATCGCCTGGCAGCAGCAGGAAAACCGGCGCGGCGATATGCTGGCGCGCAGCATCCGGCAGGAAAAGCAGGCGGCGGTAAATAAGCTCGTCACCCTCAAGGGCGCCAGCCTGGAGACGCTTGCCTACGATTACACCTACTGGGATGAGATGGCCCGGTTCGTGAAGACCGCAGATAAAAAATGGGCCGTGATTAATCTCAATTCGGCGCTCTCGTCCTACAAGGTTACCGGTATCTGGGTCTATGATAAGCGCTGCGCGCTCGTCTATAGCGTCACCGGCAGCCAGGACGCCCGGCTGAAGGCGCTGCCGCTGCCTCCTGCGATTCTGCGCGCGCTGCTGGGGGGCACTCGTTTCTGTCATCTCTTCCTGAAGACGCCTGCGGGTTTGTTGGAGGTGCGTGGCGCGACCATTCATAAGTCGGCGGACGAGAAGAGGCTCGGCCCCTACTACGGCTATTTCTTTACCGGCAGGCTCTGGGATAAGGACTATCTGGCCGAGATCGCCGGGCTGACCAATTGCAGCGTGCAGCTTTTGCCCGTGCTGCCTGCTGGCGCCTCCCTGCGCGGCAGCCAAGACAGAAATGGCTTTGAATATTCCCTGCTGTTTCCTGGATGGGATAAGAAGCCCCTAGCACGGTTGCGTTTCAGCCAGGGCATTCCCATCCTCTGGCAGCTTAACCGGGCGACCCGCCATGTGCTGACGCTGTTCATTGGTTTTGCCGTGCTTCTGCTGGGCCTGCTGTTTGTGTGCCTTTACCGCTGGGTCAATAGGCCGCTGCGGGTGATCTTCGCCTGTTTGCAGACGCATGACACGACCCTGCTGGCGCACCTGGAGAAGGAGAAGAACGAGTATGCGGACTTAGCCTGGCTGATGCGGGCGTTCTTTGAGCAGAAGAGCGCGTTGGAACTGGAAGTCTCCGAGCGCCAACGGGCCGAAGCGGCGCTGCGGGAGGCGCGGGATGAACTGGAGGTGCGGGTTCAGCAGCGAACGGTCGCCCTGGCCGCCGCCAACGCCTCCTTGCAGGCCGAGATCACCGAGCGCAAACGCGGGGAGACGGAGATTCTGCGCCTGAACGCGCACCTGGAAAGCCGCTTAAGGCGCATCGCCGCCCTGCGCCAGATCGATATCGCCATCACCTCCAGCCTGGACTTGAGATTGACACTGAGCATCGTACTGGACCAGACCGTCGCCCAGTTGGGCATAGATGCCGCCACCGTGCTGCTGTGCAACCGGCAGACCCAGACCTTGACCTATGCCGCCGATAAAGGGTTCCGAGGGCCGACGCCGCGCGATGTGCGCCTGCCGATGGATCAGGGGCTTGCCGGGCAGGCGATCCGGCAGGGTCAGATCGTCCATATTGCGAATCTGAGCGCCGTTGATGGCTCTATCCTGCGCCCTGCCCTGTTGGAAACAGAGGGGTTTGTAGCCTATTTTGCCGTGCCGCTGATCGCCAAAGGCCAGGTGGAGGGCGTTCTGGAGCTTTTCCATCGCGCGCCTCTGGAGCCGGATGAAGAATGGCTGGCGTTTTTTGAGGCCCTGGCCGGGCAGGCGGCCATCGCCATAGACAACGCCTCTCTCTTTGAGGGCTTGCAGCGCTCCAACCAGGAGCTTACCGTCGCCTATGACGCCACTATTGAAGGCTGGTCGCGCGCCCTGGAATTGCGGGACAAGGAGACGGAGGGACACTCGCAGCGGGTGACGCAGATGACCCTGCGCCTGGCCCGCGCTCTCAACATGAGCGAGGAGGAGATGATCTCTGTGCGCCGGGGCGCGCTGCTGCATGACATCGGCAAGATGGGCGTTCCCGATAGCATCCTGCTCAAGCCCGGAGCGCTTACTGAGGAAGAGCGCGCGATCATGTGCCTGCATACGGTCTATGCATATGAAATGCTGGCGCCCATCACCTTCCTGCGCCAGGCCATTGACATTCCCTACTGCCACCATGAGCGGTGGGACGGCAAGGGGTATCCGCGCGGATTGAAGGGGGAAGAGATCCCGCTGGCAGCGCGCCTGTTTGCGGTGGTGGACATCTGGGATGCGCTCTCTTCCAACCGTCCCTATCGCCAGGCATGGCCGTCGGAGAAGGTGCGCGAACATCTCCGCTCGCTGGCAGGGAATCATCTGGACCCGCAGGCCGTGGAGCTTTTCCTGCGCGTCACAGCCGAGGATAGGGCACAGAGCCAGGAGGTTATTTTGAAGGCAGCCTGAGAAGCGCGCGACCTAACCAGCGGCAGGCTACCCAATATGGAATAGCTTGCCCAGGGCGTAGGTAACGCCGCCGGTGATGAGTCCGATAATGGTCATCTCCAAGCCGCTAGCCCACCAGGAGCGTGCCGTAATCAGGCTTTTGGCCGCGCCAACCACGAAGTGGGCGGCCATGCCGACGACAGCCGCCGCGATGATCGCCGCCGCGCCGCCTAGAAAGAAGAAGGGCAGCACCGGAAGGAGGCCGCCGACTGCTGTAGACAGCGCCGCAGAGGCCGCTCCGATCCAGGGGTTGGGGAAATGGCGCTCGCTCAGGCCCAGCTCCTCCTGCGCCATCGTCTTGAGGAACTGCTCCGGGTTGGAGGCGATCCGATCCGCCATCATCTGCGCCTCTTCCGCCGAGAAGCCTTTCAGTTGATAGAGCAGTCCCAGCTCCTCTTTCTCGTGGGCGGGCGATTGCTCGATCTCGGCGCGTTCCCGCGCGATCTCGGCGGAATAGACTTCCCGCTCCGACTTGCCCGCCATATAGGCGCTGGCTCCCATCGAAAGCGCCGAGGCCAGCATCGCCACCATGCCGGATACCAGCACGATCCGATCCCCGCCGGCAGCGCCTGCCGCGCCCGCCATGCCGCTGATGACTCCAAACACCGCGCCCAGGCCGTCGTTAATTCCGTAGATGGCGTCGCCGATCCAGCTTCCGGTGGAAACGTGCCACTTTTCGCCTTTCAGCATGGCTTCCAGCCGGGTGCGCGGCTCCTCGGGCGCCTTGAGCGAATGGATGAGGGCGGCGTGCTGCTTCTCTTCGTTTTCGATGCGGATAAAGAGCGCGTGGGATTGGGCGTCGGCGGCGAGCGCCTGGGCATGGCGGTCAAATTGGGCTATGTTGCGCTCTTCTTCCGCCTCCAGGCGCCGAAGCATGGCGTCCGTGCCGAGCGTGTGGGCCATCAGGCGCTGCGCGGCGGTCGGCTCCGTGCCGTTGTGCGGGACGGTGCCGCCCAGCGCGGCGATGCGGTCGGCAAACTCGCGGGCGTGGCCCTCCTCCGCCTCTGCCAGACGCAGGAATATGTTTCTCCGCCGCTCATCTTCCTGCTGCTCGCTCAGCAGGCGGTAGAGCCGCGCGGCCTCAATCTCGCGCTCCCAGGCCGCCCGCAGCGCCGCAACAACCTTGTGATCCTTCACGCTACATCCTTTCGGCAGCCTAAACACCCATACAGAGTCACTTCGTAGTTCTCTGAGGTTGAAACTCTACGAAGTGACGGCGAGAATAGGTTTAGTCCGCACGTTTCCGACAACGCGCGACCAGCACGGCGGGCACTTCCTGATAGCCGGGGACGCGCCCGGCAACCTCCTCCTGCGCCTGCGGCTCCGCCATGCGCTCCAGAGTCAATCCAGTCTCTGCCAGCGCATTGAGATAGGTGCTCAGCATCCGATGGTAGGCTCCTACTTTGCCCCGGACGCCTCCCGCGTTATCGGAGCGCCAGAACCCCTCCTTGAAATAGCCGCGCACCTCGCGTTTCACCGTTCCGCCCGCCTTGCCGGTCCAGCGGGAGTCCGGCACCTGGAAGCAGGGATGCGTGATCGCAAAGACAAACCATCCGCCAGGCCGCAGAATGCGCGCGACCATGCACAGGCACGTCGACAGGTCGGGCATGTCCATCAAGGCCAGAGAGCAGACCACGCCCTCAAACGTGTTGTCTGCAACCTCGGTCAGCGCCTGCGCGTCGCCCCACCGATAGACGATGCCCAGCGGCTCGGCTTGCTCATAGCGGCGCGCGATCTCCAGCAACCGGTCGGAAAGGTCTATGCCGATGACCTGCGCGCCGCGCTGCGCCAGGCCGCGCGTGACGATGCCCTGCCCGCACGCCAGATCGCAGATACGGCTTCCCTGCACGTCGCCGATCAACTCAAAGAGCGCCGGAAGGACCAGCGCATGAACTGGCGAGCCTGTCAGGAAGCCCTGATCATACCACTCTGCGATTTCGTCATAAGCGGAAAGCATGGTACGCAGCCCGCTAGCCGGACCCGGCGCCAAAGCTTTTTGGCACCTTAACGGAAAGCACCTTAACCAGAAAGGCCCAGCGGTCGGCGGCTTCCTCGATGAGCTTGGCGGTGGGCTTACCGGCCCCATGCCCGGCCCGCGTCTCAATACGAATCAGCGTGGGTGCGGTTCCCGCCTGCGCCGCCTGGAGCGCTGCCGCGAATTTGAAGCTGTGCGCTGGAACCACCCGGTCGTCGTGGTCGCCAGTGGTGATCAGCGTGGCCGGATAGGCCGTGCCCGGCTTGAGGTTGTGCAGCGGGGAGTAGGCATAGAGCGCCTTGAACTCCTCCGGGTTATCCGAGGAGCCGTAGTCCGAGACCCAGCCCCAGCCCACCGTGAACTTATGGAAGCGCAGCATGTCCAGCACGCCGACGGCAGGCAGCGCCGCCCCGAACAGGTCCGGGCGCTGGGTCATGCACGCCCCGACCAGCAGGCCGCCGTTGCTGGCCCCGCCGATAGCCAGCTTGGCCGGAGAGGTAACTTTGTTGGCGATCAGCCATTCCGCCGCCGCGATGAAGTCGTCGAAGACGTTCTGCCGCTTAAGCTTCTTGCCCGCCTCGTGCCACGCCTCGCCGTACTCGCCGCCGCCGCGCAGGTTGGCGACCGCGTAGACGCCGCCCAGCTCCATCCAGACCAGGGCGCTCACGCTGAAACCGGGCGTGATGGAAGCGCCAAAACCGCCGTAGCCGTAGAGATAGGTCGGGTTGTTCCCATCCCGCTTGAGGCCCTTGCGGTAGGTGAGGAACATCGGCACGCGTGTGCCGTCCTTGCTGTGATAGAAGACCTGCTGCGTCTCGTACTCCGACGGGTCGAAGTCTACCTGCGGCTCACGGAAGACCGTGCTCTGGCCGGTGGCCACGTCGTAGCGGTAAATGGTGCCCGGGACGGTGAAGCTGGTGAAGGAGTAGAAGGTCTCCCTCTCCTTGCGTTTGCCGCCGAAGCCGCCCGCCGAGCCGATGCCGGGCAGGGCCACCTCGCGCTCCAGTTTCCCCTTCAGCGTGAAGACCTTCACCTGCGTGTGCGCGTCCTTGAGGTAGCGGGCGATGAAGCGATTTCCGACCACGCCCACGCCGTCCAGCGTCTCCGCTGCCTCCGGCAGGATCTCCTTCCAGTTGGCCCGATCAGGATGGCGAATATCAATGGCGATCACCCGCCCGCGCGACGCGTTCAGATCGGTCCGGAACCAGAAGATCGGGCCGTCGTTGTCCAGGAAATGGTAGGCCGCGTCGGCGTCGTTGAGCAGCTCGACCACCGATGCGTGCGGCTCAGCCAGGTCTTTGTAGAAAACGCGGTTCTTATGCTCCGTGCCCTGATTGGCGTAGATGATCAGGTAGCGCCCGTCGTCGGTAACAAAGCCGCTGAGGTACCAATCCTTATGGTCGGGTCGGTGATAGATGAGGACGTCCTCCTCTTGCGGGGTGCCAAGACGGTGGTAATAGAGCTTCTGGTAGTAGTTGGCCTGCTGAAGCTCGGCGCCAGAGGCGGGCGGATCATAGCGGCTATAGAAGAAGCCTTTGTTGTCGTGGGTCCAGGAAGCGCCGGAGAATTTGGCCCATTGGAGGCAGTCGCTCAGGTCTTTGCCGGTATCTACATCCCGCACGTGCCACTGCCGCCAGTCGGAGCCGGCGGTCGAGAGGCTATAGGCCAAGTACTTTCCATCTTCGCTGACCGCATAGCTGGACAGCGCGACCGTGCCGTCCTCGGAGAGCGCGTTGGGGTCGAGCAGCACGCGCGGGGTTGCCTCCAGGGACTCGGCGACGTAGAGGACGCTCTGGTTTTGCAGGCCATCGTTCTTGGTAAAGAAGTAGCGTCCGCCCTGCTTGAAGGGCAGGCCGTATTTTGCGTAATCCCAGAGATGGGTCAGACGCTGGCGAATGCGTTCGCGGGCCGGAATGCCGGCCAGGTAATCGAACGTGAGCTTATTCTGGGCCTCGATCCAGGCCCGGGTTTCGGGGGAATCGGCGTCCTCCAGCCAGCGATACGGATCGGCGACTTTGACGCCGTGATAGTCATCTATGTGGTCGTCCTTGCGTGTGGGGGGATAGATGAGCCGCCGGTGGTGCGTCTCCTGCGCCCGACCAGACAGCGCGGCCATGCCGATTGCGAGCAATCCAATGCCAAAGAAAGCCCAGGATAAGTGCATTGCAGACTCCCAGAGAAGAAGATAGTAGACATTACATGCCTATACCGGAGATTTCCGTCCGTAGTTCCGCCGCGGTCGGGTGGCTGCGGGCGAATCAATTCGCGGCAACAAAGGCACAAAGTCGCCCTGCGGCGACTAAAGACCTCACCCCCGATCCCTCTCCTTGGGAAGGAGAGGGGAGAAACGAACCCGCGCAGGCGGGTTTAGCGCTTTTGTTGCTGCGGCTTTAGCCGCCCGAAAAGCTACCTGTCCGCCCTTAAACCTGTGCGGAAGGGGATGCAATAGCGGCAATAATAGGTCGTGTAATGCCCTATATTTCCTCAATGGGCGCTATTTATCCTGCGGTTAGTTGGCGCTGCACCCTGAGATTTTATACGGCGCGCAGACATAATACAAGATAGGGCGGCACAGGGGGAACTCATGTTTCTGGCGTGCGCCTGGAAAGGAGCCACCTGCACGGATGGGAGCGCTGGTGAAGTCGCAAGAGATACGCCTGGCAATGCTGGGCCTGGTAGAGGGCAACGGGCACCCTTACTCATGGAGCGCCATCTTCAACGGTTATGAGTCCGAGGCGATGGCCCACTGTCCCTATCCGGCCATTCCGGCCTACCTGAGCCGGCAGCCAAAAGCGGCGTTCGGCATTCCCGGTGCGCGCGTCACCCATATCTGGACGGATGATCCGGAGGAGGCGCCGCGCGTGGCCAGGGCCGCCTGCATCCCCCATATCCTTCGGCAGGCCGAGGAGGCCATCGGGCAGGTGGACGCCGTGATCGTGGCGACGGATAGGGGGGAGGAGCATGTGGCGCGCTGCCGCCCGTTTGTGGAGGCCGGACTGCCCGTCTATGTGGATAAGCCGCTGGTGGACAATGAGGCCGACCTGCAAACCTTTTGCCGGTGGGTAGAGCAGGGTGCGCACATACTCTCCTCAAGCTGTATGCGCTACTGCAAGGAGTTTCTGCCCTATCGCGCCTCCACGCATAACTTAGGTGAGCTCCGATTTGCCACCATCACCACGCCCAAAAGCTGGGAGCGCTACGGCATCCACGCCCTGGAGGGAATCTATCCTATCTTGGGGCCGGGGTTCCTCTCCGCCCGCAACGTCGGCACGGCAGAGCGCAACGTGGTGCATCTGGAGCATACCTGCGGGGCCGACATCATTGCGGCGGCCACGTCGGATATGTACGGCGGGTTTGGCGCATTGCAGTTGTGCGGCACCGCCGGGCACGCGCAGGCTGCCTTTGCCGATACCTTCTATGCCTTTAAGGCCCAGCTTGCCGACTTCATTGGCTACCTGCGGACCGGCGTGCGCTCCTATTCCTTCACGGAAACGGTAGAGCTCATGCGGCTGCTCATCGCTGGGATTCGCAGCCGCGAGGAGGGCGGACGCCGGGTTCCTCTGTGCGAGATCTCCCCCGGCGTGGAATTCGAACAGGCAGGTTCTCATGGCTATTCTAGATAAGTTTGCTTTGCAGGGCAAGGTGGCATTGGTGACCGGCGGCGCGGGACGCTATGGCCGGCAGATCGTGGCGGCGCTGGCGGAGGCGGGCGCGCAGACCTATATGGCCGCGCGCAGCCTGGAGGCGCTGGAAGCGGTTGCCGCCGCGCATCGGGCCGCAGGGCGCGATGTGGCCGCTCTCCCGCTCGATCAAACGAACGAGGGCTCGATTCTGGCGCTGCGGGAGGCGATCCTGGCGCGCAGCGGGCGCGTGGATGTGCTGGTCAATAACGCGGTGGCGCGGCCCATGACCCAGGGCTTTCACGACGACGCGGCCCGCTTTGCCGAAAGTATGCAGGCCAACGCCACCGGCCTTTTTATGATCACGCGCGCGTTCGGCGACGTGATGGCCGGGCAGGGCGGCGGCGCGATCATCAACATCGGCTCCATTCAGGGCATGGTTGGCCCGGACCCGACGCTCTACCGGGAGACGGAGATGCACGGCTGGTATCCCGATTATTTCTTTCACAAGGGCGGCCTGATCAACCTGACTCGCTTCGTCGCCAGCTACTACGGTCCGCAGGGCGTCCGCTGCAACTGTATCAGCGCGGGCGGGCTTTTCTCAGAATCCATGCCGGAGCCGTTCGTGCGCCAGTATAGCGACCGCACGTTCCTGGGCCGGCTCGCCAACGATACCGACCTGATGGGCATCGTCGTCTTCCTGGCATCGGACGCCTCCCTCTACATTACCGGCGCTAATATCCCCGTAGACGGCGGCTACACCGCCAAATAAGCGCGGTATACATAAACACGGATGGGACGGATGACTCGGATAACACGGATTACCAATTTATGATCCTGGTTGTACTTATCTAGCCGATGCCAACTGATGCAAAGGAGCTTACCTTGCGCTTGAAGCATGAGGAACTGACGGGCAAGATTATCAGTATCTTTTATGCCGTTTATAATGAGTTAGGGCATGGCTTCATCGAGGGAGTATATGAAGCAGCCATGAAGATCGCACTGGAAGAGGCTGGCTTCCAAATACGGCAACAAGTTCCGATTACCGTCTGGTTTCGAGGCCAGCAAATCGGAGATTTTCGCGCGGACTTACTCGTCAATGATACGGCGAGGGAAGCACAAGGGCTCCCCTCGCTTTTTTTGGCGCTACGAAAAGATTTTAGAGAAATTTTAGACCTTGCCGGTAGAATGAGCGCGAACATACCGCAGGCAGACGGAATAGACCTACCCGCGAAAGGAGACTTCCCGCATGAAACCGCGTTTCGTTCTCATTCTCTTTGCCGTCCTCGCTCTGGCCGCACTCTTCTTCTCCCCGGCCCAAGCCGAGGTGCCGCCAGGCACACTCCAGCCCAACGACTTGCTGGTCGGGCAGGAGGGCGGTATCGCCCTCTATAGCTGGCCGGATGGAACCTTCAAGGGTTACTTCATCAATCCCGGCACCTTTCCTGACCAGGATAGTTTCAACACCGACGGTAACACCAGAAACAGCACCGTCTTCGGTCCAGATGGCAACCTGTACGTGACCATTACGGACCCCTATTCCCGTATAGCGCGCTTTAACGGAACCACCGGCGCTTATATGGATGATTTCGTTCCGCCTCTGAGTGGCGGGCTTGACGGCGCGAGGGGACTAGCGTTCGGACTCAATGGTGATCTGTACGTCTCCTGTGGGGGCTGGCGTCCTGGCGCGACGGTCGAAACCTACGACACCACCGCCTCGCTCGGGCCGGTGATCCTGCGGTTGAACGGCAGAACCGGCGCGTTTATCAGCGCCATCCAAACTTCACCCTTCAGCGATGAACCAAACTACCTGGTCACTGGCGCGGACGGCAACATCTATTACAACACCACCCTTGGCATTGCAATCCATAAGCTCGACGTGCAAAATCAGACGATCACCCCGTGGTCGTGGTCGGATTTTTTCGATACGCCGGGCCAGATGGAGTTCGGGCCAGACGGAAGGCTATGGGCAACATCAACATTGAACAGATCGGATGGCGCCACCTCTGGCTCTATTACAGTTTTTGGGCCAGGCTCTTCTACCGCCTACCCCGGCGTCTATCCCGCCGATCTCGCCTTCGGCCCCGATGGGCGACTCTATTTTAACAACATCCTTAACGATGAGCTCCGATACCTCGATCTAACGACCGGAAGAACGATACGGCTCTTTGGGATCGGGTACGCCTACTATACGCCCGGCATCCTGCTCTTCGTGCGTGGGGCCACATCGGTCGGGACCTCGGTCACCATAAAACCGACCACAACGGCTTCGCTCACCTTCGATCAGGTGACCGCGTCTGGCCAGACGAGCGTGACCCCTCTGGACAGCGCGAGCGCCAACCTACCTCCGAACTTCGAGATCGCCGGGCAAACGAGCGGCTTCCCCACCTATTTTGATATCACGTCCACGGCTTCTTTCACGGGTGCGGTACAGATAGGCATCGCCTACGACCCGGCCCAGTTCCCCTACGACCCGGTCGCTAATCCGACCGGAGACAAACCTGCCCTCCTGCATTTCGTCAATGGAGCGTGGGTAGATATCACCACAAGCATTGATACGGTCAACCACAAGGTCTACGGGCAGACGTTTAGCTTCTCGCCCTTCGCCATCGCCAAGAGGCATCTGCTCTCCTGGTCCGGGGTCTTGCAGCCCATCAACGCTGATGGCTCTTCGGTCTTCAAGCGGGGCAGCACCGTTCCGGTCAAATTCCAACTGACGGGGGCGAGTGCGAGCATCACCAACCTCAACGCCAAGCTCTACCTCGCCCAGGCGGACTCGGTAGACCCGATCACCGCCAATGAGGCTGTCTCCACCTCGGCCGCCGACACGGGCAATACCTTCCGCTACGACCCGACGGCGGGGCAGTATATCTTCAATCTGAGCACCACCAACCTCTCGCAGGGGACCTGGTATCTGCGGATAGACCTGGGCGACGGCACCAACAACATCGTCCGCGTCAAGCTCAAGAAGTAAGCGGGCCTGCCAGGCTCCTAGCCTTGAGGGCCACTCCTTCAAGACAGAACGTCTCCCAGGCAGTTTTGCGGGAGACGTTCTGCTTGTTTGATCTCGGGCGGTTGCAGTTGGTGTCGCAGAAAAGAGGCATCGCTCCTATGCCGGGCATATCCTCGGCAGGAGAGATCCTTATTTGCAATTGAAAATGTCCCGGCTTAAAAGGCCAACGATGCTTCCGGACAAAAAATCGGGACCGTCTTTAAGGACGGCCCCAATGGGAGGGTCTGTATCTCACGTTCTCTGTGTGGAACGCACATCGGTAAATCGAAATGGAGTGCTTGTTCAGCCCTCGCAAGCCAGCCCGGCGACTATGCGGGCGGCCATTCTCATATGGCGGCAGCGCGGCCCTGCCTCCGCAGCCAGCCTGCGCGCCGGCTCCGCACAAGAGGCAGCGTGGGAAATCTACGCTTTTTCAGCTAAAAGCGCACGGGATGCGAATGTGACAATCGTGCGATAAGGAACGGAGAGCCGATCCGACACTCGACTACTCCGCAATGGAGGCGGAAAGCGGAAAGGGGGTTTTTCGGCGTTCACGAGCCCCTCGCGCTCTATGCCTCGCAGCCTAATTTCGGTTCACCCCCACGTGCGTGGGGAAAGGTTTGGTGCATATATGCGCGGCGGCAGGCTGTGTCCCGCCCGCGCATTTCGCTACACTAAATTCTACGCTCTCTCCTCTATGTAACACTATAGACGGGACAGAAGTTCCTGCGTTTCTGTTTTTTGGCGCCTTAGCCGACTTTTTTTACCCAAGAAGTCAACAAAAGAAGCATCTCTGTAATGATATTGATAACCGCAAACCGGGAAATGTTCACACCCGGCTGGCAAAGATCGCGAAAAAACTTTCCCTCCGGGCAAGGCTTGCCGAGGCCGGCAACGAGGTGGAGAGGCTGAAATGCGTCACGCCGCAGCCTCCCCCCTTGTCGGCTGCCGGAAGCTAGTAGTCCATCCAGGTAGAACGTTGGCATAGCCTTGAGATAGAGGTAGACACTCCCAGCCGTGTGGATCAATCTCACGCAGCCTGCTGCTGAGGAGATACGTCCACACCGTTGGGAGGGATTACCGAGATAGACGGAATGCTAGGCTTATCTCATGACCCATACAAACTTTCTACCTTGAAGGAGTACTAGCGCTCCGCTGGTCCCGCCTCCGTTTCCGCCAGGCGCCGCTGGAGATCCGCGATCTGGCGCTCCAGCTCCTCCCGGTTCGGCGGCGCAGGCGGTGTTGGCGGCACGGGCGGTTCCGGCCTGGCCGCGCGCTGTCCGACGACCTCCGGCAGCATTTCGCTGATGGAGGCCCGCAGATCCCGGAGTTCCTGCAGCTCGGCCAAAACTTCCTCTTTGGCTCCTGCGCCCCGTTCCAACAGCCCCGGCAGCGATTCCTCCACCGCCTCTTTGAGCTCCTTCAGTTCCCGTACCTCCTCCAGGACCTCCTCGATGTCCCTGGGGTCGGCAAAGGCGTTTCGGTTGGCGCGCTGCTCCCCGCGCTGCTCTCGCTGCAGCCGCTTGACGTCGTCCTCGATGTAGCTGGCAAGCAACCGGCTCTCGATATTGAGTTCGTCAAAGCTGGCATCCGGCGAAAGGGGCCGGAAGAGGCCGCCGGGAACCAGACCGCTCTGCTCCAGGTGGGATAAGATCGCGTTGTAACGATTCATCGCCGTCTGCCGGCCCTGTTTGAGGAAGCCGGTGACGCTGGCATGTTGCGCCATGTCCGAGATCTCACGGAGCATACGAAAGATCCGCCTCATTTCCACATTGCTGAGATTGTAATCGCTCATCTGGATGGCTCTCCCTTGACTGGGTCAACTGGCGGCGCAGCAATTCGCGGCCGTAATGCAGCCGCCACTTGACGGTGGTAGTAGAGAGCATAAGGAACTCGGCGATACGAGCGACGGGCCACTCCTCGTAGTAGCGCAGGCGCAGCGCGATCTGGTAATCCGACGGCAATTGCTCCAGCGCTTTTGCCAGGAAAGCGCGCTCGCTGTTCTGTTCGCACTCTTCCGCCGGGTGAGCAACGAGCGCCGGGCTGTGCGCCAGGATAAGACAGTCCAGTTGCGAGGCTTCCACCGGCTCGCTGCGCTGCTCGCGCGCCCGAACTCGTTGCGCGCGGTTGCGGGTGATCGCGTAGAGCCAGCCAGCAAACTTACTCGGGTCCTGCAACTGCGGCAGCGCCTTGTAGGCCAGCAGGAACGCCTCCTGCGCTATATCCTCCGCCATCTCGCGGGAACCCAGCGCCTGCTGGGCGACAAACACAACTGCGCCGCGAAACCGGCGCACGAGCGCGTCGAAGGCCTTCAGGTTGCCAAGCAGCGCCCCGAGGACCAGTTCCTCATCGCTGGTTTGTGGGAAGAGGCTATTCTCCATCGCCGATCCGTATGCTCCTGTCTTTATGAGTCGCCCAGGAGCCAGGCGGATAGGTCTTCCCATAAAAAAATAACGCCGCAAAATGGACCGACGTTCAAACGCAGGGCTAGGAAGGGGACCGCCGTTCGATCTCTTTCTTTCCTCTTCAAAGCAAAGCGCCCCCTCCACTATTAAAGACGGCGGACGGGGCGCTTCTGTTGGCCTCTCCGCAGCCCACCCGTAAACGAGTGGACTGCTGATGGCAAGCCCGCTTGAGCGGGTTAAGAGAGGTGGGTTCGTCTCCTTCTAGAGCTACAAGAAGGGAGAGTAGCCCCCTTCAGGGGGCTTGCCGCCCACAGCCCGGTCCTTTAGGGCCGGGCAGGGTTCAGGCGCTGGCGATAAGCTGGCGGATGCGGTCGTCGAACGCCTTCTGATCGGTGGCGAAGGAGAGTAGCGCGGCCTCGGTCATCAGCGTATCCAGCGAGACACGGTCCCTCCAGCGCGCCGTCTCCGGGATCTTACCTTTGGCCCGGATCGCCTCCCGATCCTCCGGAGTGAGGTCGGCAAACAACCGCGTGCCGAAATCCTTATCCGCCTGGCGCAGATCGTTGCCGGTCAGATTCAAGGCGCCGCGCCGCGCTAGCTCCTGAGCCAGCTTCTTAAACTGATCGTCAATCGTCCACAGCACTTCAACCCAGCCCTTATCGGTCTCGTTGCCCAGCGTGACCTCATACTGCTCCTGCAGGCGCGAGGTGATCTCCTCCGGCCTGTGATGCTGAGCATAGAACTCCTCCACGGCCTTGGGCGGAATAGTAAACACGTCCACGCCCGCCAACGCCATCATCTGGTCGGCGTTTCGCATGGAGGCGGCGATCTGCTGGGTTGGGATGTCAGGATGGGCTTGGCGCAGTTCGGTCACCACCGCCTGCGAGGCCAGCGTCGCCTTTTCGCCGACGAACTTGCCGTCGCCCAGCTTGTTCTCCGAAACCACCTGGTTCAGGCGACCCAGGAAGACGTTGACGTAGTTCGGGCGGGAGAACAGCGTCGCCAGGTAGTTCTGGCGGGCCGAGAAGCCGAGCGTGTAGTTGATCGGGATGCCGTCGGCGCGGGCCTGCGCCACGGCGCAGTAGCCCTCCGGCGTCAGTGGGATTTTGACGATGAAGCGGTCGGGATTGACGGCGTAATAACGCTGGGCATAGCGCAACGTCTTTTCCATATCATAGGCAATGCCGGGATGCAGTTCCACGCTCACCAGCGCATCGAAGGCTGTAACCAGGCGCAGGGCGATGTGGCTATTGACAACGAACACGATGTCCATCACCAGATCGTCCTCGGAGAGGCCCGGCTCGACCTCCCGGATGCGCCTGGCCGCGTTTTGGATCACGTCGTCCATCATGCCCGTCTGCACCACCTGGTTAGCCAGCGTGTTGTTGGTGGTCAGGGCCGACATCTCGCGCCGCCAGATTTTTTTCGCCTCGTCCAGGTTGCCGGTATCCAGCCAGAGCTGGGTTCCCAACTGCCTGAGTTTTGCCAGGGCGGGATCGCTTTCGGGGGATGCGATGCGCTCCGGGGCGTGGGAGACGTCGCGGGCCAGCTCCGTCAGCAGCTCCTCTCTGCGCGTCCATTTCTGCGTTGCTATCGCCATGATCGAAACTCCTTTCGTTCTGGGTTCGTGCCGTGCGTTAGAACGCGCGCGGCCTGTTCCTCGGTCCTCACCAGGATCCTCCTTGACCTAACCCCCCCTGCCAGGGTCGGACCTGCAATAATTCGGCCCTCCGCCTTGCGACCCTGCGAGGGAAGGGGAGGGACCCGGCTTCTCCTCTCTCCCCTCTCCTTCTCAAGGAGAGGGGCCGGGGTGAGGTCTCTCCCCTCTGCCGCAGCGTGGATCGCAAGGCAGAGCCATGTCGCCAGGCGGAGGCAAGGGCCGTACCCTTGCCGACCCTGGCAGTGGCCCGAACCATTGTAGGCGCGACCCTTGCAGTCCGTTGTAGGCCCGACCCTGGCAGTAGGGAATGGGGGGTGAGGGCGCCCCTACACCCTATACCCTACTCCCTACACCCTGCATGAGGGGCCGGGGGTGGAGGCTAGTTTCCCCTCAATTCAGGCCGAACCACGCCTTCGTCTCCGGCTGGAACCAGTAGTAGGTCAACCCGCAGGCCAGGCCGATCCAGATAATGGCCATTATCGGCGCGGCAGCCAATTTGAAGAGGGCGAGCAAGGCGAATATACCCAGCACGACCACGTTGGCCGTCCAGGCCCAGGGGCGCTGTGTCCAGGTAGCCCAGGCCAGCGCGCCCAGTGCCAGCGCCGCAGGAATCAGCACCACTGCATACAGTGTTGGGCCGACCATCCCAAACGCCGACGCCAGGTAGTTGGTGCCTTCTGCGTTGACCGACTGCCGCGCGGCAAACGCGCCGATCACAAACGCCAGCGGCCAGAAGAGGGCAAACAGCGCGTCAAAGAGCGCCAGCGCCGCCACAGCCAGCGGTCGCCTGTTCAGACGGGCCACGTGCTGCACCAGCCTGCCCTGGCTGGAGGTAAACTCTTCGAGTTGCCCGGCATAGGCGGTCAGCGGGGTCTGGCAGTCGGCGCAACGGGCCCGGCCAGCATCGTTAACCAATCCGCAATTCGGGCACTGCTTCGTATCGGGCACGGCCTGACTCATTAGCGAATCACCCCCAAAACCTACTGCTTCACAAGACGCCCTGCCCAAAAGTCACGGAGAAGTTCCAGGCCTGGGCGAAACCTACTCCCAAAGTGTCCTACTTCATAAGACGGATAAGACGGGCTATGTCGTTCCGCAGTTCGCCCATTCCTTTCTCACCTGGCCCGGTACGCCATGAACGCCCCAACTATCCGGTCTGGCCAAAGGGAAAGATCATCAGCGCCCTACATTACGGCTCGGCAGGCTCGTCCTCGCCCGCTCGCTCCTCCTGCGGGAGCGCGTGCGCGGCGGGAGCAGATCCCGTTTCCTCCGTGCCTTCCGGCAGCGCCGGAGGCGGTGTGGTGGCGGCGAGCGCATCGCGGCCAGCCTCGCCAATCGGAAACGCCTCATAGGCCGAGAAAGGCGCAGGAGTCGTGACGGGAACGGGCGGCCAGAAAATGTGCGCTTTGCCTAGCGCCGTCAGGCGTCCCGGCTCGCAGCGTAGCTCGTCCAGCCAGACCGGAATGGGCGCTTTCGATAGGTCGAGCGTCCTGTTCAGGGACTGCTCCACCACCTCCCGGATCGGCGCCGGGAGCGTAAACCCCACTTTCGCCGCCTCCCAATCCAGGTAGACGCGCACGCCGTTCTCGATGCGCGGCACGCCCTCAATAGTGACCGGAATGCTGAACACCTTCACATACTGCCCGGTGAGCCGCACCCTGCCCGAAAGCAGCGCGGCGCGCAGATTGCGTATCGGCGCCTCCGGCGGCAGCAGTGAGGCCAGCGCACGGTTCAGATTCATCTCGGAGAGGACGGCCCGGAAGCGCGTCTCCCCGGCGGTCACGCGCGGCGGGGTGTCCTCGGCGGCGGGAGGCTCCAGGCGGATGTCACCGCCCTCCAGATGAACCTCATCCACGACCACATTCTCCCGTAGCTGCACGTTCTGAAGGTCTATCTGTGCCGTGCCGATCTGGAGCGCCAGTGAGGCCGGTAAAGTCGGAGATGCCATGAGAGTCTAGAACTCCTTACAGCCCGGCCCTGCCTCTCTCGGCAGGCTCAACCCTGCCGCTTTAGGTCCGGGCGCACTATGGTGCACTATGGTGCACTATCTTTGTGCCAGGCCAGCACCACGCAGGCGGTGCCCTTGCGGTTAATGGGCTGATCAAGAAAGGGAACCAGCCCCAGCGCGCGGCCGGCCTCCCGCAGCCCCGGCGCCTGATGCGCCGCGCAATAGATCGCCAGGCGCCCACCCGGCGCCAGTATCCGCGTCATCTCCCCTAGCGCGGCGCGCACCGTCGCTTCCGCCGCGCCCTCAAAGGGCGGCTCGGTGGCGATGGCGTCCACGCTCGCCGTCTGGAAGGGTAGAGAGCGCGCGTCCGCAACGCAATGCCGCGCCCCCAGCCCTGCCAATCCGTAGCGCAGCGCCGGATCGAGATCGCAACTGAGCACGCGGCAGCCGTTCGCCTCCGCCACCACGCCGCCCGCCCCCGCGAACGGGTCCAGCAGCGTCCCGCCCGGCCTTGCCACCAGATTGACCAGCAGCCGCGCGTCCTCCACCGGCAGCCCACGTCGGCTTAAGGGGCCGCTGTCGCCGCGATATCCGCGCACCGCGCGCACTCCCTCTGCTGCCGCCAGCCAGAAGACGCGCCTATCGGGCGCCCGCTCCCGGAACGCAGCCTCTTCCTCACGGTAAAGGGGGATCAGGCGATAGGGCCGGCGGCGCCAGCGCACCATACGCCCCGTGGCAGCGTCGCGGCCCCCCTCCTCCGCTTCCAGCACGTCCACCGCATGGGTATAGCCTAGACGCGGCAATCGGGCCTGCGCCTCCTCTCGATGGGCGGCTGGCAGCGCGATCCAGAACAGACCGCCCTCCTCGGCCAGCGGCCCGCCCGCCGGAGCGGTCGGCCCCAGATCGCCCAGCAGGCACAGCGCTTCCTGAACCGCTGCCTCCCGCGCCTTGCGTCGCGCCGACCGCAAATAGAAGATCAGCAGCGCCTCCTCCATGCACTCTCTCACTCTCACGCCTGCATTGCAACCGGCCTGCATCGCTCTCCTTCAGTAGAGCATAGGCAAACAGGCAACAGAATGCAGCAGGGTTTCGATGGCCCGATCAGGTATCAGGACGCCCTACCTCCGCCCTGGGGAGCAGCAGCGCCTCCCGCAGCGCCCGCACCTCCGCGCGCAACTGAGCGATCTCGGCCTGCAATGACTCGGATTGGGCTTTCTCCCGCTGCCCACTACTTTCCTGCGTCTGTTTTTGATCCTGATGCACGAAGAAGCTGGCCAGCGTAGCCGTGACGTAGCCAAACACGCTGAAGGCAAACAGCGCCAGCAGCCAGGTCAGCAGCCGTCCCTCAAATGTGACCGGCTCGTAGCTCGATCCCAGCGTGGTCAGCAGCATCGCCGTCCACCAGAGCGCGTCGCCCAAGCTCTTCAGGCCGCCCTGCGGAGGCTGCTCAAAGCTATATATCCCTCCGGCCCCGACCAACAGCACCAGCACGTTGATGGCGAGCACATAGCCCACGCCGCGCCGGGCCAACACGCGCCGGGCCGTTCTCAGGCCGCGATTGGCCGTGGACACCACCCGCAGCAGCCGTAACCCGCGCGCCGCCCGTGCCGCACGCACCAGGTACACGATCCGCAGCAGCCGCAGCGCCGGCGCGACCAGCGCCAGCGCCGTCAGCCAATTATGCCGCAGGTACGCCAGCTTATGGGGGGGCAATGATAAATTCCAGCAGGAAATGGACCAGAAATATCCCCCAGAGTATCCAGGTCAGCGTGTCCAGCACGCGCGGATTGTATCCCATGAGGTCCAGGACAATAATGACCAGCCAGGCAAACGAGAGAAGCATCATAGGCTTCTCTAAAAGGCGGCTTATCTGTTCCAGCAACTGCTGGCGCTCTTGATGGGTCTTCTGCTGAATGGCTTGCAGGCGCCGTTCGTGGCGGGCAGGCGTGATGGCAGCCATGATACTTCCCTCCGGGATTCAGGATGAAGGCGCAGGCGTTTGCGCGTGGACAAACCGCCGGGAGATCGGCCAGCCCATCGCCTTAAGGTCTGCCTGGCCGGGGTATGAACGTCTGACGGCCAGGCCCGACCGCAGGTTCCTCCGTAACCGGCGCGCGTATCGCAAGGCAGGTGGAGGAGAAGCACAACAGGAGCGCTTCCCGATTTTTATCCAGCCTTTTTGCCTATTTCCGGGAACTAAAACTACACTTTATTCGTTGAAAACCCGATAGTAAAGATTAGCGTGCCTTTGCGGTGTTCATACAAACCCGGACACCGCAGAGGCTTTGTTGTTAACGGACTGTTTTACGGTAGCTACATTCTCAATAGGAGCTAGGTTCATCCTTAAACTATGGAATACAGACGGTGCCGTGTGACTCTCCGGCAGCCCCAAGCGGGCCGGAACTCGCACACTCCCGCCTGTTTTGCAAGGCGCGTTTCTGCGGAAGCGTCGTCGGCATACAGCGTAGAGCAGACACACAGGCCGCGCCCGGCCTGCCTGTAACTAGCCCGACCGAAGAAGATCCCCTTAGAAAAGATCCCTTCAGACGGCCTCTTTTGTATCTGCTCGGACGGCAAGGCGCTCCCCTCTGGGGAGATTCCTGCGGCACCTGGAGCCAAACGCGATGCAAAACCTGCTGCGATTGATCAAGGAACTGCGCGCCTATTGGCGCATCATGGCCCTGATCGTCGTTCTTACCCTCATCACCTCCGCCCTCAGCCTACCCATGCCGCTCATCCTCCGGTACCTGACGGATCATCTGACCGCCAGAGCGGTAGCGCGCAACATTTACGTTCCTCTGCTGAACGTGTTCCTGATTATCGTGGGGGTGGCGGTGGCCAGCGCCTTCTTCGGCTACTGCCTGACGCTCTCGATCACCTACCTGGGCCAGCGCTTTAAGTACGATATGCGGCGCAAGCTCTACTCGCACATGCAGACGCTCTCGCTCAGCTTCTTTGAAAAGAGCCAGACCGGTAAGCTGATGTCCAACATCACCAACGACGTCTCCGCCCTGGATCAGCTTATCGGCGGCAGCTTTGTCAACGTGATTCAGGACATGGTCACGCTGGTGGGCGTCATGTTCTTCATCTTCCGCATGAACTGGCGGCTGTCGCTGGTCGCCCTGGCCGTCTACCCTATCTACATCCTGAACTATCTAGCCTTTATCAAGCGCATCAAGCAGACCAGCCACGACGCGCGCGAGCAGCGTGACGTCGTCTACGGCGACTTGCAGGAGAAGCTGGCGGGCGTGCTGGTGGTCAAATCCTACGCCAAGGAGCGCTACGAGGTACGCCAGTTCGCCGGCGAGACTCGCAGCCTGCTGGGCCTCAACGTCCGCCTGAGCGCCCTGAGCACTGCGCTCTGGGCTATCGCTGAGTTCATCGGGGGCACCGGCACGGCGCTGCTGCTCTGGTATGGCGGGCATCTGGTCATCGTCGGCCAGCTTACCCCCGGCGAACTGATGGCCTTCTACGCCTTCATCGGCGGCTATCTCTACAGCCCCACCCTGCGCCTGATCCAGATTAACGACCAGATAGCAAGAACAAATGCGGCTTTGTGGCGGATTTTTAGAACTTTAGATACGCAGCCGAATGTAAGTGACAAGCCGGGCGCTGTCCCGCTGCCTCCGATGCGCGGCGACGTGCATTACGAGAACGTCTGGTTTGAGTATGAGCCGGGGCAGCCGGTCATCAAAGGGGTGAATTTGGAGGTCAAGGCGGGGGAGATGGTCGCCTTCGTCGGACAGTCCGGTTCCGGCAAGACGACGATGATTAACCTACTGCAACGCCACTACGACGTGACCGGCGGGCGGATTACCATAGACGGCTACGATCTGAGGGACGTGCAGCTCAAATCGCTGCGCCGGCAGATCGGCGTGGTCATCCAGGAGACGATCCTGTTTAACACGACGATCCGGGAGAATATCCGCTACGGCAGGCTGGAGGCGACGGACGCAGAGGTCGAGGAGGCGGCGCGGGCCGCCAACATCGCCCACGTCATCGAGGCGCTGCCGCACGGCTACGAGACCCGCATCGGCGAGGACGGCATCAAGCTCTCTGGCGGCGAGAAGCAGCGTCTCGCCATCGCGCGGGCGATCCTGTCCGACCCGCGCATCCTGATTCTGGACGAGGCCACTTCCGCCCTCGACTCGGAGACGGAGGCGCTGATCCAGGAGGCGCTCGACCGCCTGATGGCCGGACGCACGAGCTTTGTAGTCGCCCATCGCCTTTCCACCATCGTCAAGGCCGATAAGATCGTGGTGATGGAGAAGGGCGTCATCCGGGAGATGGGCAGCCATGCTGAGCTGCTGGCCCTGGGCGGTATCTACGCGGGGCTGTATAATCAACAGTTCAAGGTCGCACTGGAGGGCCGGGACGCGCTGCCCATAGGGAGCGCTCCGCAGATTGCTGCCGTGCGCGGATAAATCAAACCACCCGCTGCGCTAGAGACACAGAGGAAAAACAAGGAGACCAGATTTTTAGACAGGATTAACGGGATTTACGGGATTAGAACCTGCGAGAGAAGGAAGGCTTCTCTGTGTTTTTGAAATCCACTTAATCCCGTTAATCCTGTCTAATTAACCCAAGTTGCTACCTAGGAACACGTTTGAGAGAGAATCGCTCTGGAAACCGGCTTTTGCATCACCGTTTGCCTTCTCGAAGAGGCAAGGTAGCAACTTGGATTAATTAGAGTTTTTGAGTGGATATGAAGAGGGTGAGGAAATAGGGACGTGGGTCAATTTGGGCGTCTTTTAGGATATTTGAAGCCATATCGCCAGCGCGTGGCGCTGGCGGTGTTTCTGTTGCTGTGCGTCACCTTTACGCCGATCGTGATGCCGATGATCGTGCGCTACACGATTGATGTGGTGCTGCCGCAGAAGCGATGGGGCGCGCTGAATTTGGTCTTCTGGATGGTGATCGGGCTTTACGCGCTGCGCGGCGTGGTCTCCTTTTCGCTCAACTACCTCATCGGCTGGCTGGGCCAGCGCATCGTCTTCGACCTGCGCTTCCAGTCCTACCGGCATCTGAACCGCCTGTCGCTTTCCTACTATGACACGCGGCAGACCGGCAAGATCATGGCGCGGCTGACCGGCGACATTGATACGATCCAGTACATGATCTCCGGCGGCTTCGTCACCTTCATGGCCGACCTCTTCAGCGTGGCGGCCCTGCTCAGCGTGCTCTTTTACATGCAGTGGCGGCTGGCGCTGGCGGCGGTCTGCGTGATCCCCCTCTACGTGCTCAACTACAAGCTCTTCATTCGTCATATCCGGCCCATCAGCGCCCAACTGCGGGAGAAGTGGGACGCGCTGCTAGGCGTGCTTCAGGAGAAGCTGGCGGGCATCACCGTCGTCAAGGCCTTCGTACGCGAGGACTACGAGACCGAGCAGTTCATGAAAACGGTGCAGGATAACTTCGATCTGGGCATGAAGCAGATGAAGCTGAACCGGAAGCTGGGAGCCATCGCCCAGATCATCCGCGCCACCGGCACCGGCCTTGTGCTCTGGTACGGCGGCACGCTGATTCTCCACCGTCACATGCAAATTGGGGAATTACTGGCCTTCAACGGCTGGATCGCTTCGCTCTACGAGCCGGCTGTGCGCCTGGTGGATTTCAATGTGACCCTGCAATGGGCCGGGGCGGCCATTGAGCGCGTGTTTGAGACGCTGGATACCCGACCGGAGATTACCGATGCCCCCAATGCCGTCGCCATCCCGCAGATGCGCGGCGCGGTCGAGTTCCGCAACGTTACCTTCGGCTACGATCCGGCCAATCCGGTGCTCCACGACATTAATTTCCGGGTGGAACCGGGCCAGGTCATCGCCATTGTTGGGCCGTCCGGGGCCGGCAAGACTACCCTGGTCAACCTCATCGCCCGCTTCTACGACGTCCAGTACGGCCAGATACTCCTCGACGGCGTGGATATTAAGAAGATCAAGCTCGAATCGATCCGCCGCCAGATCGGCATCGTCAGCCAGGAGAGCCTGCTCTTCTCCGTGCCCCTGCGGGAAAACATCAAGTACGGCCACCACGACGCCACCGACCTGGAGATTATCCAGGCGGCTAAGAACGCCGACCTGCATGAGTTCATCCTCAACCTGCCGCAGGGCTACGATACCAAGATCGGCGAGGACGGCATCAAGCTCTCGGTCGGGCAGAAGCAGCGCATGAGCATCGCCCGCGCCACGCTGACCAATCCCAAAATCCTCATTCTCGACGACGCCACCTCTGCCCTCGACAGCAAGACCGAGGCCAACGTGCAGGCTTCTCTGGAGCGCCTGATGCAGGGCCGCACCAGCTTTGTCATCGCTCATCGGCTCTCGACTATCATGAACGCGGATCGCATTATGGTCATGGAGGGCGGGCGGATCGTGGATATTGGCACGCATGCGGAGCTAGTCTCCCGCCCCGGCGTCTACCAGAACCTCTACAACGAGCAGTACAAGAGCGCCCACGAGCATGCCCTCGAAGCCCTCCTAGCCTGAGTTATGAATGGTGCAGAGGAGGATTCGGGCCTCGCGTTGTCCCCTGGCCTTTTCCAGGGTATAAGTCGGTTTAGGTAATCCCTCCCAACGGTGTTGACGTATCTCCTCAGCAGCAGGCTGCGTGAGATTGATCCACACGGCTGGGAGTGTCTACCCGGAAACATGGGTAGCACGACCTAGCATGGGCGCGCGCCTGGGCAGGCGCCCATGCTAGGTATGCACTGTACGAGGGCGGACAGGCCGCTTCTGCTTTACATTGCCCCAGCTGCCCTCCAGGATCTTCGTGGCCTTTGTTGAGGTGGGCGAGGAATTGG
>Ga0070739_10001049_pt1 | contig 44420 bp, 28 predicted proteins | sample Coa_R1_7_FD_66445 | JGI IMG/M metagenome (GOLD analysis project Ga0070739, IMG submission 66445) | Surface soil microbial communities from Centralia Pennsylvania, which are recovering from an underground coalmine fire - Coalmine... | ecosystem: Environmental > Terrestrial > Soil > Unclassified ...
GCAAAGGGAGAAACTAAGATGAGAAGACAATTCGCCCTGTTGCTGGTGACGTTAACCATTGTGTGTGGCGCTTGGGCTCAAAATAATGTGACTTTCAGGAAAGTCGATCTTCAGGCAAGCGATGGCACTCCGCTGAAAGCTGTTTATTTTCCTGCTGCTAAGTCAGGACCGGGGATCTTGCTCTTCATCAAAGCAATCGTGATAGCAAATCTTGGTTAGCGCTCGCCCAGCAGCTGGCAGCAGCCGGCATCCACGTTCTTACTGTCGATAGCCGCGGACATGGGCAAAGCGGCGGGAGTTCCAAAGACGGAGAAAAATCGTGGCCGCAAGACCTAGAGCCAGCTTTTAACTATTTGACTTCACAACCCGGAGTCGACCGCAATGCCATTGGAGCCGGGGGTGCAGGAGCTTTGGGGGTACAGAACGCGGTCGAAACAGCGCGGCGACATCCATCGCAGCTGAAATCGCTGGTTTTGCTTTCAGGCGAGACTACGCGCCCGGGGCTTGAGTTCTTGCATCAGGCGTCACAACTTCCAGAACTCTTTGTTGTAGATGATCGTGATGAATATCCGCCAACACAAGAGGCCATGCAGTTGCTTTACGCAAGCGCTTCCTGCCCGAGCAAAAAGCTCATTCATTATGCAGCTGTAGAAAAGGCGCCATGGTTATGGTACGAGCCGTTTGACATCGGCAAGGTTCCACCCACAGGCAGGCATGGTACGGATTTATTCGAATCACATTTCGAGCTACCTGGGATCATCGTGCAATGGTTTGCGACAACGCTTTTAAAGACACCGGGCGTCGCTCCACCAGATGGAGTGGCGGCCGGGCCATTGCTGGTCGATGTCGAACTCAACAACGCAGTGGCGCGCGCAGAGCGGGATTTAGTTGAAGCACGCAAGATAGATCCTCAGGCACAGATACGGCCTGAGATCTCGATGAGCATCATCGCGCAAGATTATCAACGTATCGGTGATCTCACGAGTGCACTAGCTGCTTTAAACTGAACCTTCTTGCGTATCCCGATTCTGCCGATGCCAATGAAAGTCTGTCCGAAGCCTACCTGGCAATTGGGGAGAATAACTTGGCGCGGCACTTCGCTGAGGAAGCTCTGAAGCTTCTCAGTAAATCGAACATTCCGGCATCCTCATGGACTAATACTCAACAATACCGGGAAGAGATTCGAAAGGGCGCGCAGCGAGTCGTCGATAAATCGCGAAATAACTCTGCCCACTAGAAATTAAGCAAAGGGAGCGATTTTACTCCCTTTGCCTAAATCGTCGGGCTTCACGCCACCCGTCGTCCGAATGATGATAGTTCAGCGACAAGTGTGCCGGCTTCAAACGGCTTTTCCAGCAAACTTATCCCAAGGCATTTAGCTTCTTGTCGAGCCTCCTCATTGGCGAAACCAGTGATCAGGAGAATCGCCAGACTAGGCCTGTCTTTGAGGCACGATGCGAGAAGGTCGAAAGATTCTGGCTGGCTACGAACGGAGAGGTCATAGATCAGAATATCGACATGCCCCTTTTTGATTATCTCGATTGTGTCCTCTGCGGAAGAAGCGCCTGAAACGTCGTACCCTGCCTGCCGCAAGATCTCCTGCATCACGGCGGATACAGCCTCATCATCATCGACTACCAGAACCGAAGGAAATGTCACGAAGCCTCCCAAGGATTTTGAACGTACGATGCTGAGAACTGCGGACATAGTCTTCTCTTGCTTTACGCCCGGAAGTTCATGTTCGAAAGTAATCAGATCATCTTGCTCAAACGGAAAGAAAGTACAGCGACCTCCGGCGCTGTGAAACCCATTACCGCTGCATAGCGGGCTCGTAGAATCGACTTATCCGTGGTTTTTCCTTTAATTGAATCTGTTTCCACTTTGCATCTGTGCCGAGAGGAATTGAATGCGCATCACCTGATCCAGTCCACTCGTGTTTTAGGCACTCGTCTTTGCAGGTTCGCACGCCCCAACTCACCGTAGGCTCGACGCCGCGATATTTTTCAACATCACGCACTAAGTAATCGGGGTGGCGAACCAACGAAAGTAGCCGGAGAGCTGCCAGACTAGCTATCAGGCTATTGCTGCAGATCGATTCCGGAAATGCAGAGTCTCTGGCGCGGATCTCATCTACTGGCTCTGGGAGGGAATTGTGCCTCGAATTACGAGCTTCCTCTAGCGTGTAAGCACCTTGGCATTCCAAGCACGCCTGCCCAGGTCCAACTGAAAGGATATTGGCTTTGTTAACTACTGCCGTCGTTCCTTCCTCGGCTGCTGCGGCTCTTCCAGCATCGATCACAGGTATTAGGTGCGCATACGAGACCTGATCAAGCACTTCGCGAACGACAGCATCTTCGGCTGTCGATACGATGATGTCGCAGTCCAGCAGAGGAAGTAGGCCAGGTCGCTCGAGAATAGACTCACGGTACCGCCGGACTTCAAAATTGCTGTCGGTCGAAGCTTGGGTAGCAATACGAGAGTATATGTTCACCTTCGCCGTGCGTGATGAGACGTGCTTACGTGTGACACCAAAGCTATGCTCAAGATCGTAGCTAGTTGCTCTGGCATAATCCAAGAGAACCAGCGATCTCACACCAACCTGCGCAAGTTGCGTAGCTACAACCCCGCCCACTCCCCCAAGCCCTACGATTCCGATCGTCAAATCAGCTGCGGGATTTGCGGAACCATTCTTTGAATGGGATATGGGAATGATTTGTTCCGTAGTTTGCGGCTGCGCCTTTATTATGTGCAGCTCTCGACCAACAATGCGTATACGATCAACGTAGTTGAAAAACGATTTTGAGGGACGTTGTGGCTCATGCGCGGGATCAGGGTGCTTCGGAAACAAAAACGTGTAATCCCGAAACCCGATGCGTCCATCAGCAGTGATGGATGCGCCAGCCACTGGCCTTGTCGCGCCTAGCACCCCCGATACAAAGCAAAGCTCATCCCGCTCGAGTTTTGCTTCGTGAGCGGTTGGTTCCGGTCGAGCCTGAGATTGTGTGTGATTTCGATGGGCGCGTACACAGAGGACCCCGACTCCCTCTTGGGACTGCGCCATTCGAAGAGCTTTGTTGTAATACTGCGAACTAATTACCGCTCCTCGATGAGGATGCCATGCCAGATCTCCCGCTTGCGGCACAATTATCTCGCGCAACAAGAGCGTGGTTCTTTTCATGCCTGAACTTGAGGAGCATAGGACTAAGAGTGCTCCCGTGCCCCCGAAGCCCGGATCCTCGCCAAACAGTAGGAGTAGTACTCTTTTGAGCTGATTTTCAGTGAGCGCGGCCTCAACCCTCTTCATCTACTATTCTCGCTTGGCTTTTCGCACCTCAAATCTCTGTGCCGAAGAGTCTCGTAGCGCATTCCTGGTGACAACTTCAGATCATGCACCAGAACAAAACTTGAGATGTCATGAGCGTGTTTCCAAAAACGACCACACCTGGGTATGCAGCAACTGATCCACGAAATTTCCATTCTTCGTAGGGGCCTACGACTTGTCTCTGCAAATTGGAAGATCCTGCTTATGAGCAGCGAGTGTGTCTTTTTGCTCAACTTTTGACTTGTCCCTGTTGCTAATGTGTCAGTCCCTAGGGATTACCACAACAAACCACTTCATAGGGACGATCCGAAAGACGCAACTACTCTGGTTTCCAATCTGCGAGCTCCAATCTGCTTGGTGGCGTAATTGATCAGTGCCAGCAAAGAGACCGGGGTGTCTTAATGCTCGCGTGTCGCTTGAACACTCAGGCCAGGATGCCTGTCAACCAGAGGAGAAATGATGACACTGCTAGCGGAAACATTTTGTGGATCGCAGCGCGTAATTCGTTTAGTCACAATCGCGATGCTTTTCTGTGCGCTTGTACCAAGTGCCTTTAGCCAAGTAGAAAAAGGAACATTTTCTGGCGTGGTAACCGATGCGACCGGGGCCGTCGTTGCGAATGCGACTATCACCGCCACAAATCTCGATACGAACTCTGCTCGTACTATTCAAACGAATTCGTCCGGTATCTATTCGATCAGCAACTTGCCCGCAGGGATTTACTCGATAAGAGTCTCAGCTACCGGATTTGGAAACGTTATCCAGAAGGCGGAACTCGCCCCTGGTGGACGAGTCACAGTTGATATGCAAGTGAGAGCCGCAGGTAGTGACACTTCCGTGGAAGTGAACGCCGAAGCGGAAACACAAGTTGAAACTCAAAGCTCCGCGCTGAGTGAACTGGTAAGCGCGAAACGTGTTGCCCAATTGCCGTCACTTACCAGAGATCCGTATGACTTTGTCCAGACGCTCGGCAATGTCGCTCAGGATTCGGGGTCGGGCTCCGGCGGTACCGATCAAATACTCAGAGGGACGGGGTTTTCAATCAACGGTCAGCGTTCAGCGAGCACCGATGCTTTGTTGGACGGAGGAGAAAATACGGACGCCTTCAGAGCGAAGGTAGGACAATCCGTTCCGCTCGATGCCGTCCAGGAATTTAGCCTTATCAGCAACAACTTTCCGCAGAATACGGCCGCGCGTCTGGAGGCGTGGTAAACGTCGTAACCAAGTCGGGAACAAACGAATTTCACGGTTCGCTTTATGAATTCAATCGTATTTCGGACTTGGCCTCCAACGATTACGATTCCAATAGCAACGGCATCCCACGCCAGCACTTCACGAGGAACCAATTCGGCTACGCGTTCGGTGGTCCAATCAAAAAGAATAAGCTTTTCTTCTTCAGCAGCACCGAGTGGACCCGAGTGCGAAGTGCAGCCAACGCGATCACCCTAGTGATGGACCCGGCTTTTCTGGCTGCCTCCGCTCCGAACTCCCAAGCCTTTTTTGCAGGTCAACAGCTTCGTCCTGGTTTGAAGGTGTTGCAGACGGAAAGTGCAACCGACGCGGGGTTCGCGATTGATCCGGTCACGCAGCCCAATCTAGCCGCTTATGGTCCTAACGCACCCATTTTCGATAAGGTCAGCTATAGCGTGCCCAGCGATTCTGGAGGCGGAGCACCGCAAAACACCTATAGCACAATGAACCGTGTTGACTACCATCTGTCCGATTCGACGCAGATGTTTTTCCGCTACGCCCTGTTCAGTCAGAACGAATTCGCGGGCTTCATCAACAGCAGTCCTTACGCTGGTTATGACACCGGACAGACAGACTTCAATAACAACTTCATGTACTCGCTAACACATGTCTGGGGTCCACGAGTAGTTACCGATACGAAGTTGTTGTTTAACAGGTTGAATGAAACCCAACCTCTTTCTTCCGCACAGCCCGTCCAGCCAACGCTTTATTTCAATCCTGCCATTCCTGTTGGGGTTAATGGCGATCTCATTAGCCTTCCTGGATACGTTCAGACCAGCCCCGGCCTGGCTATTCCTTTCGGCGGCCCACAAAATGTCACCGAATTATCACATTCCGTTAGCTGGAATAAAGGGGCACACGATCTGCGTTTTGGCGGACAGTACGTATACACGCGCGACAATCGAACCTTCGGCGCTTATGAAAATGCTGTAGAAGCTCTGAATGGGAAGGGCGGAACGCCAGCTTCTCTCGAGAACTTGCTAACTGGAACCGCAGGATGGTTTCAGGTTGTCGTCGATCCGCAAGGGAAGTTTCCCTGCCAACAGGACCCCATATCTGGTCTTCCGGTTCAAACGCCCGATTGCACGGTGACTCTGCCGACAACTCAACCAAGCTTTAGCCGCAGCAATAGATTTAACGATATGGCTTTTTACGGCCAAGACACTTGGAAAGTGACGCCCAGGTTAAGTCTGGATCTGGGTTTGCGATGGGAGTATTACGGTGTCCAGCACAACAAAGATCCGCGTCTAGACTCCAACTTCGTATTCACTCAGGGCGGAAATTACTTTGATAATTTCCGTAATGGTCAGGTCTTCACCGTCGCTCCAACTGCCAACAGTCCGGCGAGTCCAATTGGTGGACTATGGCAACCTCAGTACCACAATTTCGCTCCCCGTGTTGGCTTCGCACTAGATGTATTCGGCGATGGATCAACTTCTTTACGTGGCGGTTACGGCATCGCATACGAGCGGAACTTCGGAAACGTCACTTTCAACGTTATCCAAAATCCACCAGCTCAGTTCAATGTGGTCTTTAATAATGGCATCCCAATCACCACCGACAACCTGGGGCCATTCTCCGGAACTGGCAGCATCGCGCTTCCACCTGCTAGCTTGCGGTATGTACGCCAGAATCTTCCAACCGCCTATGCGAACATGTGGAACCTGTCCCTGCAGCGACAGGTCATGCGAAACTCGCTTCTAGCTCTTGAGTACAGCGGATCACACGGAGTGCATCTCTACTCAATCGAAAATACAAATCAAGCTGGAACGGGCATCGTCTTTATGGGCGAAGATCCGAACGTGTTCGATCCGCTTGATCGAATCAACCGGCAGTACGGAAACATGAACACGCGAGAGTCGAACGGGTTCTCGTACTACAACTCGCTGAACACGCGCTTCGTGTCGAGCAACCTGTTCCGACAGGGAATTGACATAACCGTCAATTACACTTACTCGCACGCAATCGACAACATTAGCTCTACCTTCAGCGAAAACCCGCAAACCGAAGGATTTCTTGGTTTGCTGGATCCCTACAATCCCGCGCTGGACAAAGGTAATGCTGATTTCGACGCGCGACATCGAATCGCCCTCAGCGCTGTTTGGACACTACCATATGCAAAGGGAACGAAGGGCTTAGCCAAGCAAGTGTTTGATGGCTGGTCGTTGTCACCGATTTTGACTGCCAGGACAGGTCAGCCTTTCACCGTCTTTGACAGCAACGGTTTCATCGGAACGGACACAGTCGCCTCACGTTATGTTCCGACTGCTCCGATCCAATTCAGTGGCAGTACGAGTACTTTCACCACTGCGGGAACGCCTAACACATTCGCATATCTGAACCTGCCAGGATCGAACACCTACACAGATCCTCTAGTCGGATCAGGCGAGTTGCCAACGTGCGACATGGTTACGAATGCAGCTGGAGATCTCGTATCCACCGGGCAAAACTGTCACTTCCCGGCGAATATGACGCACCGCAACGCCTTCCGCGGAGCGGGAATCTACAACATCGATCTTTCCGCAGGGAAGGAATTCCCAGTGACCGAGCGCTTCCGGTTGCAATTCCGCGGCGAGTTCTACAACCTGTTGAATCACTCGAATTACTACGTTCAGTCAGGTCTTGCCGACGCGGGATTTTTCGGAACTGACACACCCTTCTCGATCATCGGCAAAAAAGGAGTTAACCCTGCTGGTGGGATACCAAATGAACGGAGGTTCGTACAGCTCGCGCTGAAGCTGAACTTCTAAACCAATTTCTGTACTCTCCTACGGGATGGGCTGAAAATCAGCTCATCCCTATTTTTGTCCGTCTAGCATTGATCTCTCATGGCAAACAACTTTAAAGGCACAGATTCTGCAGAACCCAGAGGTACCGAGAGCTTGCGCCAACTTCGTGCGCTCAAGGACGAAGAACTTGTGCGTCAGCTGACGAGTGGTTACCACGACGCGCTGACCGTCTTATTTGAGCGGCATAGCGCCCTCGTGTTTCACATAGCTCTCTGTATCCTTCGCAACGACGCGGAGGCAGAAGAAACGGTCCACCAAGTCTTCCTAAACGCATATCGTTCCATCGATCAGTTTGACCCGCAAAAGTGCGTCTTTAAAAAGTGGCTCCTTAAGTCCGCATACAAGTCCGCATACAGGCGAGCCATGAAGCGAAGAGAAGAGCTCTTATCGCAGGTGGCCATTTACTTTTAAATTGCATACAGAAGTATGCTCCGAATACCTACCGGGTCTTTCACCGTCTTCTACGAGCAGTTTTCGGAATGAAGAATCCGGAGTCATTTGGCGTCCAAGGTATTTCTTATTACAGAAATCAAACAAAGAAGCTGACCCACGTGCAACAGTTCCAAATCAGACCAGCACCTCGCCAGGAGTCCTAAACCTCAAGCTCATCTTTACCAAGGCAGCGTCGTTGCAAGTAAATCCAATAGTTAATCCGGGATGAGCTAGCCATGCTTTATGCATAGCTTTGTGGAAGCAACCCAGACATTTTCCGGATTCGCGACGGAGCACGCATTCCGGTTCTTTTCAAATGGAAATATAGTAAGAATCTCTCGCTTACTGAACGTTGTGCGGCTCCGGTAAGAGAAAGTCTTGTCGCAGTTGTGTCCCGCTTTACCAAAGTCGTTGTTCCTTTCCTACGGTACCGGACAGCCGCGTACTCACCCGCGTCAAATCGCAGTTTGGAGGAATGATCCATGAACCATGGGAAACTTTTGCTCTTCCTTTGTTTGCTTGCCTTCGGCAAGCCCATTGCTTCTGCGCAAATATGCGTCACATTAAATGATAGGCCCAATGGAGGGTGCTTCGAGACGGGATGCCCAGAGTTCTGTGCTCTGGCTCCGCAAAACGAAATTAGCAGGCAGATGCCAGGCTTTCTAAGTGAGTATCAGGCCGGTAAACTCGTCGTTACTGGTGTCTTGCCTGATTCACCGGCATCGCTAGCAGGTTTCCAAGTTGGCGACGTGTTACTACAGATTGACCATCAACATGTCCCGCTGAGTGACACCAATTCTCTTTGGCAAGAGCGACGTTCGCACGAGGTTGAACTTAGACGAGGATCCCAAGTGTTAGTCAAACAGCTTCGGACAAAAAGTGTTCAAAGTCTGCTCGCGAGCCTCCCAACTTTGACCAATCCTTTCAAGCCCGCCTCGCTAGCTACTGCATCCGCCTCTTTCGAACCCTGGCCATTTTTGTCTGGGATGCTAGTTCACAGGGATGCTGCTGCTTTCGTGGTAGACAGCGTTCTCCAAAATTCGCCTGCAGAGCGGTGCGGCATCAGACCTGCCGATCGTATCTTACTGACAGACGGCGTCACAAGGTCGAATCTGCAATACTCTAAAGAGAGAGCGACCCTGACGCTAACCTTACGACGAAAGACGAGCGATGAGCGGGTTTCGGTCCGCTTTGCATCTCTACCAGAAATTTTCGAACTAGCAGCTCATTGATTGAAGATTGGGAGTGGTACATGATGCTCTTTAGATCGCTGCTCAAACATTCAATTTCCGCTGCTCTATTGCTGGCTCTGATCCTGTTTAGCGGTGTGAGGATCAGAGCCACATCCAGCAAAGAACCAAAATCGGAAGGCGAGCGGCTAATCGCTCAAGCGCAGGCCATCTCGAGCGGTTTTTCGCCGGAAGAGCGGGCAGACCTTCTGCTCGACATTCTGGATACACCCGCAGGACGCTTCGTTGACAATGGTAGGAAATGGAGCCTAGAGCTTTACTCAATCTCCAGGCGTCAATTGCAACCCGGACCGTACAGAGCGGCGGTGCAAAAGAATGCCTTGATTGATCTAGCCAATGTAGACCCGGTTAAGGCAGCCCAGCTATTCAAATCTCAGGATACTCCGGACATGTGGAATCAGCCGGGGCGTGTGGAAGACTACCGAGCCTGGGTGGCACGGGCCTTGTTTCCAAAGTTGTGGGATAAATCAGGAATGTCGTCGCTTATTCAACTGAAAGATTTTGCAGACTGGATGGGTGGGACCGGCGAGTATCCCTACGTCGCTATGATTGGAATTGTTCAAGCTGTTGCCAAGGTAGATGAGACTCGCGCGGAACAACTAGTTTCCGATGCAACCGGTTTTTACTTAACAAACCCACCTTTTGCAAATAAGCACAGAGAGTTTACAACATTCATCTTGGGAATCGCGGACCATGTTCACTCCTCATCCACGAGAAGGGCGATCGAGGCCGAGTTGGATGCTCTCGAATCCGAGAAAAAAAACACGGACCCAAACCAAGTTAAGTTTGTGATACAGGCAAGCGATTCGCGTGGCACGGTGCAGTTCAACCAACAGGCGGAATACGTAGTGTATCGATTACTGCCGTTGATAAACCGCCTTGATCCAGAATGGGCGAAAGTCTGTGAAAGCCAAATACGAAGTGCTGCAATATCTGCCAGAACCAGGACTCGACTCAACTAACACTCGTATGGCAGCAGTAGCGGTTTCACCTGATTTGTCGCCATCCAGTCCGCAGGTGGCAGCAGCGATGGATGATCACCGTTTGTTCCAAGTGGAGCAGCTTGCACAAAATGACCCGGAAAAGGCCGCGGAGATCGCAGCAGCCATTCGAGATCCCGGTCGTAAAGCGATCGCACAGGTGACATTGGTTTCCGCTTACAACAAACTTGATCCTGGGAAAGCCGCTAGTTGGGGCGATGAAGCAAATCACGAGTTGGAAAGCCTTCCCGCCGGAAAAGTAAAACTGAGACTGATGGTGGCGATGTCAATCTCTGCCCTTGAACAAAATAGGCAAGACAGAGCGTTGGAGTTGTTCAAGAAAGCGTTTGATCTCGGCGAAATGCTGTTTAGCGAGGACCTCAAGGAAAATCCCGGCAAGATGACATATGCAGGTGAGGGAGAGCAGGAATTAGCAACTCTCGTGACGGACTTTTCAAGAAATCCTAAGGTGCGTCCCGTCGTTTTAGAACAAACGAGAACTGTGCACAACGACGTGTTGAAAGCGAAGCTATTCGTAGCTGCGGCTAAGGGCGCACTCAGCATGCCTGCGGCGACCGAATCACACTGAGACAAAAAGCTTTGAAATGACTAAGTATCGCCGCACAGTCTAAGTCAGCTGCATGCGGTCAAACCGTTGTGCTTACAATCTTTTTCGCGGAACGTCGGTGTACCGGTTGAGCGACGTTTGGAATTCCCACAGCGAGATATTGGAACTTTGCTTTGCCTTACTTATTGCGGCAAGCAAACCACTTAGGTTCGTTCTAAAAATCTCCGTATCGTCTTCAGAGTTTCCCAAAACGTAAAACAACTCCTGTGGAGATGCGCAGACTGTTTTGTGTCATCGCACTGCCAGAAGCATCCTCAAACCTGGTCAGCAGATAATCGACTTCCGCAGCTCGTACTGCGATCCTCTTTCTTACGGTTATATCCAGGCCTCCCCCAAGCATCATGGAGAAACTGTTTTCTGCTGCTGAATTTACGCCGGTACTGACGGAATGACGAGCGAAGCCAGCCAGCGCTTCAGCGAATGGAGTAAATCTTTTGTAGTGGCGATAGCTGAACCGTGGACCAAGCAGAACGGTGTAAAGACGCCCGTCGATTCCTGGTCCTAAGTCGTCGAAATGATATCCACCGACGTCGGCGGTAAACCCAAACTGCTGCCGAAAGGTGTAGGTCGCGGCAATATTTGCTCCTTGCAAATTGAATGACTCGCCGCCCGGTGAGCCTGCGCGCATATATGAATATCCGCCCGAAACTTCGTACCTGGCTGTCTCCTGCGACCAGCTCACCGAAGAAGCACACACGGCCACAAGGATTACCGCGAGCACACGGGAATGAAACAGCAATTGTCTGTTTGTCATTGGAAGGGCCTATTTCACCACCAGAGTTACCGTCTTACTCTGCTGAATCCCGCCTGAAGTTGCAGTTAGGGTCAAAACATAGGTGCCGGCTGGTGAGCCGATCGTCTTGAAGCCGTTCTTTGCTGCACCGCAGCCTGGCAGAATTGTGATCAACAGCACGACAGGCAATGCGAGCCAGAGCGCGAGCCTGCGGCGTCTCCGTCGGTTGCCTGCACCAACTCCGGAGACAATGACGAAGCCGAGCATTGGTACCAGCGTTGCGAGGACGTGCGGACGTAAGAACGAAGATTTGGAAATGAACTGATCACCCGTCGCCGTGGTAATCGTAAGAGTTGCCGTTTCGGGAGACGCACCGAGCGTAAAGGTTGCAGGCAGAATATTCGCTGCTGCATTGGTTGGTAGCCCAGAGACAGCTAAAGTTACTGTCGAGTTTAGCGGCGCCCCTTGGGGAGTGATCACAAACGAATATGAGGCGGTCTGACCACTTGAGATCGTCTCTGTCGAAGGTGAGTCTGCTAACGAGAATCCTGAGACAGAAGCGGTGTCAGTCGCTCTGTTATTACTGCTGTTTGAGTCGCCCCCACCTGTTACCATCGTTGAATCTACCACTGTCGCCGGCGCGTCGTTAGCCACTGTTACGACGAGATCGATGGCCGGATAACTGGCACCCCCCGCCAAGATGTCAGATCGGGAACAACTCAACGGCGAAACTGTGCAGGTCCATCCAGTTCCGCTGATCGACGTGGCGGTGAGGCCGGTCGGCAAAACGTCATTAACCGTGACCGTTCCTGTGGTCGATCCGTTGCCGAGATTGGTGACGGTGATGGTGTAAGTCTCACCTGTTTGTGACTGAGTCAACGAGCCGATGTGCGATGTCGAAATCGCAAGATCCGCAGCCAAGACATCGAGCGATGCGGTCGCCGAATTCCCAGCGCCTCCGTTATCAGAAGTCACCGGCCCGGTGGCGTCCAGCTTTGTTCCCGCCGCCGCAGCTTTCACCGAAACGTTGATTGTGCAAGATGATCCCGCGGCAATGTTGCCCCCGCTGAGAACGACGCTTGCTGTCCCTGGGGCACCGTTTAGAGTTCCGCCACAGGTCCCAGTCAATCCACTCGGCGAATCGATAAGCAAGCCTGCCGGAAGGCTGTTGCTGAACCCGACGTTGCTGAGGTTCACGGCAGCAGCATTAGGATTCGAAAGAGTAAAGCTCAGCGTAGTGCTGCCACCCAATGAGATGCTCGGAGCTCCGAAGGCTGCAGATATCGACGGAGGTGCTACTACGGTGATGCTCGCCGTATTGCTGACATTTCCTGGTCCACTCTCGGTTGATGAGATCGGACCCGATGTATTGTTTTGAACTCCGACAGAAATTCCCGAAACGTTCACGCTGATTTTGCAAACCGTGTTGGCAGCGAGAGTGCCTCCGGAAAAGCTCACAGAGGATGACGCTGGATTCGCGATCAGGGTTCCGGAGCTACACGATTGTGTAGCACCGTTAGGGGTTGCGACCTCGAGACCAGCCGGCAGGATATCGCTGAAGGCAATGCCTGTAAGAGGTGAGGCGTTGGCGCCTGGATTTGTCAGAGTAAAGGTCAGAGTTGTCGATCCGTTCAAGGGAACCGTCGGCGCTGAAAACGAGGCACCGAGTGTAGGCGCGGCGGCGGATTTCAGGTTGGCAGATGCGGTATTGCCCGTTCCGCCGTTTGTAGAGGTCACGGCGCCTGTTGTGTTGAGGAAAGATCCAGCGACGGTCGCCGTCACGTTCACCGCGAACGTGCAAGAGCTGCCAGCCGCGATCGTCGCACCCGCCAGCGCCACGCTGCCACTTCCTGATGTGGCTGTGATCGTCCCTCCGCCGCAAGAGCCAGATAGTCCGCTGGGAGTCGCCACAACTAATCCAGTTGGGAATGTGTCAATAAAGGCAACTCCGTTCAACGGCAGTGAATTAGCCGCCGGATTCGTTACGGTGAAAGTCAGTGAGGTCGATTGATTTGGTGGGAGATTCGCTGCTCCGAAAGCCTTTGCGATGACTGGGGGCGCCTCCACTGCAATGTTTGCAGAAGTGCTGCCGCCGTTGCCGCCTTCGTTCGAAGTGAGATTTCCGGTGCCGTTAGTCTGAGCTCCAGCTGCGGTTCCGGTCACGTTCACAGAAAAAGTGCAGGATGCACCGGCGGATAGAGTCGCATTGGAGAGACTTATCAGCTTAGTGCCTGGCGCGGCCGTGATCAGTCCGCCGCCGCAGTTTCCGGTGCCACCGTTTGGTGTTGAGATCACGAGGCCAGCAGGAAGAGTGTCACTGAATCCGAGTCCGGTGAGACTTTGTGTGTTGTTGTTGTTTTGAATCGTAAAGCCGAGTGCTGTCGAGCCGTTGAGCGGCATCGAAAGCGCTCCAAACGATTCTGTAATCGTTCCCGCTGAAACAACGGTGAGACTGGCATTGGAGGTGTTTCCCGTACCACCTTCCGTTGATGTCACGGTCACACTGTTGTTTTTTACGCCCGCGGTCACACCTTGAACGCTGACCGAGATAGCACAGGTAGTCGACGCAGTCTCCGTTACACCTGATAACGACACAGAAGATGAGCCCGCTAGCGCCGTAGCAACGCCACCGCATGTGTTGCTCAGATTTGGAGTGGACGCAACAACCAGCCCCGCTGGTAGTGAGTCCGTGAAGGAAATACCAGTTAGCGTCAGATTAGAGTTGGGGTTTTGAACGGTGAATGTCAGCGAGGTGGCCCCGTTCAGCGGAATGTTGGCAGCACCAAAGGCTGTCGTCAGCGCCGGAGCATTGGCCACGGTCAGGTTTGCGGAAGCGGTATTGCCAGTGCCTCCGTTGGTGGAACTCACGTTTCCGGTTGTATTTGTAAACTGACCAGATGAGTTGCCGGTAATTGTGACGCTGAACTGGCACTGGCTGTTGGCAGCAATGGTTGCGCCGGCAAGAGCGATGCCAGTGGGTGCCGTGGTAGTCAGCGTTCCACCGCAAACAGTTGCCGATGCGCTGGCCACGGTCAAGCCAGTCGGCAGGGTATCAGTAAATGCCACCCCGGCTTGCGCGTCGACGTTCGCGGCGGGATTTGTGATCGTGAATGTTAGCGATGTCGTTGCATGCAGCGCAATCGACGTCGGGCTGAATGCCTTGCTGATTGAGGGTGGAGCTTCTACCTTGACGGAAGCTGTCGCGCTTGTCCCTGTACCGCCTTCCGTCGATGTCACATTCCCAGTCGTGTTGTTTTCGAGTCCAGCACCGATCCCCGTCACGTTCACTGCGAAGGTGCAGGAGCTGCTGGCGGCAATCGTTCCACTGCTGAGGCTGATCACATTTGTTCCTGGGGTCGCGGTGATCGTGCCACTGCCGCAAGAACCAGTAAGACCGTTCGGGCTCGCAATGACCAGACCAGCGGGCATCGTGTCGGTAAAGGCCACGCCCGTTATAGAAGTGCCGTTGTTGGCGTTCTGGAGAGTGAAGGTTAGGCTGGTTGAACCATTCAGCGGAATACTCGCTGCACCAAATGTTTTCGCAATCAGGGGAGGACCAACTACCGTGATCGAGGCATTAGAAGTGTTGCCGGTACCCCCTTCGGTCGATGTGACGGTCACGCTGTTGTTCTTGACTCCGACAGTCGAGCCCTGGATATCGACTGAAAGAGCGCAAGAAGCAGAGCCGGCCTCGGTGCCACCGGACATCGTTACCGAAGAAGACCCAGCAATTGCAGTTACCGTGCCCCCACATGTGTTCGTCAAATTCGGCGTGGAACTGACGACCATACCGGCCGGCAAGGAGTCGGTAAATGCGATTCCATCCAGGGAAACATTGGTATTCGGATTCTGAACTGAGAAGGTGAGTGAGGTGGTGCCATTCACAGGAATTTTGGTGGCCGCGAATGCCTTCGTAATAACTGGTGCACTGGCCACCGTTAAACTTGCGGCTGATGTATTGCCTGTGCCGCCGTTTGTGGAACTTACGCTTCCTGTGGTGTTAGTGAATTGACCTGAGGATGCCCCCGTAACCGTGACGCTGAACTGGCACTGGCTGTTCGCCGCGATGGTTGCTCCGGTTAGAGTAATTCCTGTGGGTGCTGTTGTGGTCAGCGTCCCACCGCAGAGGCTAGCCGATGCGCTGGCAACCGTCAATCCAGTTGGTAGTGCATCAGTAAACGCGACACCCGTCAGGGCATCCACGTTCGCAGCGGGATTTGTGATTGTGAATGTCAGGGAGGTCGTTGCATGCAGCGCAATCGAGGTGGGATTAAACAGCGTGGAGATTGTGGCCGGAGCCTCAACTTTGATCGATGCGGTTGCGGTGTTACCGGTCCCGCCCTCGGTTGAAGTTACAGCACTGGTCGTATTGTTCTGTAGCCCGGTGACAGTGCCGGTCACATTCAGGGAAAAGCTACAGGAACTATTGGCGGCAATGGTCCCGCCCGTAAGTGCGATCGTATTTGTACCGGGAGTCGCGGTAATCGTGCCGCTGCCGCAAGAACCGCTCAGTCCATTGGGCGTTGAAACCACCAGTCCTGATGGCAGCGCGTCAGTAAACGCTACACCTGTCAAAGCCGTGGCATTGCCGTTCTGGATGGTGAAGGTCAGGCTGGTTGAGCCATTCAGCGGAATGCTGGCCGCGCCAAACGCTTTTGTAATCACCGGAGGTCCAACCACCGTGATTGAAGCATTGGAGGTATTGCCTGTGCCTCCATTCGTGGAGCTTACAGTCACGCTGTTATTTTTCACTCCACCAGTTGTTCCCTGAACATTCACTGTAACAGTGCAGGAAGCGCCCGCCGCAAGCGTGCCGCCTGTAAGGCTTACCGATGAAGAGCCAGCAGCCGCCGTGGCCGTACCGCCGCAAGTGTTGTTGAGGCCGGAAGGTGTGGACACTACCAGGCCAGCCGGCAAAGTGTCAGTAAACGCAAGGCCATTCAACGCTGAATTGACATTACTGTCCGTAATGGTAAAGGTCAGGCTGGTAGAGCCATTCAACGGAATGCTCGCCGCACCAAATGCTTTCGTGATACTCGGTGGGTTAATGACAGTAAGGATGGCGGAAGATGTCGACGTCGCGCCTGTGCTCGCTGCGGTCGAGTTAATAGTTACAGTGTTGTTATAACTTCCATCACTGGCGGATGAAACTTTCACCGTGATGCTGCAAGCGCCTACCGGCAAGCTGGCGTTGGAAAAGCTGATGCTGCCTGCTCCCGCCGTTGCCGTGACCGTTCCACCGCAAGTATTGGTCACTCCAGGAGTTGCCGCAACTACCAGTCCTGCGGGCAGAGTGTCCGTAAAGCTGGCATCCACGGCGATCACATTCGGATTACTTACCGCGAAAGTGAGAACCGAAGAAGTATTGAGTGGCACTGTTGTGGGATTGAAAGTCTTGGTGATTTGCAACGGCTCAAGGATCGTAATGTTAGCTGTGACTGTCTGTTGGTCCACAACGGCATCGATGTGCCCCAAACCACCTGTCCCTCCGGCAGTAAATGTAGCAGTAGCCTGGGCGCTGGCACTCAATGTCTCTGGTTGCGCTTGAGGAACACTTCCGAAAGTGGCATTACCAAAAATAATGGGAAGACCCGCCAAGACATCTAAGTTGCCAGCCAATGCTGTTGTGGATCCATGATTGTCTTGGGCTAAGCTCCCGGTCACAGTTGTGCTCTGGTTGATTCGGATTGTGCTTGGACTAACAGTATTGGCAAGAACAACGAAGGGATCGAACGTGGTTGTGCCGACCGTGGTTACAATCGTGTTTGCCGGCGCATTCGTTCCCCACCAGTTGTTCGTTGCCGTAATTGAGGTGTCATTATTGGCGAGGTTGCTGCCGGTAGAAGCCGTATTGCCTGCCAGGCGGCTGAAGTGCATCGTCAAGGAGCCTGCTCCGGAGGCATTTCCTGAAGCAATACCGCCACCACTACCTGTCGCCGTATTACCGGTTATTGTGATCTTCGTGAGAGTAGTTGAGTCGGGCGCGGCCGTATTCAGATAAATGCCGCCGCCGTTTTGTGATCCGCCGCCATTCGCGCCAGCCGCGTTGCCGCTAATCGTTGTTGGGCCGCCAGTGTTGTCAATCAGCAGGTTGGAAGAACTCCAGATGCCGCCGCCAAAGCCTGACGCGTTGTTATTCGTAATCGCGGTGCCATGAATCTGTGTCTGGCGTGAGCCTGATCCTGCCGAAAAAATAAAGATACCGCCGCCAACGCCGCGGCCGCCGCCATTTACCTGCGTAGCAGTATTGCTGGTGACCTGTGAATTAGAGAGAGTCATGCGCGCCAGATCGGCCACCCAGATGCCGCCGCCGCTTCCGGCTGAACCCGCGCCGGCTTCCGCTACTGAATTGTTCTGAAAAATGCTGTTGCTGATGGTCGCAAGCCCCGTGCCGCCGCCCGGAACTGAAGCATTAAAAATCGCGATGCCGCCGCCGTTGCCATCCTGGGTAACGCAGTTGGAAATCGTGACGTTGGTCAGCGAGAGGTTTGCCGCACCGCTGGAACCTGTGTCGTACTCCATGCAACCGCCGTCGCCGTCAAAACCGGCGACGCTACCTCGGTTGTGTCCAAACTTGATGGTCAGGTTGGAAAAGCTGGCTGAAGCGTTGGTGATGGTCTGGATGTCTTCGTTGACCGCAAAAACCAGGTCAACACCTGTCGCCGCTGAAGTCCCGCCCTGAATGATGGTAGAGGCCTGTCCCGCACCAACAATATTCACCGAATCATTGATATAAAGTCCGCCATGAGCGCCGGTGTTGTCGCCATCCACGCGCGCGATGCTGAGCGTGTAAGTCCCCGCCGCAAGAATAATGGTGTCCGTGCCGGCTGTGGCATTGGCTTTCAGGACTGCTTCGCGCAAGCTGCAGGAAGAAGACGTATCGGCGTTGCTTGTATTGTTGCATGTGGCGGCAGTTGTACCCGGCGTGGGGTCGTCAGTGCGATTGACGAAAAAAGTTGGATCTGGCAGCGGCATCATGACCGCGGGTGCAAGCTGTCCTTGATGCAAGGCAACAATGCCGGGACGATTATCAATGTTCGTCCGCATGGGCATTGCGGCAACTACGGAACCGTCATAAGGCCGCGTAGAAATTTGCGCGGGTTTAAACGAACTCGCACCGGGGGTAACATTCGGATGCGAGATCACAGCCAACTGACCCAGAGATGGGTTTAATACCATGATGTCATCAGCTGCATGGTCGGAAATGCGCGTGCGGAAAAATATTGGCAATTGTCCGGAGGAAAATGCAGCTGCGCCGGCAATACTCTCGACAATCTGCCAACCGTTTTGCGGGACACTTCGCACCCCATTAGACGAATTGGCAAATCCCCGACGTCCAGCGCGCAAATGGGCTTGGTGTTCTTCTATGGTTAGCGGACGCGGATCAAACTCGCTGTGAGCGGCGATATATATGGTGCCGTCCGAGGAGAGTAGCGCCATTTGCAATGAAGAATTACGATCAAAAGCGAACGAGCCCAGCGCCAGGCTGGTTGCATTCAGTGGCAGAGAAATCTGCTCTACGTGGAAAGTGGAAGAATGCAGAATGAAAACCTTGCCCCCGGCAACAAATGCTGTATCACTGTACGAGTCGCCGAAATCGCCGAAAGTGATACTGGTGGGCGGTGCAGGTAGCTGAAATTCAGCAGGGGATCCCAAGCCGTGCATGGACCCGGTAAAAACCAGCAGCGATCCACCCTCCGGAGTAGCGACGCCGACAACTACGTTGTCGAAGTGGACGCTACGAAGAAGCCTTTGCGACGCAAGAGAAGTTACAGTGCCCGAAACTCTAATTACCTGCGGAGAGCCGAATCGGCCTTTCCCATTGCCGGGAAACACATACAGATTGCTTCCCCCGCGCGCGGCAATCAGTAAGTCATCATGTCCGCTTGAAGTAAACCGTCCCAACGCCAAAAAATTGGGGTGCACAGGAATGTTCATGCTCTGCACGTTCGGGAGAAATGGCGGAGGGAATTGTCCGTGGCCAATTGCATCTACTGTGGCACTACTCTGGGGAGCGAAGGCGTCCCTGTTGCCGCGATGAATCAGAATCGCACCGCCTGTAGGCGTGGTGAAGCCGGTCACGAGATCGGCATATCCATCACCATCAACATCGGCCGTGGCCATCGAAAGAGGCTGCGCTTCTCCACCGACAACTTCCTCGGAGAGCTTGTCCGTGTTCCTCACAACTATCGGAACAGGTTCAACGCCTGATAACCAAATCTTTGGTCCAGTAACTGCTGACTCGGAAGAGCTGGGCGAAAAGAATGCGCCGCTGGTCTGCTGTGCTTCGATCCTCGCGCTTAAAACGAGAGAAAGAGCGACTACGAGGAGAATTTTGATGGACAGAAAACAGGCAGGGGCATGCCCAGAACGCTGAGAAGCGAGCATCGTGTCTCCGTGACCCGGTCAGTCGCGGCTACTGGGAGACACAACTCTTGTCCCAGTCCTGAAGCCTTTTGTTGACGTCGGGAGACGCAATACTAGAGGCCAATGGGGTGTTTACACAATCAGCAACTCTGGTCCGCTGATTACTTTAGTCGTATAACAACCAAAAAAATGTGGATAAAGAGTTAGTTCTTTTTGCGAGAGAATTTTTAAGAAGAAGAACCAAGTTCTCCGTGGGACGAGCAGAGCGATTACGGGGACTGATGTCGAGATCGCTATTGGAATAGCTCAGAAGGTGTATCAAATCTCCTTGTTTGCCGAAGCAACAACGAAACAGCTTGCGCTAATCGGATCGTTCGTCCTGTGATTGTTGCACCAGGCGCTCCAGGCTATCTGCGATCCAGGATTGAAGTTGCATCTTGGCGTCCGAGGGTACGTTCACGAACTGCAATCCGACTCTGCCAGTGTTGTCTCTCCAACAAACCTCGCCAGCAAGCATAAGATTCTTTGCATTTCTGGGAAGTTTTAATTGCATTTGATATGTCTCCCCGACCTGTAAATAGCCCGCGGTTGTGAGCGCAATGCCGCCGTCGCTTATGTTCACCGAGGTCGCTAGTTGTGCCCCGTCGACCGTCGACACTATGACCGGGACCTCCAGCTCCATACGATAATATCGGCGCTTTTCTCGAAGCATCAGGGAATATGAAGGTTTGAGAGTCCTCTCGAGAATCTCTGACGAGAGTGGACGGACGAACACGAAGTCAACCCCCGCACGAAAAGCTGCCGAGGCTGCCTGATCGTTTCTGACAATGCCCAATGTGACCGCACTCTTGTTGGAAGTGGTTGCTCGTTGTTTTTCGAGAAGAGCTAAGGCGTGTGAGTGCCGTTCGAAATCGAGAATGACAGCTTCATACTTTTTACGAGATAGGTGCTTGCTCGCAATTTCGAGGTCGGCTGTGATCTCCAGTTCAATGGAGAATCGCCGTATCGTGTCAGAGAGCAGGCGCACCGCTTCAGGATCATCGCTGACAAGGAGCACGCGAACAGCAATTGCGTTCGGCGCACCGGAATGCATATTCGGATGAGGTATGGGCACTCGAATCAATCCTTGTTCTGTCGTTTGGGTCGCTTGAATATCCAAGTGCCGATGCTGAGACCAACGTTCGCTGTGAGCAGAAGGAGACCTAAGATGTCGGCTAGAAATTCCAATGGAGGATTCGGGCCTACAGAATCTGCACCGTATTTGAGCATGGCTGCAAGTTTGCGCACGGACACCTTACCCTTTCCACAACACCCTGCCTCTTGAGCAAGAGCACTGTGTCGTCTTGTCATTTACGACTTGAAATCAGGTGTGTGACGAGCAACCGCAACAAACAACCGTGATCCATGCAATCACCTTGCCATTCCGTTAACTACGACAGGCAGGCAAGGAACTCTGGGGAGTCAAGGAGCCGGTCATTGTTTTGTGCAGATGATCCTTAGACTTTTTCCCAACTTGCATTAATTGAATCTACTCAAATCGTAAAACGAGCAAATATTTTAGAGAGAACGAGAAGAAACGAAACGCATGCACGAACATTATTCTTCCCGTGCGGGGAAAAAACGCTCTGTTCGTCGCATATATACCTAGTAACTTGCTACTGGCGGACAGCCTGATGCAAACTCCTGTAATGGGCGAAGCTCTGGCTGTCCGTATATGAGGCCACTCGAGTAACAGAATCTCTTGGGGTGAATATATGCCGTGCAGCACACACCCCCCAACCCGTCTTTTCATTTAGGCACCTACGTGACAGAGTCTCGGGTAAACCAGATACAATCAATCGGAGATATGTGCCCCGCGCCTGGCAAATGTTGAATACCAGCCTGTTTGAAATATTCAAGGTCGGCATCGGACCATCAAGTTCCCACACAGTGGGTCCGATGCGTGCTGCGGGTCAATTTGTACGCGGTCTGAATAACAAGGGCGTGCTTTCACAGACGAAGAGAGTCAAAGTTAACTTGTACGGCTCTCTCGCACTTACGGGTAAAGGTCACGGTACCGATAAAGCTGTGCTGCTCGGGCTCTGTGGCGAACTTCCCGAATCAGTAGATCCCGACCGTATAGAACTCCAACTCGCCGAAACCCGACGCAATCTTGCATTGTCGCTTCTCGGGCAGCACAGGATCTTTTATGACGAAGAACGGGATCTACTTTTTTGTAAAGAGCAGGTGCTTCCGAAACACAGTAATGGCATGCGCTTTACCGGATTTGACGAAACGGGTAGACAGCTTTCTGAGGACACTTACTATTCGATTGGCGGCGGATTCGTTGTTACTGACCAAGATGAAACCATAGCTTCAAATGTCATATCCGTTCCGTTTCCATTTGCCAATGCTGCGGAATTGCTGGAGCTTGCTGAAAGAGAGAATTTGCCGATCTGGAAAATCCTCTTAGAGAACGAGAAGGTAGCGCACGCCGAAGAGGAAATCACCAGCTACATCGAACGAATCTGGTGCACCATGCGGGAATGCATTCATCGCGGCCTTCGGACGGAGGGCATCCTTCCCGGAGGTTTAAAGGTTCGACGACGGGCACCAGGTTTAGCGCAAAAGCTTGAGAGAGAGGGACAAAATGATCCGCTTCATGCCATGGACTGGGTGAATGTCTATGCCATGGCGGTCAATGAAGAGAACGCCGCAGGAGGCCGAGTTGTAACTGCGCCAACCAATGGCGCTGCCGGCGTCATCCCCGCCGTCGCCCATTACTATGAGACATTCATAGACAGTGCCAGCAAAGAAGGACTCTTTCGGTTTTTCTTGACCGCGGCGGCGATTGGAATTCTCTATAAGGAGAACGCCTCCATTTCTGGTGCAGAAGTAGGTTGTCAAGGAGAGGTGGGAGTAGCCTGCTCGATGGCGGCGGGCGGTCTCGCTGCCGCGCTGGGCGCAAGCGTTCAACAAATTGAATATGCAGCCGAGATTGGGATGGAACACAATTTGGGCATGACTTGCGACCCCATCGGCGGCCTTGTGCAAATTCCTTGTATTGAGCGCAATGCAATGGGAGCAGTGAAGGCAATCAACGCGTGCCGCATTGCCATGCTAGAAAATGGCGAGCACAAGGTCTCCCTCGATGACATCATCAAAACCATGTACGAAACTGGTAGAGATATGCAAAGCCGATATAAGGAAACTTCTCTCGCTGGTCTAGCTTCACTCAATATCATTGAGTGTTAATAGGGATTGAACTTTGTTCTCGTCACGCGCGAAACTTATATGAAGACGATCTATATCCTTACGACGGGTGGAACCATCGAAAAGGAATACTCAGAGCGTGTCGGCGTTGTACTAAATACAACAAACAAGATCGATCGCTATCTACGCCGATTGCGCCTGCCGGGATGGCATATTCGGATGATTCAATTAATGAACATCGACAGTCTTCAAATGGTAGATGCCGACAGGGCGGTCATTTTGGCCAGCGTGCAGCAGGTCCTGAAACACCGAGCGCCGCTCATTATTACGCATGGTACAGATATGTTGGTTAAAACAGGGCTAGTTTTGAGAAACTCTCTTCCCGAGCTCTCGGTACCTATTGTTATGACTGGAGCGATGACGCCTTTGGGTTTCGAAGGCAGTGATGGCCTTCAGAATCTTACCGAAAGCATTTTTGCCGGTCAGTTCCTTCCACCAGGAGTCTACGTCGTGATGCACGGACAAGTGTTTCCTGTTCATCGAGCTCGCAAAGACCCACAGCTTGGCCGTTTCGTGTTCGATGCGCTAGGTGAAGATCAAGACACTCCTTAGTGGAGCTAAGATTGGCATCGCCCGAGGGCCAACGAATCTACTCGCCGTTTTCCTGGCTTGCGCGTCTGGCGATCTTTGCGAACTGAGCGCGTTCCCGATATGCGTCGGCTTCTTTATATCGCCGTGCTAACCACAGAGCAGCAACCATAATTGCCCCACCTATAGTAACTACGATCCTCATTCAAATATTCTCTCCCGTAATTCGCGAAAACACCAACGGAGCTTTGTCGTTCGACTCGGCACAAACCGACTGTGTATCTGAAAAACAGTTTGTCTCGACGATGTGACCCGCATCGTCGGATGTGCCCGTGATCAAAAGATGCCAGGTCTCGTTTAACCACCCTGTACGGCATTCTCGTGCAAGATTTCAACAATGAAAGCTCTGGGCAAATCTCGAACTGATAGCTGCATGTACAGAAGATGGTAGGAATGCTGAATGGCATACCTGTCCTCTCAAAAAGCTGACAATCCTGTTTGCCCGACCCGCGCAATCTCCGCGAGTCGGGCTTTTTTTAAAAGAGACTGATCATTTTTCTACGAGGTATCGCTGCAGGATGTGAGCTGTATAAACCCATGAGGTCTAAATAACGAGTGGAACAAAATGCAATGTCACAGTTCGCCTCTAACGGAAGCAAAAGCGTGTTGTCGACTCTCGGTGAGCAACTGTCGAATCTAGAGAAGCGCGACTGGGAATTGTGGCTTATCGTTTCCGTGACAGGATTGCTGGTTTCCGCCGGTTTTCTCGCACTCTGTTTCCCCTCAGTTTTTCTTAACGATGAATCTTTGCGTCTAGATCTCACGCTTTCCAGACCGCTGTTCCTCGGTCTGATTGCGCTGATCGTGCTTTTGAACCTGTACCTTATTAGCCGCCGTTTTGAGTTGCGGAGAGTACGGGAGACGGTAATCTCGACGACGATCCAGAGCGAGCTAATGCGCTTACAGTCATTCTTGGATCCGCTGACGGAAGTGTACAACCGGCGTTCTCTGGACGACGTCGCTCTCAGACACATCCGATACGCTCAAAGAACGAAGTCGCAATTGACGTTCTTGATGGTCGACATCGACAAATTCAAACAGGTGAATACCCGTTTGGGACACATGACCGGAGACTTGGTGATCAGGGAAGTAGCTTCCATCCTAAAAAACTCAGTCCGCGGTTCGGATGTTGTTGTTCGCTATGGCGGGGATGAATTTCTGATCATACTTCCTGGTACTTCGAGTGCCGGTGCTCTCATTGTTGTCAATCGGATCAAGGAGACAGTCGGCAGCTGGAGCGGCGAAAACAACTTGCAAGGAGTGGCTCTCAGCGTGAGCATCGGCGTAAGCGAGTGGAGAGAGGGAGAAAGCCTTGATTTGGTGTTAAACCGCTCGGATCAGCAAATGTATTCCGAGAAGAACAACAATGTTGCGCAATTTTCCTCTTAAGGTCATGGGGAAAATCGATTCTAAACCCGGCATCAATGAGTACACGCGAGAAAAGCCCGGCCAACCGCTAACCAAATTGTGCGGCAGCGGGCGGCTGGGTTTGCTTAGGAGACTACCTCGAAGCTGGGTGAAGGTCCTGCGCTGGTCCGTATGCTCAAATCGGCCAGGGCAGTTCACATTCATATCGATTCATTTTTCACGCCATGATTGGCAGATCGAGCGCTGTGTCGCTCTGAAAGTTGGATCAGCGCCAAGTCCCTCCTCGATACCGGTTATATGTTTCGTTTCCTTGAAGTGTTAAAAAGTTCTAAGAATGCGGATATGCAACCTTTTCTTTCACATCTTCACTGAAAGTGTGATAGAAACCTTTGTCGTACTCCTCCCCCTTGCATACAAAAACTCACTTATTGGATTTGTGTCCCTCACACATCCGAATCGTGGAGCGATATGGAACTTGAGAGCGTAATTGTCGGTCACACCCAGATCCAAAAAGCGATTAGCGGACCAAATCGCGAGAGAGTGCTGCGCCAAACGCAAGACAGATTTGTAGACGCCGCTAATGGCGATGAGGTTCAAGCGGCCAAGATGATGATCGCATTTGCAGGGGCACTAAAGGCTTTGCAAAGCGTTGAGACAAGTCCCACCGTCATGTCTTCTCCCCAACACAGATTTGGGGCGGCTCTACAGAGCAAGATTGCGGAGTTGGCGGTAGAAAACAACAAGTTGAACCCGCTTCCTCCGGGGCTAGGGTTAGAAGTGAAATTTGATCAGGATGACTGGCTCGGGTGGGCGGGAAGTTTCTTTACCTGGGCTCAGAAACTTTTTCAAGGCAGTTTTGCCCTGCCCGCCGTACAGCCTATTCAAAACATCCCTAACGAGTTTTCAATGGCGTTGCTGGCCGACTGGGGAACCGGCTTATACGGCGCTCCGGCGTGTGCAAAATCGATTGGCCAGAGTTTATTCACAATCTTGTTGCATCTTGGAGACGTCTATTACGCCGGATTGGCTTCAGAAGAGAACAGCCGGTTTCTTAAGTATTGGCCGACCATAAATGACGCCCGGAATTATGCCCTCAATTCAAACCACGAGATGTATACCGGCGGCCATGGCTACATGCAGGTTCTGCTAAAGGACAATCGTTTCAAGAACTGGCAGACCAGCAATTACTTCGCTCTCGAAAATGACAATTTCCTCTTGGTTTGTTTAGACACTGCTTATCAAGATCATAGCCTGATTCCAGCCGAACTCACCTGGCTGAACCAGGTGGTTCAAAACGCAGCAGGGAAGAAGATTGTCTTCTTCTCTCATCACCAGCCTTTTTCAATCTTTGATTCTGACAATGCTGCTGGTGAACATCTGCTTTCGCTTGTCGCTCCTCTACTGGCACAGAAAAAAATTTTCGCCTGGTATTGGGGGCATGAACATCGCTGCATACTCTACGACAAACATCCAAATTTTAGTCTTTATGGCCGATGCTTAGGGCATGGGGGTTTTCCGCAATTTCGAAAACAAAACGTCGGCGTACCCGATCCGTGCCCAGCGAAAAGCACGCTCATCAAGCTTCAAGGCCACGGTGGGCCCGACGCTCTTTTTCTCGATGGCCCAAACGCTTACATCAAGGATCAAGAAAAGGATTACACGCCGAATGGATACATGACTTTGGCGTTCGCCGGCAGCAAGATTCATGAGCGTGTATGTGAGCCAGACGGAACTGTTCTCTGGGAGAACGATCTTGTATGAGCGTTCCGGACCGCTTTAAGCTGCTGGCCAAACGTGTACGGGATACTTTTGGGAACGTTCCACTCGCCGAGGCCTTTCAAGACCGGAAAGCAATTATCGGTCCGGGAAACTTTCCGAATAGCGACGAAGGCAAGCTTGCGCAAGAAGCCTTAGACGCAATGGAGAACGGCAATGACCCAGACCCACGTGGTCTTGCCGCTCTTCAGCTGATGATCAAAATCATGAGGCCTTCCCTCCTTATTGAAGCGGGGAGCATAGAAGGGCTTGATGAGCAGGCGGCTCAGACTTTTCCCGATTGGAGCTCGTTCACTCTCGCCTTTAAGCCTATCGAATTTAGTGTCGGGCTCATTGCTGACGAAACCCATCAAGGAGTGGGAACGGGATTTCTAGTAGCTCCTGATGTTGTACTAACAAACGCGCATGTGCTTTCATTTTTGTCTCGAGGAACGATGGTGCTGACTAAGGGACAAGCGACAATCAATTTCCGAAGCGAGTTCAAAGTGTTTAACCAAGATATCTACGATGTTTTGGCGGTCATCTCCGTGCATCAAACTTACGATTTAGCTCTGCTTCGCATTCAGGAGCCAGATACAGTTGGCCATCCTCCACTGTCATTTTGTTCCAACGTCCTTCCCGATAGCGCCATTGTCGCGGTTGGCTATCCTTTCGACGACAAAAGAAATCCCCTTTTTATTTCCGGGATTTACAAAAACATCTACGGCGTGAAAAGAGCGGCACCGGGTAAGATCATCTCTGCTTCGGTCGACGCTATGACTCATGATTGCTCGACACTGGGTGGAAACTCAGGATCTCCCTTGTTGGATATGAAAACTGCAGAAATTGTGGGAGTCCATAGCGAAGGCATATTTATGTACACCAACCAAGCCATTCCCGCTAGTGCGGCGAAAACTTTCTGTGACGCCTATGCCAACTGACATTCGCTGCCTTGTCATCGCGATCGAAGATTACCCTTCAGCCAATGGTCTATCCACCAAGCTGAACGGAACCTCATCTACAGCCTTCGATTTCATCCAATGGATGCTCACTGTCCAGAATGTAACGACCGATCAAATTTGGTTGTGTGCAAGCCAAAATCTGACGGTTGCTGGAGTGAACCGGTACGGCACCGAGCGGAAGGAGATACGTCAGGCTTTAGTCTCTTTGGCCAACAGTGCTAGAAATCAAACAAGAAAGCTGTTCCTGTTTGTGTCCGGGCATGGCTTCTCTTTTCAAACCGACTTTACGGCTGATCCGGCGGATATTCTGGTTTGTTCTGATTACACTGATCTCTCGACCGGGGGCGATGCTTGCATCGGTATAGCCGAGCTGCAAAAGCTATTAGGGTATTGGATTGGCGGCGAGGACCATTTTTACTTCGTGGATTGCTGTCGAAATTCCATTGATTCAACCCGGATCAGCCCGGGCACTCTGAATCTGAGTCTGGCGGGCGCCAACAATCGAGCTTTCGTTCACACCCTGTACTCTACCGTTTCTGGATCGCAAGCCTTCACTTCAAGTGGCTTTGGGAAGTACCTTGTTGAGGGATTGAAAGGTAGAGGTCGTGCGAAGGGTTGGACCGCGGATAACACGGGCATGGAAGTTCGATATGAATTGCTAAGGAAATTCGTAAAGGCTAAAGTTGAGAAACAAGTTGTGGCAGGAGATCCTGGAGATGGAGATGGCATTATCTTCACGCTTCCGAATATTCCGAAGAATGATTGTGTCATTTCCATATCAAACGCGGGAGCCGAGGAACGATGCGTCGCACAGCTCTTACTGAAAGGGCAAACCTGCGGACTTCCGGTTACGATAAAAGGTCCCTGTGGCAAGATTTCTGCTCCACCTGACATTTATACACTCCAAGTAACCAATCCCGATTCAGTTGTCGTTCAAGTAAGACCACCAGCGACTGATCCCATTGACCTCTACGACCCCACTGACGCGCAATTCGAGTTGCGTCAACCCCAACCACCTGCACCTGGACCTGACGTACTGCCGCCTTCGGCGTCAACAGCCGATCTCGCGATTACGGCTCCAGCCCACACGACAATAGAGCTGACCAACCTGAACACGAGCAAGACAGAGAGCGCGCCCGGTGGATCTCTGCAGCAAGCGGTAGATCCCGGCCTATACCGCTTGAGAGTTCTTGAAGATTCTCTGCCAATTCGTGAAAGTTTTCTTACGCTCGCTGCCGGGGATAGTCACACCGCAGACTTTAACCAACTACCCGCCACTCAAGCACGTGCTTCGATTTCAAAAGCCCTGGGGCAATCACTGGCGGAAGGGGCCATTGACTTTTCAGAAACGCTCGGTCCCATTGCCAACAGCGACATGGCGCTTTGGCTCTCAATTTTGGGAGCGTCCAAAATTGTCAATAGCCCAGATTTCTGGTCGCAGCTGAAGCTCATACCAACGCAGACCTTTGATGACGTTCGACCGAATTCAGCGGCTATTTTCCTGTTAGCCGCTTTCGAATCGCACGGAGAACCAATCCGAGTTGGAGTACATTCCGGTAGACGCCTGGAGTGGCACCCAGCAGAAGAGCTAGCTGCCGCACCTGGAGTGCAGCAATTTAAAGTACCGATTGATCGTCCCGGCCCTGGACTTCTCTCGCTAGCCATTGGCGAACGACCCACTTTGACATTTGTTATTCACACCATTCCAAATCGGGTAACGCTTATAACTTTGTCGCAACAAGAACAAACGGAAGTAGACCAAGAAAATCAGCCACAACCGCGACATATTCGGCGATTCCAATACATACTTCCGTTGTCGCGGTTAGCCGAACATGTCCCAGAGGAATTGCGCGATCTTACCCAGACACACACTGACCTTCGCAGTGTTCGCGCTATGTTTACTATTCAGCAGAGATTCTGTGCGGACAAAGCGCTTGGGCCGATGCCCCAATACGGTTATGACGTGAACCAAATGTGGCAAGACGCGATGTATGGCAAATGGCTCGATCCCATGATGTCAGTGATTATGTGCTACGAGCTTATTCGGCGAGGCCTAGGCGTGGCAAAGGAGTATCGGGACCAAGTTCAACTTGTGGCTAACAACCTCTCCCGATTTTTTGGATTGCCCGACGCAGATGCTGTACTTCATCTGATTGGCCGGCAAAATGTTCCTAGAACGCCACCCCTATTCATTGATGGACTGATTCCATTCACCGAGAGGCCGGGCCTACTACCATTTAGACCATCAAAAATCGACTTTAGAAGTCCGTGGACAACCTGGCGGCAGGTGGTCTCGCTAAGCGACACCGAGGTTCCTAGTGACCGTGCGAAAGCATCTGCCCGGGAGAGCGCGGCGTCCGCCTGAATGACGACCGATACTAGTACCGTCCGGACAGGGAGACAGGGCATGAAAAAGAAAAGCCGGCGGCTGCATTATTTGGCGGTTTTAATTGTTTTTCTCACATTCGTCGCGCGCGAAGTTCTACATGAACATTGGCGTGAACTCGCTGATTCCATCGAGCGTGCTGAGCAGGAGATTGAAATACGTGGTGATGTTTCTCGCAACTATGCGGAACTGAGACAAATTGAGGACACTACAATGGAAATTTTTCGTGACGTCGTTGACGTTGGAGACGAGCAGCGAAAAATCAAGTCTCAGATTGCGGGAACCTCCAAACCGGAAAATAGATTCGAAACAGCCCTCAACGAATCACTCCACCAGATGAATACCGCCACCGATGTTCTTCAAAGTCTCGCAACCGAGATCGTCCTGGCAAGAACCAAGCTCCAATCCGTCGGTCCCCTTACTAGGCAAATCTCTAACACACGAGAAGACGAGAGGATCGCAATAAGTAGAGAGCGCGAGTTGATTCTGAAAAAATGTTTCAAGGAATATAATCAGCCGTGCAGAGATGGACTTGACGAAATTACCGATCGAACAAATAAGTTCATCAGTACGATTCTCGACGAAGCAGATAAAAAGCGTGATATTTACGGAACACTTTCTAACATTTTTGGATGGCTGGGAATTGTCCTATTCACCGGCGGATCAGTGATCGCAATGTTCACTGATGAAAAAGCTGGTTAGTGTTGAAGACCACGGGAAGGGAATAGGAGGCTTTTAACACGCCCAACTCCTGAAGTGGCGCTATTTCTCTTGGAGGCTAGTAATATAAGCCGATTCGCCTGGAAAATCCTGAGAGCTTTAGAGGCGAGGCGACCAATTTCACCTCCCAACAGGGTTATCTGCGACATCTCGTGTATTTCAGAAAAGAGGGCCTGTATTGCAATCCTGCCTTATAGTGCAATACGCTCCCTTTAAGGCATTCTGAGTCTACGGCCAGGAGGAGATGCTCGGCCAATTCTGGATCGATAAGCTCCAGAACCGCGAACGATCGTGCAGACAGCTCTCTCAAGGGATAATCTGCTTCGACGATCACGCTGGCCGTTCCCAGGGCAGTACGGCATGACTCAGCCGACATTCTCGAATCATTCCTCTTTAACAGGCAAAGAATGAACCATGCGGCTTGACATCGGCAGGCTTTCTCTTGAAATCGTAAGTAGAGATACCACATCGATTGGATGTCGGGTCTGCTTAAGCATTCTAAGAGTTTGTTTTGGCGAATCTGTTGGTTTCAGCAAGAAGTTCGGCCCACACGTCAGAAAAAAGGCTTTTCATACGTAAGGAGAGCACCTCAAGTCAGTCAGCTAAATCTGTCCTGATGTAACGATGGCGAACACAGCCTCGGGGTCTTGTGCTGAAAGTTCTCCGATGCGCTTTTCGGCCTCCGCTCGGCTCTGGAACCTCTCATTGGGTACCAAGCCAACATATAGCGTGCCCTGTTCGGTGTAACAGCAGCCGATTGAAAATGCATGCGTATCCACACATTGAGAAGCCATAACCATTTAAGTACAGACACAACGCTCACTTTTTCCCAATTTAAGAGTTGAATAGTTGACGGTACGACCATTCTGCAAACGGCACAGTATGATCGTTCAAAATCGGATAACCGGCAGGACCTCAGGGCTGAGAGTACGGGGCAAGGGTGAAGCCACGAATCGATGGAGGAAACGATGATCAATAAAAATCCTTCTGATTCATGGCGTGACTTTCTAAAGCATTCAGAAATCACTTAGATATCGCCAGACGATAGATGCGCTCTCGGCTCTCTGCTAAGTCCTTCATTTTGATCAATAATCCTGCTAACATCTACTTTCGTCCACCACAGCGATCAACGCACATTCTGAGAGGTATCGTGAGCGAAAGCGTTTTACTAAAGTTCCTGGAAAATGGGCTTGTGAATGTCGGCGGAGATGACGTGAAGCTCGAAAAGCTCTCGGCAACGTCGTCCGACTTGGCGACTTTCCTGAAAAATGCGCCCGAAAAAACAGCGAGCTTCGCACTCATAGCTTTTGACCCGGAAGCGCCTGTAAACGACCCTGTAGTCGCGGACACCTTAGAAGCGCTCAAGAAGCGATGGTTAACTTATGGAAACACTTTCCCCACCGCTCCAATTGCAGTGGTTCGCGCTATGCTTCTGGATGCGATCGTGCAGGCTGCGGAGGAGGACGAGAGAGTCGCTGTCGTGTTCGCAGCTTGCGCTCGGAACGTTCTTCCTTATATTGAGGCAGGCAGCGAACGCGCGATCTGGGCAGATGTTGTCAGAGAAAATGAACGGAGAGTGGATGCTCGCGCCGAAGCTGAATGGCTTACTCCATCCACAGTTAACGTCGAGAAACTCAAGTTGTCCAAACCACCGGCGGTAAAAATCAATACCGGCAAAGCCAAAGTCGACAAAGAACTGCTCTTGAACAAGATCTTCGCAGCTTCGGGTCCCCACAAACCGGATGGAACTTCGAGCGGACCGAGTCCGAATCCATATTGGCCAAACGCTGGCCAGCAATGGTCGCTGCAGTTTGCTCCCAAGCTCACGGCTGCGTTGGCGGAAACAATTGATGCAGTTGGCGCCGCCGGCAAGGTCGAAGCTCTCGATTTCTCTGCTCCTCTCGATCATTTTTCGGTTGAAGTTTCTGACTATAGTGCACAGTTGCTGAAGGTCTTCGGCGCAGCAACCGCTGGACTACAGCGCCGAACAAATCTTCTGTGGTGGAAGGAGGCGCTCTTCTCTTCCAGTGCCCAGACGAGCTATCGCAATCTGACTCCAACCGTTGCGGCGGCGACTATGGCATTAGATTTGTATTTGCAGTTACCAACTCTGTCTCCGGTAAGTGTTGCCGCGTTTCTCCAAGAAGCTGTCAGGAGCTTGCCCCAGACGTCAACGTCATCGAGTCACACTCTGCACCATCTGTTTGCAGAGGCTCGCAGTCACAACGAATTGCGGGAACTGCGGCGCGTTGCGGGAGCGGTAGTGAGCGCTCCCGAGGGGAGGGGGTTTCTGCTGTCGCTGATTGCGCATACGGATGCGGCAACTGAAATCTCAAATTCCAAATTTAGAGAACTTGTCGGAGTCCCTGCCGATACTAGTTTGAATTTGCCGGAATGGTCGACATGGCTCTTTAGGGAGTTGCAGGCCGCTCGTGCGGCCGCGAGCGCTGCAGGCAGTGAGCGAAAGGACAAAGTGCAATGAGTCCATGCTCGCGCAAAAGATGCTTCGTTCCTGATACGAACTGCGACCTGGGGTTCTTAAGTCTGAGTGAGTGTCCATCTTGGAATCAGACTGAGCCCACTGGATCAGAAATCGAGAATGCTGAAGGCGACATCCTGATGCCCTGGTCTGGCCGGGTTTTAGGCGAGGTCGATGTTGGTTTTGTGGCCGGTAGAGCGAAGCCTTTCATTGTGGCAATCATTGGCCCGCAAAATGCCGGGAAAACTACACTCTTGGCAGCTTGGTACCTGTTACTCAATCATGGCTTAGATCCCACACCAGATCAACGCTTCGCTGGGTCCTTCTCCCTCGAAGGCTGGGAAGCAATTGCGAGTTCTCTGCGTTGGGCACCAGGAGCACCTCCGACGTTTCCCGCTCACACTACGAGCCGCGAAGGGCGGACTCCCGGACTGTTGCATCTCTCTTTTCGACAACAGGGACGTCTTCGTGATTTCCTATTCACCGATGCACCAGGCGAGTGGTTTCAGAAGTGGGCTCTCAATGCTGATGCGCCCGAAGCTGAAGGTGCGAGATGGCTTTCGAGGCACGCTGATGCGTTTCTGTTTATTGCCGATTGCGAAGCACTTTCCGGCAACACGATGGGATCCGCAAGAGGTGCCACACAGCTGTTAGCGAGGCGGCTCGGAAGCGAACAGCAGGATCGTCCTGTGGCGCTTGTCTGGACGAAATCGGACATTCCGGTCTCTGATGCAACGGCCAAGTCAATCCGCTCGGTCACCGCCCAAATTTCAAATCTAGTTGAATTCGAAGTGAGTGTGATCTCCGAGGACGAGAGTGCCAGCAAGTATGGTAAAGGTTTAACGGATCTCCTCCGTTGGCTTTTGGAGCTTCGACGCTCACGCACTGCTTTACCCCGTATTGAATCCGTCAGTTCTGACCCACTTTTCCTCTTCGGAACACGCAATTGATCAGATCATTGTCCAATTCTATTTTACTTATCGGCGAATCAGGTGCCGGAAAAACGCACTATGGTGCGCAGCTCCTAAGACGGTTGCTGGTGTCGGAAGGTCAGATCCGGATGAATGGAGCCGCTAAAAACCTGCAACCGTTTGAATCGGCTCTTGAACGATTGAACGAGGGCAAATCGGCGGACCACACTGCTACAACGGTTTATCAAGAAAGCATCTGGCCGATCATCGATAAAAAGGGACGCAAAACACAACTTGTTTGGCCAGACTATGGAGGTGAACAAGTTAAGGCGATGCTGACCACTCGCAGAGTACCGAAAGCCTGGCGGACGAGAATTGAAGAGAGCCAATCGTGGATATTGCTAATTCGCCTGAACAGTACGCAAGTTGGTGAAGATGTCCTCTCTCGTCCTCTCGGGGTTTTGCAGAAGCGTTCCTCTGAGGTTTCGAACCGCTCCGCTCCGATCCAGTTATCTGATCAAGCGCGTTTGATTGAGCTTCTTCAAATGTTGCTTCATATCCGGCACACGAGTGCAGAGCTTGCCGTGGACCATCCGCGACTTGCGGTGCTGTTGACGTGTTGGGACGAGCTTGGTGCTCCCGACAAACCTCGGAAGACGCTGAGAAGCCGGCTTCCTATGTTCAGTAGCTTTGTAGATAGTAACTGGAACGAGCCGTTGGTACTAGGCCTCTCTGCTCTTGGGCGTGCGTTGAGCGACAAGACCAGTGATCACGAGTACGCTGCTCGCGGACCCGAACAATTTGGTTTCATCGTAAAAAGTGACGGAACACATAGCCCTGATTTGACACTGCCGATCGCAATTCTCGTGTCCGACCCAGATGAGATTGTCTGAGCTACGCATGAAAGTAGAACAAGCTATCTATGGTGCTACTCGCGGCGGGCACTCCCTTTTGGCAGTCAGCGGCGCCTCCAGCATCGCTGAAGAGATCGCCACTCGTCTTGACCTGCCCGACACAGCTCCTCCCGGCGTGGAATGGTCGCCCTATATAAGCGGATTTCCGTATAAGGGCGTCTACGTTCTTGCGCGCACGATTCTCGATACTCAGGCGAAACGAGGCGGTATCGTATTTGCTCACGCTTTTCTGGCACCGCTGGAAGAGATTGCAGAGTTGAACGACTTGCAAACTCTAGTGAGCTGGTTGAGCCACGAACCTTTTCATTCAGATGTGCTTGAGCCGATTGACATTTCAATGAACGGAGGCGGGCTTGCACCTCATGGCAAGGAGTTCATCGCTGCCGCCAATGCTCTGACTACTCGCGCCCCAGCGCCGACTGTCTATTTGGGTGTGGACGGTTTCGAGAAACTAATCACTGATTTGTGGTCGCGATTGTGGCCAGGTATGCGAAGGCGTTTCGCCTTCCGGCTTAGCTTCAGTCCAAACGATTTGACGGAGCTTCCCAAACCTTCGTTGGTCTGCACGCCACATAACCTCAGTGCGCGTTGGAACGGCCATAATGTGATCTCGATTCCCCAAACTCCAGAACCCGCATCGGTTGCCGCTTCGATTCTGGTTGGAAGTACTGAGAGAAGAAGGCTGCTTGATTTTGCTGCGGAGTTCGGACTTGAGCTAAATAGTTTGTCAGATTTAACTCTCATGGTTGAAGCTCAGCAACTCTCGGAAAGCAATGACAAGCTCGATGAACTCATCGCGGTTGCGCGCTTCGTGGAGAAATTGTCTACCCATGCGGATATGGGCGCAACTCGGAAGGACCAACTGCTCAGGGACATCTTGAGGCTGGTCGCCCTTGCCCAGCCAACGGAAATCCTGCTACTTCGGAATCTGCGAATAAGCCAAATCAAAGGCAGCGAGCTGCTGTGGCAAGAAGTTGAGCGGTGGATGAAACACAATCTGTATCAGCAAGCAGATGATCACCAATATATCGGCATAATAGAAAATGCACTGAAGGAGGGTGCGGCTGTTGAGGAATGGCGAGATGCAATCCTGTCCGGCATCCACGAGTCTGGGCGGTCATCGAACCTCAACTTCCATCATGCGTTCTGGCGGTGGATTACTCTAAGACCGAAAATGTGCGCACGACTACTCGATACATTTCCTTCTGGTTCCGCTTTTGAGGATGGCCTATGGACAGCAATTCCCGATCAAATTGAAGTCAAGACAGCAAATTCTCTCCTAAAAAGCTGTGAGGCGCGGAAATGGTTGAAGCTTCACGGTGCCATCGCCTCAGCCGCTTTTTCTTGCGCGGATGCCATCACTCAACAGTTGATGATAGATAGCGATCAATCGTTTTTTGAAGGACTTCGTTCTGCGATTCGGTTCGGATCGCTCATGCAGATTATTGAATGCGCGGTGTCGTCCGGGGATAAAAGGCTAGTTTTGCTGGCTGCAGAGATTGTCGCGAAAGGACCGGGCACTCTGGCAAAAACAGACTTTTCAAATCCCTATATACAAAACATCTGGGCTCAAGCACTCATTATTACTCCCGAGAGCTGGAAGGCACCGGAGAATCCATCAGATGCATGTACAGTTATCCTAAACGGGCTTCTTGATAGCTCAATTGTCAATCATGATCTCATCTCCGAACTCTCGAATACGCCTCTGGCAGATCTATCCGAATACCCGCGACGGGCCGAACTGTGGTCCGTTCTTAAAGGGTCTGTCGCCAATCGTTTTCTACTCGCAACAGCTCACGGCTGGATGAGAAAAGTATTCGCAGGGCAGGAAAAAGAACCGATTGAGACTGCCGTGCAGAACGCCCTGCTGGAAGATGCCCGCTTGTACAATCAATTGAACGCGCTGGTTCCCGATGAGTTTTCAGTTGGACTCACACTCATCACTTTGCTGCCCACCTTTCCTGAGCTGAGATTTATTGAATGGATCGCTTTCGCACTAACGCGAGTTCGGCGGTTCAACCATGGCGACTCCGATTACATTGGTCGCATAGTCGTTGAGCGACGCTGGGTTTCGGCAGCAGGCCATCTAATTCGTGCCTATAAAGCTGGTAGAGAGGACTTGCGACCTGCTTTACTGGCCTGCGTTGATATGTTGAGTGCATGGACTCGATTCCGTCTTGCGCTCACACCCACCTCCGCAGAAAAAAAATGGCAGGTACTTGTAGATGTCGTTTCAGATCTTTACCCATGGGGGCCCAATGACCGCGAAATCTGGGAGAGAGCGGGCGGGAAGAATAAAGATATTCGGCACCACGGAGATGGACGAACACGCTGGCATGATGCTCTGAATAAAGTTCGGAACGGAAGCGGGATGCCTATCAATCACCTCCTTAAAGAGATGAGAGGGGACTTTCCCACCAATGAGAAATTGCAGTACCTTGCCGAGGATAGTGAATTCGGAGGGTCCAGACATTGATTGATCGGTCCAACTCGCAGAACACCAGGAACAAATCTGATGCGCTTCAGGGATTTATGGCGGGACATGCCCTAATCATCGGAATTGCTGAGTATCCAGCTATGATCGGCCGATTGCCGGACGCCGTTCGTAATGACGCAAAAGATGTTTTCGACGTTCTCGTCAATCCACGGAATTGCGGTTACGATGCTTCAAGAGTCGAGTTGTTGTTAGATTCGGCCGCAACCTTAGCATCCATTCGGCGAGGGTTGGCCTCTCTTGCTCAGCGCGCTAGGCAGGATGATACCGTTTTGATTTACTTCTCCGGACACGGCGCCAGACTGACGATGAATTCTGCTCCAAGCAGCGCATTGGTCCCGATTGATTTTGAACCGACCCGCCACGAAGCTACGAGTTTGATGGAACTAGAATTTTCAAAGGCATTGGAACAAATTAAGGCCAAAAAACTTTTAATTCTTCTGGATGCCTGTCATGCTGGTGGGGCTGCGAGTCTAAAAGGCGCTCCTGGAGCAGTGGATCTCATCCTGGGCTACGAAGAAAAGACGCTAGCCCGACTGTCCGAAGGGATTGGGAGAGTATTGATCGCTTCATCTCGAGCAACGGAAGTCTCTAATGTTTTCAATGGCGCACGAAACAGTGTCTTCACTCAACATGCTCTTGAGGCTTTTCAAGGCCGTGCTCACAGCCGCGGTGATGGCTTGATTCGCGTATTTGACTTCTTCAACTACATCGCGGAAAAGGTTCAGCAATCTCTGCCGGGAAGACAACACCCTATCTTCAAAGCCAGCGAACTCGAAGACAACTTCCCGATCGCATTAACCCAGGCTAACTCACCTCGCGAAAAGCAGACCACGCCTGCTCCGGTTGACGACTGGAAACGGCTCCATGATTTACTGGCGGATCTCTATCCGGCCGGTCCGACCGATAAGGAGTTATGGCAGCGGGCGGGAGGAGACCTATCTCATTTGAATCTCGCTGGAAGCGGAAGAACTACCTGGTTTTCCGCGTTGCGGGTTCTTCGGCACGGGGGTGGAGGTGGATCAATCGGCAAAGATCAATTGGTAAGGGTAATGCGTGATGACTTTCCTCACCATCCGGAATTGGAAGAACTATAAAGTCGTGCGTATGCACACATTGAGAAGCCATACCATTTAAGTACAGACACCCGCTCAATTTTTCCCAACTAAGAGTTGGATAGTAATTGGTACGACTCCCGATCGGTGCGGTAATCATTATTCAAAATCGCAACCAGCAGGCCGCACCCTGAGAATGGGGGTCAAGAGTATCCTCGCGAAGACGCAGGCTTGCCAAGACAAGGGAATACCGGATGAGATACAGGATCCCGACCCGCACACACATGGCTCACTATTGCGAATCGGGAATCCTGCTGGCAATGCTATACAGCTTAGGGAGCCGACAGCGCAGAGGGATATCTGTTCTATGTACTCGGACAACGGTGGATTTTAAAATGGCACGGTAGCTTTGACGGTGTTTTCGCGCTCGCCAGGACGCGACAGATCTCGACGAACGTTCAGCGATCTCGCATCCCGCTTTCTCTCGTTCGCATATCCAATAGCTTACTTTTCCGCGCCACAGCGGTCCTAAACGAGGTAGTCGCCATGTGCTTCTTCCAAGGAAACTCTCAGGAAAGCCTAGATATCGCGTGAAAGCGGAGACGTCAGTGTCTTAGCAAGAACATACGAAATTTGCGCGGTTTGGGAGTTTGCATTACTTTCCGGCTCGTGAGATTGAGCAAAGCAAAAAGCGAACGTTTAACACTCGATTCCCCGAGGGTTGAGCGGCCGGCTGCTTTGTTGTTCAGGTCCCACTTGGAACGCTTTTCTGGGGCTCTGCTGATGTCTTGGAGTATGTCAGCAAGCTCGATGGAAGCGTTCCTGAGGAATCAATCCAAGCCTAAGGAGAACAATTTCGTGATTAACATTAAAAAGGGAATCGGTCTGTTAGGAACGGCAGTCCTGCTCAGTATTGTTTGGGGACCATCGAGCCCAATCGACCCGCTTCCTCGCCCTCCGATCAACAAGCTGAACAGCCACGCACAGGAAGGCGCTGGCCTTACGATGGCAACAAAATCTTCAAAAATGGACGAGATCGGGCGCCTTTGTCTGGTATCGGCACCTCTGCAGGACACGCTAAACACTTAAACGGAAAGCTCCAGCGATCGCCGGTAATTGCGTGCTGAGATGAGCGCCTGCGATACAGCAGGCGCTTTTTGAACTCTGACGCTTTGTAAGCTATCCGATGACCCACTGTATCGACCCAAGAAGTGAATTGTTCAACTGTTGCTTGCAGACTCACGCGGCAATGCTACTGCCATTCTCAAAGACGCTACCAACGACAAAGTGGACACCGAAGCAATCGCCACCAAGCCGCGTTGGAAAATAGCGAGTTGGCGCAAGCGAGCAGTCTTGCAGGGGCCCTAAGCTCGCAAAGATCGCAAAGCTCAGAGCGAAGACAACAAATTGATTGAAACGTCAGAAGACCGCGTCAGTATGGCGGAATTTCCTGATGAGAGACTTCCGAGACGTTGCAGGCGGAAGCACCGCTGGCGAATTTCATCCGCGAGCACCAGAATCACCTATCCCAAATGCTTCTACGCCAATCGCAATAAGAACTATTTTCGGGATAGCTCTGCTATGAAGCTCGCAGATCCAAGACTAGCGCGTAGCCATGTTGTTGTTTTGCTGGTCACGTCACTGGTTTCCACAAATGTTGGCAGTCTCAGGCATTAAAGTCGAGCGCGGCACAGATTCCGGAACGTCCAGTTTCTGTAACGCCGGACACTCGTCAAGAATCCTTTGCCCGCATTCCGCAGCGAACTCCCGCATGTATGAGTAAATGGTGTCCATTTGCACCCGCGACCTCCGGATAAAAGCCGGCCCGGAGGAAAGCCGAGCATCTTCGCGGACCTTCTATATTGCTACATGTCATCTAAGCTGGAAGAGCAAAAGGAGGGTTAATGCTCTGGACGGTCCTGTTGGAGACCTTGGGCATCGGTACGGTTCTTTTTACGTTGCGCGATGTTTTCCATGACATCTTCCATCCAACCAGAACAGGAAGTCTGAGCGACCTCATCGACTGGTTAGGATCGAGGCTGTTTGGCCATACTAAATTTCGGCCGGCAATTGGGCCTGCGTGCCTGGTTACAGTTATCGCTGCCTGGGTCTTTTTTATTGGGATCGGTTTTGCGCTGATTTATCTGCCGCTCATCCCAAACGACATTGGGGCGCAGGTGATTACCGGGATGAGAGATCGAATTGTTCACGCCCTTTATCTATCCTTCGGATCAGTCGCAACTTTCCAAATATTTGATATTGATTTGAATCGGAACTGGCTGAAATTGGTGGTCGCCTTCCAGTGGCTCGTTGGAATCTCACTCATCACTGCAAGCGTCTCGTGGCTGGTGCTGCTCTATCCCGCGCTGGAACGAATGCGATTTGTTGCCATCAAGACTCTGGCGCTTGTCGAAGTAGAGGAGCGCCGTGGACACTCTTCTTTAAATGAGGGCTTATTGACAGCCATGGCGGATAGGGTGCTACAAGCGCGTATTGACCTCATCCTGTTTCCCATCCTTCTAAACTTTTACCCAAGCGATCCCTCGCAAACATTGGGCTCGGCTTTACCTCACCTCCTACGGTTTGCTGAACAGGCAACCAACAGTGCGAGTTCAGAAGCTTTGAATTCAGCGGGAATCGAACTCACTGTCCCACTGGAGAGGTTCGCTCGAATGCTTACCGACTGAGTGCTTCCGCACTCAAAAGGAGATACGCGCCACATCTTGGACGAGTTCGCAAGGCGGGAAAACTAGCCTAAGAAAGAGTGTGGGTTCCTGACTTATTACTGACGTGGCCAGACAAGCAGAATGAAGCTCCCGCCCAAACCACGTGTTTCCAAAATCCAGTTTGCAGCGTTCAAACCCGAGTTCTCACACCATCAGCGGCAAAGTCTCCGCGGTGTCTCTCCACGATATTGCTGCAAACCCAAAAACCCAAGGCTGCCACAACGCTTTCCTTGGTGGTGAAAACGGCTCGAAGAGTTCCGACCGCACCGACGGAGGAATGCCGGGCCCCGAATCCGACAGTAATGCGGAGTCCAGCGGCAGACCCGCCAATTACCAAAGCCGCGCCTACTCTGATTCGGATGACACCGCCGGAATTGATAGCGTCGATGCTGTTGCTTAGAAGATACGCGATCACTTGGCGGACTTTCCCCGGCGACGGCATGAATCTCCGGATCTAGTCGGACCCTCTAAGCGTGCCCACGACCAGTCCTACCCACTCTCTAAAAATTTCGGGTCAACTTGTTGTCGAAGTGCGCCAACTATGACCCATTTTGCCAGTGCGTTCGTTTGCGCAAAAGCTAACCGAACCCAGCCTGTTCGTCCAGTGTCGTACAATGAAGCCTATGCCGAAACGAGTTATCTGCGTATCGTGGCACGAAACGCTAGGTAAGTCACGTGAACTTTTGTTGCACAGTCTCGGATTGACAGTGGTGTCCGGGATTTTCGAACGGCAGGCTCACACAGTGTGCCAAGAAGATGCGGACTTGTTAGTTTTGGGCCACTCAGTACCCAAAGATGAAAAACGGGCGCTGATCCGTCGCTTTCGGGACCATAGCAACGCCCCGGTGTTATCGCTCCTGGAACCCTTCGATAGCAAGCTACCTGAGGCCACGTTCGGTGTGGATGCAGGTAAGCCTGAAGACGTTCTCCGTATGGTTCGGCAAGCTCTTTGCATCTAACCGTGCCGAGGGAGGCCGTCATGGCCCGTGGCAGATTGGTTCAATACGATTAAAGCTGAGGACATATTGCATTAACACCCGTTTCGCTTTTCAGCAATAACATTTGCTTACGATTGAAATCATGTCGGCAATCGCACGATAGCGAACTCTCTTCAGCAAGTCATCTGTCTTGGAGAATAACGAAATCTTGTCAGCGGGAAAGTGAAGAGGGCTGATCCCCCACTACCAGCCCGGACCCACTCGCTTACTCATCGAATTTGGTGTCAACTTGGTGTCAAAAGGCGCCAATTATTACTCATTTTGCCGGTTCTGCCGATTTTTTTGGCCTTCACCGTCAACAACTTAGCATTCATAGCATTCCATGGCATGGAAGAGGTCGTCGGTTCGATCCCGACCAGGTCCACCATCTTTTAACCCTTTTATTTCTTCGCCGTCTTTCAATCTTGCCACCCTTATACGGCTAAAAAATCAGCCAGAATTGGTCGATTCTGTTCAGCTAATGTTCAGTGGATTTACTGAACTAGTCGAGAGACTTCTACGGTTGGAGTATCGGTCCAGAGTGTAAATCGAAAATTCTTTGTTTACTTGTCATACCCGTATTCCACGCACATTGACATCTATCATCGACGCTGCCGTTGCAGGTGCCGGAAGGGAAGAATTCTGTATTTGCGCTAGATGGGTATGCAGGCCGGAAGCTTGAATTCAGTCCTAAAATTTAATTCAGTCCTAAAAAACGAGAGCGCGGCCAGGTGAGCCGCGCCCTCTCTTCTGAAGAGGCAAAAAGGATTCGAAGCACGAGCCAGGTCGGCGGTGACACCCCCTTGGCAACCACCGCCTTCCTAGAAGTGCTTTCCCGTTCATCCTGTTTATGTAGTGTCTAAAGCTGGGAAAGCGTTTCAGAGTTCCACAATTTTTTTTGCTTTTTTATTTAGACGAACTTGGCCCCAGTCCCACTCCCCGGTATTCCCTATGGGCATCTAGGCTCAGATCATCTGCAAATGGCTGATTCTAAAATTCCTAGCCCGGCTTGAATCTTATGTGCTATAAAACCCTCTTTTTCCGTTCACCCGATCGCGCGTTCTGACCATCTTCGCGGATCATTGAGATTTCCTTATAAGCACCCTTCATTGTCCGCCGGTCTTCGCCGGCTCTTCCTGTCCGGATGGCTGCGCGTTCTTCACCCATTTATCGAACCAGGTGACCATCTCCCAGAGCGTATGCTCGGTGGATTCACGGGCCAGGTAGCCGTGGGCCTCATAAGGCAGCTGCACATAGCGGACGATTCCTCCGTTACCCTTGATGGCCTCATACATGCGCTCGCTCTGGATGGGGAATGTGCCGGAATTATCGTCGGCCATGCCGTGGATCAACAGGATCGGGTGCTTGATCTTGTCGGCAAACATGAACGGCGAAACCTTGATGTACATCTCCGGCGCTTCCCACAAGGTGCGGCGTTCGCTTTGGAAGCCAAAGGGCGTCAGCGTGCGGTTATAAGCGCCGCTGCGCGCAACTCCGGCACGGAACAGATCAGAATGCGCCAGCAGGTTGGCCGTCATGAAAGCGCCGTAGCTGTGTCCGCCTACGCCAACGCGGTCAGGATCGGTTACGCCCATTTCCGTGGCTTTGTCGATTGCGGCCTTGGCGCTGGAGACAATCTGCTCAACGTAGGTGTTGTTCATGGTTTCAGGGTCGCCGACCACCGGCATGGTGGCATTATCGAGTACGGCATAGCCCTGCGTGACGAGGAACAAATGCGAGATGCCGCTGATGGTGGTGAAGTGGTAAGGCGAACCGGAGACCTGTCCGGCGGTGGACGCATCATTGAACTCCAGCGGATATGCCCAAACGATGGTAGGAAGGCGCGTGCCTTGCTTGTAACCGGCAGGCAGGTAGAGCGTGAAGGAAAGTTGTACGCCATCGGCGCGCTTGTAGGTAACAAGCTGCTTGGTGATGCCCTTTAACTGCGGCGCGGGATCAGGAAAGCTGGTGACCGCTTTTTTGTCACCGCCACTGCTGGTGCGGATGAAGTAATTCGGCGGATCAGTGGGGCTTTCATGCCGGGTAAGGAATCGCGAACCATCATCGGTCAGCAGCGCCAC
>Ga0070739_10001050_pt1 | contig 44390 bp, 43 predicted proteins | sample Coa_R1_7_FD_66445 | JGI IMG/M metagenome (GOLD analysis project Ga0070739, IMG submission 66445) | Surface soil microbial communities from Centralia Pennsylvania, which are recovering from an underground coalmine fire - Coalmine... | ecosystem: Environmental > Terrestrial > Soil > Unclassified ...
GGCAAGGGGGTTAAAGAACTCGAGCTTGACGGCAAGGTCGGCCACGAAGCCTTCTTCGGCTGCGAGTCGCGGCAAGCGCACCAAGGGGGTCGCGCCGAATGTCTCTAGAATGTTGTTATAGATGCGCCCGCGCGCCGACGGTTGCGGCTTCGGCAAAGAAGAGAAATCCTGAGCGTGGGAGGGTTCTTGCAACATAACGCGTGTTATCCACAAATATTACGGAGTTGTCTAGTTATTATCGAGGAGGTTTGCATGCTACTGCCCCAAGATCGTGCCTTGACCGCTCTCACGACCATGCTCGATGTGGCATTCCACAGTAGCCGAAACACCACGGTAAGCGCTGCCGATATCGCGAATCGTCTGGGCCTCGCACGCCGCGGCATGGAACCGCTGCTGCAGGCGCTTTCGCGGGCGGGCCTGCTGGAGAGCGTCCGCGGGCCGCGCGGCGGATACCGGCTGGCGAAACCCGCGCGTGATATTCCGCTGCATGAAATTCTCTCGGTCGCGCTCGCGGGAGACGAAACCGCCAAGAAAAGCTTGGGAGGCGCATTGTTCGAACACGTGATGCTGCCGCTCTGGCAGGAGCTGAACCAGATGTTGCAGCAAGAGCTGAAACGGCTGACTCTGGATGATTTGCTAAAGCGCGCGGCTGCGGCCGGGTTGCAGCGCCCGGCAATTGAACCATTAGACTTCGTGATTTGAAAAACATGCGAGGCAGCATTGTAATATTCTCCGATGTATATTAAAGCAGAGTAGATTTTATATGGAGAACGCGTTCACCGCCAATTAGGGAGATTACGGAGATGGGTATTCAGCTGGGGCAGATCGCCCCGGACTTCGAGCAGGATAGCACGGAGGGCCGCATCCGCTTTCACGAGTGGTTGGGAAATTCCTGGGGAGTGCTGTTTAGCCACCCCAAGGATTATACCCCGGTATGCACCACCGAGCTGGGTGAGACGGCGCGTTTGAAGCCGGAATGGGACAAGCGCAACGTTAAAGTGATCGGCCTTTCCGTCGATCCGGTGGACAGCCATGCCGGATGGCTGCGGGATATCGAGGAAACGCAGGGGGTAGCGCTGAACTTTCCGGTACTCGCGGATGCCGACCGCAAGGTTTCCACCCTCTATGACATGATCCACCCGGAAGCCGACCCGGCGGTGACGGTGCGCAGCGTGTTTATCATCGACCCCAACAAGAAGGTCCGTGCGATTATCATCTATCCTCCGAGCACCGGACGTAATTTCCGTGAAATCCTGCGAGTGATTGACAGTCTGCAGCTTACTGATCGGTTGAAGCTCGCCACCCCGGTGAACTGGCAACCGGGGGATGCCGCCATTATCGTGCCGAGTGTCTCCGACGAGGAGGCGCGGCGCCTGTTCCCCCAGGGCTGGAAAACCTTAAAGCCCTATTTGCGTTTGGTGGAAATTCCCAAGCAGGCGGCCGAATAAAGGCGAAAGCCGGATCGGCACTGCCGAGGGAAATGCGGCATGGCAGATGCGTGTCATAAAAGTTTCACGCATCTGCCATTTTCCCTTTGCCGCTGCTCCTTAGGTTCCCTCTCGTAAAGTCGCTCAATAGGCATACGCGCCTTACTCTCGCGAACCGGGTTCAGGCGTGCTAGCCAGCGGAGCGTCATCGCGAAAGGCAAGAAAAGGAAGAAGGGGCCTAAGGAGGTTTTATGAAGCTCGGGAAAGTGGCGCTGGTTGCCGCTGCGTTCTTTGTCGCCGCCGGAGCAAGCCATGTCGTGGCACAGCAAGTGACCGGAGCGGGTTCGACTTTTGTCTACCCGATTCTGGCCGCTTGGTCTGACGCCTACTCCAAGCAAACCGGGATCAAGATCAATTACCAATCGATCGGTTCAGGCGGAGGAATTGCCCAGATCAAGGCGGGCACGGTGGACTTTGGCGCCTCCGACATGCCGCTTGACCCGCATCAGCTCGAAGCGGCAAACCTTGCACAGTTCCCGCTGGTGATCGGCGGGGTGGTGCCGGTTGTTCACTTGCCCGATATCGGCCCGGGCGAGCTCCGGCTCAGCGGCCCATTGCTTGCGGATATTTTTCTCGGCAAGGTCAAAAAATGGGATGCTCCTGAGATCGCCGCTTTGAATTCCGGCCGAAAGCTGCCGCATCTCGACATCACCGTTGTCCACCGGTCTGATGGTTCCGGCACCACCTTCAACTTTGTCGACTATTTGGCAAAGGTAAGCCCGGAATGGCGAGCCAAGGTAGGGGTAGGAACTTCCGTTGCCTGGCCGGCCGGGATCGGCGGAAAGGGCAATGAGGGCGTGGCAGCTTATATCCAACGCGTGAGAGGGGCGTTGGGCTATGTCGAATATGCCTATGTCTTGCAGAACAAATTAACTTATGCCCTGGTTCAGAACTCGGCGGGGGAGTTCCCGTCGCCGAACGGGGCTTCGTTCCAGGCAGCCGCGGCGAGCGCGGATTGGGATCATGCCTCCGATTTCTATTTGGTGATGACGAACGCCCCCGGCCCGAATGCCTATCCGATTACGGCGACCACATTCGTTCTCATGCCTCGTTACCCGAAAAATGTCACGCAATCAGCTACGGTGCTTGCGTTCTTTCGGTGGGCCTTGGAGCATGGTCAACCCTTGGCCGAAAAGCTGAATTATGTGCCGCTCCCCCCTGCGCTCGTCAGCCGTGTCGAGGCGTATTGGCAAGCGAATATTCACGTGAGGTTTTAAGGACCTTCACCGAGGAAGCGCCGTGCGCATGGATCAGGCAATACCGAAACGCCGCTCGGGCGCGCTGGGGGATGCGCTTTTTCGGGTCGCTGCCTTCAGCGCGGCCTTGTTGGTACTGGTCCTGCTCGGCGCGATAGCGATTTCCACTCTGATCGGTGGATATCCGACTTTTGCGCATTTCGGTTTCGGTTTTCTGAGCAAGGCCGTATGGGATCCGGTTCGGAGGGAGTTCGGCGCCCTGGTGCCGATTTACGGCACGCTGGTCACGGCGCTCATCGCGTTGGTGCTTGCCGTGCCGGTCGCTTTCGGTATTGCGGTGTTTCTGACCGAGGTGGCGCCACGGCGCCTTGCGGTGCCCACTTCTGCCGCCATTGAACTTCTCGCCGGGATCCCGAGCATTATCTATGGCATGTGGGGGTTGTTTGTCTTCGCCCCGTTTATGGCCAACACTTTGGATCCCTGGTTGAGCGATACGCTGGGCATGGTTCCCGGCCTTGCGCCCCTCTTTTCCGGCCCGCCGCTTGGGCTTGGAATGCTTACGGCCGGCATCATCTTGTCGATTATGATCGTGCCGTTCATCGCCGCGGTCATGCGGGATGTGTTTCGTTTGGTGCCGCCGGCGCTGCGGGAATCCGCCTTCGCGCTTGGCGCCACGCGTTGGGAAGTGGTATGGCATGTGGCACTTCCCTACACGCGCACGGCGGTATGGGGCGCCATTTTCCTTGGCCTCGGCCGCGCCTTGGGCGAAACGATGGCGGTAACTTTCGTGCTCGGCAATTCTCACGACTTCAATATTTCCCTTTTGGCGCCCTCGACATCGATTGCCGCAACCATTGCAAACGAATTTACCGAAGCCGACTCCCCGGCCTATCTTTCCGCCCTGATCGCTCTTGGATTTATCCTGTTTGTGATAACGTTTCTGGTGCTGCTGCTTGCCAAACTTCTGCTGCTGCGCCTTGCCAAGCAGGGGGCCAGATGAATCTTCGTAAAATCCACCCGCGTGGAAGATCTCGCAAGCGACTCAACGTCATTGCCCTCGGCCTTGCCACTCTGGCCACTGCGCTTGGGCTCGTAGGGCTCGCTTCGATCCTTATCACCACCTTGCTCAACGGCGCCGCAGCCCTCCGCCCTTCTTTGTTCACCGAACTCACGCCCCCGCCCGGCGCCGAGGGAGGTCTTGCCAACGCGCTCTTCGGTTCCCTGCTTCTCATCTTTGTCGCCGTCGTCATGGGAACCCCGATAGGCGTTCTTGCCGGTACCTATCTTGCCGAATACAATACGTATCCCAGGCTTGTCGGAACAGTGCGATTCATTAATGATATTTTGCTTTCCGCGCCGTCCGTGGTCATCGGTCTCTTTGTATACCAGGTCATCGTTTGGCCGAGTGGGCATTTTTCCGGCTGGGCAGGCGCCATCGCATTGGCGCTGATTTTGCTTCCCGTGGTTATTCGTACAACCGATGAGACGATGCAATTAATCCCTCTTAGCCTGCGAGAAGCGGCGCTTGCCTTGGGTGCCCCGAAATGGCGCGTGATTACGCAGGTGATTTATCGGGCCGCGCGGGCCGGTATTCTCACCGGCTTGCTGCTCGGTATTGCGCGTATCAGCGGAGAAACTGCCCCGCTTTTGTTCACGGCTCTTAATAATCAATACTGGAGTACGGATCTCAGTCGGCCTCTCGCCAATGTCCCCGTAGTCATCTTTCAATTTGCCTTAAGCCCCTATGAGTCCTGGCACGGGTTAGCCTGGGCCGGCGCACTGCTGCTGACCCTGCTCGTGCTCGTGGTAAGCATTCTGGCGCGAAGTTTGCTGCGCGAGAAAGCGGAATGAAGGGGAAGGATATGCAAGAAGGGCGTTCGATGCTCGTCGCTTCCGCGCAACCCGACCAGCTGCAAAATCAAACGCAGGAAAACGGGGAGTCTGCCTCAGTTTCGGAGAAACCGTGTATCATCATCCGGAATCTGGATTTTTTTTATAATGATCGCCAGGCTCTGCGGAACGTTACCATGACATTGCCGGAACGGAAGGTCACCGGCATCATCGGTCCATCCGGCTGCGGCAAATCCACGCTGCTTCGGGTTTTGAACCGCATGTATGACCTCTACCCAAATCAGCGCGCAACCGGCCAAGTCATCATGGACGGCGAAAATATCATCGGCCCTGACGTCGATGTCAGCCTTCTGCGCCGCCGTATCGGTATGGTTTTTCAAAAACCCACGCCGTTTCCTATGTCCATTTATGACAACGTTGCTTTTGGTGTGCGTTTGCACGAGCGGCTATCGCGCGCGGAAATGGATGAGCGTGTAGAATGGGCGCTTACCAGCGCCGCTTTATGGGATGAAGTCAAAGACGTCATTCGATCGCCGGCAACAAGTCTCTCCGGCGGCCAGCAGCAACGGCTGTGCATCGCTCGCACGATTGCCGTTCATCCGGAAGTCATTTTGCTCGACGAACCGACCAGCGCCCTTGACCCCATCTCGACGCTGCGCATCGAAGAGCTGATCGACGAGCTCAAGCGCAACTTCACGATTGCGATCGTGACGCACAATTTGCAACAAGCGGCACGGATCGCCGATCAAGTCGCCTTCTTTTTTATGGGCGAACTGGTGGAAATCGGGCCTTCGGCACAAATCTTCACAGCACCGAAGGAACGCCGTACGCAAGAATACATAACCGGCCGGTTTGGCTAAAAAGGAAACGAGTTATGCCCGAGAGCTCCGGTCACATCGTCAAAAGTTTCGAGCAAGAACTTGCTCGGCTGCGCGAACTTCTGATCGAAATGGGGGGGATCGTCGAAAGCCAGCTTGCCATGGCGCTGCAAGCGCTGATGCAAAAAGACGCGGAATTGGCCTCGCGCGCGATTGAGTCCGATGTGCGGGTTGATGCGCTGGAGCGCGAGATCGAGCAGTTCGCCATCCGCCTGATTGCGTTACGCCAACCCGTCGCCGATGACCTCAGGCGCATAGTGGGCGCGCTGAAAATAACCGTCGATCTGGAAAGAATAGGCGATTATGCCGCCAATGTCGCCAAACGCAGCATCGTGCTCTCCGGCCTTTCCTTGCCGTTCAGCCTAACCGGCCTGATGCACATGGCGGAAATGGTTCAGGAGCAATTGAAGCTTATTGTGGACGCAATTGGCGATACGGATATCGAAAAGGCGATCTCCGTTTGGCAGTCCGATGAACGGGTAGACGATCTTTACGTTGTCGTTTTTCGCGAATTGATTACTTATATGATGGAGGACCCACGCAATATAACGCCGTGTACGCATTTGCTGTTTATAAGCAAAAATCTCGAACGTATCGGCGATCATGCTACCAACATAGCGGAGACGTTGCATTATACGATGACCGGACAAGTCTTGTCGCAAGAGCGCCCGAAAGGGGATCGGACCGTTTACTATGCGGACCGCCCGGAGCGCGGTTGATGCAGTCGGCAGATACCGGAGAGGAGGCATACCATGCTAGAAGCGACGGGAAACCAAAGTAAACCGCTGGTTTTGGTGGTGGAAGACGAAGCCCCTTTGGTGACCATGTTGCGCTATAACCTCGAGCGTCAGGGCTTCCGTGTTGAAGAGGCAATGGATGGCGAAGAGGCGCTTGAGAAAATAGCCGAGCGCAAGCCCGATTTGGTGCTTTTGGATTGGATGCTGCCCGGCGTTTCCGGCCTTGAGATTTGCCGCCAACTCCGCCGGCGGAACAGCACGCGCGAACTACCGGTGATCATGATCACCGCTCGAACGGAAGAGCAGGACGCCGTACGCGGCCTCAATATCGGAGCCGACGACTACATTACCAAACCGTTCAGCCTCGATTTCCTGCTCGCGCGGATGCGGGCGTTGCTCCGCCGAGCGGGGCCCGTTCGCGCCAAGAGCAAACTCTCATTCCACGACATCGAAATCGATCTCGTCACGCACCGCGTTTATCGGAATGGGCGTCTGGTGCAATTGGGGCCTACGGAATTTCGCCTATTGGAGTTTCTTATTCAGCATCCGCGGCGGGTTTTTTCTCGCGAGGAACTGCTGGATTCGGTGTGGGGACCCAACATTCACGTTGAGCCCCGCACGGTAGACGTCCACATTCGGCGCTTGCGCAAGGCCATTAACGCTCCGGGCGAGCTCGACCTTGTTCGAACGGTGCGGGCTGCGGGCTATGCGCTGGATATCGAACCGAATTGAGCGGGCTTGTAGTTCGCCTTCTTTCCGGCAATCCGCAAGATCACCACGCCAAAAAGCGCGCATGTTGCCGTTACGATACCGATAAGAATCCGCAGCCGTCGGAGAACTGCCGCCTCTTCGGCCAGAAAAGATTTCCGCATGTTCGCCCGCGCGCTTTCCACACGGCTTGCCAGGCTTCCCTTGTCGCTGTCCAGCACCGCGGCAGCACTTTCGCCCAGGGCAGGCCGCAGCGCCGCAAGCGTGGCCGCCGCATTCGGACCTTCGGCCGCCTGTAGTACCGCATCCAGCGCCCCGTCACGCGCTAGGGCGCGCTGCAGCGGCAAGGGCGCAGCATAAGTGGCAAAGAGCCCCACAAGACCGACCAGGGCGAAAGCGATCACCAAAAACCCCGCAAGGCTTCCGCCGCCACGTTCCATTCCTGCCTCTCCTGCAAAATTCTCTTAATGGGATATGGAATGGTCTGGCGATCCCAAAGAGGCAAGCAAGACTTTTTCAACCCCGACTCGGCAGAATCGGGGCCTCTTTCGGAATTCGGCAACGCAGGATATGGACTTGCAGGCGAGCCTGTCTGAAACGGCCGGCATCAAACTTCAGCAGCTCTTCGGGGAAGGGGTGATGCTTCCCGGCGGGACCGAAGAAGCGCTGCGGTTGGTGCGCCCGTTTAAACTCTCCGGGCAGACCACTTTGCTGCTTCTGGGGGCAGGCCGTGGCGGCGAAGCGCAAGCGATTGCCTCGGCTTTTGATACCTGGATAGAGGCCTTTGAATCGGATCCCGCGATGCGGGCCGAGGCAGCCACTCGGGTCTTGCATGCCAATCTGGCCAAGCGTGTGCGCGTTCGGCCGTGGAACCCCGCCGCCCCGACCCTTCGGCGGGACATGTGCGCGCACGGGCTCAGTTTGCTGAGCTTTCGCGGTTACCCCTGCGAACCCATTTTGAGCGCTTTGGCCGTGGCCATTCGCCCGATGGGGCAGCTCGCCTTGCTGGAGTTGGTTGCCGAACCGGAGTTCGACCCCAACGAAAGCTCCGCAGCCGCTTGGCTCCGTCTGGAGCGGATGGGCACCGCGTTGCCGTCGGCGGATACCATAACAGAGTTGCTCTCGGCATATGGCTTCGACGTCCGTGTGGTGGAAGATACCACCGAACGCCACCGGCATTTCGTGCTGAGCGCGTGGCAAGCGTTTATCAAACCCTATCAGGAAAGCCGGTCGCTATCGCCCCGCCTGGCCGCGGAGATCGTGAATGAGGCGGAACGCTGGCTGCTGCGGCTGCGGCTGATGCAGCAAAAGAAAATCCGGCTGGTGCGCTGGCACGCCATTCAAAAACACTGAGAATACGGCCTTCGCAGGCCGCCCATAGCCGCGCCCGGCTTGACAGAAACCCGATGCCAGCCTAGCAAACCGCGGCTTTTTGCATTTGCCGAGGCAAGATCGATGAAAGTTCGCAACAGCCTGAGATCCGCAAAACAGCGCGACAAAAATTGCCGTCTGGTGCGCCGGCGCGGCCGGGTTTATGTCATCAACAAAAAGAACCCGCGCATGAAGGCACGGCAGGGCTGAGCCTTCTGATCAGCCTCTTGGCGTAGCGATGCTTGCCGAGGGTGGCAGGAGTGCTCATGTTTGCCTGAAGGATTATAAAGGAGCGCCGCCATGATCGCATTGCCGCCACCCAAGGCCCATGTACTGGCAGAACGCGAAAGCATCGTTGCGGCTCTACGCACGGTGCTGCCGGATGACGGCGTTATTACCGAGCCGCTTCGTCTGAAGGCGTATGAAACCGACGCGCTTCCGGCCTATCGCGCTGTGCCGCTTGCCGTGGTTTTGCCCGAGACCACCGAACAAGTGGCCGAGATCATGAAAATTTGCCGCACCTTCGGGGTGCGCGTCGTTCCGCGCGGGGCCGGCACCAGCCTTTCGGGCGGGGCCTTGCCGTTACCGGATGCGGTGGTGCTGGGCTTGATGCGCCTTAATCGCATCCTGGAAGTGAATTACGCCGATCGCTACGCGCTCGTTCAGGCGGGCGTGACCAACCTTGCCATTACCCAGCACGTGCAAAAGCATGGGTTTTTCTATGCGCCGGATCCGTCGAGCCAGCTTGCCTGCATGATCGGCGGCAACGTCAACATGAACTCGGGCGGCGCCCATTGCCTGAAATACGGCGTCACAACCAACAATTTGCTGGGTTTGAAGATCGTCACGGTCGACGGGGAAATTGTGGAAATCGGCGGCCCGCATTCCGATGCCGCCGGATATGACTGGCTCGGCCTGCTCACCGGCAGCGAGGGGCAGCTTGCGGTGGTCACGGAGGTGATGGTCCGCATTTTGCCGAGCGCTGAAGGCGCGCGGGCGATGCTTGCGGCCTTTCGCTCGAATGAAATCGCAGGCGCTTGCGTGGCCGACATTATCGCTTCGGGCATTATTCCCGTAGCCCTGGAATTCATGGACAAACCCGCCATCCACGCCTGCGAGGCGTTCGCACATGCGGGCTATCCGCTGGATGCGGAAGCGTTGCTGATTATCGAGGTGGAAGGCAGCCGCGCCGAGCAGGACGCACAGCTTGCCCGTATTTCGGCGATCTGCGCCCGCCACGACCCGATTAGCCTCAAAGTCGCGCAAACGGAGGAAGAGTCGGCCGCGATTTGGAAAGGGCGCAAAGGAGCCTTCGGCGCTGTCGGGCGGATCAGCCCCGATTACCTCTGCATGGACGGCGTGATCCCAACCGGCCGGCTGCCGGAAGTGCTGGGCCGGATCCGTGCCATGAGCGAGGAATACGGGCTGCAAGTGGCCAATATTTTCCACGCAGGGGACGGCAATCTCCACCCGCTGATCCTGTTTGATGCGAACGATCCCGCGGAGCAATCGAAAGCCGAGCGGTTCGGCGCGGAAATCTTGAAGTTGTGCGTGGAGGTCGGCGGTTGTCTGACCGGCGAACACGGGGTGGGTGTCGAGAAACGAGACCTGATGCCGGTCCAGTTCACGGAAACGGAGCTTGAGCAACAGCGGCGCATCAAAACCGCCTTCGACCCGGACTGGCTCCTGAACCCCCACAAGGTTTTTCCGCTGCGCGAACAGCAAGAGGCAAAGCGCGCGGCATGAGCCTTGCTGTCCCGGCAAGCGAGGAAGAGCTTGCGGCATTGCTGCGTGCCGCCTACGAGGCGGGCGAACCGCTTTTGGTGGAAGGCAACGGCACCAAAAGAACGATGTTGCGGCCCGTGCAGGCGGCACGGACCCTGAGCACGCGAGGGCTTTCGGGCATCAGGTTATACGCGCCGCAAGAATTGGTGATCAGCGCAGAAGCCGGCACGCCATTTGCCGAAATCGAGGCCAAAGTCGCGGAAAAAGGTCAGCAGATTATCGCCGAGCCTCCTGATCTTTCCTTTTTATTGGGCAGCGATGGACCGCAGACCTTAGGCGGAGTGGTGGCCACCAATCTTTCCGGGCCGCGGCGCGTTACCGCCGGGGCGATGCGCGATCATGTGCTCGGGCTGCGCGCCGTGAATGGGATGGGCGAAATCTTTCACTCGGGCGGGCGCGTTCTAAAGAACGTCACCGGGCTTGATCTTTGCAAGCTTCTCACCGGCAGCCACGGCACGCTCGGGGTGATTTCCGAAGTCACGCTGAAAGTGCTGCCGGCCGCCGAGCGATGGGGCACCCTGCTTCTGCCGAAGCTCGCATCGGAGCAAGCCGTGGCGGCCTTGGCCGAAGGCTTGGGCTCGCCCTACGGCGTTTCCGCCGCCGCATGGCTGCCGAAAGAAGCGGCCGCGCACGTGCCCGCTTTGGCTTGGCTGGAGAGTAGCGCGGCATTGCTACGCATCGAGAATTTCGCCGACAGCGTGGTTTATCGGCTCGGTAAGCTGCGCGAACGCCTCGCCGCGTTCGGCCATGCGGAGCTCCTGGATGACGCTGCAAGCCGAGCCGCTTGGCGTGCGATCCGTGATGCCCTGCCCCTGGCCGCACGTCCGGAAGAGGCGGTTTGGCGCGTTTCCGTGCGGCCCTCCGCCGGCCCTCGGGTGCTTCGCCTGGCTTCGGCTGCCGGCGCACGCGGTTTTTTGGATTGGGGCGGGGGGCTGATATGGCTCGCGGGCCCCGCCACTCCCGAGCTTCACGCGGCCATCACCTCAGCCGTGAAAGCAACCGGAGGACATTGGCTTCTGATGCGCGCGCCCGATGCCTTGCGGGTGAGCGTCGATGTCATTCCCCCGGAACCGCCCACCCTTGCCCGACTGACCTCTGCCGTGAAATCTGTCTTCGACCCAAAGGGTATTCTCAATCCAGGCCGGATGTTTGCCGGGGTATAGCCAAGCATGCGCACGAATTTCGCTCCGGAACGGCTGCGCGATCCCGATATCGCGGAATCCAACAAAATTTTGCGGACTTGCGTGCACTGCGGGTTCTGCACGGCGACCTGCCCCACTTTTGTCTTATTGGGGGATGAACTCGATAGCCCGCGGGGGCGCATTTACCTCATCAAGGAAATGTTGGAATCCGGTGCGCCGGCGAACGAGGTGGTGGTGCGCCATGTGGACCGCTGTCTTTCCTGCCTTGCCTGCATGACCACATGCCCCTCCGGGGTGCACTACATGCACCTTGTGGATTACGCGCGAACCCATATCGAGCGCACCTATCGCCGCCCGTTCACGGAACGCTCGCTGCGCGCCGTATTGGCAGCAGTGCTGCCGCATCCCTTTTTGGCCAGGGTCGCATTTTTGGGGGCAGCCCTGGTGCGACCGTTTCGGAGGTTGATCCCGGGGAAGAGCATGCTCGCCAACCGGCTGCGTGCCTTGCTGGAGCTCGCGCCTTCCTTCGGCAGCCTGCCGCCCTCTTCGCCCAACCAGGCTCCCCGAGTTTATCCCGCACAAGGAGAGCGTCGGGCGCGCGTGGCGTTGCTGACCGGCTGTGTCCAACAAGTCTTGGGGCCGCAAATCAACGAGGCGACCATCCGCCTTCTCACCCGCCTCGGCGTTGAAGTCGTCGTCGCCCAAGGGGCCGGCTGCTGCGGCGCATTGACCCATCACATGGGCAAGCACGAAGCCGCCATGGCAGCCGCGCGTGCCAATATTGCGGCCTGGACGGCGGAACTGGAGCGGGAAGGGCTTGATGCCGTCATCATCAACACATCCGGCTGCGGCACGACGGTCAAGGATTACGGCTTTCTTTTCCGCACCGAACCGGCGCCATGGCCCGAGCGTGCCGCGCGGATTTCCGCCCTTGCCAAGGATATCAGCGAGTTTCTTTCCACTCTGGACTATCAGCCCACACGCCCGCCGCCCGGGCTTGTGGTTGCCTATCATGCGGCATGCAGCCTGCAGCACGGGCAAAAGATTACCTCCGAGCCGAAAATGCTGCTCCGCCGTGCAGGCTTCACCGTCGTGGAACCGGCGGAGTCGCATCTCTGCTGCGGTTCGGCCGGCACCTACAATATGCTTCAGCCCACGATCGCCGAGCGGTTGCGCGCCCGCAAGTTGGCGAATTTGGCCGCAACGGGCGCGGATCTGGTGGCCGCCGGCAATATCGGGTGTATGGTTCAGCTCTCGCACGGGCTCCCGGTGCTCCACACCGTGGAGTTGTTGGATTGGATGGCGGGCGGGCCGGAACCTGCCGCCCTCCGCGCGTTGTTGGAGAAACGCACAGCCGTAGGGGCAAATGCCGTACCCTAATGCCATGCTCCGGCGACGTTGTCTTTTTCTCACAATCGGACTCGCCGCGATGCAGCTTTCCCGGCCGGCCTTTGCGCAGAGAAGCCCGGCCGAGCGCGCCGCGGAGCTTGATCGGCTTTTGGCGGCGCTGAAAGCAGCCCCCGATGAAGCAACGGCTGCACTCTTGGAAGCGCGCATTCGTGCCTTTTGGCTGGAAGGCACATCGCCGGCAGTGCGGCTTTTGATGGCGCGCGGAATCCGCAATCTCAACGCCAAAGCCGCCGCGGATGCCGAACGCGATTTTGATGACGTGATCGCGCTCGATCCCAATCTGGCGGAAGCTTATTTCCAACGCGGTCTGGCGCGTTGGAAGCAAGGCAAAGCGGCTGCCGCCATTCGCGATATGGAGGAAACTCTGCGCCGCCAGCCGCGGCACTTCGATGCCTTCCGCGTGCTTTCCGAGATTGCCGAGCAACGGCACGATTACATGAGTGCCCTCAAAGCTTGGCAGAAACTTCTCTCTCTCGACCCGAAAACCCCGGGCGGTGAAGCAAAGCTCAAGGAACTGACGCGCCGCGCGATGGGCGAAAGCGCCTGATCAGCCGTCTCAGCGATCCGTCAGCCGAAACTCGATACGCCGGTTTTTGGCGTAGTCTTCGGGCGTATCACCCGGCGCGATAGGCTGAAATTCGGCAAATGCCGTTGCCGCCAGATGGTTCGGCGGAATCCCCTCCACAATCAGAAGTTTCACGACATTGATCGCGCGTTGCGCGGAAAGCTCCCAGTTTGAGGCAAAAGTGCCGCCGACCACCGGCTGGCGATCCGCATGCCCGTCGACGCGCAACATCCAAGGCACGTCCTTCGGGATTTCTGCAATAATATTCTTGAGCGTTCCCGCAAGTGCATTGATTTCCGCCACCCCCGCCGGGGTCAGCTCGGCGCTGCCGACCGGGAACAGCACTTCGCTTTGGATCACAAAGCGATCGCCGACGATTTGAATTCCCTTCTGGTTGGCCAGAACGTCCCGAAGCCGGCCGAAGAATTCGCTGCGATAGCGTTGCAACTCCTCCACCTTAGCGGCCAGCGCGGCATTGAGCCGTTGGCCCAAATTGGCGATTTGCACGTCTTTCTCTTTATTGGCCTTTTCCGCCACGTCGAGCGCCGCCGAAAGCTGCTGGAGCTGCGCGCGCAATTGTTCAACCTGTTGGTTGAGCAGGGCAATTTGCGCGCGCGCGCTATCCGAAAATTTTTTTTCGTTGGCAAGCTCGGCTTCCACGGCGGCCCGCCGCTCGGCCTCGGTGGTTGCGCGCGCAGCAGCTTCCTCCGCCTGTTTTTCCAACTCATCGCGCAAGGCCGTCAATGCCTGCACTTGTTGAGAGAGACGAGCGAGTTCTGAAAGCCGTGCTTCGACCGTTTCTTTGTCCGCCTTTACCGTCTTGTCGAGCTCTGCCATCTGCGCGCGCATGGCTTCCAGTTGCTTTTGCGCGTCTTGCAGCTGGCGCTCGGTATCCGCAAGCCGCGCCGTGAGCGCCGCGTTCTCTTGCGTGCCGGTATTGGCGCGGCCGAGCGCCTCGGCAAGTTGGGCTTGCAGCTCTTTCGTTCGTGCTGCGGCCGATTGCGCTTGCAACTGCGCATCCGCAAATTGGGCTGCAAGCTTGTCCCGTTCGGCGCGCAGCGCGTTTCGTTCGGCCTCCGTCCGTGCCACCGTTGCCTGCAGCGCGGCAAGCTGCTTGCTCAGCGTATCGCGCGCGGCAGTGGCGGCCGCCAAATCGCGATTCAGCTGCGCCAACGAAGCGCGCAAATCCGCACTATGACCGCGCTCGAGCGAGAGCATCTCGGAAAGTTCCGTCACTTGCCGGTTGAGCTGATCGAGCGCCTTGTTTCGGCCGGAAAGCACAACGGAGAGAAACGCTTGCGCCAGAACAAAGACCAACAAAACGAAAATGATCACCATGAGCAATGTGGACAGCGCGTCCACATAGCCGGGCCAAGGATTTAGCCCTTCCGTACCACTGCGGGAACGTGAATTGAGCGCCATGCGCTACCTCTGCGATTCTTCCGCAAGCGCGGCAATCGTACGGGTAAGAATGCGTATGTCGTTACGCAACTCGGCCGTGCTTTGGATCCGCCCCTGCTCGGTTTCGGTCAGCAACCTTTGCAAATAAAGCTCGATATTGCGCAAATGCGCGCGCGCAACCTCATCGACCGGCGCCTCGATGCGGGCTTCCGAAAGCCGCTGCAAGGCGGGCGCAAGAGCTGCTTGCGCTTCCGCAATGCGCAGCATCAATTGCTGGCTCGCGCGCATCGTATCGGAAAGTGTGGAAATGCGCTCGGTCAGCGCTAGAACCGCTTGCGTGGTCTGCGTCCGTCCTTCTTCTCCGCGTGCCAGAATATGCTCGAGGTTTTCCAGATTCTCCGCGGTTTGTTCAAGCAACGCCTGCACATAAACCGGAACCGGGGCCTCGGCCTCTGCCCCCAAAACACCGGAGGACAAACGCGTAAGCCCGGCAAGCCATTCTTCAAGCTCGTTGAAAAATCGATTCTGCGCTTGTGAGGCGGTCAGATCGAGAAACCCAAGCACAAGGGAACCGGCAAGGCCGAGCATAGAGGTGGAAAAGGCCGTGCCCATTCCATAAAGCGGCTTTTCCAGCCCCGATTTGAGCTGATCGAACAACGTATTGAGATCACCCGAGCCGACCGACATCCCGGCAATGACCTCGCTGACCGCGCCCACCGTGCGCAAAAGCCCCCAAAACGTGCCCAAGAGGCCGAGAAAGATCAGCAGCGCAATCATATAGCGGGAAAGTTCGCGGCTTTCATCCAGGCGGCTTGCGATCGAATCCAGCAAGCTCCGCATAGCCGGAGCGGAGAGCGTGACGCGTTCCGCCCCTTCACGCGATTTCCCCGTGCGCGCCGCAAGCATTTTGGCGGTCGGACCGAGCAGCCGCGGCACCGGCATGGAAACCAAAGCAGGGCGCGCCCCGCTTTGGCGAAACGCTTCCACCCATCGCACCTCGGGGAAAAGGCGCACCACTTGGCGCAAGTTCCAGACAATGCCGAGCAACAGAACCACAAGGATGAGCGTATTCAGCGGCGGATTGTTGGCGAATGCAGAGCGGAGCGCCGGAAACAGCGCCCCGGCCACACCGGCCACCAGGACGAGGAAAATCAGCATACGCACCAGGTAAGGCGTGGGCCGGGTCATGGGATCGGTGCTTTCATGGGGTTGGTGTCACCGGGGTTCCGGCATGCTCTACGGGTCGGGTTTCGGGCTCGGCGACCGTCACGTCGACGCGGTCACCCGGTTGGCCGGCAGCATTCGGCGGGAGAACCCGTACAAAAATATGCGGCGAAGGAATGCCTTGCTCCAACAGCACGGCTCGCGCCGCCAGCCCGCGTGAAAGCGCCATTCGGCGCGGTGTCGACGGATCGTTTTCAGGGCCGGTTGCGGCGGCGATGATGGTGAACATCGCGCTCGGATGCGAGGCCGCGGCATGCGCCAATTTCTGGATCGCGGCCTCGGTTTCCGGGTTCAAATCAGCACTGTCGGCCGCAAACGTGACCCTCACACCTCCGGGGATCGGAACCGCCTGGCCCGGCGCGCCGGCAACCACGCGCGGGGGTACGATCGTCGCGGGCGGGTGCTTGGGGTTATCGGGAAGCGCCGGGGGCAATTCGGCCGGCGGCGGAGCGGCTTGGGGAACCACAAGACCGGTCGCTGCCGGATTTTTCGGCTGGGCCTGCGTTGCCAAAGAAGAAGCAGGCTTGCCTGCAGATTGTGAGGGTTGTTCGGCGCCTGCTTTCGATTTGGCGGGGCTTGCCTTGTGCGTCGTGTTGCGGCGGTGCGGACGGGATGCGGGAGCCTTCGTCGGCGCGGTCGCCGGCGCCGGCGCAGCGGACGCCGGCCCGCCGGTGCTGGCAGGCGGCTCCAACGCCTCGGGGTTTACCGTCACGTCGGCCGCGCGGACGCCGAACGGAAACCAAAGAAGAGCGAACCAGAGAAACACTTTACGCATGGGCGTTACAACCTATCGGGGGTTGTTTCCCGCTTAATGAGCGCGGTTGCCGCGGATTTCAACCGCTATAAAGAACGTGCCCGTGCCGCGGCAATTCCGTCGATAACGGCTTCGCGAAGGCGCGGATGCAAATGCGGATTGGCGGCAACGATCGAGCCGCTTTCGCGCGGCTCATCCGTCTCCGGCCCCGTGACAAACCCGCCCGCCTCTCGCACGAGCAGTATGCCCGCTGCCGTGTCCCAGGGTTTGAGCCCCAGCTCCCAAAACCCGTCGAACCGGCCCGCGGCGACCCAAGCCAAATCCAGCGATGCCGCACCAAAGCGGCGAATTCCGGCCACTTGCGGCATCAAGATGCCGAGAGTGCGGGCAAAAGCCAAGCGATGCAAGGGACTTGTTGCCGCAAACGGAATGCCCGTGGCGAGCACCGCTTCCCGGAGCTCCCGCCGCGCCGAGACACGCAGGCGGCGATCATTGAGAAACGCCCCCACGCCGCGTTCGGCCCAAAACATTTCGTTGACCACGGGCGCATAAACCACCGCCGCGGTTATTTCGGATCGGCCGTCGGGCAGGCGCTTTTCCAGCGCAATACTGATGGCCCACTGCGGAATACCGTGGAGGAAATTGGTAGTGCCATCGAGCGGGTCGACAACCCATCGCCATGCCCAGCTCTCCTGGCCGGAAGCGCCGGATTCCTCCATGAGAAAAGCATAACCGGGCCGCGCTTTTGCCAATTCCTCCCGAAGCGTTGCCTCTGCCCGCATGTCCGCTTGCGAAACGAAATCGCCGGGCCCCTTGATGCTGACCTGGAGTTGTTCCACCTCGTTAAAGTCGCGCAGAAGCCGCTTGGCTGCTTTCAACGCGGCGTTGGCCATCACGGTCAGGTGCGGAGAAAGCGGCGGAGGCATCGCAAGACCTCAGGCGCGAGCGAAATTTTTGCTCAGGACTTCGCGCGCTCCACGTAACTTCCGTCTTCCGTGCGAACGACAATGCGCTCGCCGGTTTCGATGAAGGGCGGAACCATGGTTCTCACGCCGTTGGAGAGCTTTGCCGGCTTGTAACTGGCGGCCGCAGTCTGGCCCTTCACCACCGGTTCTGCCTCGACAACTTCCAAAACAACGGTGGGCGGCAGGCGAACGGCAACCGGCTCGCCTTCTACCAGATCGACCGTGACATGCATATTGTCTTGCAGAAACGGGGCCTGATCCCCGAGCAGAGCCACCGGCACCAACATTTGTTCGTAGGACTCGGGGTCCATCAGCACCAAATTGGCTCCATCGGTATAGGAATAAATCATTTCCTTCTCATCGGTCATCAGCCGTTCAACCGTATCGGCCGTGCGCCAACGTTCGTTGGTTTTGGTGCCGGTCTTGAGATCGCGCATTTCCACCTGAATGAACGCGCCGCCTTTGCCGGGGGTGATGATCTGCTGCTTGAGAACGGTCCACCGCCGGCCCTGATGTTCAATCACCTGACCGGCGCGGATTTGGTTGGCCTGCTGCTTCATGGGGCAAAACCTGCAAACGAATACGGATAAGCTCTGGGGAAAGGGGGCTTCTAGCCCGTGCCGAGGGCAGCGGCAAGCGCGCCTTGATAAAACCGGCCAAGGCCAGCAAACTTGCCGAGATGCACCCGCTTTTTCCTATGCGGGGAAGAAAGTATCCATCAAAACCATTGCACCGAAAGCCGGGTGCTGGCAGGCTGGTGCCAAATTGGAACGGGGAAAGCTTATGACTCCAGTGGTTGCAATCGAAATTGATCGCGACGAAGACGGCGTGGTGACCGATTTGCGGCTGGTCTTTGCCGATGGCTCCAGCGGCTCCGTCCGAACCGAACCGGCAGCCTTTGCGATGATGGACGAGCTGCTGGAAGAGCTGTCCGACTTCTACGATTCCACCCCGGACCCCGAGGAAGAACCCGAAGAAGAAGAATAATCGGGCCGATACCCGGTCATTCCGTCGCCCAAGGCGCCTCGCGCTGCGCCGTCTGAGGCGCAGTGCGGCGGCCATTGTGAGAATTTCGCGGGATCAGACGGTTCCGAGGCTCCTATTACCCTGACAAAGAGCTTGCCTTGTCTCTGGGCTCCGCTCAAGCAACCCTGATCTGCGCCCCTTGGTGTGGCGGGAGGAGCGCGCGACCAGCCTGATAAATCGGTCGGACGGTAGCTCTTTCGGTCTGCTATTTCTGGTTGAAATCCGCATCACGCCGTAGGATTTTGATTCAGCACAAGGACCATCGGCTCCCGACGCTCTACGCATGCCCCGATGGAAGGAGCAAAAGCCAGAGATATGACAGGTCTGCCCCGGGAAGCGACCTCGCCGACCCCGCCTGTTGTGGTGGGCGGTAAGAAGCGTCCGCGGTCATTCTTGGTGGGGCTTTTCGCGCTTGTGCTGCTTGCTGCAGCGGGTGGGCTTGGTTGGTATATGTCTCGTCCCACGCCGGCGGCGGGCGTGCTCAAAATCTACGGCAACATCGAAATCCGACAGGTGCAGCTCGCCTTCAACAACTCCGACCGCATTGCGCGGCTTTTGGTGCAGGAGGGCGACCACGTGCGGCGCGGCCAGCTGCTCGGCGAGCTCGACACCACCCGGCTGCAAGCAAATGCGGACAAAGCGGCCGCCGATGCCGAAGCAGCTGCCAAAACGCTCACCCGCCTGCTCAATGGCTCCAGGCCGGAAGAGATTGCCGAAGCCCGCGCGGCGCTTGACGGCGCTTTGGCTACCGAAGCGAATGCCCGGGCAACCCTTGCCCGTTACAGCAAGCTCGTCGGCGTCAACGCCGAGAGCAAACAAAATCGCGACAACGCCGAGCAGGCGCTGAAAGTTGCCATCGCCAACCGCCAATCCGCCGAGCAGGCGCTCAGGCTTGCAATCGAAGGGCCGCGTTGGGAAGACATTGCGGTTGCGCGCGCGCAGCTTGCCTCGGCCCAAGCCGCTCTTGCCTATGCCCGCCGCGCGCTTGCGGATGCGAAGCTCTTTGCCCCTGCAGATGGGGCGATCGAAGACCGCATCCTGGAACCCGGCGACATGGTGACCCCGCAGACCCCGGTGTTTACACTTGATCTCGACAACCCGGTCTATGCCCGCGCCTATCTGCCCGAGCGGCAATTGGGCCAAGTGCGCCCCGGGATGCGCGCGTTTATCGAGACCGATGCTTTCCCCGGCGTGCAATTTCCCGCCTGGATTGGTTTCGTTGCCACAACGGCGGAGTTCACCCCGAAAACGGTGGAGACAACCGAGCTTCGCACCGAGCTCGTTTATCGCCTGCACGTTTACGCGTGCAACCCGGAAGGCAAGCTTCGGCTCGGCGCGCCGGTGACGGTGCTCATACCGTTGGTCAACAACCCGCCCAGCAACCGTGGTGAAGCGCCCTGTGGAAAGTAACCATGGATGGTGCGCTCCGTTTTACCCAGGTGAGCAAATCCTTCGGCACGGCTCGCCGCAAAGTGACCGCATTGGCGGAGGTTTCCTTCACGATTTCGACCGGACGCATTACCGGCCTGATCGGGCCGGATGGTGCGGGCAAAACCACGCTGATGCGTTTGGCCGCCTGCTTGCTAATGCCCGATGCCGGAACCATTACGGTGTTGGGGTTGGATGGCAAAAGCCAAGCGCAAGCCATTCAAAGCCAGATCGGCTACATGCCGCAGCGCTTCGGCCTTTACGAAGACCTCACGGTGCGGGAGAACCTGAATCTCTATGCGGATTTGCAAGGGCTTGCGCATACCGAACGAAAAGAGCGCTACGATGCGCTTTTAGCACTGACGGCGCTTGGCCCGTTTGGAGATCGCCGCGCCGGGCAGCTCTCGGGGGGTATGAAGCAGAAACTCGGCCTTGCCTGTGCGCTTCTGCGTGTGCCGCGCCTTTTGCTGCTCGATGAGCCGACGGTTGGGGTCGACCCGATCTCTCGGCGCGAGCTTTGGGCTATTATTCAAGGCCTGAGAGAACAAGGGGTCAGCGTACTGATCAGCACGTCTTATATGGACGAGGCCGAACGCTGCGATGATATCATTCTCTTGCACGAAGGCAAAGTCTTGGCGCAGGGCCCGCCTTCTGCTTTCACCACACCGTTGGAAGGGCGGTGCTTCTTTGTTCAATCCGCCGAACTTTCACGCCGTTTGTTGCAGCAACGTCTGCAAGCCGAACCGGCGGTTCTGGATGCAAGGCTGGAGACTTCCGGTGTCCGGGTACTGCTTGCCGAAGGCGCGGCACCGCCGAGTGTGGCGGGAGCAGAATGGCATCGTGTCCCGCCGCATTTTGCCGATGCCTTTTTCGATCGGCTCCATGCGGAACGGGCAAGCCCCGACCCGGTTGTAACGCCAACGATCCGCGTGAGCCAGCAGGAGATTTCAAAGCCGGAAACCGTGCTTTCCGTTGCTAATCTGAACCGGTTTTTCGGCTCTTTCCACGCCGTGAAAGACGTGAGTTTCACGGTGCATCGCGGCGAAGTCTTCGGCCTATTGGGCGCCAACGGAGCCGGCAAAAGTACAACGTTTCGCATGCTCTGCGGGCTGCTTCCCGCTTCCTCCGGCGTGTTGAACGTGGCCGGACAGGATTTGCGCACGGCGCCTGCGGAGGCGCGGCGCCAAATCGGCTATGTGGCGCAAAAGTTTTCGCTCTATGCCAATCTCAGCGTGGCGCAAAATCTTTCTTTCTTTGCTTCCGCCTACGGACTCGGAGGGGCGCGCCGACGTGAACGCCTTGCTTGGGCAGCAGAAGAGTTCGCGTTGGCCCCCTATCTTGCACAAAATGCCGGAGATCTGCCGCTCGGCTTTAAGCAGCGCTTGGCGCTTGCCGCGGCTTTGCTGCACGAGCCGCCGATTTTGTTTCTGGACGAGCCGACCTCGGGCGTCGACCCCCTTGCGCGCACGGAGTTTTGGCGGCGAATCAATGCGTATTCTGCAGCCGGAACAACAGTTTTGGTCACCACGCACTTTATGGAGGAAGCGGAATATTGCGACCATCTGGTATTAATGTCGCTGGGTGAGGTTCTCGCCAGCGGAACCCCGGCCGAAATCCGCGCCCGCGCGGCCACGCCCGAACGGCCCAACCCCACTATGGAAGAGGCCTTCATCGCGCTGATCGAAGCGCATGAAGCAACGCTGCGGCGGAGCCGATAAGGGCATGAAACTCCAACGCCTGTCCGGCCTTATGCGGAAGGAATTCTTGCAGATTCTGCGAGATCCTTCGGCGCTCGGCATCGCCTTTGCCATGCCGTTGTTTCTTCTGCTTCTCTTCGGCTATGGCGTTTCGCTGGACGCAGAACATGTGCCCATTGCCGTGGTGGTCGAGCATCCGAGCCCGCTTGCCGATACATTGATCGGTGGGCTCGATCAGTCTCGTTACTTCCGCCCCGTTCCCTATTCCAATATTATTGCAGCTCGCGCGGCGCTGAAAGAACGCGAAGTGAACGGCATTTTCTGGCTCCGGAGCGACTTTGTCCGCAAGGCGCTTGACGGTGAGGGCGCCGATGTCAGCGTCATCGTCAACGGCGTTGATGCCAATACGGCGCGGCTCGTCGAGTCCTATTTGCAGCAGGTTTGGCAGATCTGGCTTCTTCAGCAACAACGCGAACAGGCAAGCGTGCTCACTCTGCCCATCGGTGGCGAGCTTCGCATCTGGTTTAACCCGGCTTTGCGCAGTAGAGATTATCTTGTTCCCGGCCTTATCGCGGTGATCATGACGCTGATCGGCGCGTTGTTGACGGCGCTGGTTGTGGCGCGGGAATGGGAGCGCGGCACGATGGAAGCGCTGATGGCCTCACCGGTCACAATGGCGGAAATTATTATCGGCAAGCTCTTGCCTTATTTTGTGCTGGGTATGGGCGGGATGGCGCTTTCCGTGGCGATGGCAATCGGCCTGTTTGCCGTTCCGTTGCATGGCAACCTGCTTGTGCTGACGTTGGCATCAGCGCTTTTTCTTTTGGTGGCACTCGGTATGGGGCTTTTGATTTCTTCCGTTGCGAAGAATCAATTCGTCGCCGGCCAAATTGCGATTGTGGTTACCTTCCTGCCGGCCTTTATTCTTTCGGGGTTCGTCTTCGACATCCGCTCCATGCCCACAATCATCCAATTCATAACGCATCTGATCGGCGCGCGATTTTTCGTGTCCATTTTACAAAGTATTTTTTTGGCCGGTAACGTCTGGTCGGTGATTTTACCGAATGCCGCGGCACTTGGTGTGATGGCCGTGGTTTTCCTTGGCTTAACTCTACGCCGCACGCGCAAAAGGTTGGATTGAGATGTGGCGCCGCCTTTACGCGTTGGTGATTAAGGAGTTGCTTGCGCTGCTCCGCGATAAGGCAAGCCGGTTCGTTTTGATCGGGCCGCCCCTCGTGCAGCTTCTTGTCTTCGGATACGCCGCCACTTACGATCTTAATAACATCCCCTTCGTTGTTTACAATGAAGATCCGGGCTATGCTTCGCGGGAATTACTGGCACGGTTCGACGGTACACCCATCTTCCGGCGTATTGCGACACTTCAGTCCGAAGAGCTGATCAGTGCGTTCATTGACCGCAAAGATGCGCTGATGGCCATTCACATAGACCGACAGTTCACCCGCAACTTGCTCTCGGGCCGCACGGGTTCGGTGCAGGTCATCATTGACGGGCGCAATTCGAACACGGCAGCCATCGCGCTCGGCTATGTGAATAGCATTTTATTCGCATTCGATCAGGAGTGGGCCGCGACGCATTCCATGCCGAACCCTCCGGCAAATTTGGTTCTGCGTGCTTGGTATAACCCGAATTTGCTCTCGCGGTGGTTTGTTGTCCCCGGGATTATCGGTTTACTCACGCTCGTGGTTACCATGCTTGTCACCGCGCTTTCGATCGCACGGGAACGAGAGACAGGCACGTATGATCAACTCCTTGTCACGCCGCTGCGTCCGCTGGAGGTGTTGCTGGGCAAAGTTATTCCGGGATTCTTGATCGGCGCTGTCGAGGCATCGTTTATTTCCCTCATGGCGGTTTTGTGGTTCCGTGTGCCGTTTACGGGAAGCGTGCTGGCGCTTGTACTCGGTTTGTTTTTGTTCCTGTTTTCGGCAATCGGGGTCGGGTTGATGATCTCTGCGCTTTCCGCAACCCAACAGCAAGGGCTGCTCGGCGCTTTTCTTTTTCTTGTCCCTGCTATTATTCTTTCGGGGTTTGCAACACCGATTGCGAATATGCCGCAAGCAATACAATACGTTACCCTTGCCGATCCCTTACGATATTTGATGGTGATCTTGCGCGGAACTTTTTTGGAAGGCGACGGAATTGCCGAGCTCAGCAGTCAATTCTGGCCGCTTGCCGCAATCGGGCTTATCAGTATGCTGACCGCCTCGCTGTTCGCCCGACGCAAAATGTATTAAGCCGGGGTTGACTGCGCGTCCGTCGTGAGTGTTCCCGATATAACGCCGATGGGACCCTCCACGCGAAACCCGTGCGTGTAACCGGCTTCTCTCGCACGGAACGAAAGCTCTTCAAGGAGTTACCTTTTTTCGATCTCGCCAAGAAACTTGGCTAAAGCAGGCGCCCAGACCTCGGCATGATTGAGCGTCGCATGCCCGTGACTCTCTGCCGCGGGAAAAAGCAAAGCCTGACCATGCGGCAGACGTTCAATCGCCGGCTTCATCAGTTCAAGCTCCGGCGGATTAATCATGTCATTGGCGAAGTTGATGGCAAGCCAAGGAGCGGTAATTTTGTCAAGCTCGGGCGCCGGGTCATAATCGGCGGAACTTTTCAAAGAATAGAGAAGATCGACCGCGTTCATATTGCGCCAATTCGCCACGAGCGAATCATAAAGCGCTATGGCGGCGTCGCGTGTCGGCGCTCTCCGCTGCAGATCCGTTGCCGTGCCGCTCATGATTGCAAAGAGCGGCGCCGCGGTTTGCACCCATAAATGCGGCGGATGACGCGGATCAAAGTTGCCTTGGTGAAAATCCGGGTCATTCTCAATGGCGCGTATGATGATTTCGCGCCAAAGCATATTCCGCCCGCCGATCGCGGCAGGCATAGCGCCCATGGGGACCAAAGCATCCATCATCGCGGGGTAGCGCTCACCCCAGAGCCAAGTTTGCATCCCGCCCATCGAGAGGCCCAAAACCAAGTGCAGATGATCGATGCCAAGCCCGTGAACCACCAGCTCGTGCTGCATATCCACTTGGTCAAGATAGCCGTAATGGGGAAACTCTGTGCCGAGCCCGTCCGAAGGTTTCGTCGACCCGCCTGCACCGATACCATCCGGGATAATCAAAAAGTATTTCTCGGCATCAAGAGGCTGGCCCGGCCCGAACAGATGTGCGGCAATGCCGGGCGCGAGAAAATTGCGCCAGGTTCCCGTGGTACCATGAAGCAAGAGAACAGCATTTTGCGCGTGCCCCGCTTGGTCTCTTTTCAGATTTCCCAGCGTCGCGTAATGCAACTTGAGAACAGCCAAGGTTTCACCGTCGTGAAAACGCGCGTTCCGGATGGTAAAATCTGCCTCATTCGGCTGCGCGGCTTCCGAAAAGCAAGGAAGCACCGCCGCCGCGATGATGATAAAAATAGCCGAGAGTCGATGGAGAATCATCGTGTACCGCCCGGGGTTTTGCCGCGGAGCAAAGCCGCCCGTGTGCTCGCCGGCCGTCGTGCGACTGGTTTTGCAGAAGGGTGTTGCGATTGTCGCGCCGGGGCCTCTGCGCGCAAGTCACTGATGGTAGCGCGCGAAGTAATCTGCTCGGGATCCGTAAGCAGTTCGATGACGGCGGGCTTTCCGGACGCGACCGCTCGTTCAAATGCCGGCACAAATTCATCTGTTGTGGCGACTTTTTCGCCATGCCCGCCAAAGGCTTTGATATATTGTGCAAAGTCGGGGTTAGTCAGCGAGGTGCCGGAGACGCGGCCCGGATAAACGCGCTCTTGGTGCATCCGGATCGTCCCGTACATTTGATTGTTGAACACCAGCACAATGGGCGCAACGCCATGGTGGAACGCTGTGGCAAGTTCCTGTCCGGTCATGAGGAAACCGCCATCGCCGACAAATGCAATGGCCATGCGTTCGGGACGAATAAGCTTGGCCGCGATCGCGGCAGGAACGGCATAACCCATGGCCCCGTTGCAGGGACCGATAAAGCGCTGATTGTCTCCGAAATTCATAAACCGTGTCGGCCAAGTCGCGAAATTGCCGGCATCGCAGGTGAGCACCGCTTCCTTCGGCAGCATGTCCTGCAACGAACGTAGCACGCGCGCGATGTTCAGGAACCCGGGATATTCCGGCACCTCTTGATCTTTTTCACGCAAGCGGCGCAACTCTTGCGTCCATTCCCGCCAGGGCGGCTGCGACGGCGGCGGCAAGCGCGAAGCAAGCGCGGCGAATACGTTCAAGTCGCTCACGATGCCGAGCTTTGGGCGAAACACGCGGCCGATTTCCTCTGCCTCGGGGTAAACATGCACAATCGGCGTAGTGCCGGCGAGATCAAACAGCGTGTAGCCTTGGGTGACCGCTTCCGAAAGCCGTGTGCCGAGAGCGAGAACCAAGTCGGCTTCTTTTGCCTTAGCAACGAGCCCGGGGGCGGAGCCTACGCCAAGATCGCCCACAAAGTTCGGCAGCGTGCCGTCATAGAGCGCCTGCCTGCGGAATGCCACGGCAACAGGCAGCTCATGCGCCGACAGAAATTCGCGTATCGCGGCACGTCCCTGTTCCGTCCAGCCGGAGCCGCCGAGGATCGCCAGCGGGCGTGATGCCCGCGCAAGCAAATCGGCAAGTTCCTCCAGCGCCTTCGGATCGGGATGCGGCGGCGCCACGCGCGCCGGGCCGAGATCCGGCACCTCTACGACATCGCGCTGCATTTCTTCGGAAAGCGCAATCACCACCGGGCCCGGCCGGCCTCGGGTAGCGACATCGACGGCATGCGCAACCAGTTCGGGAATGCGATGCGCTTGGTCGATTTGCGTGACCCATTTCGCAACAGAACCGAACATGCGCCGATAATCAATCTCTTGAAAGCTCTCCCGATCGGTTTCGGCGAAGGGGATCTGGCCGACGAACAAAAGAAGCGGGGTGCTGTCTTGGCGGGCCGTATGCACGCCGATGGCGCCATGGCAAGCGCCGGGCCCGCGCGTGACCATCGCTGCTGCCGGCCGGCCGGTGAGCTTTCCATAGGCTTCGGCCATATTCACGGCGCCTGCCTCAAATCGGCAGGTAATCAGGGTCAGCTTCTCGCGGACGGCATAAAGCCCGTCGAGCACGTCGAGGTAGCTTTCCCCAGGAACGGCAAATACGTGGTCGATCCCGTGCGCAACGAGAGCATCGGCCAGAATGCGCCCGCCCGGGCGCGAGGTGATTTGCGCCTTGCGCGTGTGGGCCAGTTCCATACCCGGTTATCCCTCCGTCCTGCAAAAAGTGTCATGAATAGGCCGCCCGCGCGTTTCGGTCACCCTGGCGGAGCGGCGAAAATAATGGCAAGGTAGAAAAACTCCACTCCAAAAGCCTGAGAAGCCAACCATGCGGGCAATTTTCGTCCTGATCAAGTGCGAGATGGGCCGGGCCTACCAAGTCGCGCAGGCGGCGGCGGATGAAATCGCGCAGCTTTCCGAGCTCTATTCCATATCCGGTCAATACGACCTGCTCGGCAAGTTCTACCTGGAGCCGGAGGACGATATCGGCCGCTTCGTCACCGAGCGCGTGCAAACACTGCCGGGCGTTCGAGATACTTATACCTTGCTTGCCTTCAATGCCTTTACCCCCGGCCGCCGTTAGGGGTTACCGCCCAGATCGCTCTTGCTTAACGCAGAGGCATCAAACTCTATGGTTTCTACTTGACCGTTCAATCTTGAATTGTCTAAGCTTGTTTCTCTATCGGATCACTTGCGATCCATGTTTCACCGGAAACGCTGGAGGGGGGATATGTCTAAAATCTGGAAGACGACAACCATGCTTGCCGCATTGGCCGGGTTGGGGCTTTTGGGACTAAACCGGGCGCAGGCCGATGAAGTGGGGCAATCCACTATTTATGGTGATTTAACCTTTGTTACCCAAGACATGCTGAACCAGGCGGAGCATGACGGAAACAACTTCCTCATGACGCACGGCAATTACAGCCAAACCCGATACTATCCCAATAGCCAAATTAACGCCTTCAATGTGCAACATCTCCACCCGGCCTGGATTTTCCAAACCGATGTTATGGAATCCATGGAAACGGCGCCAATCGTCGTGAACGGGGTGATGTATGTCACCACCTCATTCGATCACGTCTTTGCTCTGAATGCCCGTACCGGCGAACAACTTTGGGAATACAAGCATAAGCTCGGGCCGATCTCGGTCTATTGCTGCGGTCCGAACAATCGCGGCGTGGCAGTTTATGAAAATATGGTTTACCTCGCCACGCTTGACGCAAAGCTCGTCGCCCTTAACGCGAAAACCGGCAAAGTGGTCTGGCAAACCGAATTGGCGGACCCGGAGCTCGGTTACAGTGAAACCATGGCCCCCACCGTGGTAAACGGAAAAGTCTTGATCGGCACCAACGGCGGCGAATACGGAATTCGCGGCTTCGTCCGAGCCTACGATGCGAAAACCGGAAAACTGCTTTGGAACTTCCACACCATTCCCGAGAATTCCGTTGGCGTATGGGGAACCAAAGATGCCACCGGGCACGATTTGCATCGCGACATTGCTGCCGAAAAGGCTGCCCTTGCCAAACTTGGCGATCCGTACAAACGCCTCGGCGGCGGCGTCTGGCAGAATCCGGCGGTGGATCTCAAGCTTAATCGGATCTACTTCAATGTCGGTAATCCCTCTCCGGACCTCGACGGTTCTCCTCGCCCTGGAGACAATCTTTATACGGACTCGCTGGTTTCTCTGGATCTCGATACCGGCAAATATGTCTGCCACTACCAATACATCCCGCACGATGTCTGGGATTTGGACGCCGTGAGCCCGGCGGTTCTCGTTGATGTTAAGGATAATGACGGCAAAATCGTGCCGGGCGTGATCCATGCCGGCAAAACCGGATACGTCTACGTGAACGACCGGCGGGATTGCCACCTTATCCGCTTCTCCGAGCCTATGGTGCCGCAAGAGAACATGTTTGCGTTGCCCACCCACGGCATCGGCACACGCATGCTGCCGGGCGCAAACGGCGGCGTGGAATGGTCGCCGATGGCGGTTGATCCCCACCTTTCGCTTGCCTACGCTATCAATCTTCACCAGCCGATGCATTATTCCGTTGCCGAAGCGGCTTATCCCGCAGGCAAGCTTTGGCTCGGCGGTGCTTTCAAGGTCATCCCGGGGGAGCCGCAATGGGGCAATATCACCGCTGTGGACTATGACACGGGCAAGATTGCTTGGCAGGTTCGGACCGAGCAGCCCATGATCGGCGGCGTGCTCGCAACCGCCGGCGGCCTCGTTTTCACGGGCGAAGGCAACGGCTACTTCAAAGCTTATGATTCCAAGACCGGAGCAGAGCTGTGGCGCTTCCAAGCCGGCGCAGGCGTGAACGCACCGCCCTCCTCCTACACCGTGGAAGGCAAACAGTATATTGTCGTCGGGGCCGGCGGGAATACGCAGCTCGACTATAAACGGGGGAACGCGATTATCGCTTTCACTCTTTACTGAGCCCTCGCCGAAGAGAAGGCGATCCTGAAAGCGGATCGCCTTCTCTTAATGCTGAAATCTTCGTTTATATTGTTTCGTCAAACTATGCGGTTTTTGTGTTCCGGTTGCTACGCGTTGTTTCTCGCATTGCTCATTTTCATCGGGCAAAGTTCGCCTTCGGCAGCACAGAATGCCCCGGAAAAAGCCGCTCTCTGTGCTTCCTGTCACGGCCAGGACGGGGTTCCCTTAGATCCGACAATCCCGGTGATTTGGGGTCAAAACGAAGGCTATCTCTACATCCAGTTGCGGGATTTTGCCCGCGGTGCACGCAAGAACGACCAGATGGCGGCCGTTGTTCAGCAACTCTCGAAAGAAGATATGCAAGCCCTTGCCGCCTATTTTTCCAAACAACCTTGGCCAAATCTTGGGCAGAAGGCCCCGCCCTCGGACATTGTAAAAAAAGCGGAAGCCATCGCGAATTCAGCGCAATGCCCGCAATGTCATCTTGGCGGATATCTCGGCGCCGGCGTGCAGCCGCGTCTGGCCGGCCAAAGCCAAACTTACTTGCGCAAAACCATGACGGACTTCCGCTCCGGCGCAAGAGCCAATAACGACTGGATGACCGCTTTGTTGAAAACATACAGCGATGCGGATATTGCTGCCCTTGCCGCCTATCTCGCCGGCTTCTGATTCGGCTGTGCCGGCCTTACAATAAGCCGAGCGCGCGGAGCTCCGCTGCCATTTTCTCCGGAATATCGCTCAGGCCTTTTGCGGATATCTGCAAATCCGGCGGTGCTTCCGCCGTGTTCAAGTAGCGCCAACCCTGAAAGGCGCGAACCGGCCTCGGCACGACCCGGACAAGGATGGGATCAAGATGAAAAGCGGCACAAGGCGAGCCGTCCGCGCGCTTATCGGGTTTGATCGCAAGAATGCGCTGCCGGATCAGTATGGCGCCGCCGATTACCCAATAAATCGAGCCGCCGTCGAGAATTTCCGCAATACGGCGCGGCGTGTTGCGGGTGAAGTGTCGCAAAGGCGGCGATCCCTTGGCGCGTTCCGCCTGAATTTGCGCAAGATGCGCGCAATCCTTTACGCCGACGGCAACTTTCACCAAGTGCAGCGCCATGAATCTTCCTTGCTTTCAGCCGCCTGTCGCGTTTGCTTCCAAAAGCGTGAGCAGGCCCTCAAGAATTTGGTGCGGGGTCGGCGGACAGCCGCGAATCACCAAATCTACGGGAATTGTGGTCACGCCGTTGCCGCAGGCGTAGCTTCCTTGAAATACCCCTCCGTCGATCGCGCAATCCCCCACGGCCACGACCCATTTCGGCTGCCCCATCGCCGCGTAGGCGCGTTCCATACCCGCTTTCATATTGTGCGTCACCGGCCCCGTGACCAAAAGAACATCGGCGTGGCGGGGGCTTTCCACAAAGGAAAGCCCAAACCGGGAAAGATCATAGATAACCGAATCCAGTGCCTGCAGCTCAAGTTCGCATCCGCCGCAACCGCCGGTATCGACATGCCGAACCGCAAGGCTCCGCCCAAGCCGACGCTGTGAGGCTTCCTGAAGACGTGCCTGCAGGGCTGCCAGAATTTCTGCCTGCGCAGGCGGAAACGCACGTGCTTCCGGCCGTTTCCAGAGATTTTGCAAGAGCTTCAGCGAAAGCATCACAGATCCACGGCAGAAACAGAACAATGGAAACACGCAAGACACAAGGGCATATCTTCCAAGGTTCCTCCGACAAGTGCCGCTTCCAACAAAGGCCAATGGCGCCAGCCCGGATCGGCCGCAAAGGAGGCGGCAATCATCCCGCCATCAAGGCGAACCCAATGCCAGATATCTCCACGCGGCGCTTCGGCAACTCCAAGCCCTTCGCCGGAAGAGGCGGTGAGCGGTGTGGAAATTTCGCCGTCCGGCAGATGCTCGAGCAGCCTTCGCGCAAGATCCATGCTGGTGCGGAGTTCCGCGAACAGTATCTTCAGGTAGCCGGCAGCATCGGCCGAACTGACATCGGGCAACGGCACTTCAAGGGAATCGTAAGGAGGATAGCCTGGGCGCCGACGGGTATCGGAGTGGGATCCGTAAGCTCGCCCGATCGGCCCTCCCGGGGCAAGCTCTCTGACAAGCTTTTCCGAAAGGCGTCCGATTCCTTGCAGGCGGGCGAGAAATGCCGGTTCGGAAAAGCTAAGTGCGGCAAGGTCTTGGATCTTTGCTTGCAAGGCATCCAGCGTGCCCAAAAGTGTGGCTTGGCCATCGGCGGCAATGTCGGCAGCAAGTCCGCCCGGAACCACACAATCCATCATCAGCCGATGTCCAAAGGCAAGCGCCGTGCCAGCGCGCAGCTCTTCGAGCGGAGTTCCGCATCCTGCGTGAAGAATTCCGAATTTCGCCGTCTTCGCAATCACGCCGATCTGAAACAGATGATGAGCGATCCGCTCAAGCTCGGCCATCACCGCGCGAAGAGCGATTGCCCGCGGAGGAACTTGCACGCCGAGGGCAGCTTCCACGGCATGGGCATAAGCAAGCGCATGGGCAACCGTTGCATCTCCGGAAAGCCTTGCCGCAAATCGGGCCGCCACACGCGGAAGTTTCCCGCGCATCAAAGCCATGATGCCCTTATGGGCGTAACCCAAATAAAATTCCGCTGCCAGCGGCGAATCCCCATGCATGGTGATACGCAAGTGAAGCGGTTTGGCGATGCCGCCGGAAATCGGCCCGAGCGCGAATTGATGCACATCTTCCTCTTCCGGCGCCGCAAACTCTCGCGGCAATTCCTCGCCAACCCGTGCCTTGGGCCGGAGCGAAAGAGGCGCCGCCATTGCCCAAGTTCCGTGATCAAGCCAAGGTTGATAATCACGCCCGCCCTCTGCGAAATGGCCCCACAAATCCCGGATCACGCGTTCGAACCAAATCGCCGCAGGCCGCGCCGGGGAAAGCGCCGCATAAGCGCCGTTTACAACAGGTGATGCGACGGGCAGCAAATCGCCGTTTTCATCTTGAAACAAAGCATGCACGCGATCGCTTTCTGCCCATAGGGCAAGCAGCGCCGGATGCGGCGTTTCTACCAAAGCGGCAGACAGCGCTTGCCATTCGTCTGCGCTGAGCAAAAAGCGCGGGTAGGGCCGCAACTCTTCTTTCTGCGCGGCACGAATGAAAGCGCCGGCTTCCATCATCGCATCATCACGGCGATGTTTTCAAGCCAGCGGGAGACGGCGGGCGGCAGCGCAATTCCCGCGAGCAATACCGCGCCCAAGGAAAAAAGGCTTAAAGCCATCTCCACATAAGCAAAACCGGGCGAGACGAGCTGCCCACCAGAGCGCCTCGGCGCGAACCACAGCCCAGGCAATCGGCGCATCACCGCAAGCCCTGAAAGCCAACCCCCTGCTACCAGCGGCACCAGCACCCAAGGCGAGGTTTTTGCGCCGGCAGAAGCGATAATGACCCACGCCGCGAACCCTCCAAAGGGCGGCAAACCGGCAAGGGCCAGCATATTCAGTGCAAAAATGAAACGCCACCACTGTGTGGCTTGTAAATTCGCTCGCTGCTCCGTCAATCCCCTATTCGCATTCCATGCAGACCGTCGTCTGATACAGGGCAAAAGCGAGGTCTTGAGCAATGTGTGCACGCCGAATTGCAGCAGGCCGCCGATCGCACCTTGGCTGCCGAGGCCAAAAGCTGCAAGCGTGAGGCCCGTATATTGCACCAATGAAAGCGCCAAAAAACGATTGAGACTGATCGTGCGCAATGCCGCAACGCAGCCAAAAACCAGCGAAAACAATCCAAAGCCGAGCAGCAATAGCCGACTCGGAGCAGCCTCTGTTTGCGCCGCCAGAACCGGCTGCAAGCGCATCAGAAAATTCAACGGCGCGCTTACCCAAGCAATCATCAAACCGATGGAGATGGGGGCGGGTGCCGTATCTGCCACTTCCAACGCGTGAGCATGGAACGGCATCAGTGTGGCAAGCCCGCCAAACCCCGCCAAAATCGATATCAGCCCGAAGTTTGCCAACGGTGTGGCGCCTTCGGTGGCCGTTACCTGAAGCTCTACCCAATCCATCGCCTGCCAGCCCTCGCTCCGCCCCGCTCCATGGCCCGCATAAAGCGCGGCAATGCCAAGCAATCCTATTGTCAAGAGCGCCGCATTCGCGATGAAAAAACGCCAAGCTGCCGCTGCTGCTCTGGGATTCTCGCCAAGAGCGATCAAAACGGCAAACACAATCGCCCCTACCTCAAGTGCAACGAATGCCAAGACGAAATTTTTTGCAAGCACGGCAACCATCAGCGCGGTAACCAAGGCTTGATAGAATGCACGGTGGAACTTGCGGTAGCTCATGATGAGCGTGCACTGTTTCGCATCCTCTCGCCTATCGCCCGGACATACGATCGAGACCGCGAAACCTACCCAGGCAATAAGCAAAGCAGCGTAGTGCGATAGCGCATCGTTCAACCACCATGCCGAAGCGGAGGACGCAAAGCTTGCCAGTACGGCCAGAACCGACGAGAAAGCCGAGGTCGCGTGAACACCAAAAGCAAGCCGAGAGTTGCCCAGAAATACCAACAAGAGGCTGCTGAGCGCCGGGATTACCGGCACCACCCAGATAGGGAAGGACCACTCACTCACGTTTGCGGCCATTGCGGGCAAACCGATATGTTTCCGCTCATTCCGTTGCCTCGCCGAGAAAAGCGACAAAACACGCAAGAAACGCAACAATTACGCCGAACACTAGAAGTTTCCGAACACGATCGCTACGAAGGCCGGTAAAATAGGCTTCCAACGTTCCCAGTGCGATCGCAAAAATGAAAAGCCTTGTGCCCCAGCCTACGATCCCTTTCAGCCAAGAAACTAGTCCTGCTTGGCTTTCAGAAAGCCAGAAAGGCATGAAAACTGTACCAAAAAGAGTAAGCCAAAGCGTTCGTAGGCAGATCAACGTAAACTTGATAAGCGCCAAAGAAGCAGCAGAATATTCTCGCCAGATCGCTTCCCAAGGGGAAATCCCCACTAAAGTGCTTGTCGAGCACGCAGAAAATTCAAAGTGCCAGGCAATGCCGATGCAGATTATGGCCGCAGCCGCCATCACCAGCCTCGGCCAGACCGCCACGCCGCCGTTCCCAACGAACCCGGCAATCAAATCAAGATTCGTGCTGCCGGTAAGAAACGCAAATACCAGAAGCAACAGAAATATCGAAGGCATTGAAAACGCCAAGATCATGAATAACCGGCTAGGGTTCACTCCAACCACTGTTGCCCCGCTGTTCAATGCGGTCACGATAAGCCCCGCTTCTGCAAGCAGAAATAAACCGAAAATCACCAATAAATCCGCAAGCGGCGCGGTGGCCATACCGCGCGCAAACGAAGGAATCAGCGTGGCGAGGGTGATGGTTGCAGAAAAGGCCGTCAATGGCGCGGTGAGGAAAAGATAGGAGGGGTTTTCCACCCCAACCGTTTGCTTCCGCAGAAGGCGGAAAAGTTCCCGGTAGGGAGCTCGCACAGGAGGGCCGGGAAAACTCAACAGCCGGGCGCGTATCTTCTGGGTAAAACCCAGCACAGCGGGCGCTATCGCAACGAGCAGGACAAGATGAAGGAAAGTGGCGAAAACGCTCACCAGGGTTGCCACAACCATACCGCTAACAAAGCAAAAACGAGCAACCACGGCAATACCGTGCCGCTATGACCTGTGAGAAATTTCCGCCATATCCTGTGCAAAGCGGCACGGGGTTGATATCCCTGAAAGACGGATAAGACCAATGCCGAGCCTTTTTCCGACTCGTTTCCTTGCACAAAGGCATCGGTTTGCTCAGAGATCCCGAATTTCCGTTTTATTCCCGACCAAACCAGCACTCTTCCAAAGATTTTTTCGAAAGGTCGCGCGAATGATGCTGCTCCGTATTGCGTTAGCGGATCCCCGAACGGCAACCATGCAGGTATCGCAGTAAAACCGCCTTCCCATCGCGCCGCATGCTCCTGCGTGGAAGACGTCAGGCGACGCAAAATTGCTGCACCGGCAAGAAAGGCAACGCCGAAAAGTATAAAGATTCCGATTGCGGGATAGCCGAAATCGCCTTCGTGCGCACGAAGCGCAAAGAGCCCCAACCGATTGCCCATGCCCTGGCCGAGAACTTGCCGCAAACCCGGCTCAACAAGTCTGAGCGTTACGCCGGGAAATAAGCCAATTACGAGTGCGATACCAGATAATGCAAGCATCGCCAGCCGAATTCGCCCGCGGACATCTTCCGCCGCCGCCGCCCGCGGGGTACGAAACCGGCCAAGAAAACCAACACCGATAAAGCGCAGCGCAGCGGCACACTCCATAGCCAAAGCGAAGCCGACAAAAATCGTCATCACGGCTGAGCTTATTTGTAAGCCCAATCCGTAGAGCTTCGGAACGGCATAAAGTGATTTCATAATGAGCCATATCGGCGGAAACCCGGCCCAAAGCGGGAGGTTTGCCATGCAGCCTCCCGCAACCAATGCCATCGTCGTCGTAAACGGCATGCAATGAATAAGACCGCCCAATCGTGCAAGCTTGCGGGAACCTGCTTCTCGCCGCACGGCATCCGCGGTCAAAAAAAACAGCGCCTTCCAAACGGCGTGGGACAAAACCCCAAGCCATGCCGCAGCAAGCGAGAGATCGGCAAGGCTCGGAAGATCTGCGCTGTGCGCGATAAGCGCTATCCCGAAGGCAAGAACGATAAAACCGGAATGAGTCTGAACATCGGCGGCAAGAACACTGGCCATTTCCGAAGCCAGTAATGAACGAAAAGAGCCGATAAACGCAGACAGGGCGCCAATAAATCCAAAGATAACGCCCCACCAGAAAGAGATAGTATTCGAGCCGAGGCCGAATAAAATTCTTTCCAAAAGATAGAGCGCCAGACTTTGCAGCCCAACGGATGCGACAATGCCATATGCCGCGGGAAGGCCGGCAATAGCCTCGGCAAACCACGCGTGCATCGGCACTAAACCTATCAACGCCGCGGCTGCCAAGAGCACGAGAGCGGGCGGCAGTTCACGTTGCCAGAAGTGCAGTTCTGTTGCGCCCAAAGCCGCGAAGCGAAGTTCATCGGCGCCATGCAATGGCACCGACGTCAACAGAACAAGCGCTATAAAGAAGGCAAAGGCGCCGAAGCTCATAACAGCCGATTGGCGCAATAAAACTCGGCGTGTTTGTCTTGTTTCGGAAAAACAAACTCCGCTGCTCCACAGTGCTATCGTTATTGCCTGCAGGCCCGAAAAAAGCAGCAAAATATCGGCGGCAAGGATGGAAACCGATAAAGAAACGACAAGAACGGCAAGGATGGCAAGTTCTTGCGGTTTTGCTGAAGAGAAAGACAGAAAAGCAACGGCGCTTGCTGCAAGCACAACCAAAAGCGCAAGCATGGAGAGAGAATCGAAGGCAAACGCCGTTCGCATCCCGCCTGGGGCGATCGGCAGAGTTTGCACTTCCGAAGGAACGGCGAGCAGCAGGAATACCAACGAAAATGCCGATCCCAAGCCGCAGAGTGCCGACATGGCGAGAGAAAACTCGCGTCGCGGGCAGCTGATAACGGCGGCGGCAAGCGGCAACAGAAGAAGGACGAGCAGCAGCGTTGCAAGCGCCGAAAACAAGGCTGATCGACCTTTTACCAACCCTCCGGCGGGAAAATCCCTGGCGGAAGGTGCGGATCGGCAATCGGTTGACCGTGAGCCAATTGCAACGGCAAAACCCCGGCCCAAACCGGCCAGTTCCAATCTTCGGGCGGATCCTTGGGATCACCGGTGCGCAGCTTCGCCGATGCTTCGTCGATTTCCATATAAAGAATGCGTGTGGCCTTCAGTTCTTGTTCCGTTGGCGGCCGCAAGTGTTGCCATCGGCCCGGAAAGAAATGCTCGATAAATCGCTCAAGCGCCGCAAGTTTCCTATCGCGATCGGTAACGAGTTCCGGGCGCCCGAAACACATCACCGAACGATAATTTACCGAGTGATGAAAACCCGAGCGCGCAAGCACAAACCCATCGAAAATGCTTGCCGTAAGGCAGATCTCCGTTCCCGGAATCGCTTCCAGCATTTGGCTCGCGCTGCTGCCGTGCCAATAAACATGATTGTTTTCCCGCCAATGGATGGTTGGGGTAACGATCGGCCGACCCGCCCTGGTGTAGCCGATATGACAGAAGAGGGCTGCATCCAAAATGGCGTAAATGGCCGCCCGATCATAGGCCGCACGTTCCGGATGGCGCCGAAGCCGGGTAAAATCCGAAGGGGGGGTTTGCTCGTCCATGCCTCAAAGCATGGCATACGGAACGAGATCCGCACAAGCCGGCTTACGTAAGAAGCACGCCGTGCTGGCGCAAAAAACGCAACAAAGCGAGAAGCGGAATACCGAGAATCGCCGCATACTCGCCCTCGACCGCATCAAATAGCTGAACGCCGAGGCCTTCGATTCGATAGGCCCCGACGCAGTTCAAAATCTCCGGCGTCTCGAGCTCAAGATAGCGATCAAGCCAAGCCTCGGAAAACTCTCGCATGCGCAAGCGAGGGCGCGCGCGATGCCGCCAGATAATCTCCCCGGACCGGGCGCAAGCAACCGCTGTTTCCAGCACATGCGTCCGCCCGCGAAGAAATCGGAGCTGTTCGCGTGCGGCGGCCAAATTAGCCGGCTTGTCAAAAGAACGGTTCTCGCAAACCAAGATCTGGTCGGCGCCGATGACCAATGCCTCGGGCCGACGGCGCGAGACGCGTAGGGCCTTGGTCTCGGCAAGCATTTGCGCGATCTCCGCTGCCTCCCGTCCCTCTGCACCGGCAGAGGCCTGAAACTCCGCTTCGTCGATAGCAACCGGCATCGTTTCGAAAACCAGGCCCGCCGCTTCCAAAACCGCACGCCTTGCCGAAGAAGCGCTTGCCAAGATCAGCGGCGGGTCAGAGGCTTGCAAACTCACGCATGTTTCTCCTTTCCCGCGGCGGCTTTGGCGCGTCTTTTCTGCCAGGCTTCCAGCAACTGCAGAACAGTTGCAGCGGTCTCCTCAATGGAGCGTCGTGTCACGTCCACCACGGGCCAGCCGCGGCTCGCGCACAACCGGCGGGCCCAAAGCAACTCCTCCTTGACCGCTTCCTCATCGATATATCCGCTGGTGTCTTGCGTGCTTGTCGAACCGGCTATCATGCGCAGCCGATGCCGGCGGATTTCGATCAGCGCCCGTGGCTCCAGCGTCAGGCCGATGACGGGAAAAGGCGGGTTATTCAGCACTTCGGGCAAGGGAAGACCGGGCACCAAAGGCACATTTGCCGCTTTCACGCCACGATTCGCCAGATAAAAGCACGTGGGCGTTTTGGACGAGCGCGAGACGCCGACAAGGCAAACATCAGCCTCCCCGATGCTCTGCAACGCTTGCCCGTCATCATGGGCCAGAACGAAGTGCATGGCATCGATGCGGCGAAAATAATCAGCATCCAAAACATATTGCCGGCCTGGTCGGGCCACGGCGGGCTCGCCCAGTTCTTTTTGCAAAAGCGCGATGACCGGATCGAGAACATGCAAAATCGGCACCCGGGAGCGATGGCAGAATGCGTCCAGTTCGGCCCGGATCGCGCGATCCATCATGCTGGTCAGAACCGGGCCCGGTTCCGCTTGAATCCCCTCCAGCACGCGGTGCAGTTGGGCGCGCGTGCGAATAAGAGACCATCGATGATAAATAATCTGAACATGCTCGAATTGGGAGACAGTCGCCCGCGCGATCGCATTGAGCGTCTCGCCCGTCGCATCGGAAACAAGATGAAGGTTCAACCGCTGGGTTGTCATTGCTTTCAACATAGTGGGGATAACTCGGGCTGTCAGCTCTCTTTGCGCCGGGACGAAAGGAAAACCGGGGAAGGGTGTTCGCCGCGTTCTCCTTGAGGATAAGAAATTGCGCGCAGTAAGACTGTGTGGGCAGATCCGAAAAATCCTTATCGATCATGGAACTCGGGGAAAATTCTGTTGTGGATCTCCGGCCCGGTAACGGCAGAATGTCGTGGTACCCGGTTATCCACAGGGATCAACAACCACTTCATTCCTTGCTTTTTCCGATATAACTTTTATGGGGAGGGTATGAACACCGAACCGAAGCAAGCGGTTAAACCTCTCTTACGCGTTCTGCGCGGGGAAATCGTATTTCCGCCCCCGATCTGGCTGATGCGCCAAGCCGGCCGATATTTGCCGGAGTACCGCGCGGTGCGAGCCAAGGCCAAAGACTTCATCGCGCTTTGCACCGATCCGAAGTCGGCCGCCGAGGTCACGCTTCAGCCGGTGCGCCGGTTCGGGCTCGATGCGGCCATCTTGTTTAGCGATATTTTGATGCTGCCATGGGCATTGGGCTACCCGGTCAGATTTGCCGAGGGCGAAGGACCCTTGCTGCCCCCGTTGCAGCCGGCCGATATCGATCGTCTGGATTGGAAACGGCTTGATTCCGCTATCGCTCCTATTTTGGAAACCATTCAACGTGTTCGCTCTTCTCTCGATTCGCAGACGACATTGATCGGCTTTGCCGGCGGGCCGTTCACGGTTGCGTGTTATATGGTGGACGGAAAAGCCGCCGAAGGGTTTCCCTTAACCCGTGCGTTTGCCTGGCGCAGGCCTGAGGAATTCTCGCGGCTTATCGAGCAATTAACGGAAGCGACCATCGCCTATCTGAGAGCTCAGGTAAAAGCGGGCGCCGAAGCTGTGATGCTGTTCGAAAGCTCGGCCGGCCTTCTTTCCCCAAGGCTTTTTTCGGACTACGTCATTGCCCCTACAGCGCGCATCGCATCGGCATTTCGTTCTGAATTTCATGGTATCCCGATGATCGGCTTTCCGCGTTTGGCGGGCCTGAACATCGTCCGCTATGGAAATACTGCGGGCATTCAGGTACTGGGGCTGGATACGACGGCCGACCCTGGAGTGATTATGCCTTTGCTTTCATCCGAAATGCCGTTGCAGGGCAATCTTGATCCCATGGCGCTTTTGGTGGGGCAACGCGCGCTGGCGCAAGAGGTGGCTGCGGTGCTTGCCGCCTTTTCGGGGCGTCCGCATGTGTTTAATCTTGGCCATGGCGTCTTGCCGGAAACCCCTCCGCAGCATGTTGCGGAGCTTGTGCGGCTGGTGCGCTCGGCAACCGTGCCGTCTTGACGGAAACCGCTCTCTTGTCCTCCTCCTCTTTGCTGAACCGGAAACCCAAGCTCGCGATTGTGCTGTTTAACCTGGGCGCGCCGGATTCCCTGCAAGCGGTTTGGCCTTTCCTCCGCAATCTCTTTTGCGATCCTGCCATTTTACGGGTGCCCTTTTTTGTCCGCCCGCTGCTCGGGCGCGTGATCGCGCGGGCGCGCGTGAAGCAGGCCAGCGAGAACTATGCGCTGCTTGGCGGAAAATCGCCGCTTTTGGATCTAACCCAGAGGCAAGCAAAAGCACTTGCAGAGGCGCTGACGGAGTTTGAGGCGCAATGCTTCATTGCAATGCGATACTGGCATCCCTTAAGCGATGCGGCGGCACGTCAAGTGCTTGCATTCGATCCGCAGCAAATCCTGTTGCTTCCGCTTTATCCGCAATTTTCGACAACGACGACGGGCAGCTCGCTTGCCGCTTGGCATGAGGCTGCCGCGCGCGTCGGGCTTGCAAAACCGACAACCACACTTTGTTGTTGGTATGCACATTCGTCTTATATCGAATCCTTTGCCGCCCTTGTGCGCAAAACCCTCGCCGATACCCGCCGGCAACTCGGCCCAAACGTGCCGGTGAAGCTTTTGTTTTCCGCGCACGGCCTTCCCCAAAGCATTGTAGATGCCGGAGATCCCTACCAGTTTCAGATCGAGCGCACCGTTGAGAACATCGTAAAAGCGTTAGGCCCGTCAGATCTTGACTGGCAGATCTGCTACCAATCTCGGGCAACCCCGGAAAAGTGGTTGGAACCGAGCACGGTGGATGCCATCCGGAAGGCCGCCGCGGAGAGGAAGGCCGTGGTGATTGCTCCGGTGGCTTTTGTTTCGGATCATTCGGAAACATTGGTGGAACTCGATATCGAATACGCAAAGCTCGCGGCCGAATGCGGCGTGCCCGGCTATTTTCGGGTGCCCGCCTTGAACGATCACCCCACATTTATTTTGGCCCTGGCAGAGCTTGTGCGCGAAGCGATGAAGGCCGGCCCGGGGCTTTATACAAAGAAAGGCGGATGCGGATGCCCTCCGGCTTTTCAAAAATGCCCAGAATTTCGATGAGGAAAAGGGATGAGAGCGCTCTATCTCTACATCAAGGCGGCGCACGAAGTTTCGGTCATCGCTTGGATGGCGGGAATGTTCTATCTACCGAGGCTCTACGTCTATCATTGTGAAGTCGCGCCCGGTTCTGCGGAAAGCGAACGATTCAAGGTGATGGAACGGCGCTTGCTTAAGCAAATTATCAACCCTGCGATGATCGCTGCTTGGGTTTTCGGGCTCACGCTTGCATTTACGCCCGGAGTTCTTGATTGGCGTTCCGATCATTGGTGGCACGTCAAGCTTACGGCGGTGGTGCTGATGTCGGCCTTTCACGGTTTTCTGGCGCGGTGGCGGCGCGATTTTCTGGCAGACCGGAACACGAGATCCGCGAAATTCTATCGCATCGCAAACGAAGTCCCAACTATTCTGATGGTCATCATTGTCTTTATGGTTATTGTAAAACCGTTTTGAGTATTACAACGCACAGGCGCAAAACCGTCCCGAGACGTAACCGGGACCAAATCCCGAGGCAACGGTGCAAGCGCGGCGAGAGGGCGCACCCGCGGCCGGCGAGCAGATTGACACTATCGGTACGATGTTGAGATTCGGAAGGGCCGATGATATAGGCAGGCGCGTGGGGGATAGTTTAGCGGCAGAACTCCCGGCTCTGGACCGGGCAGCCTTGGTTCGAATCCAAGTCCCCCAGCCAAATCCCATTTTTTGCCGGCTTCGCCGTTCCCCCTGGCCGGCCGTGTCTTCGTGAGGCAGGATCTACGCGAAGAAGAGAGATAACGGCGACAGCCGATTACATGCCGAGATAGGCGCGGCGTACCTCGGCATTTTCCGCGATCTCACGCGCCGAACCCTGCAGCACGATGCGCCCCGTTTGCACGACATAGGCGCGATCGGCAATCGCCAGCGCCTCGGCAAGGCGTTGCTCGACAATCAGAACGGTGACGCCGCGCGCGCGGATTTGCGTGATCGCGGCGAAAATATCATCCACCAGGCGCGGCATAAGGCCCTGCGAAGGTTCATCAAGCATCAGAAGCCGCGGCGACGTCATCAAGGCGCGGCCGATGGCAAGCATTTGCTGCTCCCCGCCCGAGAGTAGCTCGGCACGCTGGGTCAGGCGTTCCTGCAGACGGGGGAAAAGCTCGAACACGAGCTCAAGCGGACGAAAGCGCTCCGGCCCGCGGCGCGCATAGGCGCCGAGGCGAAGATTGTCCTCAACCGAAAGCCGCGGAAACAGGCGCCTTCCCTCCGGCACCAAGGCAATGCCCAGGCGGCAAATGCGATAGGCGGGAAGGTTCGCAAGTGCGATGCCATTGAACATAATCTCCCCGGATCTTGCTACCTGCCCCGCAATCGCCCGCAGCAAGGTGCTTTTGCCCGCGCCGTTGGCGCCCACCACGGCGACGATTTCGCCCGCGCCAACAGCAAGATCGATGCCGTGCAACGCCACAAGCCCGCGATAATAGGCACGAAGATGGCGAGTGCTCAGCAAGGGGCGGTCAGCCGCTATAGCGGTCTCCGAGATAGGCACGAATCACCTCCGGGTGGCGAACGATCTCGGCCGGAACCCCTTCTACCAGCTTGCGTCCGAGATTGAGCACAACGGCACGGTCGATCAGCGGCAGCAGCACTTCCATCACGTGCTCGACCATGATGATGGTAATGCCTTGCGCGCGCAGATCGCGCACGAGCTGCATTCCCTCCCGCGCCTCGGTCGGGGTAAGGCCGGTCAGCACCTCATCGAGCAGCAAAAGCCGCGGGTCGGTGGCCAGGGCACGGGCGATCTCAAGCCGGCGCTTCTCCGGCGGCGATAAGCGATGCGCGACGGTATCGCTGCGCCCGGCAAGGCCGCAAACCGCGATGACCTCTTCCGCACGCCGCAGCGCTGCCCGCGTTCGGCGCGCGCGCAAGAACGCGCCGACCATGACATTTTCCAAAACCGTCATGGAATCGAAGCTGCGGACGACCTGAAACGTTCGCCCGATGCCGAGCCGTGCACAGGCAACCGCGCCGATACCGGAAATCCGCTGGCCCGCGAAGAGGATCTCGCCGCGATCGGGCGCGATCTCGCCGGCGATGATGTTGAAAAGACTGCTTTTGCCTGCGCCATTGGGGCCGATCAGGCCGAGGATTTCGCCTTCCGTGACATCGAAACTGATATCGACATTGGCCGCAACGCTGCCGAAGGATTTGCTGATCTCGCGAATCTGCAGCAGCGGTTCAGCCATGATCGACGGCTTCTTGACGCGCGCGGGGGTGAAAAAAGCTCACCAAACCCTCCGGGCGGGAAAGCGCAAGCACCATGATCAACGCGCCATAAACCATGAGGTCGATGCCGCCGGCGGCGCTGCCGAACCAAGCGACGGAGAGTTGCTGCACCGGAATCAGCACCGCCGCGCCGAGCAGCGGTCCCCAGAGTGTACCGATTCCGCCAACTACCGCCGGGAGCGCGATCAACACCGAAAGCGAAAGATCAAACGCGCTTTCCGGATCGATGAAGCCGACATATTGCGCGTAAAGCGCACCGCCGATCCCCGTCGCCGCCCCGCTGATCGCGGCTGCGGCCAATTTGCTCGGATAGATGCTGACCCCAAGGCTCCGCGCCGCCGTGACGTCATCCTTCACCGCACGCCAATAAAACCCCCAGCGCGAGCCCTCGATCACCCAGGCGATCAGCCACATGAGGGCGGCATAAACCAGCATGACATAGTGAAACGGCAAGACGGCAGTGCGAAACTGCAAATTCCGCCAGGCCTCGCCGTGGAAAGGAATGGTGATTCCTTGCGCGGCATTGATGAAATCCCAGTTTGACGCAAGCAGCGCAGCCATCATGCCGATGACGATGGTGGCGATCGCATAGTAATGACCGCTCAAGCGAAAACACGGAATCCCGACAAGAAAGGCGGAAAGCCCGGAAAGCAAGCCTCCGGCGAACATCCCGATGAACGGAGAGAGGCCCGCCCGCGTGAAAAGCAGGGCCGAGGTATAGGCGCCGATCCCGAAATAGAGCGCATGACCAAGCGAAATCTGCCCGCAATAACCGCCCAGGATATTCCAGGCCTGCGAGAGCCCCGCATAGAGAAGCGCCAGCACGATCAGCCCACGCAAATAGGCCCCGCT
>Ga0070739_10001051_pt1 | contig 44356 bp, 35 predicted proteins | sample Coa_R1_7_FD_66445 | JGI IMG/M metagenome (GOLD analysis project Ga0070739, IMG submission 66445) | Surface soil microbial communities from Centralia Pennsylvania, which are recovering from an underground coalmine fire - Coalmine... | ecosystem: Environmental > Terrestrial > Soil > Unclassified ...
CCCACGCCGAACGGTCCGCCGCTCCAGCCGGTATTGACCAGCCAGACCGTCGCGCCATGCCGTGCCAGCTTCTGCCCGATCATCTTCGAGTAGACCGTCGGCGCCAGCGGCAGGAACGGCTGGCCGAAACAGGCGCTGAAGGTCGCCTGCGGCTCATTGCCCAGCCCGCGCTCGGTCCCCGCGATCTTGGCCGTGTAGCCGCTCAGGAAATGGAACCGGGCCTGCTCGGAGGTCAGGCGGCTTATGGGCGGCAGGACCCCGAACGCGTCGGCGGTCAGGAAAAGGACGTTGCGCGGGTGGCCGCCCAGGCCGGGAATGCGCGCTCCGGGGATGAACTCGACCGGGTAGGCCGCGCGCGTGTTCTCCGTCCGCGCCGCGCTGTTGAAGTCCAGCGCCCGCGTCTCCGGGTCCATTATGACGTTTTCCAGAACCGTGCCGAACCGGATGGCGCTCCAGATTTGCGGCTCCGCTGCCTCGCTGAGCCGGATGCACTTGGCGTAACAGCCCCCCTCGAAGTTGAACACGCCGTCGTCGCTCCAGCCGTGCTCGTCGTCGCCGATAAGCTTCCGGTTCGGATCGGCGGACAGGCTGGTCTTGCCGGTCCCGCTCAGGCCGAAGAAGAGCGCCGTGTCGCCGCTGTGGCGGCCGATATTGGCGGAGCAGTGCATGGGGAAGATGCCGCGCAGGGGCAGCAGGTAGTTGAGGAGGGTAAAGACGCTTTTCTTGATCTCGCCGGCGTACTCGGTGCCGCCGATCAGCACCAGCCTCCGGCCGAAGTGGATGACGATGAAGGTCTCGGAGTTGGTGCCGTCCTCGGCAGGCACGGCCCGGCAGCCGGGCGCGACGAGGAGGGTAAAGCCGTCCTGGGCGCCGGCCCGGACGCCCTCCTGCTCTTCGGCCCGCTTCAGCAGATCCGGGCGGACCAGGAGCTGGCGCGCGAACAGGCTATGCCACGCATATTCGGTCAGGATGCGCACCGGCAGGCTGTAGCGCGAGTCTGCGCCGCCGTACAGATCCTGCGCGTAGAGGCCTTTGTCCCGCAGATAGCCGGTCATGCGGCGGTAGAGCCGGTCGAACGACTCTTCGGAAAGGGTCTGGTTGACCGGTCCCCACCAGATATTCGCCTGAGACGAGGGCTCCTCGACAATAAACTTGTCGCGGGGCGAGCGTCCGGTGAACTTGCCCGTATCGACCACCAGCCCGCCATTCTCCGCCAGCGCCCCTTCTCCACGCCGGATCGCGTGCTCGATCAGAGTCGCCGCCGTCAGGTTGGTAGAGAGCTTGCTACCGATAGACAGCCCGCCTGTGGCCAGGTCTGCCGGATCCATTTCGACCTTCAGATGCGCCATTGCACCCTCCATGATAAAATGTCGCCCGTTCGGGGCAGGGACGTCACTCGCTTCTCTCAGGGGTGACAGCCCCGTACTATAGTTTACCGAAAATTGCGATCTACTTCCCCTTTCTATACGTATGGGGGTGCAAAATCGCGTGGTCCTGCATGCTATTTTAAGCCTATCTCCCAGAAGACAGGAGAAGCCCGGTCTTGCGTCGGAAGGGTAGTCTTTATCATCGGCAGATCGCCCTGCCAACGGGAGCGCGGATGCGTGAAGGCAGGAGAAAGCGTTTCCGGCAGAGAACTATTCCGGACGATCCCTCCGGCTCCCAATGCGTAGAAGGTAAGGGAGCAAGCGCGACTATAGCCAGGGACCGGCCCCGCAAGGAGACATATCCGCAATGATTCGGAAAGTGCTGATGCTGTTTGCACTGTTTGCCCTGATCGTGGGCGTCCTGTACTATCTCAGTAACCAGCCCTCGCCCATCAATGCGGCTCAGGATGTTTCCCTGCCGCTGCAGAGCTATCATCTGCCCACAAAATTATCGGGTTTCCGGGGCAAGGTGGTCCTGATCGATTTCTGGGCGACCTGGTGTGGGCCGTGCAAGATGAGCATTCCGGAGGTGGCCCGGCTCTACGACAAGTACAAGGACCGGGGCTTTGAGGTCATTGGGGTTTCGGAAGACGAGGACCGGAGCGGCGTGCCGGAATCCGAGAAGATGCTGGGGATGCACTATCCGATCGTGTTTGCTACCGACATTCCGAACATCAGGGATGCCTTTCCCCATGACGGCATCCCGGCGATGTATCTCATCGACAAACGGGGCAATGTAAGCTGGCACCAGGACGGATACAGCGGGCAAGAGAACCTGGAAGAGAAAGTAACTGAGTTACTCAACGACTGACCTCACCCCCCCGCGGCTGCGCCTATCCCCTCTCCTTACGAAGGAGAGGGGGAACTTTAAGGAATGCGTTTTAAAGCGGCTGGCGGCCGGCAAAGCCGCCTTCGAGGGTGTGCCAGTAGAGAATATCGTCTTCCCCGTAGAGCCAGCAGAGATAGACTTCTTCTCCCTCACGCCAGTGTGGAAAGTCCACCAGGCCACGCGCCAGGTCTTTGATCTCGATCCCCTTTTCCAGGATCTGCCCGACCAGGGACTGCAGCTCACGATTTTTGGAGTCGTCGTCGGGAAAGTGGGCGGCGTGGCCGTTGCCCTCGATGCGCTCCTGAATGCGCGCGACCTTCACCTGCTCTTCCTGCAGCCCGGCTACCAACGCCTGAATGCGGTCGAAGAGGCGCCGCAGCTCCGGCAGCTCGTGCCGCGCCTCTTCGACCGTAAAGTGCTTCTCGTAGACGGCCATCGGCCTGCCTCACATGCTTTTGCGCCGCTGCTGAATGGCGGTCACCATCACGGCCAGGAGCAGCACGCCGCCATAGACGGTGCCTTCCCAGAGCGAGGGATTGGTGACCTTGATGTTGATAAAGGTGATGATGACCTGCAGCAGCGTCGCGCCCAGCAGAGTCCCCGCTACGCTCCCCTGGCCGCCCATCAGGTTGGCCCCACCGATGACCGCCGCCGCTACGGCGTTCAGCTCGTACCCGCTGCCACTGAGCGGATCCCCCTGCCCGCCATAGCCCGCATAGAGGATGCCGGCCACGCCGCCCAGCAGCGCGCTCACGCCGTAGGCGAACAGCTGGACCCGCGCCACGTTGACGCCGGAAAGCCGCGTCGCCTGCTCGTTGTTGCCCAGACTGTAGACGTAGCGCCCGATACGCATGCGGCTCAACAGAATGTGGGTGACAATGGCGATGAACGCCACCACGAGCACAGGGATGGGGATCGGCACCGCCGAGTGTGGAAACAGCCGCCCATTAGCCAGATTGCCCAGAAAAGGAAAGTCGGCGATGCTGATCGGCAGCTCTTTATTGAGCAGCATGGCCTGGCTGCGCAGGATGGTCAGCGAGGCCAGCGTCACGACGAAAGGCGGCAGCCGCAGGTAGTGGATAAGCCCGGCGTGTACGGCGCCGATGACCAGCGAGACGGCCAGCGCGATCAGGATGGCAAGGCCCACCGCGGCTCCCGGCATGCGCGGCGCCAGCGCGTTGACGGAGAACGCCAGGATCATGCCGCTAAAGGCGATCAACGAGCCGAGCGAGAGGTCGATGCCCGCCGTGATGATGACGATCGTCTCCCCGATGGCAAAGGTCGCCAGCAGCGCAATATTGCGCAGCAGGTTCTGCATGTTGAACGGGCTAAAGAACGTCGAGCGCGCCGAGGAAAAGAAGAAAATCCAGGCGAGGAAAAGGACCAGCACCAGCAGGACGCTGGCCTCCCGCGCCCCGGCGAAACGCCGCGCCAGATCCCCCCGCGCGCTCGCTCGCGCCCCGGTCAGGGGAGAGAGGGGCGTCTGCGCCGGCGGATCAGGTCGATGTAAGTCCACGCTCTTTGAGCCTTTGGATGAACGGCGCGGCGTTGGCCGGGGTGATGACCTCCACGCCGGTGTCGATGATGCGTCCGTTGCGCTTCATGTGCAGATTATCCAGCTCGGGCTGGAGGTCGTTAAGAGCCTTGTCGATATCTTTGTCTTTGTTTATATCGTTGAGCAAATAGATCGACAGACGCCCGAACTCATACGGTTTCTGCACGACCGTCAGGTCCACCAGTCCCTTCGAGAGGGCGTCCAGGGTCTCCGGCTCGCCGTCGAAGCAGATGATCTTGACCTTGTTGCGGATGCCCGCCGACTGCACCGCTTCGAGAATGGCCGGGCCGTTGTAGGAGTAGAGGCCGACGAAGCCGTTGATCTGATCCCCGAATTTGGCGATGGCCTGCTCGACGTTCTGACGGGCGCGGCCCTTGTCTTTGTTGTCTTCGTAGGGGTCTGCGAGGAAGGTGATGTTGTGCCCCTGCGCCCCGGCTTTGAATCCATCGTAGCGCTCGCGGGCGTTCTGGGCGCTCATGTTGCCGACAAAGGCGATGAGCTTGCCGCCGTTCGGAAACAGCTTGACGGCCTCCAGGCCGGCCGTGCGGCCCGCCTCGTAGTTGTTGGTGCCCAGGTAGGCCAGCCGCTTGCTCTTGGGCGAATCCGAGTCGAAGGTGATGACCGGAATGCCTTTGTCGATGGCCGAGTTGATGGTCGGCACGATCGCGTCGGCTTCGATAGCGGAGATGGCGATGCCGTTGACGTTGGCGGCCACGGCGTCGTTGAACATGCGGACCTGGGTGTTATGGTCGGCGGGGTCGGGACCCTGCCAGTCGGCGTTGCACTTCACGTCGGCTTTGGCGTCGTTCATGCCCTTGACCATCGAATCCCAGAAGGGCGAGATGCCGTTGGTGATGATCCGGTAGGTCGGGGCGCCGGCGATGGTCTGGCCGCCGGACGATCCGGAGGAGCTGTTCGCGGGGTTGCCGCTGCCCTTCGGCTGGCTGCAGCCGGCCCCAATCAGGAACCAGGCAAGAAGCGCCGGTCCTGCCAGAAGCGGAAAGCGTTTCATCGGAACTCCTAATGTGGTATGCGTTCTGGATCGTGGTCGAAAGGCGAGGCCGCAGCACGCGGATCGCAGCAGACCCGGCGCGGCGTGCCGGCCAAGATTTCGCGCAGGCGACCGGGTATTCCTCCTTTCCGCCGCTATGCTATAATTAAGCCACTCTGCATTTTCCGTATGGGGAAGTCCTGTGTCCCATTATGATGTGATCGTGATCGGAGCCGGGCCGGCGGGCAATGCGGCGGCGTTCGCGCTGACGCAGGGGGGGGCGCGCGTCGCGCTGATCGAGAAGCAGGCGCTGCCGCGGCATAAGACGTGTGGGGGCGGGATGCCGATGGTCGTCGGGCAGGCGCTGGCCTTAGACGAGCTGCGCGACCTGGCGCCGGACGCGTTTGTGGAAGCCGACACGCTCTTCATGCGCCACACCTGGAACTTTGAGGACGCCTGGCTGGCGCCGATGAACCCGGACGGCGAGGAGGACCGCCGTCTCTCGCTCTGGATGGTGCGCCGCTCCGTCTTCGATAACGCGCTGGCCCAGCGGGCCGCCCGCGCCGGAGCGGAGCTGCGCGACGCGCTGCCCGTGCGCGAGATCGAGGTCACGCGCGACGGTCAGGTACGCGTCCGGGCGGAAGGCGCCGGGGGCGTCTGGGAGGCGACGGCAGACCGGGTGATCGGCGCGGATGGGGCGAACGGCATCGTGGCCCGGTCGGTAGGTCTGCGCCGCCATCGCGTCCTCGCCATCGCCATCGAGGCGGAGGTCCCGCATCTCTGGGGCGAGGGCCATCCTGACCTGCGGCCGGATGTCTGCCATCTGGAGTACGGCGCGGTCCGGCGCGGCTATGCCTGGGTCTTCCCCAAGAGCGACCATCTCAACGTCGGAGCGGGCGTGTTCCGGCCCCGCCAGCCGGATGGGCGCGGCGACAACACCGTCCGGGACGAGCTGCGCGGGGCGATTCTAGGCTATCTGAAGATGCTGGGCGTGCCCCGCCGCTCCGAGGAGCTGACCTATCATGCGCACCCGCTGCCGCTCTGGAACGGTCTCGATACCCTCCAGACGCGCGACAGCCGGGTCCTGCTGGCCGGGGACGCGGCGGGACTGATCAATCCGTTCTTTGGAGATGGCATCCTGCACGCCATTAAGAGCGGGCAGATCGCCGCCCGCTGCATCCTGGAAGGCGAGCCGGCCGCCTACACGGACCGCATCGCCGCCGAGTTCCGCGCCAATTTCGACGCCGCGCTCAAGCTGGCCAAATTCTTCTATCAGTGGCCGGGCCTCTGCTACAAGCACGGCGTCAAGCGCCCCCATGCCACGCGCACGGCCACCCGCCTGCTCTGCGGCGACGCCCTCTTCCATGACATCGCCGGCCGCGTTATCCGCCGCCTCCGCGAAGCCATGCGCTCTGATCCTAAATCCGAAGACAGTGAAACCGACCGCCGTTCAATTCGGAGCCGGTAATATCGGCCGGGGTTTCCTGGCGCAGCTTTTTTATGAAAGCGGCCTGGAAGTCGTCTTCGTCGATGTGGCCGATGCGGTGGTAGATGCTCTGAACGAACGCAGAGCGTATCCCATTCACATCGTCGGGCCGGGCGCAGAGACCGTTTCCATCGAAGGCGTACGCGCCGTGCATGGCCGCGACCGGGTGCGCGTCGCGGGCGAGATCGCGCGGGCCCAGATCGTCTGCACGGCGGTCGGCGCGAACGCATTGCCACAGGTCGCGCCCGCGCTGGCGGCGGGACTTCTGGCCCGGCATAAAAGCTCCGGCCAGCCTGTCAATATCCTGCTCTGCGAAAACCTGCACGATGCGGCTGCTCTCCTGCGCGGCGCTGTCGCCGAGCATCTGCCCGCCAAAGACCGCGAGGCCGTTTTAGAGAAGACGGGTTTCGTGCAGGCGGTGGTCAGCCGCATGGTCCCGGTGCAGACGGAAGCGGAACGCGCCGCCGATAAGCTCGCGATCCGGGTAGAAGCCTACAAACGGCTGCCGGTAGATGCCGATGCCGTTGTCGGGACGCTGCCGGAAATCCGGGGCATCGAGCCGGTCACCCATTTTACGGCGCACGTCGAGCGCAAGCTTTACACGCACAACTGCGCCCATGCCGCGCTGGGTTATCTGGGCCATGCCGCCGGTTATGTCTACGGGTATGAGGCTCTGCGCGATCCGAAAATCGGCCGACGCGTTCACGCCATTATGGAGGAGACCGGCCAGGCGCTGATCCGCAAGCACGGTTTCGCGCCCGAAGAGCATGCCGCGCACGTGGCGGACCTCCTGCATCGCTTCGACAACGCGGAGTTGAAGGATACCTGCCGGCGCCTGGCGCGCGATCCGCTGCGCAAGCTGGCGCCGGACGACCGGCTGATCGGCGCCGCGCGGCTGTGCGAAGCACAGCAGGTCCCGCCGCGAGAGCTGGCATACGCCATCGCCGCCGCCCTGCGCTACGAAGATTCCGAAGACCCTTCCGCCTGCGCGCTGCAAGCGTTGCGGCGCGAGCAGGGTCTGGCCGCAACGCTCCAGCGGGTCTGCGGCGTCGCGCCCGGTGAGCCTCTGGCGACGCGAATCGAGGCAGCCATGGAGAATGGTCATGGGCTTTGAAGCGCGGGCGATCCGCGAAGAGGAGCGTGAGGAGTGTCTGGACCTCTGGTGTACCGTCTGGTCGGGGGATAGCCGTCCCTACTTCCATCGCTACTTCTATGGCGATGTGGAATGGCTGCCTTACTACACGCAGGTCGGGGTCCTGGATGGCAAACTGGTCAGCGCCGTCCATATCTGCAAGCGCACGGTCGCCTGCGGCGACTTCCGGCTGACAATGGGCGGTATCGCCAACGTCGCTACCCTGCCGGAATACCGGGGGCATGGCTACAACACGGCCTGCCTGGAGCGCGCCATCGCCGTCATGGAAGCCGACGCGATGGACTTTTCCCTGCTGGGAACGGGCATCAACAGCTATTATGCCCGGCTCGGCTTTGCAACCTTGCCCTGGCCGGGGCTGCAGGGAACCGTTCGCTCCGGCTTTACGCCGCGCCCGACCATCTATACGATCCGGCAGGCTACGGGCGAAGACCTGCCCGCTATCCGGGCGGTCTACACGCAGTACAATTCGCACAGGCCGATCGCCGTGCAGCGCTCCGAAGCCTACTGGCGAGATTGGATCGGGGTTTCGCCGCAGAAGATTCCCGGCACCCCTTCCGACAGGCTTCTGGTCGCCGTGGGGGATAGCCAGAAGATCGTCGGGTATATCTGGATCCACGAGGACGAGGGGCATACTCACGTTCGGGAATCAGGCGTGAGCGCGGCAGGTACCTGGATGGCAGGCGAAGACTCGACCAGGGCGCTGCTGGAAGCGGCGGCAGGAAACGCGCTCCAAAACGGCAGGCCGGAAATCCGTTTCCACATCGCCCCGGAGCCGGCGGTTTTAGATACCCTCTCTACTCTGCTTCCAGAGCTGCAGCGGCCCGTGGGGACCGGCAGCATGGCGCGCTTGCTGCATCGGGAGAGCCTGCTTCAAAGTGTCGCAATGGGGCTAAACGAGCGCTGGATCGCCGCCGGACGCCCGCGCGGCGCGCTCACCTTCGCAACGCCATATGGTCCGATCCGCCTGGACGCCAATCGCGATTTTCTCCAGGTGGAACAGACTCAGGATGAAACGCAGGCGCTGCCACAGGAGACGCTCTTCGGCCTGCTGTTCGGAATGCTCTCTCCCGAACAGGCGACCGCCGATACAGGGCTTCATTCCTTGCTGGCCGCTCTGTTTCCACGGAACGCGCCGGTCTTCTGGCCCGCCGATGGGTTTTAGACGGAAAAAGAGAACATCATGTCCATCATGCTGGAGGAGATTTACGAGCAGCCGCAGGCGATCGCGCGAGCGGTGGAGCAGGGATATACGGATGTCGCGGCGCTGGTAGAAGATTTGCGGGAGCGCGAGGTGCGCCACGTCGTCATTGCTGCGCGCGGCACCTCGGACAACGCCGCCACCTACGCGAAGTATCTGCTGGAGATCGTGGCCGGCGTGCCGGTCGCCCTGGCGGCGCCCTCGATCTATACGCTCTACGACGCCCACGTCGATCTGGCCGGCAGCCTCGTCCTGGGAATCTCGCAGTCCGGCCAGGCGACCGACGTGGTGCAGACTCTCTCGGCGGCGCGGGCGACGGGGGCTTTGACGGCCTGCATCACGAACGTGGAGGGGGCGCCGATTACCGCCGTCAGCGACCACACGCTGCTCTGCCATGCCGGCGAAGAGAAGTCCATCGCCGCCACCAAGACCTACACCTGCACGCTGGCGCTGATCGCGCTGCTGGCGGGGCAATGGGCGAACCGGGTCGCGCTGCTGGAGGGGCTGCGCGCCCTGCCCGAGCAGATCCGCTCTACGCTCGCCATAGATGAGACGGTCGCCCAGACCGTCGAGCGCTACCGCTATATCCAGGAGTGCGCCGTGCTGGCGCGCGGCCTGAACCTGGCGACGGCGCTGGAAGCGGCCCTCAAGATGACCGAGACCAGCTATCTGGTCGCCAAACCGTATTCGGGCGCCGATTTCCTGCACGGCCCCATCGCCATCATCTCGGAAGGCTTTCCCTGCTTCCTGTACGCGGCGGACGGGCCGGCTTACCCGTCGCTGGTCGAGCTGGCCGTCAAGCTCAAGGAGCGCGCGGCGGAGCGGGTCATTATCGCGCACTCGCCGGAAATCCTGGCGCTGGCGACCCGCCCGCTGGAGATAGCCGCCGTTATCGACGAGCTGCTCAGCCCGCTGCTCTATATCGTGCCGGGCCAGCTCTGGGCCTACCACCTGGCCCGCGCGCGGGGCCACAACCCGGACCGGCCGCGCGGCCTGACCAAAGTGACGCTCACCCGCTGAAAGCAAGCATGGCGATCGAACACAAGAAAGGGGCGAACGCTGGCCCGGTAAGACAGCGCGCCGAAGGCGTTGTGGAGGCGATCCGCGCCGAGCGGCCCGGCGCGCAGGAGCTGACCGTTCGGACCGTCCCGGACGATCCGGCAGGGAAGGTGGAACGCCGCCCGGCCCTCAATCTGATCGCCCTCACGGGCCGCGCGAAGGCCGGTGACCGCGTGCTTCTCAACACCGTGGCCGTGGAGCTGGGACTCGGCACGGGCGGCCTGGACTTCATCATCGCCAACCTGGATTCTCCTCTAGAAGAGCGTTTCGCGCCCGGCCACATCCTCAAGCTGCGCTATACCCCGCTTCAAACGCCCGTTCTGGCCGTCTGTGCCCCGGAAAGCCCGCATCATCCGGCTCTGCGCGAGACCGTCTCTCTGGAGGAGTATCCGGTCGTCTGCGCCGAGCTGCACAGCCAGGTGCCCGTCATCTGCGCCGCCGCGCGGTGGGCGCTGCAGGAGTTCGGCTGGTCGCGTGCGCCTCGAATCGCTTACATCATGACGGACGGGGCCTCGCTGCCCCTCGCGCTCAGCCGGCTAGTACCGGAATTGAAGGCCAGAGGGTGGGTAGACGCCACCCTCACGGCGGGACAGGCGTTCGGCGGGGACTACGAGGCGGTCAATCTCTATTCCGCGCTGGCGGCGGCCCGCGCGGTGGTCCAGGCGGACATCATCGTCGTCTCCCAGGGGCCGGGCAACGTGGGGACTCAGACGCCGCTCGGCTTTTCCGGGGTCGATCAGGGCCTGGCCGTCAACGCCGCCGCTTCTCTGGGCGGCATCCCCATCGCCGTCGCGCGGATCAGTTTCGCCGACCCGCGCGACCGGCATCAGGGCCTCAGCCACCATACCGTCACCGTTCTCTCGACCATCGCCCGCGCGCCGGCCCTCGTCCCGATCCCGCGCCTGCCGGCCCCGCAGATGAAAGCGGTCCGAGCCGCCTGCGTGCAGTCCGGCATCACGAAAGAGCATGAGGTCATTACCGTCGATGCCGAGCGCGGACTGGCAGCCTTCGAGGCCAGCGGCCTGGACGTGACCACGATGGGCCGCACGCTCGACCAGGAGCGTCCGTTCTTTCTGGCCGCCGCCGCCGCCGGCCTGCTTGCCGCCCAACTCGTCGAATTCCGCGAGGAGTTTTAAATCCCTTCGGGAAGGTTTACGAGGCGCGTTTTGTAGGGCCGCCGAAAATTTTAGTAGTGTCCCTGGAGGCTAATGCCCCCGGTTGGAACAGGACCGTACTCGATACGCCGTTGCTCTCCTGTTGCAAGGTCAAGGTCCAGCCGTTGACGTCGGCGATCGCTTTGCAGATGGCTAATCCCAGTCCGGTGCCTCCGGTCTTCGAGTTGCGAGAGGCGTCGGGACGGTAGAACGGCTCGAACAGCTTGTCCGGATTCCATTCCGGCAAAGGCGCGCACGTGTTGAAGATGTCCAGCCGTGGAATGGCGGACGCGCCGGTTATCCGTACACGCACGCATCCACCAGCTTCCGCATACTTGATCGCGTTTTCGATCAGGTTGCGGACCAGCATCTCGATATGTGTCGGCGGGGCCTCTACCATAATCTCTGCGGGCAGGGCGCTCTGCGCCTGCAGACCGCGGGCCTCAATGAGAGGCGCGGAAGCGCAGAGGATACGCTCGCAGATGCCGGCCAGGTTCACCGGCTCTTTCGGCGGAGGGGGAGCGGTGTCGAGTTGATTGAGGAGCAGCAGGTCGCCGGCCAGCGCGATCAGCCGGCGAGTCTGCGTGTAGGCTTCTTCGACGACGGCGCGGTAGGCTTCCCCGGTGCGCGGCTGGCGCAAGGCCAGCTCCAGATGGCCCGAAAGCGCCTGCAGGGGCGTCCGCAGCTCGTGCGAGGCCGCGGCGTGGAAACGTCCCTTCGCGGAGGCGGTCTCCGAAAGCCGCGCCAGCAGCCCGTTCAGGGTCGAGACCAGCTCGACGATCTCGGAATCGCCCGACGGCGCGCTCAGATGGAGGCGCAAATAATCGGCGGAGGCGGCCCGCGCCTGACGGGAAAGCGAGCTGATGGGCGAAAGCGTCCGTCCGACCAGCAGCCAGGCGCCGCCCGCCGCGACGAGGACGACAAACAGACCCAGAGACAGCAAGGTCCAGGCCTGCCGGCGAAGGTCCGCCGCCGTTTGCTGCCAGGGCAGACCGATAACCATAGTGTAGGGGCCGGCGGATACCGTCCGGACGCGCCAGCCATCGTCCCGGCGCGGCCAGGCCGGCGCCTCTGGCTGAGATTGCTGGAGGGCATGCCCCCTGGCATCCACGATCAGCAGCGCCAGACGGTCGGGCAGCAGGTCCTGTCGCTCGTCTTCCATCAATCGCGACAGCGGCACATTGCGGTCTTCCCCATTGAGGTCGTTGCGCACTTTCCGGGCCGCCGCCTGCAGCAGGACATCGGCATTCCGCTCCGCCACATAATGGGCATACGCGATCAGCCCTCCGCAGGCCAGCAGCATGAGCAGCGCGATGCTGCCGGCGAAGGCGAGGGTCATGCGCGCCCGGATCGATTTAGCTATCATGGTCGGCGCTCATCCGGAATCCCACGCCGCGCACGGTGTGGATCAGGGGAGAAGAGTGGCCCTTATCGATCTTGCTGCGAAGATAGCTGATGTAGACGTCGAGGACGTTGTCGTTGCCCTCGAAATCGTACTGCCAGACGTGGTCCAGGATCATGGCGCGCGTCAGGACCCGCCCGGCGTTACGCATCAGGTACTCCAGGAGCGCGTATTCCGTGGCGGAGAGGGCGATCGTCTTGCCCGCGCGGGTCGCCTGGCGGGACGCCAGGTCCAGCGTCAGGTCATCCACGCGCAGCACCGCCGGAGAAAAGCTGCTGCGCCGCAGCAGCGCCCGGACGCGCGCAAGCAGCTCGGCCACTTGAAACGGCTTGACGATATAGTCGTCCGCTCCGCTGTCCAGTCCCTCGATCTTGTCTTCCAGCGTATCTCGCGCCGTGAGGATCAGAATGGGCGTGCTGATCTTCGCGTTGCGAAGCCGGCGGCAGATCGTGTAGCCATCCAGCCCCGGCAGCATCACGTCCAGCAGGATCAGGTCAAAATCTCCCGCCAGCGCCAGGTCCAGCGCCGTTGGCCCGTCGGCCACGACCTGCGCCGCGTAGCCGGATTCGGCGACGGCCTGCTTCAAAAACCGCGCGACGCTTTCATCGTCTTCTACGATCAGGATATTCACCTCTCACCCTCTTCCAGTTCAGTGTAAGGTAATCCCGGCCTGCGGCTGGACAGGCAGGGCGGCTCCGGTCGCCGCCAGAATCTCATCCTGGGCCTTGTAGAGGGCGAGCAGGCTGTTGATATAGCCCACCCGCGCATTCCGCAACGTCGTCTCCGCATCGATCACCGGCAAGATTCCCGTCGCGCCTTGCTGATAGCCGATCTGGGCCAGTTCCAGAAGCGTGCTCGAGGGCGTGAGAATATCGGTCTGATACTGGCTCGCCATCCGGCGCGCCTGCTCGAAATCCGCATACGCCTGGGCCACCTGCTGCTCTAACTGCTGCTCGCTCTGCTGTTTCTGGGCTATGGCCTGACGCCGGCTGGCCTGCGCCGAGCGTATCGCCTCGCGCACGCTGCCGAAATCCAGCAAGGGAAATCGGATCACGCCGATCACCGCGTAGAGCGGCTCCAGTAGTGACCGCTGGTAGTCGAGGGAGAGATCCGGCAGGCGCGCCGCCTGGGCCTGCTTCACGGCGTAGTCGCCGGCGCGCACCTGCTCCGCTGCGGCCAGAAGCAGCGGACGGTTCCGTTGGGCCTGGCGCAGCAGCTCCGGCAGGGGAGGCAGGTCGGGCAGCAGGGTGGGGGTGGTCGAGGCGGTCGTGAGGGTGTCGGCCAGGCGCACGGGCGCTTCGGGCGAGCGAGCCAGCAGCGCATTGAAGGCGACGAGGGCGGCATGCGCGCTGCCCTGGGCCGAGACCGCGCTCTGCCTGGCATTGGCGACGTCGATGGAGGCGCGCAGCACATCGGTCCTGGGCACCTCTCCGGCCGTAAGCTGGGTCTGGGTGAGCTGGTAGACCTTCTCGACGTCGGCAAGGCTCTGCTGCGCGATCTGGTTCTGGGCCTGGGCGGCCACGAGGCTCCAGTAGGCATCTCGGATCTGCTGCGCCAGCGTGAGGCTGGATTCCTCGAAGCGGTAGCGGGTAGCGTTGAGCTGGGCTCTGGCGCCGGCTGCCTGGAAATGGCGCTGGCCGCTGGTATCCAGGTTGCCGATGACATCGATGAAGACGTCGCTGTTCTGGTTGTTGACGGTGGGAGCGGACGTGTTACCGGTGGCGCCGGTGACGCTCAGGTCGATGGGGGGGAAGGCGGCCAGGGAGCGGTAGGTACCGGCAGCGGCGGCGATCCCGGCGATCCCGGCGGAAGTATTGGGATTGCGTTTCAGGCCGATGCTGACGGCCTGCTCGACGGTGAGAGGCTCGGGAAGGGTATCGTCAAGGGGCGTTGGATTCGTCGGGGGCATCTGTGCCGAGACCGTCCGGCTCAAAAACACGGCCAGACAAAGCGCGGCACTCAGAACGAGGCCGCGCCGCCGTTTCGCCCGGAAAGATCGAATGTGGGTACTCCGTCTCTCCCCTGCCATATCTTCTTGATTCCCTCTCAGAACTCGGAAGCTGCGGGGAGTGTTGCCTGTCAGCGGAACGACAGCGGCCGGGCCTGGAGAGAACCCGGCCGGAAAAAGGATCGACCCCGCGCTTCCGGTCTATGGTTTATGACGGTGATGCGCCGGCGATTTGCCGCCGTGGCGCGCTTTGGCAGCGTCCGCCCTGGCCTCTCGCTGCTCTTCGGCCTCCGAGGTGACCTCTACGGTAGCGATCTTGCCCGTTTTGGCGCTCACCATGACCTCGCGCAGTATTTTTCCGGAGCGGACCAGCACGCTGTACTGCCAGGCGCCCTCTTCGTTTTCCAATTTGACCGGCCCTTCCACGCGGCCGTGGTAGCGCTTCAACGCGACCGCGCGGGCCTGCTGTGTGGTTATTCTGGCATGGCCGTGGGTGTGCTGTGCCTGAGCCGCTATCGGGCAGAGGCACGCCCCGAGCAAAGCGAACACGCCGACAGAGCCTATCGCCGTTCGTACCGTTTTCATTGTAGCCGATATTTCCTTTCCTGGCGGAAGATACTATATTGAGTACTCTCCCATCTTAACGTCTGTTTCTTAAACGGGCCTTAAAGAAACCTGAGAGTTTGTTAAATACGAGGCGCTTTCTGCGGCCATTCGCGCCGGGTATCCTGAAATTTAAGCCGATTCTAAGGGAACACACAATATTTTTTAATGTGGAGCAGGGATAATTATGTAGGCGAAACGGGAGCACATCCTTTTCTCATCTTCTCAATTCTATACTATCCGTGCCCCGATTGACAACATAGCGCCCACGCCGAAAACAACTCCAGGCGATGCCTGCGATCTATCGAGGCACGTCACCACTCGGATTACGAAAAGGAGAACCTCTATGCACTATCGTGCTTTTCTGCTCACCGGAGCCTTTCTCGGGCTTCTCGTTCCCGTCGCCGTGTCCGCACCGGCGCCCGAATACCATGTCGTCAAGACTATCCCGCTCACCGGGGATGGCGGCTGGGACTATCTGAGCATCGACGGCGCGGCCCACCGCCTCTACATCTCGCGCGGCACGCACGTCATGGTGGTCGACATCGACAAGGGCGAGCAGGTGGGCGACATCCCCGATACGCAGGGAGTCCATGGAATCGCCATCGACCACGCGCTCAATCGCGGCTTTACCAGCAACGGCGGCGCCAACAGCGTCACGCCCTTCGATCTGAAGACTCTCAAGGCCGACGCGCCCGTTTCCGTGGGGCAGGGACCGGACTGCATTCTCTTCGATCCGGGCTCCAATCGCGTCTTCACCTTCAATGGACGCAGCCAGGATAGCACGGCCATCGACGCCGATTCGGAGAAAGTAGCGGGCACCATCGCGCTGGGCGGCCGGCCGGAGTTCGCCGCGGCAGACGGACGCGGCCACGTCTATGTGAATATCGAGGACAAGAGCGAGATCGTCCAGATCGACTCTAAGGCGCTGACGGTCCTGAACCGCTGGCCCATCGCGCCCGGCGATAGTCCCTCCGGCCTGTCCATCGACAGCCGTCACCACCGCCTATTCTCGACCTGCCACAACAACATGATGGTCGTGATGGACGCCGATACCGGCAAAGTGATCGCGACGCCCGCCATAGGCCGGGGCACGGATGCGTCCGCCTTCGATCCCAAGACCGGACTGGCGTTCAGTTCCAACGGAGACGGCACGCTGACGGTGGTGCAGGAGAAGGATCCGAACACGTTCGAAGTGGCGCAGAATGTTACCACCGAGCCGGGAGCGCGCACGATGGCGCTGGACCCCAAGACGCACTCGATCTATCTGTGTACCGCCAAGATAGACACTACTCCGCCGCCGGCCGGTCAGGAGCAGGGACAGGGACCGCAGCGATTCCGCCGCCGGTTCGTGCCCGGCTCCTTCCATCTCATTGTCGTGGGGGAGTGAAAAAGCCCCCACCCCCAACCCCTCCTCGAACCTTCGGAATTCTAGGGGAGGGGAGATTCTATTCAAAGCTCGCTCGCTCTTACCTGAGCAGCGAGAGAGGCTAGGCAAATAGTTTCAGTTATGCTCCTGGTCCCAGGAAGCCTTTGGGAAAGAGTATTAGCCCTAAATCTAGTCCCCTTCTCCTAGATTTGGGGAAGGGGAGACTAGATCAGGTGCTAACAGAGAAGGAGGTAAATTGCGTAGTAGTAGGCGACGCCTAGGGGCTATCTATTTCGGAGGACGGCTGTTTTGAGGATTTCATCTCCGCCATCGTTACGCCGCGCCGCTCTGGCGGCGCTGGCGCTTCTCATGGCGGTTTTCGTATTTAGCGGATGCTCGCATGGCGGCAGTGACCCTGCGGCGGGAGGTAAATCCGACACGGCGGCGCCGGTCGCCGTCGAGATGGCGACTGCCGAGACTCGCCCGATGAGCACCACCGTCCTCGCGCAGGGCACGCTGTCGCCGGGGCAGGGGGCCGTCGCCCACGTCGCGGCGGTGACGGCCGGGCGGCTGGTGAGCGTGCCTGTGCGGGAGGGCGACCGCGTGCGCAAAGGGCAGGTCGTCGCCCTGGTGGACAGCCGCCCGCAGCAGGCGCAGGCGCAAAGCGCGGCGGCAGCCTATACGGCGGCAGAGTCGCAGGCGCGCGAGGCCGCGCTGGCGGCCCAGGCCGCCGCCACCGACCAGACGAACGCCGTCCGCCTGGCGCGGCTGGCTTTGGAAGCGGCGCAGCGCGACCGGGATAGCTCCGTGGCGGCAGCCCGCCTCGATCTGGAAACGGCTCTGACCGATCTGCACAAAACGCAGGCCGGCGCTCGCCCGCAGGAGATCGCGCAGGCCGAGCAGACGGTCGCCCAGGACGAGGCGACGTACAAGCGGGCAGAGACCGAGCTGGCGCGCGTCCAGTATCTCTACGGCAAGGGCATCGATGCCAAGCGGCAGTTGGACGATGCCCAGGCCGCGCTGGCGATCGCCGACTCGACGCTGAAGAGCGCTCAGGCTAGCCTTAGCCTGGTGAAGGCCGGGGCGCGTCCCGAAGATCTGCGCGCGGCTCAACTGCGCGTCGATCAAGCGCGGCAGGCGCTGTCTGCCGCCAAGACCGGCGGCGACACGAAGGTTCGGCAGGCTCAGGCTTCGCTGCAGCAGGCCGAGCAGGCCGCGCTGCAGGTCGCCGTCAAGCAGCAGGACGCCCGCGCCATGCAGCAGACCGCCGCGCAGAAGCGCGCCGACCTGGCCGGCGCGCAGGCCGCCGCCGGCTATGCCGCGCTGCACGCGCCCCTGAGCGGCGTTGTCACCCACCGCGCGCTCAATCCCGGCGACATGGCCGATCCTGCCACCCCCGTGCTGGAGATCACCGACACGCGCGCCCTCAACCTCCTGGCGAACCTGCCTGCCGAGGACGGCATGAAAGTCCGGGTCGGGATGCCGGTGCGCATCTCCACAGCGGACGCGCCGGGCCATCCCTTCGCCGGACGCGTGCTCAGCGTGGGCGAGGTCGATCCGCAGACGAACCTGATGACCGCGCGCATCGCGGTCGCCAATCCCGAAGGGATACTTAAGGTCGGCTCGTTCGCCACGGGAGACATCCTCCTTCGCACCGATCCGCGCGCTGTGGTCGTGCCCAAGCAGGCGATCGTGACCCATGAGGACAAGACGGTCGTGTTCGTGGCCGGCGACGATAACGTGGCCCATCAGCGCGAGGTGACGACCGGCGCGGAAGAGAACGGCCTGGTGGAGATCCTGAACGGCATCAAGCCCGGCGAGAAAGTGATCAAGCTGGGGCAATATGAGTTGAGCGACGGCGCGAAGGTGCAGCCTGCCGAGAAGGCGGAAGCGGCGAAGGACGAGGACAAGAAATGAGTCTGAGCCGCTTCGCCACCCACCACATCAAAGCCATCCTGTTCGTGACCGTCATCCTCTGCGCCATTGGCGCGTGGCTGGTCGGCTCGTTCCCCGTCTCCATCTTGCCCGACGTGACCTTTCCCCGCGTGGTAGTCATCGCGGAGTCGGGCGACCGGCCCGTGCGCATGGTCGACGTCGGGATCGCGCGCCCGCTGGAAGAGGCTATCGCTACGGTTCCCGGCGTCACGAAGATACGCACGAAGATGCAGCGCGGCGCGGCGGAGATTTCGGTGGACTTCGTCTGGGGCACCGACATGGTGATGGCCCAGCAGTTGGTCAGCACCAAAGTCAACGAAACCCGCCCGCTGCTGCCGCCGGACACGGATGTCAGCGCCGAGCGCATGAACCCGACGGTCTTTCCGATCCTGGGCCTCTCCTTGCGCGCAAAAGGGCTGACCCAGTCCCAACTTTGGAGCCTGGCGACCTACACCATACGGCCCCACCTGACTCGCGTGCCCGGCGTGGCGCGCGTGGTCGTGCAGGGGGGGAGCGTGCCGGAGATCGAGGTCGACGTCAATCCGCAGCGGCTGGCCGCCTTTAAGCTGTCCCTGCCGGAAGTCGAGCAGGCGCTCTCCCAGACCAACGTCATTCGCGCCGTCGGACGCATGGACCGCCAGTTCCAGCAGTACCAGGCGCTCATCTCCGGCCAGACCACCGACCCGGAGCAGTTGGGCGGCATCGTCGTGGCGCAGCGCAGCGGCGTGCCGATCACCCTGAGCGAGCTCGCCGACATCCGCCACAGCGTGCAGGACCGCACGACGATCGTCACGGCGGACGGGGCGCAGTCGGTCCTGATCAACATCGTGCGCCAGCCGGACGCCAACACAGTCACCGTCGTGGACGGCGTGCGGCGCGAACTGGCGGCGATGCAGCCCTCCCTGCCGCAGGGAACGGACGTGAGCGTCTTCTACGACCAGTCCGTGCTGATCGGCGAGGCGGTCGGCAGCGTACGCGACGCGGTCCTGATCGGGGCCGTTCTGGCGGTGATCGTGCTGCTGATGTTCCTGGGGAACGTGCGCGCCACGGTGGTGACGGCGGTCATCATTCCGGCGACGGTGCTCATTACGTTCCTGTTCATGCGGCTGGCCGGTCTCACAATGAACCTGATGACCCTGGGCGCGCTCGCCGTCGGGATCGGCCTGGTGATCGACGACGCGATCGTGGTGGTGGAGAACGTCTTCCGCCATCTCTCGCACGGCGAGCAGCGCACCATCGCCATCCAGAAGGCCGCCTCCGAGATCGCCGCGCCCATGATCTCCTCGACGCTGACCACGGTGGTCGTCTTCCTGCCGCTGGTGTTGGTCTCCGGGGTCTACGGCGCGTTCTTCACGGCGCTTGCCGTCACGCTGACCATCGCCCTGATGGTCTCGCTGGCCCTGGCGCTGCTGGTCAGCCCGACCCTGTGCGCGGCCTTCCTGCAGGTGCGGCAGGGCGCACCGGAGCATGGGCGGCTCTTCGAGCGCGCGATCGGCGGGTACGAGCGGATACTGCGCGTGGGGCTGCGCTACCGCTGGCTGATGCCCGTCACCGCCGCCGTCATCATCGGCCTCACCCTTTTCTTCGCCTTCAAACTCCAGACCGGAGTGATGCCGGACATGGACGAGGGCGCCTTCGTGCTGGACTACTGGACGCCGCCGGGCACCTCGCTGCAGGAGAGCGACCGCCTGCTCCGCAAGATCGAGGCGATCCTGGCGGAAACGCCGGAAGTCAGCTCCTATTCGCGCCGCACGGGCACGGAGCTGGGCTTTGCGATCACCGAGCCCAACACGGGCGACTTCGCCGTCACCCTCAAGCCGAAGTCGGAGCGCCATCGGTCCATCGACGCGATCATGGACGGCGTCCGCGATAAGATCCAGGAAGAGGTGCCGGGCGTCGATCCCGATTTTCACCAGGTCTTGCAGGACCTGATCGGCGATCTGCAGGGCGCCCCCTCGCCCGTCGAGATCAAGCTGTTCGGCGAGAACCAGCAGGCGATCAATGCGCTTGGGGACCAGATCAAAGACGGGCTGGATAAGATCAAAGGGGTCTCGGACACCAAGTCGAGCGCCGTCGAGTCCGGACCGGAGCTGGTGGTGCATATTGATCCGATGCGGGCCGGACGGGTCGGGCTGACGCCGGACGCGGTCGCCACGCAGGTCAACGCCGCCATGTTCGGCGACGTGGTCACCCAGATTCTGGAAGGCGACCGGCAGGTGGGCGTGCGCGTGCGCTATCCCGCCGCCTACCGCGCCGACGAGGCGCAGTTGATGCAGTTGGCCATCCATACGCCCGGCGGCTTTAACGTCCCGCTGGCGGCGCTGGGGACCGTCGAGCGCGTTCCCGGCACGACCGAGCTGAACCGGGAGGACCAGCGCCAGGTCGTCTCCGTTACCGGAGAGCTGGACGGCACGCGGGACCTGGGCAGCGTGAAGCGGGACGTCGAGGCCATGATGGGCAAGATGACGCTGCCGCCCGGCGTCACCTACGTGCTGGGCGGCCAGTTCCAGAGCCAGGCGGAATCGTTTAAGAACCTGCTCATGGTGCTGGCGCTGGCGATCCTGCTCGTGTTCGCCGTCATGATCTTCCAGTTCGGCTCGTTCACCGCGCCAACGGTCATCCTGCTGGTCATGCCGCTCTCCCTGTTCGGCGTGGTGCTGGGACTGTTCGTCACGAAGACGCCGCTGAACGTCTCCTCCTTCATGGGCGCGATCATGCTGGTGGGCATCGTGGTCAAGAACGGTATCCTGCTGCTGGACCGCGCGCAGAAAGGCGAGGCGGAGGGCGCGCCGCTGGAAGAGGCGGTCCTGCAGGCGGGCCGAGTGCGGCTGCGGCCTATTCTCATGACCACCCTGACGGCGATTCTGGGACTCGTTCCTCTGGCGCTGGGCATCGGGGCGGGCGCCGAGATGCAGAAGCCGCTGGCCATCGCCGTCATCGGCGGGCTGAGCTTCTCGACCGTCTTCACCCTGCTCTTCGCGCCGCTGCTCTACGTCGCGCTTCGCCGCCGGCAGGCGCCTCATCCCATTGCCCTGCGCGCCCGTGGCGAAGAGGCTGCCGAAGCGGATTAACACTCCTTATCCTTCTGGGTGCTTCCGAAAGCTAGAAAGGGAGGGAACTGGAGACAAAACGGAGCGGGCACGCTACCTGGAAGCCGTCCAGCAAGGGTATTTGGAGAATTACGCTGCCCTGGCTGACTTTTTCCGAGAAACAGTGGAACGGCGCTTATCCGGCTCCGTTTGAGGTTGAGCCGGCTTTAGTCCTCGCGCGCCTTCCAAAACAGACGAGGCCCGCGCGTCCTGTTCGATCATACGCTGTCGCTGTTGACGATCGCGTAGATAAGGGTTTGTCTCTGAAAGTGAAGCCATTCCAGTTTCCTCTTGCATAATGCAATTGTATTATATTGTACCACGTTTGCCACTCCCGTGCTATTCATGAGCCGAAAAACGTTAAGATGATCTGGTTCGGAAATTTCGGTGGTTTTATGGTATCCAAACACTCAGACATGAATGATCGGCAATCCCGGCACAGGGGAGGCGTTTACGGCCCGGAGGGTGAGGGGCAACGCGTCAGCGGCAATTCTGCTGCCGGCGTGCAACAGATCATTCATGCGTTCTATTCATTTTACAGGAGACCGGAGGAAACAGGAACAGGATGGATCTGACGATAGAGGCTGGAGTGCTGAATGACTTTGCCGCCGCTTCCGCGCGCGAATGGCTGGTAACCAACGGTATCGGCGGCTATGCCTCCGGCAGCCTTTCAGGCGCCAACACGCGCCGGTATCACGGCCTGCTCGTCGCGGCGCTGACTCCGCCGACGGGCCGCATGACGCTCCTCTCCCAGCTCGACGAGGCGGTCACGATCGAGGGCGCCGTCTATGAGCTCTCCGCGAACCAATATCCCGGCGCGATCCATCCGCAGGGCTATCGCTTTCTGGAGAAATTCGAAGTCTATCCCGTTCCCACGTTTTCCTACCGTATCCGGCCGGATATTTTGATCGAAAAGCGGATCTGGATGGCGTATGGGCGAAATACGACCTATATCCAGTACCGATTAGCGGCGGCGCCGGAGCCGGTCGCCTTGCGCCTGACGCCGCTGGTCTGCTGGAAATCCTTCCACGCGGAGATGCATCCCTGGGAAGGCTTCCCGCTGTATCTCTCCGCCGGGCCGGGCGAGATGCGGATGCGCGCCACCTCGGATGCCCCGCTGCTGCGTCTGGTCGCAGGAAGCGCCGACTGGCAGCCGGCAGGCTACTGGCATGTCCATATCGAGCACGAGCGCGAAAGGGAGCGGGGCCTGGACTGGCAGGAGGACCTCTACGCTCCCGGCCATTTCCTGGCTACCGTGCAGCCCGGCGGCAGCCTGACGCTTCTTGCCACCATCGAGAACGCTTGCGACACGCCGGAGCAAGCCAGAAACGCCCTCTTAAACCGGCAGCAGGAGCTGCTGGGCCGCGCTGACGTTTCCGACGACTATGCCCGTGCGCTCGTTCTTGCGGCCGATGCGTTTGTGATCGAAGGCGCCAAGGATGGTACGGCGGGTCCCAGGCGCAGCACGATCCTTGCCGGATATCCCTGGTTTTCCGATTGGGGCCGGGATACGATGATCTCCCTGCCGGGCCTCTGCCTTGCTACCGGGCGACCGGAAGTGGCCCGCACCATCCTGACCTCTTTTGCCGGCTTCGTCAGCGAGGGAATGCTGCCCAACCGTTTTCCCGATCAGGGCGAGACGCCCGAATACAACACGGTGGATGCGACGCTCTGGTACTTCCAGGCGATAATCGCCTATTGCGAGCAGGCAAAGGACGGCCTGGAGCTGGCGCGCGAGCTCTGGCCGGTGCTGAAAGACATCCTCGCCTGGCATGAGAAGGGAACGCGCTACGGCATCCACGTCGATCCGCAGGACGGGCTGCTGCACGCGGGCGAGCCGGGCGTGCAGCTGACCTGGATGGACGCCAAGGTGGGCGATTGGGTGGTAACACCCCGTATCGGCAAGCCGGTGGAGATCAACGCGCTCTGGATCAATGCGCTCCAGGTCATGGCCGACCTGGCCGCTCGGCTCGGCGAAGACACGGCGGCCTATCGCAAGCGCGTGGAGAAAGCGGCCAAAAGCTTCCGCGCCGCCTTTGTGCGCTCCGACAAGCGCGGCCTCTACGATGTCCTCGCGGAGACAGGGCCGGACGCCTCTATCCGTCCCAATCAAATCTTTGCTGTCAGCCTGCCCTATTCGCCGCTGACCCTGCCCCAGCAGAAGGCGGTCGTCAAGACCGTCGAAGAAGAGCTCCTCACTCCTTTCGGGCTGCGGACGCTTTCGCCCAAAGACCCGGCCTATCGCCCGCATTACGGCGGCAGCCCTGCCGAGCGGGACGGCGCGTACCATCAGGGTACCGTCTGGCCCTGGCTGCTGGGGCCGTTCGTGACGGCGCATTTGCGTGTCTACCAGGACGCAGACCGCGCCCGCGCCTATCTGCTGCCGCTTCAGGCCCATCTCCAAGAGGCCGGCATCGGATCTATTTCCGAAATCTTCGATGGCGACCCCCCGCACGCGCCGAACGGCTGCATCGTGCAGGCCTGGAGCGTCGCCGAAATTCTCCGCGCCTGGACCTTATCCTCTTCATTCCTTAATCCGCTTTTAACAATTGCTTAATATTCTCTTTACAATCGATGACTATAATACTATAATGCTGGTGTCGCTAGACGATACACTCATCCCCAATTCTTAAAGGAGAAATGTCATGAAGCGCCGTGCGTTCACCCTGATCGAGCTGCTCGTAGTCATCGCCATCATTGCGATCCTGGCAGCCATTCTCTTCCCCGTCTTCGCGCAGGCCCGCGAGAAAGCCCGAGCGATCAGTTGCCTCAGCAACCTGAGGCAGGCCGGCCTCGCCTTTGCCATGTATACGCAGGATTACGACGAGAACTGCCTGCCCCAGGAGGTGCATAGCCCGATCTCCCACGGAGGCTACTGGTATGTCCTCATGCAGCCCTATGTCAAGAACTGGAACATGCTGCTCTGCCCCGATCGATCGGATACCGTATGCACCGAGAGCGCCGCGGCCCAACTTGGTATTCCGTTCTCGCCTCGCTGCTTAGGCTACGGCTATGAGGACGGCTTTATCAGCGACACCGGTTACGGTCTGTCGGAGACTTCCCAGCCCGATCCGGAGGGTTACACGATGCGTCCGGGCAAGGCTCTGGCGGCGATCTCGACCCCTGCCCAGATGGTGGCCTTTGGCGACACGTACGATAATCCCGGCTACTCGGTCGCGATGGATAATATCCTGAGCCGGCTGCCGGATGGCTCCAGCACCAAGGCCCTGCGTCACATGGGAGGAACCTTCAACTATGCGTTCGCGGACGGCCACGCCAAGGTGGTGCGCGTCCAGTCTGCGGAGTACAACGGCTATGGGCACGTCGGCAAGCCCGCCAGCGAGACCGACGGACTGATGTGGTGTTCCGATCCCAGTGTCACTCCCAGCTCGATCTTCCAAACCTACGACTGGGGAGGCGCCGGCAGCTATCCGATGCAGGATCCTACAGAGACGTGCCAGAAGGCGGTCAGCGACTTCTTCAGCAACCTGGTGACTGTAAACCCGTAATCGCATCGCTTCGCTCCGCATCGCGGATAGGCTGAATCCGCGATGCGGAGCAAAATCGGTCGCTGACAACGTCGTCCTTCGGAGCGAAATCTACCCTATGGCTCAGACACTTCGTTATGCACTTCTGGCCGGACTTACCGTGGCGCTCGTGGCTATGCTTCTCGGCTGTACGCATGCGGTGACAGGGCAGAACGTGATGCCGGACAATCCTAATTTGTCGCCCGCGCAACAGCGGCAGGCCATGATCAAATGGCACCAGCAGCACGACAAGCCCGCGGCAGGCGCCACCCCTTCCGGTGGACAGTAGTCGCGCTCGATCCTCTTACTCGCTCTTGCCTGCACGTCTTCTCTTCTGCGGTCTGCTGGCTCTGATAATGCTGGGCAGGCCGGCCCTCGCCTCCCCATCCTCTTCGTCTGCTCCGGCTTCGTCCCAGGCGAAGCGGCTCTTGCCGCTGAACCGCTTCCGCTGGTCGCGCCAGGCTCAACAAGACCCGCAGGGCTTTTATTATCAGCCGGCCGGTCTCTGCGAGGATTATCCGACGGAATCGCGCACGCCTGAGAAAGTGCAGCGCGACCTGGAGGTCCTGCGGCAGGTAGGAGCCAGAATACTGCGGGTCGGCATCTCCTGGCTGGACACAGAACCGCGGCCGGGAAAGTACGACTGGCGTTTCTGGGACCTGCTCGTCGAGAAGACCCGGCGCGCCGGCGTGACTCTGATCCCCTACGTCTGCTACACGCCCCAGTGGGCGGCGCAGAGCCAGGACAATTTCTGGCGGCAGCCGCCTAAAGATGTCCGCGCGTTCGGCCGGTTTATGTATGCCATCGCCCATCGCTATCGCGGCCAGATCCACTCCTGGGAGCTATGGAACGAGCCGGACAACCCGGATTTCTGGCTGGGCAGCGTGGACCAGTACGCCCGGCTGGTCGCGGAAGGCGCGCGGCAGGCGCGCCGGGCGGACCCGAAGGCTGCTATCGTCCTCGGTGGGATTTCCAACGAGCAATCGCCTTTTTTTCGCCAGCTTCTGAGCCAATACGCCATTACCCGCACGGTGGATGTTATCAACCTGCACGGCTACGCGGAGACCTGGAACGCCGACCGGATCGAGGACTACCCATACCACATCGACGCGCTCGCTCACGATGTTTACGCGACCGGGCAGAAACCGGACCTATGGCTGGCGGAGTTTGGCTACAGCGACTTCCGGTTTCCTGCCGGCCAGGGGATGTGGCCGATTTTCTTCGACTACGAGCACACGCGTGCCTACCAGGCGGTCGCGCTGATCAAGTCGCACGTCATGGCGCTTTCCGCCGGCAAGCTTTCCTTGACGGCCTGGTACCGGATCAACGACCTTAAGCCGAACGTCGGCGTGATCGGCGACGAGAACAACAAGTTCCTGGGTCTTGTCGATGTGCAAGGCCATCCCAAGCCGGCCTACTATGCGTTCCGCTTCATCACCCGGCTTTTCGATCAACCGGTCCGCTGTATCGACGACCGGGTCCGGATCGAAGCGCCTCCTCACTCCCAGAGCGAGGTCCACGTCTTCGAGAAGAAGAATGGGGAGAAGGTCGTGATCGGCTGGCTGCGCCGCCCGCGCCAGGGCGAGGTCGCGGGCGCTTCCGGCCAGGCGAAAGATACAAGGCAAGAGGTCGTCACGATCCGCCTGCCCGCCGGAATTGGAAGCCATCTAAAGACCTACGACGCGCAGGGCCATCCCTTCCCGACCGGGGCAACCTGGAGCGACAACGCCTTGCGCAACGTTACCTTGACCGGCCCACTGCTCTTCATCGGCGTGCTAACAAAATGAGATGCGCCATGATGTATGGAAAAGCGCGATGGAATGGTTTGGCGATGGACGCAAGTCCTTCGCTTTTAGGCGCTCCCTTCGCGAGGCGGGCGCAAGCGCCGCTCGCTCGTGTCGCGCCGGGCGTGCTGCGCACACGCTTTCCAGATCGATTTCTCCCCTCTGCTTACGAAGGAGAGGGGAGGGGTGCGGTTCCGTTACCCCGCACCGATGGCGATCGGACTGGGGTGAGGTCCGTCCGCAGGACACCCAGCCGAAGGCTTCACAGCGAAACGCTGTAGTCCATCGTGAAGGCGTTTTTACCGGCAAATAGGGCAACTGGTCAGCGGCTCTCTGCCTCTGTTTCCGCCTCCACGAAAAAGAAAGGGTCTTCTTGCAGCTTCTGGACGCCCACGCGGTGCAGCGCCGGGGCATCTATGAGGTGGCACGAAGCATTTCCCACCGGGCCGGTACGCAGCTCAGCCTCGTTCAACAGCCCGGCCACCCGGTCGTACCGCTGCCGATAACCCCGGAAGTTGTGCCGGACGTAGGTCTTGCGGAAGACGTTGCCGTCCTGGTCGGTGAGGGTATATTCCCGCTCCGGCCCGAACAGATAGGGCGGACAGACATACTCCTCGACCGCGTGCATGGTGGTGTTGGGCCGCAGGCCGCAGCCGATCATCAGGATCTTTCCGCCCCGCTCGATCAGGCGATTGAACGGCGAATATTTGCCGCAGGGCGTCGTGTCTCGCCAATGCTCTCCCAGCATCTCCGGAACCTGCGCTCCGACCGCACAGACGGAATGGGTAGGATGGAGGCTGCGCACTGTGCCCGAACGCGTGCGGAAATACTCGGTCAGAAAGCCCACGCAGGAAGGCGCGGTGCGGGTGTCGTGCAGGTCGGGCGGCTGCTGCTGGTACGTGAGGGCGGGCATGAGAAGGGTTCCCCGCGGTCCCAGCGCATCCAGCAGCGCGCCGATGATCTCCTCCGGGTCCGTGATGCCCAGAGATTTGAAGGAGGAATGCACGAGAACGATGTCGCCGGCCTGCAGTCCGAGCGATTCTAATTGGGAGCGTAACAGAGTTCTCATAGATTCGTATCCGATCCACCACACTACTCGCGGCGTTCTTCACGTATAGGCTTAACGTCGATAGGGACTTCCTCGGCACGCACCGATTTCCATTCCACATCGAAGCTTCCTTCATAGCCGAACAGGGATCCCCATCGTGGGTTCGTCACATGGACGCTGATTCGGTATCTCTCTGCCCGATCGTCGTACCACTCGCAGACGTCGGCCACGCCGGAAAAGAGCATGGGAAAGCGAAAGCCGATACGGCCTTCATAGAAGCGTTGTTCACCGGAGCGCAGACGAAGCCCTTTCGTTTGCTCGTCTACGGAGAGATGAATGTCGACAGCCAGATGCTGATGCGTTCCCAGGTAGTCCACAATGCGTCCACGCTGCGAGCTGTAAATCATAGTGGCATCGAATCGGCGCTTCTTCCGGGTCTCAAACGTGCGTATCCATGTCACCGTTTCCCGGCCGAAGCGATCTACGTAGGCGTAATTCTGAATGGTGAAGGGAACGTTTCTGCCATATTCGGGAAACATGATCCGCCGCCAGGTTCCTATGTAGAGGAAGGGCAGCGTGTAGAGCCGGCCATGCCATATCCGGTCCATCGTTCCGGTTCCGATCGCGGCGATCTTGTCCTGGCTGCTAAAGCCGAAGCGCTGCTGGATTTTGGGATGCAAGCGGCAGAAATCGGCTCCTAAAACCTGCTGATAAATCGAGGTCACGACCATTTCTCCGGCCGTCTGCGGCGACAAGACCGGGCGCTAGGCAGATCGTGCGCCGACAAGAGACCGATACCCGAAAGAGACGCCATCGCCAGAGTCAGCGTCAGCGGGTTAAACGGAGCGACAAAGAGGGACGGCTGGCTCCACAAAGCTCCTGCTCCGAATAGGACCAAAATCAGAATGTTGAGCGCAAGCAGGAACCGAGAATGCCAGCGCCAGACGAGCAGGCAGCCGAAGAGAATCTCTCCCAGGCCGATCAGATTCAGAACCGTCGTCTCCCGCCCCCCAAACAGGCGCGTGTGTTGGAGAAGGACCATCTCGCCGGTGTCGTGGAACAGCAGCTTGGGAAACAGGCCCTGATAGATCCAGATGCAGGCCAGCGTTACCCGTGCCAGGCCGTAAAGGACGCTCCGTTCCAGCGCGGCGGTCGGATCGACGTTTCGTTCCAGCCAGAGGCGCAGCCGGTCGAAACTCCAGGCGGTGGCCCATCCCAGCAGAGGACGAAACAGCAGGCGGTCTATCCAATGCCCCGGCCAGCCGAAGCGTGTTTGATAGTTGTATTGCGTGAGGAAGCGAATGCCTTCGGAAGTCGGGACATACTGCCAGTAGCCGGAACCTTCGCGAATGAGCGAGCGGGGATCGTCCGACCAGAATTTGAGCGCGGAGGTACGGCAATCACTGCTGTCTTCCCGGCTGCCGACCGTTTCTCCTTTGCCGCGGATAGTCATCCCAAAGCCGATGCGGGTGGCGTAGAGAAACTGCTGGGGCTGTGCGGCGTCCGGACGCGGAAGATAGTCGATCGTGCTGAACCGTAAATCCCAGCGCGCGTGAACGTTCGGGTTCTGCGTGTATTCCCAGAGTTTATCCATATCCGTGCGCATTAGGATTTCGACATAGATGCTCATGCTTGCGTCCCCCGGATGTTCTCTATAGGAGCTATCCTACCCGATCTCCGGACGGTTCCTGCTTTGCGGCGCCTGTGCCTTCCAGCCTATACGGAAAACCTGCCGGTCGTTTTAGCCGGGCCATGCATTACCCGCCTGCGGGGCACTACCCGTTGCCCTGCGGGCGGGAAGGTCTGGGTACTCGTAGTCCTGTCCCTGGCTACTCCTTTGCGCCCGCCTGCTTGAGCATCTGGAAACCGACGAGATCGAAATCCTGGCCCTGTCGGTGCTGTTTGCCTGCCCGATAGCAGAGGAATGGAGTCCTGCGAGAGTGCCACCCATCAGCAAAAGAAGCGAGCCTACGATCAGGCGAAGGTGTTTCATGATAATACTGCCTCCGACTATTGACAGTATACGCCAGCTACGTTACGCTATCGTTACAACACCGTTACAAGTCCGCCTGCTTTCCCGTCCGGTAGGACGGTGTGTCTTTCCTGCCGGGTCGTTTATCGGCCCGGCATAGATGGGCCAGGGATAGAAGCCTGGGTCCTCCCCTTCCAATCGCCTAGCCCACCCCTTACCCCATCCAATCGCCGACGCGTTCCCCATTCCCTGCGAATGGAGTGAGCGTAGCAGGGAAGGCAGGGCCACCAGGCCTGTGGTCAAGTGAGGGGTCAGGTAAAAGCGGGCCCAGCATTAAAACGATGTTAAAAACGGGGAAAATTCCTTCCCACAGCGCCTTCTTTTGGAGGTATACTGTTGGGGTTGATGGCGATGGAAACGCCGTCTAAGATAACGGCCTCCGCCGCCAGAGACAGTATCAGCAGTTTCTCCGATGATGGCTCGCGCAGGAGGCGCCATGCCGACCGGCCAAAAAGACCCGGCGCGCGTAATTCCCAGTACAACCCATATGAACGACAAGGGCGGCTTGAGCCTGGATGACCCGTTGCAATATCTGAAAGGCGTCGGGCCGCAAGCGGCGACCGTGCTCGGCAAGATCGGCCTGCGCACGGTAGCGGACCTGTTGCGCCATATCCCCCGCCGTTGGGAGGATCGGACCAACTTCCGGCGGGTGGCCGACGTGCGCGGCGGCGAGATGGTGACCGTCCGCGGCGTGGTGATCGCCGCATCCACCAAGTATCCCAGGCCGCGCCTGCAGATCACCGAAGCGCTCTTAGACGACGGCGGCTGCGCCCTGAAGCTGGTCTGGTTTAACCAGCCCTACATGGAACGGACCTTCAAGGGGCTGGCGGCCACGCGCCGCCCGGTCGTCGTCTATGGGCTGGCCCGGCGCGCCGGCTGGGGCGTGGAGATCCAGAACCCGGAGTGGGAAGAGCTGGGCGAGGACGGCGACACGCTCTCGTCCAACCGCATCGTTCCCGTCTATCCCGCCACGGAGGGCGTGCGGCAGGGGCGGCTGCGGCGCATGGTGGATGCCGTGCTGCGCGCCTACCTGCCGCTGATCGAGGAGACGCTGCCCCCGGACGTGATCCGGCAGCACCGGCTTGTGGGCGCGCGGGAAGCGGTGCGCAACATCCACTTCCCGGACAGCCTGGAGGCGCTGGAAGCGGCCCGGCGAAGGCTGGTCTTCGAGGAGTTTTTTGTCCTGCAGACCTTGCTGGCGATGCGCCGCAAGGCCCACAGCCGCGAGGCGCAGGGCATCCGATTTCAGGTTTCGCTGGAGCGGCTGCAGGAGGATCTCCAGCAGATCGTGCCGTTCACGCTGACGAACGCGCAGCAGCGGGCCATCGCCGAGATCGCCGCCGATCTCTCCAGCGGGCACGCGATGAACCGGCTGTTGCAGGGCGACGTGGGCAGCGGCAAGACGATGGTGGCGCTGGCGGCCATGCTGATGGCCGTGGAGAACGGCTATCAGGCGGCGATGATGGCCCCGACCGAGATTCTGGCCCAGCAGCACGCCATCGTGCTGCGCCGCCTGCTGGAGCCGCTGGGCCTGGCGGTCGAGCTGTCGCTGGGCAGCCAGACGGTCAAAGAAAAAGCTGGCGTGCGGGAGCGGCTGCTCGGCGGGCAGTCCCGGCTGGTCGTCGGCACGCACGCCCTGATTCAGGAGGGCGTCGAGTTCGCCCGGCTGGGTCTCATCATCATCGACGAGCAGCACCGCTTCGGGGTGCTGCAGCGGCAGGCGCTGCGCAAGAAGGGCGAGCGCCCGCACGTCCTGGTGATGACGGCCACGCCGATCCCGCGAACGCTGACCCTGACGCTCTACGGCGACCTGGACGTCTCGCTGCTGGACGAGCTGCCGCCAGGCCGCAAGCCGATCACGACGCACTGGAAGCCGCAGGACAAGCACGCCCAGGTCTATGCCGGGGCGCAGCGGCTTCTGGAAGAGGGCCGCCAGCTCTACATCGTCTGCCCGCTGGTGGAGGAGAGCGAGAAGCTGCAGGCCAAAAGCGCCACGCAGCTCTGCGAGCACATCGCCAACGAGGTCTTCCCGCAGTACCGGGTGGGACTGCTGCACGGCCAGATGCGCTCGGATGAAAAAGAGGCGGCTATGGCCCGCTTCAAGGCGGGCGACCTGCACGTTCTGGTCGCCACGACGGTCATCGAGGTGGGCATCGACGTGCCCAACGCCTGTGTGATCGTCATCGAGGACGCCGACCGGTTCGGGCTGGCACAGCTCCATCAGTTGCGCGGGCGCGTGGGACGCGGGGAGTACGCCTCCTACTGCATCCTGGTCGCCGATCCCAAGACCGAGGACGGGCGGGCGCGCCTGGAGGTGATGACGGCCACCCAGGACGGTTTCAAGATCGCCGAGGAGGACTTGCGGCTGCGCGGTCCCGGCGAGTTCTATGGCACGCGCCAGAGCGGGATGCCGGAGCTGATCGTCGCCGACATCGTCCGCGACATGGACATCCTGACGGAGACGCGGGAGACCGCGTTCCGTCTCGTCGAGTCGGACCCGACGCTCTCCCGATCGGAGCACCAGCCGCTCCGCCGCGCGCTGCAGCGCACGGAGATGGGCGTCGAGCTGATCAGTGTGAGCTAAACGATGCCACGCGCGCTGGTGCCGGGCAGTTTCGACCCGGTCACAAACGGACACCTCGATATCATCGAGCGGGCGGCGGGAATGTTCGACCGCGTGCTCGTGGCCGTGGCGCGCAACTACTCCAAAGCGCCGCTCTTCACCATCGAGGAGCGGATGGAGATGCTGGCCGAAGTCTGCGTACCCTACCCCAACGTCGCGGTAGACGCCTTCGAGGGCCTGCTGGTGGATTACGCCGTCGCGCACGAAGCGACCGTCATCGTGCGCGGGCTGCGGGCCGTCACGGACTTCGAGTACGAGATGCAGATGGCGCTGATGAACCGGCGGCTCAACAGCGCCGTCGAGACCGTGTTTATGATGCCGGGGGCGGAATACTCCTACCTCAGCTCCAGTATCGTCAAAGAAATCGCCCGCCTCGGTGGGTCTGTGAAAGGGCTGGTACCAGACCGTGTTGAAGAACGACTACGACAGAAAGTCGGATAACACCGAACAAACCGAACTCATGAATCCCGATTCTCCCCCCAAGAATACCGATACCGTACCGGTCGCGCCTACCCAGGCCGCCGATCCGCCGCGCTTCGTCGTGCCGCCTCAGGGCAGCGTGGACCTGTTAAAGCTGCTGACCGAGCTGGAAGAGCTGGTCGAGAAGACGCCGCGCCTGCCGATGGGCACGCTGTTCCGTTTCGACGAGGACCGCTTCCACATGACGCTCATGAAAATTCGGGCCAACCTGCCGGAGGACCTGAAGCGCGCCTCGAAACTTGCCCGTGAGTCCGAGCGTATCGTAGAGGAGACGCGGGAGAACGTCGAGCGTGTCACGGAAGGGGCGCGGAAAGCGGCGCTGACCGAGCTGGAGCGCGGGCGCGCCGAGGCGGCGCGTCTGAAGGAGCAGGCCGTGGCGGAGGCCCAGCGCCTCCATGAGGCCGCCGTGCAGGAGGGGCAGCGAATCCAGGACGAGGCCCGCGTGGAGGCCGAGCGGATTCTGGAGGCCGCGCATGCGGAGGCGGCCGCGCTGGTGTCCGAAAGCGGCATCCTCCGGCAGGCCGAGGGCGTGGCCGAAGATATTAAGAAGCGCGCCTGGCAGGAAGCGGAGAAGATGCAGCGCGGCGCGGACGACTACGCGCACGGCGTGCTTGCCAACCTGGAGATCACCCTCGGCAAGACGCTCGCGCAGGTCCAGCAGGGGCGCGTGCTACTGGAAAAAAGCTGAGGTCGATTCAAGGTGTCATGATGCGGCTTGATCTAACCGAGCTTCTGCATGAAGTCGGGAAGCAGGTAGAATACGACATCAACGAGCCTCCCCTCGTGGATGAGGATGTCGAATGTACGCAGCCTATCCAGGGCAAGGCGACCTTTACCAATACGGGCGGCCTGCTGCTCATTCGCGGGAATGCCCGGACGGCGGTCGCCCTGCCGTGCAGCCGCTGCGCGCTCTACTACGAACAGCCTGTCGCGTTCCCGATCGAGGAGCAGTTCGAGATCCATCGGGTGTCGGGACCGCGCGGGCCGCAGGCGATAACGCTTCTGGAAGAGGACCAGAGCCCGATTGCGGGTAAACTGTTTGAGGGCTACGTGCTCGACCTGACGGAGATGCTTCGCCAGTATATCCTGCTGGCCGAGCCGACGCAGCCCTTGCCGCCGCTGGATGCCGGCGGGCGCTGCGCGCACTGCCACCGGACTCCGGAAGAGGTCCTGCAGGAAGCTACCGGAGAGACGGAAACGGACGAAGCGCCGATCAACCCGGCCTTTGCCAAGCTCGGCGAGCTACTGGATAAAAACAAGCCGACCTGATACAATAGGACGTAATAAGGAAATAGATAGAAAGGAGGTCATGGCATGCCGCTTCCCAAACGTCGTCATTCCAATCAGCGCACGCGCAAGCGACGCACGCACTATAAACTCGCGCATCACCCCGCGATGGTGCCCAGCTTCGAGAAGCAGGGCGGATATACCTTAATGCACCGGGTCGATCCGGAGACGGGTCGCTACAAGGGTCGCCAGGTCTTTGACGTGGCGGATGAGACCCAGCAGGGCCAGGGTTGATTACCGGCCCGCGAGCGGAGGTGAATCGGGCGACCCGAATCGCCGTCGATGCCATGGGCGGCGACAAGGGTCCGCCGGAGGTAGCGCGCGGCGTCATCGAGGCTGCGCGCCGCTCGCAGGCTTTTTTTTCGCTGGTGGGCGATCCAGGCGTCTTGCAGCCGGAGCTGGAGCGCCTGCCCGCGAAGCCGGCTAACATCGAGATCGTCCCGGCCGCCGAAGTCATCGCCATGTGCGAGCCGCCTGCGGCGGCGGTACGGCGCAAGCCGGACGCGTCGATCGTCGTGGCGGCGCGCATGGTCAAAGATGGCAAGGCCGACGCGCTGGTCACCATCGGCAACACCGGGGCGGCCATGGTGGTCGCGCACCGCATCTGGGGACCGATCCAGGGCGTCGATCGCCCGGCCATCGCCGCGCCCCTGCCCTCCCTGACAGGCACCGTCATCCTGCTCGACGTGGGCGCGACGGTGGACTGCGACCCGAACAACCTCTATGAGTTCGCCATTATGGGGGGCGCCTACGCGCAGGCGGTCCTGGGGGTCGCGCGGCCGCGGGTCGGGCTGCTCTCCAACGGTGAGGAGGCCAGCAAGGGCAACCTGCTGGTCAAACGGACTCACGCCCTCTTTCGGCGGCTGCCGGAGAACCTGAGCAGCTTCGAGTTCATCGGCAACGTGGAGGGACGGGACATTTTCCGGGGCGGGGTGGACGTGGTCGTCTGCGATGGCTTCGACGGCAACGTCGTCCTCAAGACGGGCGAGGGCGTGGCGGAGATGGTGCTGCGGCTGATCAAGGCAGAGCTAGGCCGGCACGTCTGGCTGAAGCCGTTTGTCGTTCCTTTAATGCCTGCCCTGCGGCGTCTGCACCGGCGTATCGACTACGCCGAGCGCGGCGGCGCCCCGCTTTTGGGCGTGAACGGCGTCTGCATCATCGGGCACGGCCGCTCGGACGCCTACGCCGTCACCAACGCCTGCCGCGTCGCCGAGCTGGCCATTCAGCACGATCTCGTTCAGACGATCCGGCAGCGAATCTGCGACCAGCCTCTCGTGCCATCCAAGCTTTCGGACGATTCGTCCTCGGAACAGAAGGGAAGGGAATGACTTCCACTCCAGGCGCGCTTCCCAACAACTCTCCGCTCCCCTCCACGACGGCAGGCGGCTTCGGCGCCGGTATTCTCGGGCTGGGTCTGTGCGTGCCCGACCGTGTGGTCACCAACGACGACCTCGCGCGGATGGTGGACACCAGCGATGAGTGGATCACCACCCGCACCGGCATCCGGGAGCGGCGGATCGCCGGGCCGGAGACGGCTACGTCCGACCTGGCCGTCTCTGCCGCGCAGGAGGCGCTCAAAGATGCCGGGATAGAGGCCGCGCAGCTTGATCTGATCCTCTGCGCCACGACCTCCGGCGACTATGTCTGGCCGGCGACCGCCTGCGTGGTCCAGCAGCGGATCGGCGCCGTGCGCGCCGCCGCCTTCGATCTGGCCGCCGCCTGCTCCGGTTTCTGCTATGGCATGGCGGCGGCGGCGGGCTTTATTCAGACCGGGGCCATGCGGCGTATTCTGGTGATCGGCGCGGACATGCTTACCCGGCAGACCAATTGGGAGGACCGGGGGACCTGCATTCTCTTTGGAGACGGCGCGGGAGCGGCCGTCCTCGGCCCCTGCGCGCCGGAGGAGGGGATCCTGGCCTCCGTGCTGGGCGCGGACGGCAGCGGCGTGGATATGCTGCTCATTGCCGCCGGGGGCACGCGCCGGCCAATGACGCGGGAAGCCCTGGAAGAGAAAAAGAATACCATTTTCATGCGCGGGCGCGAGGTCTACCGGTTCGCCGTCGAAGTCGTGCCGGAAGCGATCGAGGAGGCGTTGCGGCGCGCCTGTCTGCGCCCGAGCGACGTGAATCTTTTGGTGATGCATCAGGCGAATATCCGTATTCTCACGGCAGTCGCGGAGCGGATGGATATCCCGATGGAGAAGGTGTTCGTCAATATCGAAAAGTACGGCAACACGTCCGCCGCCTCTATCCCGATCGCCCTGGCGGAAGCCGCCGCGCAGGGGCGGCTGCACAAAGGCGATGTCGTCGTCACCGCCGGCTTCGGCGCGGGTCTGACCTGGGCCACCAATGTCTTGCGCTGGAACCGTGAAGAAAATAGACCTCACCCCTGTCCAATCGCCATCGGTGCGGGGTAACGGCCCCGCTAATGTTCCCCCTCTCCTTATGAAGGAGAGGGGAACAGAGCCGAGGAAGCTGTTTAGTCATTCAGGCCGGGTTTAAGTATGAAAGTCGCTTTTCTATTTCCAGGGCAGGGCGCGCAGAAGGTCGGGATGGGCTGGGAGTTCTACGAGAACTTTCCCCAGGGCCGAGCCGTCTACTTGCGTGCGAATGAGCTGCTGGACTTCGATCTGGCCAGGCTCTGCTTCGAGGGGCCGGAGGAAAGCCTGCGCGAGACGGAGAACGCTCAGGTCGCCCTGTTTGTGACGAGCATCTCCGCCTTGCGGTGCCTGGAAAGCATCTGCACGCGCCGGCCCGACGTCGTTGCCGGCCATAGCGTGGGCGAGTACGCGGCGCTCGTGGCCGCGGGGACACTGGCCTTCGACGACGGCCTGAATCTAGTGCGGAAGCGCGGCGAGCTGATGCGCGACGCAGCCAGAAGCACGCCGGGAACGATGGCGGCCGTGCTCGGGCTGGACGCGGAGACGGCGCGGCAGGCGTGCGAGGAGGCGCGAGCGAGCGGCGCTGGCCTGGTCGTGGTGGCGAACGTTAATGGCGCCGGGCAGATGGTGCTCTCCGGCACGCCGGAGGCGGTGGAGAAGGCGGGCGAGATCGCGCGAGAGAAAGGCGCAAAGCGCGTGATTCCGCTATCCGTATCCGGCGCCTTCCACTCTCCGCTGATGGTCAGCGCCGGGGATGCGCTGTTTACGCATCTCTCCCACACGGCGTTCCGAAAGCCGGAGGTGCCGGTCGTCTCCAACGTGACGGCCCGTTATGTCGAGATGCCGGACGATCTGATGGGCGGGCTGACGCGGCAGGTGAGCGGCAGCGTCCGCTGGGAAGAGTCGATGCAACTGCTTCTGCAGGACGGCGTGGACACGTTTATCGAATTAGGCTGTGGCGACGTGCTGACCGGACTGATCCGGCGCATGGATAAGTCCGTTCATGCGCTCAGCGTACAGGATGCCGATTCCCTGCAGGCCGCCTGCCATCTCCTTCAATCAGAAGCCTGATGAAATTACAGGATAAAGTCGCGGTGGTGACGGGCGCCGGGCGCGGGATCGGCCGGGCGATCGCGCTGAAGCTGGCGGAAGAGGGCGCGAAGGTCGTCGTCAACTACAGCCGCAGCGCCGAAGCCGCCGAGCAGGTGGTCGCGCAAATCCGCGCGCAAGACAGAGAGGCGATCGCCGTTCAGGCCGACGTGGCGGATGCGGCGCAGGTAGAAGCCCTCTTTACGGCGGCGCGAGAGCGCTTCGAGCGCATCGACCTGCTGGTCAACAACGCCGGCGTCACCCGCGACAAATTGCTGCTGCGCATGAGCGAAGAGGACTGGGATGCCGTTCTGGATACCAACCTCAAGGGCGCCTTCCTGTGCGCTCGCGCGGTCGCGCCGCTCTTTCTAAAGCAGAAGGGTGGGGGCATCGTCAACGTCGGCTCGGTGATCGGTACGGTCGGCGGCGCCGGCCAGGCCAACTACAGCGCCTCCAAGGCCGGCCTGGTGGGCCTGACGAAGTCGCTGGCGAAGGAATTGGGCTCGCGGAATGTGCGGGTCAATGCGGTCGCGCCGGGATTTATCGAGACCGAGATGACGGAGGTCCTTAAGCCCGACTATCGGGAGGCGATCCTGCGCCAGATTCCGCTGGGGCGCTTCGGGACGGTCGAGGATGTGGCTCGTGTCGTCGCTTTTCTGTGTTCCGAGGATGCCGCCTATATCCAGGGACAGGTGATCTCTATCAACGGCGGGCTGTTTATGTGAGGCGCCGGGCCATGAAATACCCGTCTGGGGGGCCTTCGGCCTGCGTAGCGAGCGGCGCTTGCGCCTGCCTGGCGAAGAACCGTCCTGCCGGACGGAAAAACCGGCAGCGGAAATCTTTCCTATCATGACCATCGAGAAGGAGAAAGGGAGCGCATGAACACTTTCGAGCGTGTAAAGAAGGTACTGGTCGAGCAGTTGGACGTGAGCGAGGACGAGGTGACGCCGCAGGCGAACATCGTCGATGATCTGCATGCCGACTCGCTGGACGTGGTCGAGATCATCATGGGGTTGGAAGAGGAATTCGACATCGAGATCCCGGATGAGGATGCCGAGAAGATCACCACCGTCCAGCAGATCATCGACTACGTCGAGGATAAGGCCAAGGGCTAAGGGAAGGAGAACGAGGCCGCTCTTCCGGCCGCGCGAGGTCCGGCAGGGGGCGATGAGGAGCGTGTTATGAGCGCAGAGAGCAAGCAGAGGGCGAGCGCGCGGCGCGTGGTCATCACGGGCGTGGGCGCGGTGACGGCGCTCGGCCAGACCGCCGAGTCGCTCTGGAAAGCATGCCTGGCCGGCTGCTCGGGAATCACGCCCATCAGCGGCTTCGACGTCAGCAACTACACGACCCGCTTCGCCGGGGAGATCAAGGAGTGGGACCCTTCCCCCTTCATGGACCGTAAAGAGGCGCGGCGGATGGATCGCTTCGTCCAGTTTGCGGTCGCGGCGGCTTCTATGGCGCTGGAAGATGCCGGGCTTCAGATCGACGACGGCAACCGGGACCGGATCGGCGTCTATATCGGCTCGGGCATCGGGGGCCTGGCGACCATCGAGGAGCAGCACAGGGTCCTGCTGGAGCGTGGGCCGGGCCGGATCAGCCCGTTCCTCATTCCGGGGATCATCTGCGATATGGGGGCCGGCATGGTCTCCATCGTGACGGGCGCGCGGGGTCCCAATGCCTGCATCACGACGGCCTGCACCACGGGCACCAACAACCTGGGCGACGCCTACGAAGTCATCCGCCGGGGAGCCGCCGACGCGATGATCGCGGGCGGGGCGGAGGCGTGCATCACGCCGCTGGGCATGGCGGGCTTCTGCGCGGCCCGCTCGCTCTCGACTCGGAACGATGCCCCGGAGTGTGCCAGCCGTCCCTTCGATGCCGGCCGGGACGGCTTTGTGATGTCCGAAGGCAGCGGCATTCTGATCCTGGAAGAATTGGAGTCGGCCCTGGCGCGCGGCGCGAAGATCTATGCGGAGATCGTCGGCTACGGCATGTCGGGCGACGCGCATCACATCACGGCCCCGTCTCCCGAAGGCGAGGGCGCGGCCCGCGCGATGAAAGCCGCCCTGGAGAGCGCCGGCTTGCGGCCCGAAGACATCGACTATATCAACGCGCACGGCACCTCCACCGAGCTCAACGACAAAAACGAGACGGCGGCGATCAAGGCCGTGCTCGGCGAGCATGCCTATCGGGTCCCGGTCAGCTCCACCAAATCCATGACCGGCCATCTCATCGGCGCGGCGGGCGCGGTGGAAGCCATTCTCTGCGCGCTGACCATTCGGGACAGTGTTCTCGCCCCGACCATCAACTACGAGACCCTCGATCCGGAATGCGATCTGGACTATGTTCCTAACGCGCCCCGCAAGGCCAACGTGCGTGTCGCCATGTCCAACTCCTTCGGTTTCGGCGGCCACAACGCCACCATCATTCTCAAGCGCCTGGAAGCCGGCGCGTCGCAGGTGTCGCTGTTAGAGGAGCGGGTTGCCGAATCGCCGGAAGCCGCAATCGACTTTGCGGGATTGGAAGAGGAAATCGAACTCGAAGCCCTCGTCCGGGACCTGGAGGAGGACGCCATAGCGCCCATACGTTAGGGAAAAGGCAAAAGACGATGGCACAATCGCTGCCCCATCCGATCCATCCCGGTAAAATGACCTTCGAGGAGTTTATCCACTGGGGAGACGAAACCTCGTTTGCCGAATGGATCGATGGGGAAGTCGTCGAACTGCCCCTGCCTACCTGGCGGCATCAGGATCAGGTAGGCTTCCTGATGGCTCTGCTGCGTACGTTTTCCGAAGAACACCGATTAGGTGAAGTTCTTTCCGTCCCCTTCCTGATGCGATTGCCGGTACGCCCCTCCGGACGCCGACCGGACATCATGTTCGTCGCCAATGAACATCTCCACCGCTTCAAAGAATACTATCTCGATGGCCCCGCCGATCTTATCGTCGAAATCAGCCTAGCGGAAACTGAAGATTGGGATCGAAACGAAAAGCTTAACGATTATGCCCAGTCCGGCGTGCGTGAATACTGGCTGATACATTCAGAGCGCAATCAGGCAGAGTTCTATCAACTTGGCGAGAACAATACCTATCGTCCTGTCTCCATCAATCAAGTAGAGACTTGACGACCTTGTAGACATGAGTCCCTGGAAATGAAGGCCAGAGTTCGTTAGGGGCACTATCCAAATTCTTAGCCCGTTGAATTGCCTGTCGGATATAGGGCTTATAAGCATCGATATCAAGGTTCTTTTTGCTATAGCTACCCAATTGTGACCGCAGACGGCTTTCTATGGCTCTACAGTCTGTATCAGAAACTTCACAATCACCATGATGAAGCCAAAGCCAGAGCTCAAAACAAGGATTACTTACAGCCAACCCTATATTCATCTGATTGGCCTGTTTACAAACTGTCGCCAAGTTTTCAAGGGACCATCTATCTACATCGATCATAAGCCACAGTTTATCTTCTGGCCCAAGATTATACTCATCATGGAATAAGCTCAGTCTATCAAAGACATGCGCAGGGCTTGATTTCCCGTCTGGCCCCGTTGGTATGACCCTCACCTTGACACGCGGACTTTGGAAGATTGTGAAATATTGCCCCTCTGTCTTTTCGCCTTCGGTAGCGATTATATATAACCTAGCATCGCGGACGCTGTCTTGACGTTGCAGAAGTTTCGTGCGGTCAAGCTTCATCTCTCCTCCCCTGACGCTGCCGAAGTCTTCTGATCGGACGGGACCCAGCCAAGATTGCAGATATCGCCGATGAACGGAATAGCCCCAAAGCGGCCATTCAGATAGCCTTTTTCGATTTTTAGATCTGGACGGATTTTGAATTCCGCCAATGAGTACATATGGGACGCCCCTGACAAATCCTTTTCGACAAACCAGATCTCATCGCGACGCAAAATATCCAAATCGAGTAGACTTGTTTCATGGGTTGTGAAAATAAGTTGACCTTTGTTTGCATGATCTTCGCAATCTAAAGCCGTTTGTAGAAACAAGCGCGACAGTAGTGGATGCAATCGACGATCTAGTTCGTCAATAATGAATACTCTTTCACGGGCCTGCTTTAAGCTAAATAGCGCAGGAGTAAGATGCATGAGGCGTTGAGTCCCATCCGACTCTTCATCAATATCAAATTTAACAAGACGGTTATCGCTAGTCCGATGCTGTGTTAGAAGACGAATAAAGGCAATTTGTCCTTCGGATCCATGAGTAATTAGATACCTGTCTCCTTCGGGTGTGTGTATAAGCAGCCCACCACGGTCGCCAAGTTCTGATGCTTGCTGTAGAAGTTTGTCTTTGTATTCCTCTGGCATACCTGGAAAATACTGCTCAAAATTAGCCTCTACTTCCTCAGTCGTCAAACCATCTATGCCTGTTCCTGCCGCACGCAGAAATGTTCCCAGGAAATCCGTTAATTTCGACCTTGTGTGTATATAATGTTCAAGGGCCGCACTTTCTGAATCCGCAGGAATGACTATCAGCACGTCTTTAAACCATTGATAGATTGGAAGGATTTGTGCCACATTTCTATCTACTGCTTCCGTTAAGAAGAGTTGATTAGGCCGAGTTCCCTTCGCAACAAATGACAGGAACAGTTTCTGCTCCTGACCTTTGCCGGAGAAAGTAGCACCAAATTCTACCTTTACTTTATCCCCATCCGTTATACGCTCAAAGTAACGAAGCTCTTTTTTATTTGGAGTCGCATACAGCCATTCCTCCAGTATATGACTGGAGGTTAGCACAAATCCATAAGAGTAGAGAACGCCTTCATGAGCAAAAATAAACTCAAATCTGCTCGGCCGCATGGTAGGCGTATCAAGCTTATAGGGAGAGATAGGAATTGTTTTGTTGCTGCGTGTACCCTTGATAATGAGATTCTGTGCAAACTGAATCGCCTTCACTACATTGGATTTCCCTGATGCATTAGCGCCATAAATGGCAGCAGCCCGTAATAGAGTTGGCACCTTGCTACTGTCGTCAGCAATCAGATGATCGGGATGGCGCTGATCATCCTTTATAGCTGCCATACTAAAGGTAGTCTTGTCTCTGAAAGATCGAAAATTTTCTACCGTAAATTGTACTAGCATTTGGCTCCTCGCTAACTTGCGTGTCTCGCACAATAAGATTATACCACGTTTCCACGAGAATAGTTTGCTTTAGGAGAAAAAATCACGCAAAATGCCATTTTCCAGGCCAACTCCATTCATTTAGCTAAACGGGTAGAAACTATGACAGCCGGGGTATGAACGATACCCCGACTGTCGTTTAGGTGTAGAGGTGTGTTATTGAATGTTAAGCCTTCGGCGTGGGAACGAGGTCCTTCTTGCCGTCCGCCTTGCCCGGCTTGGCGGGAGCCTGCGTTTCCACGATCGCCTCCACCGGAGCAGGCTGGCTGGGAGCGGACGGGCCGGGCGCGGTCAGCGCCTCCTGCAGGGCATTCAGGAAGGCCGGGTTCTCGGCCAGACTGCGCGCCACCTGCTCGGTCATCTCCGGGGTGACGCGGGCGGGATCGCCGCCGGTCACTTTGGCGAGGGCGGGCTGGAGCAGGCCGCCGATCTGGGAGATCAGGCTGCCGACCGCATCGCCGCTGCCTTTGCCGTTGCCCTCCGCCGGAATGTGGCCGTTGGAAGCAATGGCGCCATTGGCCTGCGCGCCGTTGACGAAGCCTTCGACCATCGCTCGCAGCCCGAACCCTTTTGCCATGCTGTCCAGCATCGTCGTGGCCGTTTCCGGCGTGCCGTAAAGGGTCATGTGGCCGCTGGCCAGGAAGTTGGCTAACGCCTGCGCGAAGGCGATCTGCACGTCGCGGCTGGCCTGGATGGTCAGCTTCTGGATTTCGAGCTGGATACCGGCCTCAGCGAACTCCTGCCGGTTCTCCCACTGCTGGCGCTCGACGGCTACCTTCGCCTGCTCGACGTTGACCTGCTCGCGGGCCACGTCCACTGAGACCATCTGCTGGGCCTTCTCGCCGCGCGCCACCAGCTCTTTGGCCTGCGCTTCCGCCTCGGCGAGCTGGCGCTTGGCCTCCGCCTGCTTGGCCGCCGCTTCCTGCTCGGCCTCCGCCTGCTTGACGCGGCTGTAGGCCTCCACGTCCGCCGTGGTCTGCTGGCGCAGCTTGCCCTGCTCAATCTCCTGGCGGGCGGCGATGAGCTTCTTGTTCGCCTCGCGGTCGGCTTCCGCCAACTGCGTCACCGTCTGCACCTGCTGGCCCGCCTTCTCGCGCTCGGCGGCGGCGCGCAGCGCCTCCTCCTCGGCTTTGGCGCGGGCCGCTTCCTGCTCGGCGATGGCGATCTGCTTCTGCCGCTCGGCCAGCGATACGCTCTTCTCGCGCTCGACCGTGGCGATCTGCACCTGCTGGTCCTTGGCGATCTGGGCGGCCTGCACCGCCTGCTCCTGCTGGGCGCGGGCGACCTCGACGACCTGCTGGCGGGCGATCTCCTGCGCCTGGACCTGCTTCTCCTTCTCGATCTTGGCCAGCTCGACCTGCCGTGCCTGAGTGATCTGTGCCTCCTGAGACTCCCGCTCTTTATCGGCGCGCACCTTGGCGATCTCGGTCGCCTGCTGCGCCTCGGCTTCGGCCTGCTTGCGCTCCAACTCCAGAATCTGCTGGCGCGTCTCCACGTCTTTGAGCTTGCGGGCGCGCTCGGCCTCCCGCTCCAGATTGTTGCGCTCAACGGCTGCCGCCGCGGTGATCTCGGTGATCTTGCGCTTGCCCTGCGCGTCGAAGACGTTGTTGTCGCTCAGCTCGCCCGGATCGGTCTGGTCGAGCTCGGAGATGGTCACCGACTCCAGCAGCAGACCGTTGGCTTCCAGGTCCGTCTTAACATGCTCCTTGACCCGCTCGGCGAACTCGTCGCGCTTGGTATGGATCTCGAACAGGTCCATCTGCGAGGCGATGGC
>Ga0070739_10001053_pt1 | contig 44285 bp, 51 predicted proteins | sample Coa_R1_7_FD_66445 | JGI IMG/M metagenome (GOLD analysis project Ga0070739, IMG submission 66445) | Surface soil microbial communities from Centralia Pennsylvania, which are recovering from an underground coalmine fire - Coalmine... | ecosystem: Environmental > Terrestrial > Soil > Unclassified ...
TGGGGCGAGGTCATGGCGAGGGGCCCCCGACGCCTCCGGGCCTCGTCGGCCATGCACGCACCGCCCGCCGCGCCACCGGCTTCTCCCCACCCTCCATGGACCAGGTCATGGCGTCCTCCCTGCAGTTCCCTACAGCAGGACCGTGGCGCCAGTGACCGCCCACTGGGCCCGATCGCCACGGGCAGGCAGCGCCTGGCGGGAGAAGGACTTTCGGCCCTGACGGCTCGGGCACCGGCCTGGCATATTCGTCTCCATGCGCCCACCACGTCGGGGTCCAAGCCCCGCCACCAGGCTGAGTTCGCGCCTGATGTTCGTCGAGGACCATGGAGACACCTTCAGGCTGGACCTCATCCTCGAGAACGAAGCGGTCGTCGAGGGCCGCAGCTTTCCGCCGGCGACCCCCTTCACCCTGACCATCGATGCGCCGCATCCGTCCTGGTACGGGATGTGCACCGCCACCCTCGACCGGTGGGCCGACAACGGTGAGCGACTCGACGTCGAGTTGGACTACGACAGCGAGGTGAGGAACCCCAAGCTCCGACTGACAAACGGCTCGACGGACATCGTCTTCGACCTCGGCCAGGCCGCCGGCCTGTAGACCGCTGGGCTGCAGGGCTGCCGGACTGCAGTCGCCGGGCCCGCCGGACGCTCGGAGCGCTCGCCAGCTCAGCGGCCCGAGCCGGCCCCCTGCGCCGCCAGCCGCCGGTAGTGCTCCCGCCAGATGAGCCGGTACACCGGCACCAGGCGGGGTATGTCGCGCAGGCCGGGGATCCACGGAATCAGGATCAGGAGCAGCGTCAGCAGGACCATCATCCCCCAGATGAGGGCGTCGGCGTTGCCCGAATGTGAGAAGGGCGGGATCTGGTACCACATCGTGTAGAGCCAGAGCCAAGCCTGACCGGGGTAGTTGCCCGTCTCGTTCATCATCCCCCACTGCGAGCCCTGTAGATGCTCGGTGCGGGCGACGCTGGCCATGTAGCCCCCGTCGGCCAGGAACATCAGCGGCTTGGTGTAGTCGGTGCTGTAGAACTGGGGCGTGCTGAGCAGGTACCCGTCCAGGGCCCCGCTGCGGGCCATTCCCAGCTCCGCCGACATGAGCTCGGCGACGGGGCCGTAGTTGCCGGCGGGAAGCTGGAGCCGGCCGGCGGCGTAGGACGCCTTGGCGGCGGCGTCCTCGTACGCCTTGGTCCAGCGCCCCTGCTGGCTGGGATCCGCCCCGTCGTACCGGCTCATGGCACCGGCGACCGCAGGCTGGGTGGTTGCGATGGTTCGCAGCGGGCCCAGGACGAAGGCGTCGGAGGAGTCGATCGGCTCGTGCACCCCGACCAGGCGCTGCAGCGAGACCGGTCCGATCTTCTGGCCCGCTCCCGGCGTGCTGTTGTACGGGGGCCCGTAGCCGGCGCTGGCGCTCGAGCCGTCTAGCTCGGTGACGGCGGTCGATACGAAGTCGACCGGATCGGCCTGGGCCCAGCTCCTGATGGTGATCGGACGCCTGTCCGGCGAGGACAGGAAGACGGCCAACATGACGCTGAGGAGGGTCACGACGACCAGGGCGGCGGTGAACTCCTTGAGGATGTCGTAACGGGCGTAGGGCCCGTCGTACTCGGGGCTGGCCGTGAGCGCAGCCCCGCTCCTCGTCGACACGGGCTTCACCCCTCCTCTTGTCCCGAGCGCCGAGGCATCGGCGGCACCACCCCGCGGAGACGCACCATGGCGATGTGAAGGGCCACCAGGACCCCTACGCCCGCCGGAAGGAGCAGGACGTGCCAGATGAACATCTGGCCGAAGTTCATGACATTGAAGAAGGCGCCGACGCCGACGGAATTCAGCCCGTCCTTGGCCTGGGTGGCGATCCACTGGGAGTCGAAGTTCTGCTGGGACAGGTATCCGGTGAAGGCGGTGCCGATCGAGGTGACGAAGGCGACCACGCCGGTGACCCAGGTGAGCCGACGGCCCCGCCAGGCGGCCATGAAGAACTTGCCCCACAGGTGCACGACCATGAAGAAGAAGAAGAGCTCCACGCTCCACAGGTGGAGGCTGTTGAAGAACAGGCCTATGCCCGAGGTATGCCACCAGGTCGGGCCCTTCAGGGCGAGGATCACCCCCGAGGCCACCACGACCAGGAGGGCGGAGAGCGTCAGGACGCCGAAGACGTAGATCCACGAGGCCACATAGGCGGGCTGGCGGTCGGGCAGAAGCTTCTCCGGTGGGAGCGCTTTGACAGCCCGGTCCCGCAGTCGGGCGGTCCACATGCGGGAGTCGTCGGTGACGGTCCTGCTCATGACCGGTTCCTCCGGCCCGGGAAGGGCAGCACGAGAGCGGCCACGAACAGCAGGACCATCAGGACGATCACCACGAGATTGGCGACCGACAGCTGTATGAAGCCCCAGTGCAGGTAGTGACCGGGGTGGTTCAGGTCGACCAGCACGCCGGCCAAGCGAGCTTGGAGCAGGGTCATGCGGGCTCCTAGCCGAGGGTCACGTGGCGGCGCTCGGAGAGCCGGGCGGCATAGGCGGCGGCTTCTGTACGTCGGGCCATCCCGAGCTTGGCCAGCAGGTTGGATACGTAGTTCTTCACCGTCTTCTCAGCCAGGTACATGGACTGGGCGATCTGGCGGTTGGTCATGCCTTCGGCGATCAGGTCCAGGATGCGACGCTCCTGGCTGGTCAGGTGGGACAGCCGCTCGTCGTCCTCGTCCCCGTGACGGATTCGGGACAGGACGCGCCTGGTCACGCTGGGATCCAGGAGCGACTCCCCGGCCCGCACCCGGCGAATGGCGCCGACCAGGTCGGTCCCCCTGACCTGCTTGAGGACATAGCCGGACGCCCCGGCCATGATGGCGCTGAACAGCGCCTCGTCGTCGGCGAACGAGGTCAGCATCAGGCAGGCGATGTCGGGGGTGCGGGAGCGGATGTCGCGGCACACCTCCACCCCGCTCGAGTCGGGCAGGCGGACGTCGAGGATGGCCACATCGGGCCTGGTCGGCGGTATGCGGGCCAGGGCCTCCTGGGCGGTCGACGCCTCGCCGGCCACAACCATGTCATCCTCGGCTTCGATCATCCCCCGCAGGCCGGCCCGCACCACCTCGTGGTCGTCAAGCACGAAGACCCTGATCGGCCACTCGGGTCCAGGACCTGGGTCGGCCGCCTGGGACGCAGCGCAACTGCTCACCCTCTGATTCTGGGGCTGGTGGTCGGCTCGCGCTCAGGGGCGAAAGTCCCTATCCGGGCCGCTCACGCGCCGAGCGAACCGGGGCGCCCCGAGGTGGCTGGAGGTCCGGGTCAGTCCAGGACCCGTATGCGACGACCGGTGATCTCCTCCGGCACGAGACGCAGATACTGGCGCCGGTCCGGCCCGGCCCAGGGCGCCACCCCCAAGCGGCCCACCGCCTCCAGCTCGGCCGGGTCCTTGACGAGGCGACCGACCCCGGACACCAGGACGCTCCAGCCCTCGCGCCTGGTCTCGTCGATCTGGTCCACTTCGAAGGAGACCCGGCGCTGGCCGATCCTCCGGCTGAGGCTGTTGCCCGCCTCGGTGCGGAACACCACGTCGTCACCATCCATGCGGAAGTTCACCGGCACGGCTACCGGCCCGCGCTCTTCGAGGAAGATGAAGCGCCCGACGCCTCCGGCCCCCAGGAGCTCGATGCACTCCCGGCGGCTCAGGGCCACCAGCTCCGGCTTGGCCGCCGGCCTTCCCCGCCCCGGAGCCCGGTCGCGCCCGCCCCCGTACAGGTCCTCCACCGTCGTCTCGAGGGCGGCGGCCAGCCGGAGCAACCCCGTGCTCGACGGGCTGCCGCCGGCGGCGTCCTCGAGGTAAGCCAGGTAGCCGGGGTCCATGCCGGCCCGGGCGGCCACTTGGGCCCTCTCCAGGCCCAGCTGCCGCCGGCGGGTGGCGAGACGCCGACCCAGGTCGCCTGACCGGGACTTGGCCTGGATGGACCTGGTGGTCAAAGCATCTCCTAGTTCTGTCTACTGCCCCGTCGGGCGCTCTGGTCGCCCACCGGTCCAGCATCATCCTCCGGCCGGCCCCGGCCAAGGGTCAATGGGCCCTGCTTCGGAAGACTCGATCAGACGCCAGCCGACGGCGTCTCGCCGAGGTAGGCGGCCCGGACCCGGTCGTCGCCCAGCAGGGTCGAGGCGGTGCCGCTCATGACGATCTCCCCGGTCTCAAGCACATACCCCCGATCGGCGACGGCCAGGGCCTGGGCGGCGTTCTGCTCGACCAGGAGCAGGCTGGTGCCGGCGGCCCGGATGTCGGACAGGATGGAGAAGATCTGGCGCACTATCAGGGGGGCCAGACCCATAGACGGCTCGTCGAGCAGCAGCAGACGGGGCCGGCTCATGAGGGCCCGGCCGATGGCGAGCATCTGCTGCTCTCCTCCCGACAGGGTCCCGCCCGCCTGGCGCCGGCGCTGGGACAGGACGGGGAACAGCGAGAACACCTGGTCCAGCTCGGTCGATATGGACCCCCGGCGAAGGTACGCGCCCATCTCGAGGTTCTCCTCGACCGTCATGCGAGGAAAGATGCGCCGGCCCTCCGGGGTGTGGCTGATGCCGAGGCCGACGATGCGGTGGGGGGCCAGTCCGGTGATCACCTCCCCCGCGAAGCTCACCGTCCCCCCGGCGGGACGCAGCAACCCCGATATGGTCCGCAGAGTGGTGGTCTTGCCCGCCCCGTTGGCTCCCAACAGGGTGACGATCTCACCCTGGGCGACCTCGACGTCGATGCCCCGCAGGGCGCGGATGGCCCCGTAGGTGACCGCCAGCCCGGACAGCTCGAGCAGCGCCATCAGGACCCTACGCCTGGGCCCACAGGGCCATCTTCGGCCCCGCCCGGGCCACTGCCGGCGTTACCCGGGCCGGCCGTGCCACTGTCGCCGCCTGCCGGGTCGGGCTCCGTCCGGCCCAGATAGGCCTCTATGACCGCTTCGTCGTGCTGGACCTCTGCCGGGGTGCCCGAGGCGATGACCCGGCCGAAGTTGAGGACGGTCACCCGGTCGGCCACCGACATGACCAGGCGCATGTCGTGCTCGATCAGCAGCACGCTCACGCCCATCTCCTGGTTCACCCGCCGGATCAGGGCCTCCAGGGCGGCCTTCTCCCCGGCATTGGTGCCGGCGGCCGGCTCGTCCAGGAGGAGCAGCTCCGGGCCGGTGCCAAGCGCCCGGGCGATCTCCAGCTTGCGCTGGTCTCCGTAGGGCAGGACGCTGGCGACCTCGTCGGCCCGACCGGTCAGGCCGACGAACTCGAGCAACTCCTCGGACCGGACCCGGCTGGCCCTCTCCTCTCCGAGGGTGCGGGGCAGGCGCAGCATGGCGCCCAGCGGACCGGTCCGCTGGCGGGACTCCACCCCGATGCGGACGTTCTCGTAGGCCGACAGGGCGTTGAACAGGCGGCTGGTCTGGAACGTGCGGGCCACCCCCAGGCGGTTCACCCGGTTCGGGCGCCGTCCGACCAGCTCGACCGGCGGACGGCCGGCGGGGCGGAACCGAATGTGGCCCGCCTGGGGCTGGTAGACGCCGGTGAGGCAGTTGAACAATGACGTCTTGCCGGCCCCGTTGGGCCCGATGACGGCGAGGATCTCCCCTCGTTGGTGGTCCAGGGAGACCCCCGCCAGGCTCACCACGCCGCCGAAGCGCAGGGTCAGCCCCTCCACGCTCACGATCGGGTCGGCGCCCTCCGCCGTCGTGGCCAGCGCCGCCGCGGTCATGGCCCGACCGCCGGGTCGGACGATCCGCTCATGGCGTCGGCGGTCCCGATCCCCCGCTCGGCCAGGGCCAGCTCCCGCCGACGCCGCCGCGACGGCAGCATGCCCTCCGGACGGAAGATCATCATCACCACCAGCAGTGCCCCCAGATAGATGTAGAGGTCCTGGGGCTGGTAGCCGAAGAGGGGATGCTGGCGCAGGATCTGGGGCACCCATTGCAGGAAGGCGGCCCCGGCGACCGCTCCAGGCAGGGAACCCATGCCCCCGAAGATCACCAGCACCAGGACCAGGATCGACAGCTGCACGGTGAAGTACTCGGAGGACACGAAGCTGATCTTGCTGGCGGACAGCAGGCCGGCGACCCCGGATGTCGACGCCCCGATGGCGAAGGCCATGACCTTGTACTTGAGCAGGTTGATGCCCACGGCCTCGGCCGCCACCTCGTCCTCGCGGATGGCGGTGAAGGCCCGGCCGACCCGCGAGTCGGCGAGGAAGTGGAAGGCGATCAGGGCGATCACCACGAAGGCCAGCAACAGGTAGTAGTAGGGCAGGTTGCTGAGCTTCCACGCGTAGTGGAGGCCGCCCACGTGGACCGAGAAGTGGGGGATGCCGCTCACCCCCTCGGCTCCCCCGGTCACGCTCTGGAGGTTGGTGGCGGCGATCTGGATGATCTCGCCGAACCCCAGGGTGACGATGGCCAGGTAGTCGCCCCGCAACCGCAGGGTGGGGGCGCCCAGAACCAGGCCGGCCAGCATGGCGGCGGCGATGGCCAGGGGGATGACCCAGAAAGGGTTGAGGTGGAACGGCGGGTGCACCGGCAGGGATCCGGTCCAGTAGGCCCCGGAGTAGGCGCCGATGGCGTAGAAGGCTATGTAACCGAGGTCGAGCAGGCCGGCGTAGCCGACCACCACGTTGAGCCCCATGGCCAGCAGCACGAATATCCCGATCTGGTCGACCAGCACCTGCTGCCAGAACCCCGACAGGGTCAGCGGGTAGGCGATGGCCACCCCCAGGACCACCAGGTAGACCAGCAGGCGGTTACGGCGGTCGGCCACCGCCCGCTGCGGCAGGGCGAGGATGGAGCGGTTGAGCCGTCGCAGGCGCTCCCCCTGGCTGCGGCGCAGTGCGGAGAGGGCCCACCCGGCCACCCCGAGGGCCACGAACACCAGCACCCGGGGATGGAGCAGCGAGCCGGTGAAGCCGGTGGTGGGACTGCCGTTGTTGCCCGACGGGCCGGTCATGACGGCGAGCACCAGCAGGCTCAGGATCCACGCCACCAGGCGGCGACCTTCGACCCCCCGGGCCCAGGCCCACCACCCGGCCGGCCCCCGCCCGGCCGAGGCGGGGACGGTCGCCGCGCTCACGCCGACCTTCCCAGCCGCTCGCCCAGGATGCCGGTGGGCCGGAACATGAGCACCAACACCAGGATCCCGAAGGCGATCACGTCACGCCAGGACGACTGGACGCAGGAGACCCCCCAGTTCTCCACCACCCCAAGCACGAGGCCGCCCACCACGGCCCCCCTGATGTTCCCGATCCCGCCGAGCACGGCGGCGGTGAAGGCCTTGAGCCCGGGGGTGAAGCCCATGGTGTAGACGACGCCCGAGCTCAGGCCGAACAGGAACCCGGCCGCCCCTCCTAGGAGCCCACCGATCACGAAGGTGTTGGAGATGACCCGGTCGATGTCCACGCCCATGAGGGCGGCGGTGTCGGCGTCCTGGGCCACGGCGCGGATGCCCCGGCCCAGCCGGGTGGTGGCCACCAGCCGGTCGAGCAGCACGAGCATGACGACCGCCGACACGGCGATGAGCACCTCGTAGGTCTGGACCTCGGCCCCGAACAGGCTGAACACCCGGGTGCTCAGGTTGAACGGTTCAGGTATCGACACCGAGTTGCGGCCGAACTCCTTGCCGGCCAGGTTGTAGAGGAAGAACGACGCCCCGATGGCGCTGATCAGGAAGGCCAGCCGGGGGGCGTTTCGCCGGCGCAGCGGCCGGTAGGCGACCCGTTCCAGGAGGAATGCGACCGCCCCTCCGGCCGCGGCCCCGGCGGCGATGCCTGCCACCACGGTTCCGACCGAGCCGGCGCCATGAGGCGGCCGCGGTCCGATGAGGGTGTTGAGCACGAAGTACCCGGCGAATCCCCCGGACATGAACACTTCGCTGTGGGCGAAGTTGATCAGCTGCAGGACGCCGTAGACCAGCGTGTAGCCGAGGGCGATCAGGGCGTAGAGGAACCCGTCGGAGAGTCCCTGGACCGTCAGGTTCCAGAAGTTGTGGGTGAAGCACATCGTGCCTGGCCCCCCGACCCGAACGGGCCGGGCCCGGATGGGCCCGGCCCGAAGCGGGAGCCGATTAGCCGATCAGGCTGGTCACGGCGCCTAGCTGAACCATGTGGGCGCCTTCCACCTTGTAGATGTACACCGCTGTGCCGGAGATATTGCCGTTCGACTGGAACTGGATGGTCTTGGTGAGGCCCTGGTAGTTCACGCTGTGCAGCCCGCTGATGACCGCCGAGCGGGTGACGTTGGAGCCGATGCCCTTCATCACCGAGATGATGGCGTTGGTGGCGTCGTAGGCCTCGCCCGAGTACAGGCCGGGGTCGCCGTTGGCCAGCTTCTTGTACCCGCTGACGAACGAGGCGGCGGCCGAGTTCTTGGTGATGTCCTGGCATGCGCAGCTGGCCAGGACGCCCTGGGCAACCGACGAACCCGCCTGGGTGACGAAGCTGTCGCTCTCCGACCCGTCGTCCGACAGCAGCTTGCCGGTGAACCCGGCGCCGTTGAGGGCCTTGGCCACCAGGGCGAAGTCGCAGTAGTAGCCGGCGTAGAAGACCGACTGGGCGCCGCTGGACTTGATCTTGGTGGCCAGGGCGCCGTACTGCTGGACGTTGCCGGTGCCGGCCTGGCACTGGGTCGTGCCCGGAGCCGTCTCATGGGTGACCTTGAGCCCGTCGCTGGTGGCCTGGGTGTCGAAGGCACCCACCAGGCCCTGGGCGTAGGCGCTGGCGTCGTCGATGGCGTACACCGAGGAGACCTTGAGCCCCTTGGCCAGGTAGTCGGCATCGGCCGGGCCCTGGGCGTTGTCGTCCGCCACCACCCGGAAGAAGTTGTTCCACCCGTGGGTCTGCAGGGTGGGATCGGTCGCGGACGGGGTCACGATGGCGATGCCGGCCTGGTTGTAGAGGGGGTCCGCCGCCTTGCTGGCGCCGGAGAAGGCGGGACCGACCACTGCCATCACCGAGTTGTCGCCGATCACCGCCTGGGCGGCCGTGGGGGCCTGGGTGCCCGAGCCCTGGTCGTCCTCGGGGAGGAACTTGAGCTTGAACGGGAGCTTCCCGAATGTGGTGCCCGCGTTGGCGTTGTTGATGGCCAGCTGCACGGCGAACTTCTGGTAGATGCCCAGCTGCGAGTTTCCGCCCGACAGTGGCCCCTCGTAGGCGATGGTGTAGGTCGGTCCGCTGCTGGTCGAGCCGCCGCCTGACGAGCTCGAGCCCGAGTTGGAGCCGCTGCTCCCGCAGGCCGCCAGGGCGACGGCCCCGGCCGCCGCAACGGCAACCGAGCGGAGGGCGCGCCGGGCCCCCCTCGGACTACCGAGGATTCTCATCATTTGCTCCTGCCTTCCTGGTCGCCGATGTGGAGAAGCCGGCCCATGGTAGGAGGTGTGGCCGCCGCCTGGGAAGGACCGGCGGCCGGGCGCGTCGGGGCTGGCGCCGCGCCCGCCCACGGCGGTCAGCCCTGACGCTTGAGGCGACCGGTCTTCTTGGCCCAGCGCTCGGCCACGGCGAAGGCCACCAGCGAGGCCGGCACCATCGCCACACCGAAAGCCGCCAGGATGACCAGGGTCCGCACCTGGGAGCCCAACCCGGCCCCGTCGATGAGCGCCGAGCGGATGCCCCGCAGCATGTAGGTCGCCGGCGAGGCGTGGGAGGCCGCCTGAAGCCACCCCGGAAGCACGTCGACGCCGTAGTACACGCCGGAGACCAGCAGCACCAGTGCCTGCACCATGAACGACATCTGGACGCCGCGCTCCGGGTAGAGCATCGGCAGGATGCCGGTCAGGATCCCCAGCCCCACCAGGCTGAGGCTGCCGACGGCTATGACGGCCGCCGCCGCCCCCCACGAGGCGTGGGCGAAGCTCAGGCTGAAGAACGGGAGCGAGCACGCCAGGATCAGCAGGGTGCGGGCCAGTGCGTGCAGCACGCCGAAGGCCGACATCCCCACCAGGTGCACGGCGCGAGGTACGGGGGCCATGAGCGTGTGCTCGATGGTCCCCTCCCACCGTTCCCAGGTGATGACCAGGCTCATGTCGTCCAGCACGGCTGACAGGTAGGCCCACACCAGGGTCCCGATCAGCAGGAAGAGCAGCAGGCGGTTGACCTGGGAGGCCCGCGCCGCCCCGGTCCGGGCCACCTCCTTGGCGATGAAGGTGATGGCCAGGGTGTTGACCACCCCGTAGACCAGCCACACCACCTCCCACGCCCAGTACCGCTTCCACAGGTTGGTCTGGCGCTCGACGAAGGCCCACCCGAGGGCCACCCGTCCGGGGGCGCCCAACCGGGCCTCAGCCACGCTCATAGCCGTCCTCCTCCTCGTCGTCCTCGATGCTGCGGCCGGTCAGCTCCATGAAGACGGTCTCCATGTCGACCTCGTCGATGGGCCGACCGCCGGCCACCTCCTTGCGCAGCTCCAGCGGCGTTCCTTCGGCGACTGTGCGGCCGCCGGCGATGAAGGTGATGCGGTCGCAGAGCTGCTCCGCCTCCTCCATGTCGTGGGTGGTGAGCAGGATGGTGACCCCCTGCTCTCGACGGACCTCGGACACGAACCGCTGCACGTCGCGCTTGGACCTGGGATCGAGGCCGGTCGTCGGCTCGTCCAGCAGCATCAGCCGGGGCGAGGTCAGGAACGCCCGGGCCACCGCGACCTTCTGCTGCTGACCTCGCGAAAGCCGGTGCATCGGCTCGCGGGCCCGATCGCGCTCGAGACCCAGCCGCTCGAGTATGGCGGCGCTGCGGCTCCTCACCTCGGAACCCTCCAGCCCGTAGGCGCGCCCGAAGAACAGGAGGTTCTCCATGGCCGACATGCTGCGGAAGAAGGAGGGGTCGGCGGAGACCCGGTTGAGCAGGGGACGTACCGCCAGCGGTTGGCGGACGGCGTCGCGGCCGAAGACCGATATGTCCCCGGAGTCGGGCAGCAGCAAGGTGCTGATCATCCGGATGAGGGTCGACTTGCCCGAGCCGTTGGCCCCGATGACCCCGAAGATTTCCGCCGGCTCGACGGTGAAGGACACGTCGTCCACCGCCACGTGGCGGGGCTTCTGGCGCGGCGACGCCATCCGCGACAGTCGCCCGCGACGGAACTCCTTGGTGACCCCGCGCACCTCCAACGGGCGGGCGGGCAACTCTGAGAACACTTGATCCTCCTGTTTCGAACGAACGCGGGCCACCGTCGACCGGAAGCCCGCCCTGGCCTCTGGCGATCCGCCGAGCGGAGCGCCCAACCCCCGTCAGGGGGCGGCGAAGGAGGAGGGCCCCGGACCTAGTAGTCGTCGGGGAATGCAGTCATCGGGCAAACGGTACCGCCGACCGGTCCCGGCCCCCAGCGAATTACCCGGGCCCTGTCCGCAGCCCTCAGGGCAGGGCGGCGATGGCCGGCAGCACCCGGGGCGCTACGGGGGTGTCCAGCACCAGTGAGGTGGTGGTCCGGTTGATGCCAGGGACCTCGAGGATGCGGTCGAGGACCTCGGCGAGGTGGGTGTTGCTGAGGGCGGCGACCCGGCACAGCAGGTCCGAGGCCCCGGTGGTGCGGTGCACCTCGAGCACCTCGGGGATCGAGGCGAGATGCCCGGTGACGTCCGGACCGCGGCCCTGGGCGATCTCGAGGCTGACGAAGGCGGCCACGTGGTAGCCGACCCGGCCGAGGTCGATGTCCGGCCCGAACCCCGACACTACGCCGGCCGCCAGCAGACGCTCCAGCCTGGCCGCCACCGTGTTGCGGGCGATGCCCAGCCGGCGGGACAGCTCGAGGGCGCCCGAGCGGGGTCGCTCGGCCAGGGCGGCGATGAGCCGCCGGTCCAACCGGTCGAGCACGAACGGTCCCGAAGGTGGCTGAGCAGATTGACCCATGATCGATCCTTCGGTTGAGCATAGTGCCCAGTCCCGAGTGAGGTTGTTGACCTATGAGCCCGTGCGGCGCGGTGATTGACCCATGGCCCTGACCACCACCTCGCCCGCCGTCGAACCGACCGCATCGCCCGGCCCAGGGATCTGCGGGTGGGACCACCTCGAGATGTGGGTGGGCAACGCCCGGGCCGTCGCCCACTTCCTCGCCGCCGGGTTCGGCTTCGAGGTCGCCGGCTACGCCGGGCCGGAGACCGGGGTGCGTGACCGCGCCTCCTACCTCCTGCGCCAGGGCACGGTGACGGTGGTGGTCACCGCCGGGCTCGACCCCGCCTCACCGGTAGGCGCCCACGTGCTGCGCCACGGCGACGGGGTCAGGGTGGTGGCCTTCGCCTCAGACGACGTCGACGGCACGTTCCACCGGGCCGTCCTCCACGGCGCCAGTCCGGTGGCCGAGCCCCACGATTTGACCGACCCGTCCGGCTGCCTGCGGGTGGCGACCGTCGAGGCCTACGCCGGCACCCTGCACTCCTTCATCGACCGGCGGGGCTACCACGGGCTGTTCCGCCCGGGCTTCCAACCGGACGGGCTTCCGCAGCCCTCGGTGGGCGGAACGGTGGGGCTCGAGGCGTGCGACCACGTGGTGGCCAACGTCGAGGAGGGTCGCCTCGACGAGTGGGTGGCCTGGTACGGGCGGACCCTGGGCCTGTCCGAGCTGCGCCACTTCGACGCCGACCAGATCTCCACCGAGTACTCCGCCCTGCGCTCGACGGTGGTGTGGAACGGCTCCGAGGTGAAGCTGCCCGTCAACGAGCCCGCGCCGGGCCGGCGCCGCAGCCAGATCCAGGAGTACCTCGACGCCTACGTCGGGCCCGGCGTGCAGCACGTCGCCCTGGCCACCTCGGACATCGTGGCCACCGTGGCCGAGCTGCGCCGGCGGGGCATCCGCTTCCTGTCGCCGCCGACGGCGTACTACGAGGCGGCGCGGGAGCGCTGCGCCGGCGTCGACGTGGACTGGGAGGCGGTGTCGCGCCTGGGCATCCTGGTGGACCGCGAGTCCGGGGGCCACCTGCTGCAGGTGTTCACCGAGAACCTCTCCGACCGACCGACGCTGTTCCTCGAGGTCATCCAGCGTCACGGGGCGGTCGGCTTCGGCGAGGGCAACTTCAAGGCGCTCTTCGAAGCGATCGAGGCGGAGCAGGCCCGGCGCGGCAATCTCTGAGACACTCGGGCCGTGCCGAACTACCGCCGCGTCGGAGACCTGCCCCGGAAGCGGCACATGGTCGCCGGCCAGGGAGGAGGTCGCCTGGCCGAGGAGCTCGTCGGCCAGCGGGGCTTCTCCGGCCCGTCCAGCCTGCTCTACCACCGCCACTCCCCCAGCGCCATCGTGTCGGCGGAGCGGGTCGAGACGGGCAGGCCGGCGGCTTCGCCCAACGATGAGGTTCTGCCCTACCACCTGCGCCTGACCCGGCTGGCCGGGGGGGCGGACCCGGTGACGGGCCGGCGCCTGGTCCTGGCCAACGGCGACGTGAACCTGTGCTGGGTGCGCGCCGAGGGGGACAGCCCGCTGTACCGCAACGCCGCCGGCGACGAGCTGGTCTTCGTCCTCGCCGGCGGCGCCCGGTTGGAATCGGTCTTCGGGGCCCTCACCGTTGAGGCGGGCGACTACGTGGTGGTGCCGGCATCCACCACCCATCGGTGGCTGGTGAGCGGCGGCCCCCTGGAGGCCCTGGTGCTCGAAGCCAACGGGCATTTCGACATTCCGGCCCGCTACCTGGGCCCCACCGGTCAGCTGCTCGAAGGGGCGCCCTACTCCGAGCGGGACCTGCGGGCGCCGGACGAGCCCGTGGTCGCCGAGGGGGCGGAGGTGCCGGTGCTGGTCCGCCACCGCCACGGCTGGTCGCGCCACGTGCACGCCTGCCACCCCTTCGACGTGGTCGGCTGGGACGGCTCGGTCTATCCCTATGCCCTGTCCATCCACGACTTCGAGCCCATCGTGGGCCGCTTCCACCAGCCGCCGCCGGTGCACCAGACCTTCGCCGGGCCGAACCTGGTCGTCTGCAGCTTCGTGCCCCGCCTGCTCGACTTCGACCCCGAGGCGGTTGCCGTCCCCTACCACCACGCCAACGTCGACAGCGACGAGGTCCTCTTCTACGTCAACGGCGACTTCACCAGTCGGCGCGGCGTGCAGATCGAACCCGGCTCCCTGACGCTGCACCCCTCCGGCTTCGTCCATGGCCCCCAGCCGGGCGGATACGAGGCTTCGGTCGGCGCCACCCGCACCGGCGAGACGGCGGTGATGGTGGACACCTTCGCGCCGCTGGGCCTGACCGCCGAGGCCCGGGAGGTGTCCGACCCCGGCTACCCGCGCAGCTGGCTCTGACGCCGCCGGGCACCGCCCGTGCCCGGCGTCCGGCGACCGGCGATCAGGCGGCCACCAGGCGGTCGTGGGCCTCGTCGTCGTAGCTGGAGAAGAACGCCCCCAGATCGTCGGCCATCTGGGCGAACGACGAGGCCACGAACAGCACCGGCTGGTAGTGGGTGATGTCGTAGTCGAGGGTGCCCATGGCCCGCAGGTCCCAGGGGCGCAGCTCGACCCGGGCGAAGACGTCGATTTCGGCGTAGGAGGAGAGCAGCCCGGCGCCGTAGGCCTTGAGCTCGGCGCCTTCCATCACCACGCCGAACTCGAGGGTGAACCAGAACACCCGGCTGAAGAAGTCGTGGGCGGCAGCGGTGTCGGCCCGCAGGGACGCCTGGCCGGCCAGCTCGTAGAGATCGGCGAAGGCGGGGTGGCCGAGGGCGTTGGCGTGCCCGATGATCTCGTGGATGATGTCGGGCTCCGGCGTGTAGAAGGGCACGGAGTGGTGGCGCACGTACTGGGTGGACATGAACCGCCGCTCGGCAAGCGAGGCGTAGAAGACCCGCGACGGGACCAGCCCGGGCACCGGCCGGATTCCGAAGCCGGTGAGCGCCCGCAGGTGCTCGTCCACCTCGGCCAGCTGGGGGACCCGCTCCGCCGGCAGCACCAGGGCCTCGGCCCCCTCCAGGTACTGACGGCAGGCCGCCCGGCGGTGCTTGACCGCCAGCTCGCTGGAGACGAGCCGCCACACCTCGTCCTCCTCGGCCGTGTAGGTGACCAGCGGGAGGGCGTCACCGGGCCGGTAGGCCTCGCCGACGGCGGCGATATCGGCCCGCCTCCGGCGGTAGTCGGCGTCGTGGAAGCCGGGGTGGTCCGCCGGCAGCTCGTAAACGGATCCGGACGCCGGCGTCGCCATCAGGTACGACAATGCGCCAACGGCGCCGGATAGGCAAGTGGCCGGCCCCGGAGCGGCCACCGGACCCCGCCCGACGGTCCTCAGCCCGATTGGGCGGCCCGCCGTTCGGGCAAGCTACGGTCCCCGGAACAAATTCCCAGGGAGGAGGACCCGTGAGGGTTCCGGCGGCACGGGTGGTCTTCGACGAGGCTCAGCGAGGCGAGGTCCTGGCGTTGGTGGACCAGAGCCTGGCCAGCGGCAGCCTCACTCTGGGACCTCTCACCGCCCGGTTCGAGACGGCCTTCGCCCAGCGCCACCAGGCCGCCCACGGCGTGGGGGTGGCCAGCGGGACGGCGGCCCTTGAGATCATCCTGCGAGCCGTCGGGGTGGGCGGTCGGGAGGTGGTCCTGCCGGCCAACACCTTCTACGCCTCGGCCGGGGCGGTGGTGCACGCCGGAGCCCGGCCGGTGTTCGCCGATGTATCCCCTACCACCATGGCCATGGACGCGGCGTCGGTAGAGGCCGCGCTCGGCCCCGACACGGCGGCGGTGATGCTGGTCCACATCGGGGGCATGATCACTCCCGAGGTCGACGCCATCCGTTCCCTGTGCGACGCCAGGGGGGTGGTCCTGGTCGAGGACGCCGCCCACGCCCACGGCTCCTCCTACGACGGCCGACCGGCAGGCAGCTTCGGCGTGGCCGCCGGCTTCTCGTTCTACCCCACCAAGGTGGTGGCGGCGGGCGAGGGCGGCATGATCCTCACCGCCGACCACGAGCTACGGGACGAGGCCACGATCTACCGCGACCAGGGCAAGGGCAACTTCGCCACCAACGACCACGTGAGGCTGGGCTACGCCTGGCGGATGAGCGAGCTGAGCGCGGCGGTCGGCCTGGTGCACCTCGGTGCCATCGACCGCGCCATTTCGGTGCGGCGCTCGGTCGCCCGACGCTACGACGAGGCCCTGTCGAGCATGGAAGGCATCGAGCCGATCCTCGAGCCGGCGGGCTGCCGGAGCAACTACTACAAGTACATGGCCCTCATCGATCCCGCCGTCGATCGGGACCAGCTCAAGAAGAGGCTCAGCACCGAGGCCGACGTGAGCCTTAGCGGTGAGGTCTACGCCACCCCGCTGCACCTGCAGCCGGTCTTCGCCGGCTACGCCGACGGGCCCCTCCCCGCCGCCGAGGACGTGTGCGCCCGCCAGATCTGCCTGCCTGTGCATTCGGACATGTCCGATGCCGAGGTAGACCACGTGCTTGAGTCCTTCGGGCGCGTCTACCGGAGCATGTGAGGAGAGTCGGTTGCGGGTAGTCGTCACGGGCGGGTGCGGGTTCATCGGTAGCCATGTTGTGGCCCGGCTGCTGGGGGCGGGACACGAGGTGGTGGTGGTGGACAGGCGCATCGAGCGGGCCTGGCCGAACGCCGACTACATCCGTACCGACATCCTCGACCTCCCGGGCCTGGTCGAGGCCATCAGGGACGCCCAGGTCGTCTACCACCTGGCCGGGGTGTCCGATGTGGACAAGGCGGTCAAGGACCCCGTCGGCACGGTCCAGACCAACGTCGCCGGCACCGCCACCGTGCTCGAGGCCGCCCGCCAGGTCGGTGTCGAGCGCGTCGGGCTGGCCAGCACGGTGTGGGTCTACGGCGCCGCCCCGGGCGAGGGGGCGATCGACGAGGACTCGCCGCTGCAGCCGACCTCGGTCAACCACGTCTACACGGCCAGCAAGATCGCCGCCGAAATGCTGGTGCAGAGCTACCACGACCTCTACGGGCTGGACTACACCATCCTCCGCTACGGCATCCCCTACGGCCCGGGCATGCGACCGGAGCTGGTCGTGGCACGCTTCGTCCACCTTGGCCTCGAGGGCAAGCCCCTCACCATCAGCGGCGACGGCTCCCAGTACCGGCGCTACCTCTACGTCGAGGACCTGGCCCAGGCGCACGTGCTGGCCCTGTCGCCGGCGGCCGCCAACCAGGTGCTTGCCCTCGACGGCGAGGAACGGGTGACGGTGCGCCAGATCGCCGAGGCGGTCCGCGACCTGCTTGGCGACGTGGAGGTGGTGACCCAGCCGGCCCGGGCAGGGGACTTCCGCGGCCGCGACGTCGAGGTGGGGCGGGCGGCCGAGCTGCTGGGCTGGCACCCCCACACCCCGTTCAAGGAGGGGCTGCGCCGGTACCTCGAGTGGTACCGGGCCACCGGCGGCCACGCCGGCGCCGCGCCGGCGTGAGCCGGGCCCTGGTCCTCTCCGGCTCGATCGGCATGGGCCACGACGTGGTGGCCGAGGCGTGCGCGTCGGCCCTCGCTGGCGCCGGCTGGGAGGCCGACATCGTCGACTGCATGGACATGCTGGGGCGGGCCTCCAGCCGGGCCGGGCGGGGCATCATGCGCACCCTCATGGCCGTCCCCGGCGTCTACGACGCCTTCCACTTCAGCCAGCTGCGCACCGGCAGCCCCGTGGCCCGCCTCCTCGACCGGGCGGCGGCCCGCCAGCTGGTCGGGCCCCTGGCCGAGCTGCTCAGCCGACGGCCGGCCGAGCTGCTGCTTTCGGTCTTCGCCACCGGGGCCGCCGCCGCCGACCGGCTCAAGGCCGCCCAGCCCTGGCTGCACTCGGTCGTCTACTGCACCGACGCCTGCCCCCACGCCCTGTGGACCCACCCCGGCACCGACCTGTTCCTGGTGACCTCGGACATGTCGGCCGCCTTCATCTCCTACCACCGGCCCGACGCCACCGTCACCGTGCTGCCGGCGGCCGCCCGCCCGGCCTTCTATTCGCCTCCGACCCGGGCCGAGGCCCGGGCCGCCCTGGGCGTGCCCGCCGGGTCAGGCTGCGCCGTGGTCATGGCCGGGGCCTGGGGCATGGCCCCGCTGGAACGGATCGCAGTTGCCCTGGCCGACTCCGGGCTCCACGTGCTCGCCGTCGCCGGCACCAACCGGGCTCTGGCCGCCCGCCTCGAGATGGTGGCCGGGGGCCGCCCCGACATCACCGCCTTCGGCTTCACCGACCGCATACCGGAGCTGATGGCAGCGGCCGACCTGGTGGTGACGACCCCGGGGGACACCTGCACCGAGGCCAGGCTGGTGGGCCGGCCGCTGCTGCTGCTCGACACCGTGCCCGGCCACGGTCGGGAGAACCTCCAGCTGGAGCTGGCCCGGGGCGGGGCGAGCGTGGTGGCGGTGAAGCCGGCGCTGATCGCCGAGGCGGCCAAGGGGATCATCGAGGCCGGCCGCCACCAGGTGGCGAGCGTCGAGCGGCCCGATCCGGGGGCGTGGGCGCGCTCTCTGCTCGACGCCCTGGCCACGGTGGGAGTGTCGCCGGCCGACGATGCCGAGGTGATGGGATGAGACTGGCGACCCTGCGGCGACCGGACGGCTCGACGGTGGCGGCCCGGGTGGAAGGCGACGAGGTGGAGGAGCTGGGCGCCCCCGATGTGCGCTCGCTGCTGCTGGCCGGCGGGGCGGCGGCCGCTGGCCGGGGGCCCCGCCACCGCCTCGACGAGGTCGACCTGGCCCCGGTGGTGCGGGGCGGGAAGGTGATCTGCCTCGGCCTCAACTACCGCAGCCACATCGAGGAGACGGCCCGCGAGCTTCCCCGCTACCCCACCCTGTTCGCCAAGTTCACCGAGGCGATCATCGGGCCCCGCGACCCGATCGTGCTTCCCTCGGCATCGGACCAGGTGGACTGGGAGGTGGAGCTGGGTGTGGTCATCGGCCGCCCACTGCGTCACGCCGACCGGAACGAGGCCAGCGCCGCCATCGCCGGCTACACGGTGGTCAACGACATCAGCGTGCGCGACTGGCAGAACCGCACCCTGCAGTGGCTCCAGGGCAAGACCTTCGAGTCGACCACCCCGGTCGGCCCTGTCCTGGTCAGCCCGGACGAGATCGACCACGCCGGCGCTCTCGCGGTGCGCTGCCTGGTCGACGACCAGGTCATGCAGGAGGCCAACACCGCCGACCTGCTGTTCAAGCCGGCCGAGGTGGTCGCCTACATCAGCACCATCCTCACCCTCCAGCCCGGCGATCTGATCTCGACCGGCACCCCGGCCGGGGTCGGGGCCAGCCGCACCCCGCCACTCTTCCTGCGACCGGGCCAGGTCGTGACCACCGCCATCGACGGTATAGGGGAGCTGGTGAACCGCTGCGTGGCGGAGCAGCGCTGACAGAGCCGCCATCCGGCCGGCGCTGCGGTCAGTACTCGATGCCCTTGATGGCCTTGATGCCCTGCTGGTAGGCGTGCTTGACCACCTGCATCTCGGTCACGGTGTCCGCCAGCTCGATCAGCTCGGGGGCGGCGTTGCGCCCGGTGATGACGACATTGGTCGATGGCGCCCGCCCCCTCACCCCGGCGACCACCTCCTCCACCGGCACCCAGCCGTAGGACACGGCGTAGGTGAGCTCGTCGAGTATCAGCAGCTGGTAGTCGCCCGAGGCCAGCTTGGCCGCCGCCACCTCCCAGGCGTGGCGGCCCTTGGCGGCCGTCTCGTCGAGGTCGGTGGACTCCCAGGTGAAGCCGTCGCCGAGGGTGTGCCACTCGATGCCGAGGTGGTCGGCCAGCTTGCGCTCCCCGGTCTTCCATTTGCCGCCCTTGACGAACTGGACCACGGCGACGTTCCACCCCCGGGCCCAGCCCCGGGCCATGACCCCGAAGGCGGCGGAGGACTTGCCCTTCCCGTTGCCGGTGTTCACCAGCACGACCGACGGCACCCGCACCATGACCGAACACTACGGCCGGGTGGCCGTGGGATGATCCCCCGGTGATCACCCTGGTGCTGGGCGGCGCCCGCTCGGGCAAGTCCGAGGTGGCCGAGCGCCTCGCCGCCCGGCTGGGACCGGCCGTCACCTACGTCGCCACCGCCACGGTCACCGACGAGGAGATGGCCGAGCGCATCGAGGCCCACCGCCGCCGGCGGCCACCGCAGTGGTCGACGGTCGAGTCCGAAGCCGACCTGGCCGGGCTGGTGCGCGCCCTCGAGGGCCCGGTCCTGGTCGACGGCCTCGGCGTGTGGCTGGCCCGCCAGGCCGGCTTCCGGGCCGACGGCGACGAGCTGGCCCAGGCCCTCAGCCAGCGGGACCATCCGGCGGTGGTCGTGTCCGACGAGGTGGGCCTGGGAGTGCACCCCTCCACCGAGGCGGGGCGGCACTTCCGCGACGCCCTGGGCCTGCTCAACAGGTCGGTGGCGGCGGTGGCCGACGAGGTGCTGCTGGTGGTGGCGGGACGGGTCCTGCGCCTCGACGCCGTGGGCTGATTCGTGTTCGACGCCGTCTCGTTCCTGACCGTGCTCGGCCGTGGCGGCCGGCCCCGGCCGTCGACCCTGCGGTGGTTCCCGGTGGTCGGCGCCGGCCTCGGCCTTCTCCTCGGCGCCGTCTGGTGGGGGGCCAGCCGGGTGTGGCCGCCGGCGGTGGCGGCGGCCGTTGTGGTGGCCGCCGACCTCGCCCTGACCGGGCTGCTGCACCTCGACGGCCTGGCCGACAGCGCCGACGGGCTGCTTCCCCACCTGAGCCAGCAGCGCCGGCTGGAGGTGATGCGAACCCCGGACGTGGGGGCGTTCGGGATGGGGGCGTCGGCGGCCACCCTGCTGGCCCGGTGGGCGGCCCTCAGCGTGCTGGCCCCCGCCCCCCTGCTGCTGGGCGGGCTGTGGTGCGCCTCCCGCTCGGCCATGGCCGCCGTCCCCGGCCGCCTGCGCTACGCCCGGGGCGAGGAGGGGCTGGCCGCCGCCTTCACCGGGGTGGCCGTTCCGGTCGGGCTCCTCGGGCTGGCCCTGGCGGCGTCGCTGGCCCTGGCGACGGGGTGGCGGGTGGTGGCCGGGCCGGCGTCGGTGGCCGCCGCCGCTGCCGGGTTCGCCGCCGTCGTCGGCCTGGCCGTCCGGCGGGTGGGCGGCTTCACCGGAGACGTGCTCGGGGCGGCCGGCCTGATCGCCGAGACGGTCGGCCTGATGGTGGCGGCGGCCCGATGGTGAGCCCGCTGGCGGCGGCGGCCGGGCTGGTGGCCGACATGGTGCTGGGCGAGCCGCCGATCACCCCGCATCCCCTCACCCGCTTCGGCCGGCTCATGGACGGGGTGGAGTCCGCCGTCTACGCCGACCGCCGCCGGAACGGGGTGCTCCACGCCGGGGTGGGGACCCTCACCGGGTGGGCGGCCGGGGCGTTGGTCGGGTCGGCGACGGTGGCGACCTACCTGGCGGTGGCCAACAAGGCCCTGGCCGGGGCCGCCCTCGACGTTCACGCCGCCCTGGCCGGCGACGACCTCGAGCGGGCCCGCACCCTGCTGCCGGCCCTGGTGGGTCGGGACCCCAGCGACCTCGACGACAAGGAGATCGCTCGGGCGGTGGTCGAGTCCGTGGCCGAGAACACCGTGGACGCCGTGGTGGCCCCCACCCTCTTCGCGGCCCTGGGCGGTGCACCGGCGGCGTTGGCCTACCGCGCCGTCAACACCCTCGATGCCACCGTGGGCCACCGCAGCCCCCGCTACCTCCGCTACGGGTGGGCCAGCGCCCGCCTCGACGACCTGGCCAACCTGGGCCCGGCCCGCCTGACCGCCGCCCTGGTGGCCCTGGTCCGACCGGGCCGGGCCGCCGACATCTGGCGGGCCGTCCGCCACCAGGCCGGGGCCCACCCCTCCCCCAACGCCGGGGTGGCCGAGGCCGCCTTCGCCGCCGCCCTCGGCCTGCGCCTCGGGGGCGCCAACCGCTACGGGGAGCGGGTGGAGGTCCGTCCCTTCCTGGGCCTCGGCCGGCCGGCCGACACAGAGGACATCCCCGCCGCCGTGGCCCTCAGCCGTCAGGTGAGCCTCGCCCTGGCCGGCGGGCTCGGCGCCTGGGGCGTGTCGAGGAGGCGGAGGCGGTGACCACCCTCGACCGCCGGGCGGTGCCTGCCGCCGGCGGCCACGGCGGTGACGGGGCCCGGGTGGCCGAGGCCCTGGGCCTGGACCCGGCCACGGTCCTCGACCTGTCGGCGAGCCTCAACCCCCTGGCCCCGGACCCGGCGTCGATAGTCGCTCGCCACCTGGGATCCCTGGGCCGCTACCCGGACCCCGCCCGGGCCACCGCCGCCCTGGCCGAGGCGGTCGGGGTGGGTCCCGAACAGGTGCTGCTCACCAACGGGGGCTCGGAGGCCATCAGCCTGGTGGGGGCCCGGCTGGGAGGCCGGGTCGACGAGCCCGAGTTCTCCCTGCACCCCCGCGCCGGCGGCCCGCGGTGGCGGTCCAACCCCCACAACCCCACCGGCCGCCTGGCCGCCCCGGACGAGTCGGCCGAGGTGTGGGACGAGGCGTTCTACCCGCTGGCGACCGGCCGCTGGACCAGGGGGGACGCCGAGTCGGTCGTCGTGGGCTCGCTCACCAAGCTGTTCGCCTGCCCCGGCCTGCGGCTGGGCTACGTGATCGGGCCCCCGGATCTGGTGGCCGCCCTGGCTGGCGACCAGCCCCACTGGTCGGTCAACGGCCCGGCGGCGTCGGCCCTGCCCGACCTGCTGGCGACGGCCGACCTGCCCGCCTGGGCCGGGGCCATCGCCGGCCTGCGCCGCCAGCTCATCGATCTGCTCGGCGCCCACGGGCTCGGACCGCAGCCGTCGGAGGCCAACTTCGTGCTGTGCGCCAGCGCCGGCGGCCTGCGGGAGCGGCTGGCCCCCCACGGCGTGGTGGTGCGGGACTGCACCTCCTTCGGGCTGGCCGGCATGGCCCGGGTGGCCGTCCCCGGCCCCGAAGGCATGGAACGACTGGCCCGGGCGCTGGAGGCCAGCGGGTGAAAGGCGCCGTCATGGTCTGCGGCACCTCCAGCGACGCAGGCAAGAGCCTGGTGGTCACCGGCCTGTGCCGGCTCCTGGCCCGGCGGGGCGTCAAGGTGGCCCCCTTCAAGGCCCAGAACATGTCGCTCAACTCCTTCGTCACCCCGGCCGGCCACGAGATCGGCCGGGCCCAGGGGGCCCAGGCCCTGGCCGCCGGGGTCGAGCCCGAGGTGGCCATGAACCCGGTGCTGCTCAAGCCGACCGGTCAGCGCTCAAGCCAGGTCGTCGTCAACGGCGCCCCCATCGGACATCTGTCCGCCGCCGACTACCACGCCCTGCGACCCCGTCTCATGGACACGGTGCTGGCCGCCCTGGAGGACCTGCGCACCCGCTTCGACGTGGTGGTGGCCGAGGGCGCAGGCAGCCCGGCGGAGATCAACCTGCTGGAAGGCGACATCGTCAACCTGAGCCTCGCCCATCGGGCGGGCATGCCGGCGGTGCTGGTCGGCGACATCGAACGGGGCGGGGTGTTCGCCTCCCTCTACGGCACCGTCGCCCTCCTGCCCGAGCACCTTCGGGCCCACGTCCGGGCCTTCGTGATCAACAAGTTCCGGGGCGACCCGGCCCTGCTCGGCGACGGCCCCTCGGAGCTGGCCCGCCGCAGCGGGGTCCCGACCATCGGGGTGCTGCCGTGGCTGGACGGTGCGGTCATCGACGCCGAAGACTCCCTGGCCCTGCGGGCCTTCGGGCGCCACCGCAGCGGTCCGCCCGTCGCCGACGCCCTGCAGGTGGTGGCGGTGCGCCTCCCCCGCATCTCCAACTTCACCGACCTCGACGCCATGGCCGTCGAGCCCGGCGTCGCCGCGCGCCTGGCCGAGGATCCGGCCCAGCTGGCGGGGGCGGACCTGATCGTGGTGCCCGGTTCGAAGTCGACCGTCGCCGACCTCGAGTGGTTGAGGGCCTCGGGCTTCGAGGCCGCCCTGGCCACCCGCCGGGCCGAGGGGGCGACCATCCTCGGCATTTGCGGCGGCTACCAGATGCTCGGACGCTCGATCGCCGATCCCGAGGGGGTCGAGTCGTCCAGTCCCCGGACCGACGGCCTGGGCTGGCTGGCGGTCGACACGGTCTACGAACCGGACAAAACGGTGCGCCAGCGGCGGGGGCGGGCGATGGGCGAGGCGGTGACCGGCTACGAGATCCACCACGGCCGCCCGCTGACGGACACAATCGGGTGGGTGGAACTCGACGACAGCTACGGGTCGGAGCGCGACGGGGCGGTGAGCGAGGACGGGGCGGTGGCCGGCACCATCCTCCACGGCCTGTTCGAGCAGGACGGCCTCCGGGCCCGCTTCCTCGAGGCGGTGGCCGCCCGCCGGGGCCGGCGCTTCGTCCCCGCCGGGGTGTCCTTCGCCGCCGCCCGGGCGTCCCAGTACGACCGCATCGCCGACCTGCTCGAGGCGCATCTCGACCTCGACGCCCTGAGCGGGCTGATCGCCGAGGGGGCCCGATGACACCGACCGGAGGCCAGTTCAGCCCGTCGGAGCGCGACGTACTGCGGCGGGTCATCGAGAGCCGGCGGGACGTGCGCCGCCGCTTCACCGACCGACCGGTGCCCGACGAGGTCCTCGAGCGCATCCTCGCTGCCGCCCACCGGGCCCCGTCGGTCGGGCTCTCCCAACCGTGGGACTTCCTCGTCATCACCGACCCGGACACCCGGCGGCGGGTGCGGGCCTACGTCGAGCAGGAACGGGCCCGCTTCGCCGACGTCCTGCCCGCCGGGCGCAGCCGGCAGTTCGACCGGCTCAAGGTGGAGGCAATCGTCGAGGCGCCGGTGAGCATCGTGGTGACCTCGACCCTCGAGCGGGGCGGCGCCAACGTGCTCGGGCGGCAGCTCCAGCCCGAAACCGCCGTGTTCTCCACCTGCCTGGCTATCGAGAACCTGTGGCTGACCGCCAGGGCCGAGGGCCTGGGGGTGGGCTGGGTCAGCTTCTACCGGCCGGGGGAGCTGTCGGGGCTGCTGGGGCTGCCGGCCCACGTCACCCCGGTCGCCTACCTCTGCGTCGGCTTCGTCGAGGACTTCGACGCCGAGCCCGAGCTGGCCCTGGCCGGCTGGGCCCGGCCCCGACCGCTCAGCTGGGCGGTGCACCGCGAGACCTGGGCCAACCGGTCCGCCCGACCCCTGGAGGAAGCCCTGCAGTCGGTGGGAGAGCTGGACGCCGCCGCCATGGAAGCCGCCGCCGAGCACCACGACCGGCTCACCAAGCCGCGGGGGTCCCTGGGCGAGCTGGAGACCGTCGGGGTGCGCCTGGCCGGCATCGCCGGCACCAGCCCCCCGCCGATCCCCGAGCCGGCCACCGTGGCCGTCTTCGCCGGCGACCACGGGGTGGTGCGTTCGGGGGTGACCCCCTGGCCGGCCGAGGTCACCAGGCAGATGGTGGCCAACTTCACCGCCGGCGGGGCCGCCATCAACGTGCTGGCCCGCCAGTGCGGGGCCGAGGTGATCGTCGTCGACGTCGGGGTGGCGGGCGATCTGGAGGCGGTGCCCAAGCTTCTGCGCCGCAAGGTGCGGGCGGGAACGGCCGACCTGCGGGTGGGGCCGGCGATGACCGTGGCCGAGGCCGCTGCCGCCCTCGACGTCGGGGCCGAGGTAGCCCGCGAGCTGGTCTCCTCGGGGGCCCGCTGCCTGGTGACCGGGGACATGGGCATCGGCAGCACCACCGCCTCGGCCGCCCTCATCGCCAGGCTCACCGGCCGGTCCGCGTCCGAGGTCACCGGCCGGGGCACCGGCATCGACGACGCCATGCTCCGGCACAAGACGGCGGTCATCGACGAGGCCCTGGCCCGGACCGCCGCCCTGCCCGACGCCGGCGACCCGGTGGTCACCCTGGCCTCGCTCGGCGGCCTCGAGATCGCGGCCCTGGCCGGATACATGATCGGGGGGGCTGCCGCCCGGGTGCCGGTGGTGGTCGACGGCGTGATCGCCGCCGCCGCCCTGCTGGTGGCGGCGGGCATCGAGGCCCGGGTGGTCGACTACTGCTTCGCCGGCCACCTGTCGGTCGAGCCGGGGGCGGCGGTCGCCCTGGGCCAGCTGGGCCTGCGACCCCTGCTCGACCTCGACCTCCGCCTGGGTGAGGGCACCGGCGCCTGTCTCGCCCTCCCGATCCTGCAGTCGGCCGCCCGCGTCCTGCGGGAGATGGCCACCTTCGACCAGGCCGGCGTCACCGACAAGGACGCCTGAGCCGCCCATCCGGCCCGTCCCATCTGGGCCGGCCCGTCCGGGGGCCCGGCTGGTTCAGCTGCTGGCGGGTGGTCGGGCGCCGTCCCGGCGCGAAGAGGGGGAGGGCTTCAAAGCCCTCCCCCTGTTCGCAGACTGGCGGAATGAGCCGCCGATCCTCGGTTCAGCCCTTGCCGCCGGCGTGGCTGCTGGCCGAGGCCCCCTGGGAGTCGTTGCCCCCGCTGTGAGAGGACCCGGTGGTGCCGGCGTGGCCGGGCCCGCTGTCGGTGCCCGACGAGCCGCTGCCGGTCGAGGTGCCCGAGGTTCCGGCGGTCCCGCCGGAGTTCGAGCTGCCCTGGCCGTGGTTGGCCGAGTTGCCGTGGTCGGTGGAACCGCTGGTGGTCGAGCCGTTGGTCGAGGAGCTGTCTCCGCCGTTGTTGGCGTTGGAGCCGTTCGACTTGCCTGGCGAGGCCGTCGTGCATGTGCCGACCACGGTGGAGAAGTTGCTGAACACCCTCGAGTGGGTGCCGGCCTGGGAGTCCTTGTTGTGGGTGGCGGCGTTGCACAGCCCGCTGTTGCCCTTGAGGCCCTGACCGTTGGGGGCGGTGGAGGACTTGGACGAGTCGTTGGTGCTGCCGTTGCTGGTGGCGCCGTGGCCGTGTCCGTGTCCGTGGTGGTTGGGGTTGGGCACCGAGATGTCGACATGGCTCAGCGCCGAGGAGACCGTGCTCTGGACGGACGCAGGCAGGGAGCCGGTGGCGGCAGCGGCCACTCCGCCGCCCCCGAGGACGGCCACGCCGGCCAGGGCGGCCGCCTTCGCCGTCAGGACCTTGGAAATCATCTTCTTCCTCCGCGAGGTGGATAGCGGGACGGGATGTCCGAGGAGGACCGACCTCATCGACGCCACCGTGGCCGCCTCGTAGGGGAGCTCCTGGGCGGCCGCCCCGGTACGGGCGGCCTGCAGGAGCCCCGCCACCCCGGCATAGCCGGGCGGGGCGTCCTCGGGCGTCACCGCCCCGGCGGTCAGCCGGTCGGCGGTGCGGTCGTCGAGTCTGGTCCGTCGCATCTCAACTCCTATATCGCTGGAGGGCGGGCGAATCTTGCAGGCTGCGGGCCAGCCGGCGGAGGGCCCGGTGCTGGATCACGCTGACCGCCGCCGGCCGGCGACCGACCACCTCGGCCACCTCGGCCACGCTCAGGCCGGCCACCACCCGCAGCAGCACCACCTCGGCCTGGTCATCGGGCAGGAGGGCGCTGATGAGGGCGGTGGCCTCCTCGGCACTGATCCGGTCCAGGACCAGCTCCTCAACAGTGGCGTCGGAGGCGACCGCCTCGAGCGCCGTGGCCACCGTCGGCTCTGTCCTGCGCCGGCCCTGGCGCCGCAGGCGGTCGATGGAGCGCCGGTGGGCCACGGCGAAGAGGAAGCGGCGGAAGTCCTGGGCCCCGCCCTGGAAGTCGGCCAGGCGTCGGGAGGCCTCCAGCCACACCTCGGAGGCGAGATCCTCGGCCTCGTCGCCGGCCCGGCCGGCCAGGTAGCGCACCAGAGGCGGGTGGGCCCAGCGGTAGAGGGCGACCAGTCCCCACTCCTCCCCCTGGCTGGCGGCGGCCAGCGCCTCGTCCAACTGGTCGTCGTCCGGCACTGATCTAAAGGCTGGCACTACCGGTCTCCGCTCGCACCGACCCCGCCAGGCAGAACGGCGGCGACGACCGTAGGTTGGCGGTTGAAGGAAGCGACCGGAGGAGGCCCGGCCATGGAACCGCAGACCGCACACGGGGACCGGGGCTCGGACTGGGCCCGACCCGTGGTCCACTGGGAGATCGAGTCGTTGGACCCCGATCGGCTGCGGGCCTTCTACGCCGCCCTGTTCAACTGGTCCATCACCGACGGGCCGATCATGTCGGTCGAGCCGGGCATCGGTGGCCCCGAGCCGGGCCCGGGCGGGCACCTGCGCCGCAGCGACCGCAGCCGGGTGAACCTGTACGTCCAGGTGCGGGACCTGACCGCCTCGCTGGCCTTGGTCAGCGAGCTCGGCGGGACGGTGGTCGGCGAGGCCTTCGACGTCCCCGGCGGTCCCACCCTGGCCAACATCGCCGACCCCGAGGGCAACGCCGTGGTGCTCGTCCAGCAGTGAGTCCTCAGCCCGGCCGCGGCTCCCAGGTCCATACCGCCTCCACGGTGACCAGGGCGGCGAAGGAGAGGGCGACCTCGTCGCCGGCTGCCGCCGCCTCGGCGGCCTCCCTGTCCTGCGCCGAGCGCCACAGGCTGAGCACCAGCCACCGGCCCTCGTCGCCCTCGGCCGTCGTGCGTCGCAGCAGCCCGGGCCGCGAGTAGGCGAAGTCGACCTGCAGGCGGGCGTCGGCGTCGAGGAAGCGCTGGCGCTCGACGCCTTCGGCCAGCCGCAGGATGCGGGTCTCGATCACCATCGTCGCAGCCTCGCGCGCCGGGCCCCATCGGGTCCGCCGGCGCCCGGGTGGATTCATCCCCGCCGGGCAGGATGGGTTAGAACAGGGCATGCCGAAAAGCGAAGAGGGGGAGAAGCCGCCCCGCCGAGCCCGGCTGTTCCGCCGCTTCATGAAGGTGCCGTTGCTGCGGCGCTACTACACCAGGCGGGTGCTGCGGTTCCTCGACAAGAGCCACAAGAAGGGCCGGCCCATACCCGAGCAGCTGGCCGACCTCGACCGTCACCTCGCCCGCCTGCCGGCCAAGGAGCGCCAGAAGGTCCTCGACGCCACCCTGTCCGGTGAGATGGAGTCCGCCGCCGGCCGGGCCGTGCGCCGGGCGGCCCAGCGCCAGAACCGCCAGAGCGGAAGGGGCGGTGGCCGCCAGCGCCCCGGCTATCCGCCCGGGCCCCGCCCCCGGGCCCGCTGACCCGACCGCCGCCGTTCGGGGCCCCCGCCGGCGCCGGCCCGACCGAAAGGAGCCCCGTGGCCGCCGAAAACCGCATGAACCTGGCCCCGGTGGGCGTATGGACCGGGGCGCTCGACTTCGTGCCCGCCGCCCGGGCACGCGAGTTGGCCGCCGAACTCGAAGAGCTCGGCTACGGCGCGGTGTGGCTTCCCGAGGTGGCCGGGCGCGACGTCTTCGTCCACCTCGGGCTCCTGCTTTCGGCCACCCGGACCCTGGTGGGGGCCACCGGCATCGCCAACATATGGGCCCGCGACGCGGTGGCCATGGCCGGGGCGACGAGGGGCCTGACCGAGGCCTTCCCGGAGCGGGCCCTGTTCGGCCTCGGGGTCAGCCACCGCAACCTGGTCGACGACCTCCGGGGTCACCGCTACGACAAGCCGGTGCAGACCATGAGCGCCTACCTGGACGCCGTCGACGCCTCTCCCTACACCGCCCACCGACCGGAGACCCCGGTGCGACGGGTGCTGGCCGCCCTCGGCCCCAGGATGCTCGAGCTGGCGGCGGCCAAGGCCGACGGGGCCCATCCCTACTTCGTCACCCCCGAGCACACCGCCCGGGCCCGGTCCATCCTGGGGCCGGCCCCGCTTTTGTGCCCGGAGCAGGCCGTGCTGCTGGAGACCGACCCTGAACGGGCCAGGCAGGCGGGGCGCTTCTACACCGCCATCTACCTGTCCCAACCCAACTATGTAAACAACATGCGGCGGCTGGGCTTCACCGAGGAGGACATGGCCAACGCCGGCACCGACGCCTTCGTCGACGCCCTGGTGGCCTGGGGCGACGAGGACGCCATTGTCAGGCGGGTGCAGGAGCACTTCGACGCCGGCGCCGACCACGTGTGCGTGCAGCCCCTCGGCCTCGAGCGGCGCGGTGTGCCCGACGACCAGTGGCGCCGCCTGGCCCCCGCCTTGACCTCGCTGGGGAGGAAGCAGTGAGGATCGACGTCTGGTCCGACGTGGTGTGCCCCTGGTGCTACATCGGCAAGCGCCGCCTCGAGACGGCGGTGGCCGGCTTCGCCTACCGGGCCGAGCTGGAGATCCGCTGGCGGGCCTTCGAGCTCGATCCCCACGCCCCGCCCGAGCGCCCGGGCGATCCCGCCCGGCGGGTGGCGGCCAAGTACGGCATATCCGTGGAGCAGGCCCGCCGGGGCCATCAGCGCCTCACCGATCTGGCGGCGGCCGAGGGCCTGGCGTACCGCCTCGAGGACACCAGGGGAGGCAACACCTTCGACGCCCACCGCCTGATCAAGCTGGGCGGCGAGCGCGGCCTGGCCGACGCCGTTGAGGAGCGCCTCATGGCCGGCTACCTCTGTCAGGGCCGGCCCATCGGTGACCCCTCCACGGTGGCGGCCCTGGCCGTCGAAGCGGGGCTGGGAGCCACCGAGGTGGAGGAGGTCCTGGCCGGCGGGCGCTTCAGCGCCGAGGTGAGGGCGGACGAGGAGGAGGCGGCCGAGCGGGGCATCACCGGAGTGCCCTTCTTCCTGGTCGACGGGCGCTTCGGCATCCCCGGGGCCCAGGAGCCCGACACGATCCTCGCCCTGCTGGGCCGGGCGTGGGAACGCCGCCAGGAGCGCAGCGCCTGATGCGCATAGGAGCCGTGTTCCCCCAGACCGAAATCGGCGCCGACGTCGGCGCCGTCCGCTCGTACGCCGGGGCGGTGGAGGAGCTCGGCTTCTCCCACCTGCTCGCCTACGACCACGTCCTCGGGGCCGACCCCGCCGTCCACCACGGCTGGCGGGGCCCCTACAACCTGGCCTCCACCTTCCACGAGCCCCTGGTGCTGTTCGGGTTCCTGGCCGCCCTGACCGAGCTGGAGCTGGTGACCGGCATCATCATCCTGCCCCAGCGCCAGACCGCCCTGGTGGCCAAGCAGGCCGCCGAGGTGGACCTGCTCAGCCGGGGTCGCTTCCGCCTCGGCGTCGGCCTGGGGTGGAACCCGGTGGAATACGAGGCCCTCGGGGCGAGCTTCACCGACCGGGGCCGGCGGGTGGGCGAGCAGGTCGAGCTGATGCGCCGGCTCTGGACCGAGGAGTCAGTCACCCACCACGGCCCCCACGAACGGGTGACCGGGGCCGGCCTGGCACCCCTGCCCGTCCAGCGCCCCATACCGGTGTGGTTCGGGGGCCAGTCCGTCCCCGCCTACCGGCGCATCGGCGCCCTGGCCGACGGGTGGTTCCCCCAGGTGGTGCCGGGCCACGGACTCGAGGAGGCCCGGGCGGTGGTCGAGGAGTCGGCCCGCCAGGCCGGTCGGGACCCGGCCAGCCTGGGCATGGAGGGCCGGGTCAGCTTCACGGCCGACGGGCGCGAGTCGCGGGTCGCCGAGCAGGCGGAACGGTGGCGGGACGAGGGGGCGTCGCACCTGTCGGTCAACACCATGGGGGCGGGCCTGGGCGGCGTGGACGATCACGTGCGGGCCCTGGCGGCCACCGCCGACGCCCTGGGCCTGCGCCGCTGACCACGGCGCCGGCCGCAGTGGCTCCCGCACCCGTCCGCCCCCGCCGGCGGTGACCGACGCCGGGCGGGACCGCCGGCCGCCGCCCCCGTTCCGCCGGGTCGAGGTGGTGCGCCGGGTGGCCCTCAGCCCCAGACTGGTGCGGGTGACCCTGGCCGGGGCCGAGCTGGCCGGACTGCCGGTGCCCGAGCCGGCCGCCAGCGTGCGGGTCCTCCTGCCCGGTCCCGACGGCCTGGTGCTGCCCACTTGGTCGGGAAACGAGTTCCTCCTGCCTGACGGGCGCCGCCCGCTGCTGCGCACCCTCACCCCCCGCCGCTACGACCCCGAGGGCGCCGAGCTCGACGTCGATGTGGTCGTGCACGGGGAGGGGGCGGCCTCGAGGTGGGCGGCGGCCGGGAACGGCGGCGACCCGGCGGCGCTGTCCGGTCCGGCCCGCGGCTATCGGATCGACCCCGCCGCCGGGCGGTTCCTCCTCGCCGGGGACGAGACCGCCGTGCCGGCCATGAGCCAGCTGGTGGAGTCGATCGGGTCCTCGGCCCAGATCGAGCTCCACGCCGAGATGGCCGCGGAGGAGGCCCGGATCGACCTGCCCACCCACCCGGGCCTCACCGCCGCCTGGCACAGCCGCCGGCCGGGGGAGGCCCCGGGCGCCGCACTGGTCGAGGCGGTGGCCGGCGCCCGGCTCGACGAGGACACCCGGGTGTGGGTCGCGGGCGAGGCGGCGGCGGTCCAGCGCATCCGGCGGTTGCTTTTCGAGGAGCGGGGCCTGCCCCGGGCCAGCGCCGCCGTGCGGGGCTACTGGAAGCTGGCTACTCCAGCCACTCCCTGACCTGGGCGATGGTGGCCGCCGGGTCCGGGCCCGCCGGGTTCACGTTGAGCACGGTGACCCCCGCCTCGCGGTAGGCGGCGATGCGGTCGCGCACGAAACCGGGCGGGCCGACCAGGGTGGTGGCGTCGATCAGCTCCTGGGGCACCAGGGCGGCGGCCTCGTCGCGGCGGCCGTCCAGGTAGGCGTCCTGGATGGCCGCCGCCTCCTTCTCGAAGCCGTAGCGGCACGCCAGGTCGTTGTAGAAGTTGCGCCCCCTCGCCCCCATGCCCCCGATGTAGAGGGCCAGGCCGGGGCGGGCCTGCTCCCGCAGCTTCTCGAGGCCCTCGCCGATGGCCACCGTGCCGCCGGCCACCACCTCGAGCGGGCCGAGGTCGCCGGGCCGGCGGGCCGAGCCGGCGTCGAGGGAGGGGCCCCAGACCTCCTTGGCCTTCTCGGGCCAGAAGAAGATCGGCAGCCACCCCTCGGCCTTGGCCGCCACCATCTCGACGTTCTTGGGCCCGATGGCGGCCACGTAGACGGGGATGCGGTCCCTGACCGGATGGTCGATCATCTTGAGCGGCTTGCCCAGTCCGGTGCCGGTCCCATCAGGAACGGGCAGCTGGTAGTAGCGGCCCTGGTAGCTGGTCGCCTCCCGCCGCCACACCTGGCGGCAGATGTCGATCACCTCGCCCACCCGGCCCACCGGGGCGTCGTAGGGGAGGCCGTGGAAGCCCTCGATGACCTGGGGCCCCGAGGCGCCGATGCCGAGGATGCACCGCCCCCCCGAAAGGGCGTCAACGCCGGCGGCGCTCATGGCCAGCAGGGTCGGGGTGCGGGAGTAGAAGGGCAGGATCGAGGACCCGATCTGCACCCGGTCGGTGGCGGCGGCGAGGAAGCCCATGAGGCTCACCCCGTCGAAGCCGTAGAGCTCGGCCACCCACAACACGTCCACCCCGGCGTCCTCGAGCCGGCGGGCCCGGGCCTTGAGCTTGTCCGGTTCCCCCTTGCCGATCCCCGATCCGAGCCGCATGGGCCACCCCCTTTGTCGGGTTCTGACCCTACTTTCCGCTCCGAGCCGGGGGTCGCCCCATGGACGGGCTCAAATCGCGCCCGGCCGCCCCCTGCATCGCCTGGTCGGCCCGGGCCCGCCGGCGGATCCACTCCAGGATGTGAGGCTTGGTCGTGGGGTTGGCCGCCGGCGGGTTGACGAGGTGCTGGGTCGAGCCTTCAAGCATCCCCGGACGGCGGTAGTCCTCGGGCGCCAACCCGTCGCTGCCGTCCGCCGGCAACCCGGTGGCGATCATGAAGGCCAAGCCCGGCGGTATACCCCACCGCCGACCGGCGGCCTCGTAGTCCGGCCGATCGCCCAGCTCGGCCAGCACCGCCAGGCGGCTGGGCACGGTCGGCACCGGTGGGGCTCGCACCGCCTCTACCTACCCGACGGGCGGCGGCCCCCAACGACCCGCCCCGGAGCCCGCCGGCCGGCCCGCTCGTGGTCCCTCACCGCTGCGGGTCGCGGAACTTCTTGAACTCCCACCACTCCATGGCGTCGTAGGGGGCGTCGCCCCACAGCTGGCGGAGGCGCCGGCCGATCTCCGCCTCCATCCCGTGGGGCGAGGGCCGGTAGTAGACCCGGCGCTCGGGGCTGCCTATGTCGCCGGCGATCTCCGGGGGGCGGTACTCCTGGGCCACGAAGCCCTCGGGGTGGTTGTGGGGATAGACGTAGCCTCCACCCTCTTTGAGCTTGTTGCGCTGGTAGGGATGAACGCTGCGCAACGGCGCCGGCACTGCCCCCTCCTGCCGGTCGCGCACGTCCTCCGACGCCCGGGCCAGCCCGGCCATCACCGTGTTGGACTTGGGGGCGGTGGCCAGGTAGATGACGGCGTGGGCCAGGTTGAGCCCGGCCTCGGGCAGACCCACGAACTCGACCGCCCGGGCGGCGGCGTCGGCCACCACCAGCCCCATGGAGTCGGCCATCCCCACGTCCTCCGACGCCAGGATCACCAGGCGTCTGGCGATGAAGCGGGCGTCCTCGCCCGCCTCCAGCATGCGGGACAGCCAGTACAGGCCGGCGTCGGGATCCGAGCCCCGGATGGACTTGATGAAGGCGGAGATGACGTCGTAGTGCTGGTCCTCGCCGTAGCGCAGGACTCTGGTCTGGCTGGCCGACTCGACCTCGGCCAGTGACACATCGTGCCTGCCGGCGGCGGCGCCCAGGGCCAGGGCCACCTCGAGGGTGGTGAGCACGGCCCTGCCGTCGCCCCCGGCCATGTCCACCAGGTGCGCCACCGCATCCTCGGTGGCGGTGGCCCCCTCGAGGGCCAGGGCGCGCTCGACCAGCACGCGGAGATCGGCCTCACCGAGGGGCTCGAGACGGAAGATCGTCGAGCGGCTGATCAGGGGGGCGTTCACCTCGAAGAACGGGTTCTCGGTCGTCGCCCCGATCAGGGTGATGATCCCTTCCTCCACCGCCGGCAGGAGGGCGTCCTGCTGGCTCTTGTTGAACCGGTGCACCTCGTCGAGGAACAGGATGGTGCCGCTGCCCTCCTGGGCCAGGCGCCGGCGGGCCTCGCCGATGACCTCGCGCACCTCCTTGACCCCGGCCGTGACGGCCGACAGCGACACGAACTGCCGGTTGGTGAGCGAGGCGACCACCCGGGCCAGCGTCGTCTTGCCGGTTCCGGGGGGACCCCACAGCAGAATGGAGGTCAGGCGGTCGGCCTCGATCAGCCCCCGCAGGGGAGCACCATGGCCGAGCAGGTGGGGCTGGCCGACGATCTCGTCCAACGAGCGGGGGCGCATGCGCGCCGCCAGCGGCGCCTGCTTGGCCATGCGCTCGGCGAGCGCCGCCTCGAACAGATCGTCCTCGCCGGGCCCCCGCTTCGGCGGCACGGGCGCCGAGGCTACCCGGCCCGTTCGTCGCCGGACGGGCCGCGGCTCCCTAGGCAGTGATGAGGACCGGGCTGCCCAGGGGCAGCACGGTCGCCAGATGGCTGACCACGTCGTTGGTCACCCGGACGCAGCCATGGCTGGCGTTCTGGCCCATGAGCCCGGGCTGGTCGGTGCCGTGGATGGCGATCTGACCGGGGCCGCCATCGAACTCGCTATAGGTGTCGGAGAAGCCCGACAGCCCGAAGGCGTAGGGCCCGTAGGGGCCGTTGGGGTCGGGCGCCTTGAGCAGCTCGGTGACGTAGAAGTCCCCCGTCGGCGTCGGCGCGCTCGGCATCCCGACGATGACCGGATGGGTCTCGATCACCGCTCCGTCGTCCATCAGCACCAGGCTGTGGCTGTCGAGGTGCACCACCACCCGGTAGCTGTCGTCGAAGAGCTGCACGGCGCTGCGCTGGATCCAGCCGGTGGCGCCGTTGGGCCGCACGGGCAGCATCACCTGCAGCCACGGGCCGTCCACCAGGGTCACTCGGAAGACCAGCGGGGCGCCGAGGTTGTTGGGGTTGGACAGTCGGCTCGACGCCGCCGCCGAGCCGGGCGCCGGGTACACCGGCACCTGGGGGACGAGGGCGCGGGCGACCACGGTTGCCCACGGGGCCAGGTCCAGGGCGGTGCGGGGGTCCACCGGCCGGGCGACGGTGGTGGTGGTCGACACCGGGGGCGCCGGCCGGCTCAGGTGGGACGCCGTGGGGCGGGGGGCCGCGCCGCCGCAGGCCGAGGCGACCACGGCCAGGGCGGCCGCTGCCACCAGGGCCACCACCACCGGCCCGGGCCGCCGGGGCCGACCGCCGGTCGCCGGGTGTCGGGCGGGGCAGCTCAATGGGGCACCCAGGCATCGGGATCGGCGATCAGCTTGGAGAGCTTGCGGGGGAACTGCCCCCGAGCCAGCTGGGCGATGCTCACCCCCTCGAGCACGCTGCGCAGACTGGCCCGGAGCGCCACCCACAGCTCCTGCAGGGAGCCGGCCGGCTGGCGGTAGGAGGTCGCCTCGGGCCGAAGTCCCTGGACCTCGGCCAGCGGGCCCTCGAGAGCGCGCATGACATCGGCCGGTGTGAGCTCCTCGGGGTCGCGGAGGAACCGGTAGCCGGCGTCCGGTCCCCGCCTGCTCGCCACGATGCCCGAGCGGCGCAGGTCGAGAAGGATGGCCTCGAGGTAGTTCACCGGAAGATCCTGGCTGGTGGCCAGCTCCTCGGCGGTCATGGGCCTGGCGTTGGCGGCCAGGGTGACCAGCGCCCGCAGGGCGTAGTCGGTGCGGGCGGAGATGTACACGAGCCCATTCTCCCGCGGCCGCCGGCCTTGCTGGCATCCCGCTCAGGCACTAAAGTCGATCTATTCACTCGGATTTGTTGTTTCTATCGACCGAGCCGGAGAGCTGGTGGATCCCTTCATAGTCCTGGGTAGCGCGGTGGTCGGGTTGCTGGTGGGGCTCACCGGCGCCGGCGGAGGGGCGTTGATGACGCCCATGCTCATCCTGCTGTTTTCTGTGAAGCCCTCCACCGCCATCTCCTCCGACCTGGTGGCGGCGGTGGTCATGAGGCCGGTGGGGGCGGCCGTCCACCTGCAGAAGGGCACGGTGAACCTGAGGCTGGTCGGCTGGATGTCGGCCGGTTCGGTGCCGGCCGCCTTCGCCGGCACCTACGTCCTTCACCTGTTCGGCCACAGCAAGGCGGCCGAACACAACGTCCAGGTCGCCCTGGGGGCCGCCCTGCTCGTCGGGGCGGCGGCGATGCTGCTGCGGCGCCTGCTCGACCGCCGCTCGGGAGCCGAGCGGCGGGGACGGGTGACCCAGGTCAGCCCCCGTCCGCTGCCCACTCTGGCCATCGGGGCCGTCGGGGGCCTGGTGGTCGGCATCACCTCGGTCGGCGCCGGGTCGCTGATGATCGTGCTGCTTATGTTCCTCTATCCGACCCTGACGGCGAGTCGGCTGGTCGGCACCGACCTGACCCAGGCCATCCCGCTGACGGCGGCGGCCGCCCTGGGGGCGCTCACCTTCGGCCACGTCGAGCTACCTGTCACCAGCGCCATCATCGCCGGCAGCGTTCCTGCCGTCCTGGTCGGGTCCCTGCTGTCCTCAAGGGTGCCCGACCGCTACCTCCGGCCGGTCATCACCTTCGTCATCCTCGCCTCCGGGCTCAAGTACGTGGGCTTGGGGGCCCGGGCCCTGGGCTGGGCGATGGTGGCGGTGCTGGTGGCGGGGGCGGCGGTGGCCGCCAGGCGCTGGACCGCCGGCGGGGACCGGCTGGTGCCGGCCATGCCGCCGGCCGGCAACCGGACCGGCCCGTCCACGGCGTGAGAGCCTGTGGCGGTGGAGCGGGCCACCGTCGCCGTCTACGAGCGCCAGGCATCCCGCTACCGCGACCGGCGCCCGCCGGCCCACCTCGGACGGGCTGAGAGCTTCGCCCGGTCGTGCCTGCCCGGCCTGCCAGTGGCCGACCTGGGCTGCGGACCGGGGGGCTACCTCACCCACCTCCCCCACCCCGTCCTCGCCCTCGACGCCGCCGGCGCCATGCTCGGCCTCGCCCGCCAGAACGATCCCGCCGCCTGGCCGCTGCGGGCCGACGTCGAGGCCCTGCCCCTGGCCGACCGGTCCCTGGGCGGCGCCTGGGCCCGCCACTCCTAGATGCACCTGCCCCGCGTGGCGGTGCCCATGGCCCTGGCCCGGCTCCACTGGGCCCTGGCGCCGGGGGCGCCCCTCATGCTGTCGGTGAGTCGGGGGGACAGCGAGGGCCCTTACCCCGACGACGACATCCCCGGGCGGTTCTTCTGCCTGTGGCAGCCCGACGGCCTGGCCGACGCCCTCACCGGGGCCGGCTTCGACGTGCTGGCCATCGACGAGGAGGACAGGTCGCTCTTCGCCACCGCCAGGCGGATGCGCTCGCTACCCGACACCGTCGGGCCGGGCATGCGGGTGCTGGTGTGCGGTCTCAACCCCAGTCAGGTGGCGGCCGACGCCGGCTACGGGTTCGCCGGAGCCACCAATCGGTTCTGGGCCGCCGCCCTCGAGTCGGGGCTGGTGTCCAGCGCCGGTCGACCGCTCAGTGCCCTGCTGGTCGACCGGGTGGGGATGACCGACCTGGTCAAGCGGGCCACGCCGCGCTCGGCCCTGGTGGGGACCCACGAGTACCGGGCCGGCCTGGGACGGCTCTCGCGGTTGGTCGCCTGGCTGCGACCGGAGGCGGTGTGCCTGGTCGGGTTGGAGGGCTGGCGGGCGGCGGTGGACCGTTCGGCCCGCCCCGGCTGGCAGCCGGGGGGCATCGACGGCATGCCCGCCTACCTGATGCCCTCGACCAGCGGGGCGAACGCCCGGGTGGGGCTGGCCGAGCTGGTCGAGCACCTCCGTCAGGTCCAGTCGCCGGCGCCCTGACCGGACCGCTCAGGGCCGCGACCGCAGATCGTGGATCAGCCACACGTTGGGCTCCGAGTAGGAGCCGACGTCGGCCTGGCGGTCCACCCTCAGGGTGGCCAGCCCGTGGGGGAACACGTACTCACCCGGGTCGGGGAAGGCCATGCCGGTCCACGACTCCCACTCGGCGACGGTCCCGGTGATGCGCATCGACTGCGGTAGGGCCGGACCCAACCGCGCCCCCAGGCGCAGGTGGATCCGGATCCAGGGATCGAAGGCCTCGCCGCTGGGGAGCGTCCACGCGGCGTAGCGCTCGACGGGAGCGAGCGGGTAACGCTCCTTCCAGTTGGGCCGCACCGGAGCGATCAGCCAGCCGAGGCCGTCATCCCGCCCCAGGTCGGCCATGGCGCCCAGGATCACCGTCGCCAGACCCCGCTGGCGATGGCGTGGGGGGATCTCGGCGGCGAGGGCGCACAGGGCGTCGGGGGTCCCTCCGCTCCCCGCCAGATCGAAGCCGGCGGCGATGCTGTGGTCTATGCCCGGACCGAGGTCCTCTTCCCGCCCGGTCCAGGCCACCGGAATGGTCTGGCCCTCGGCCAGCACCTCGTCGGCGTCCTCGTCGTAGAGGACGAACTGGAAGTCCGGGAAGACCTGGTACAGCGAGTCCCAGTACGGGCCGACCACGTCGCCGTGCCGGTTGTACTCGGGCCACACCTCGGCCGACAGATCGGTGATGCGCTCCCACAGCTCCGGCCGCTCCGAGTACCGGACGCTCACCACCGGCATGACTGCCTCGCCGGCGCCGAGCTCAAAAGGCGGTGCGACAGAACGGGGCGACCTCGGTGCCGAAGAGCAGATCGGCCCGCCGGGCCGCTCCCGTGCGGTGCTCGACGACCCGGCCGGCGCGGGCGAGAAGGTTGAAGCTGGGCTCCCCGAGGTAGCCGGCACCCAAGTCGCTGACGTCGACGGTCAGGTCTGGCCCGGACTTGGTGGGACCGCACTCGGCCCCGGCCGGCCCGCCCGCCACCCGGAAGCGGCCGCCGCAGTGCGGGCGGAACGGATCGGTCACCTCGAGCACGATCTCGCCTTCGACCCCGTAGGTGCGGGCGCCCAGGGCGGCGGGGATGTCGAGGAGCCGCACCCAGACGTCGTCCCGCCGGGTGGTGGTGCGCATCCGACGCGGGTCGGCCAGCCACTTGCGCACCACCTCGTCGGTGGGGCGGCCCCAGGAGCTGACCCTGGTGACCAGGTCCACATCCATGACGTGGCGCCACAGGGCGAGCTCGGCCTCCGCCGTCGTGCCGGCCAGGTCCATGATGCGGGCCTCGCTGTCGGGAAGGCCGTCCCGCCACGAGCTCTTGATCCGGTAGACCACCCAGCCGTCCACGGTGCCGGTGGCGTCGCGGTGCACAACGAAGAAGGCCGGCCCGGCGCCGTCGCGGCTGTAGGGGCGGTCGCGCACGAACAGCTCCCACCAAGCCTGGCTGCGGGAGATGTCCCCCGGCTGCAGACGGCGGGCCCGGTCGTGCACCTCGGAGAGGACGGCGGCGGCCTCGTCGCCGCTCAGCTGCTCCAGCGAGCCGCTGTCGGCGAAGCCGCGCTTGTACCCGCCCCAGTGCGAGTCGAGGCTGACCGACACCTCGAAGGTGGCGGGGCCGTAGCCGAAGCGGCTGTAGATGGCGCTCTCCGAAGCGGTCAGGATGGCCACGGGCTCGCCGCGCTGGACGACGTCGTCCAGCTGGCGGTCCATCATGGCGGTCAGGATCCCCCGGCGGCGGTGGGTGGCCCGGACCCCGACGGCGGTAACCCCGGCCACGGGAAGAAGGGATCCGCCGGGGACGGTGAGCTCCATCGACCAGATGCCCGCCGTTCCGACGATGCGGCCCCGGTCGAAGACCGCCAGGGTGCGATCCAGCTCGCTGACCCCCCGCCAGTCGGCGATCTCCTCCGCTGAGAGCTGGCCCCGACCGAAGGCGGCATCCACCGCGTTGCTGAAGTCGGGGAACTCCTCTTCGGTTATGGGCCGGATGTCGAGATCCACCGGGGCAGTCTCCCCTTGGTGTCACCGGTGGGCAAGGGCTTTCCTGTGCTGTACTGGGCGGCGATGGGCGGCCCGTACACCCACGGCCACCACCGCTCGGTCCTGGCCAGCCACGCCCGCCGCACCGCCGCCAACTCCGCCGCCTACCTCCTGCCGAGGCTGATGCCCGGCATGGACCTGCTCGACGTCGGCTGTGGCCCGGGCACCATCACCGTTGACCTGGCCGAGCTGGTCGCCCCCGGCGCGGTGGTGGGCGTGGATGCCGCTCCGGCGGCGGTGGCCGAGGCCGACGCCCTCCGGGCGCGCCGGGGCCTGGCCAACGTCTCGTTCCGGGTGGGCGACGTCTACGCCCTGTCGATGGACGACGGCTCCTTCGACGTCGTCCATGCCCACCAGGTGCTCCAGCACCTCCCAAACCCGGTCGGCGCACTGGTCGAGATGCGGCGGGTGCTGCGGCCGGGAGGCATCCTGGCGGTGCGGGACAGCGACTACGGCGGATTCGTGTGGGCTCCCGACACGCCTGAGCTGGACGCCTGGAACAGCCTTTACCACCGGATCACGGCGAGGAACGGCGCTCAGGCCAATGCGGGGCGGTACCTGTTGGGATGGGTCCGCCAGGCCGGCTTCGTCGACCCGGTGGCGACCAGCTCCACCTGGACCTTCGCCGACCAGGACAGCCGCGGGTGGTGGGGCGAGTCGTGGGCCGAGCGGGTGGAGCACTCGGCCTTCGCCGAGCACGCCCTCGCCTACGGGCTGGCCGACCGGGCCGAGCTGGCCCGGATCGCCGCCGGCTGGCGCCGGTGGGCGACGTCCCCTGACGGCTTCTTCGCGGCCGTTCACGCCGAGGTGCTGGCCCGGCGGGGCTGAAATCCGCCCGGTCCGGGCCCCGGCTTGAGGTAGAAGTGACCGGCCGTGGACATAGAGGCGCTGGTATTCGACTTCGACGGGGTGATCCTGGAGACCGAGGAGCCCGACTTTCTCGCCTGGCGCCAGATCTGGGCCGACTTCGGCCAGGAGCTGCGCCTCGAGGAGTGGGCCGCCTGTATCGGCACGGCCCAGGGGCCCGACACTTTCCACCCCTTCGAAGAGCTGGTGGCCCGCACCGGCCTCGATCTCGACCAGGCCGAGCTGAGGGCCCGCAAGAACGACATGGCCCGCCGTCATCTCGACGCGGCCGAGCTGGTCGAGGGCATCGTCGAATGGGTCGAGGAGGCCCGACGGCTGGGGCTGGGGCTGGCCATCGCGTCCAGCTCCCCCCGCCACTGGATAGAGAACCACCTCGTCCGCCTGGGCTTGGAGCAGTGGTGGCCGGTGATCGCCTGCTACGACGACTGCGGGGTGACCAAGCCCGACCCCGCCTCCTACCTGCTGGCCTGCCGGCGCCTGGGGGTCGATCCGAAGCGCGCCATGGCGGTGGAGGACTCCCGCATGGGGCTGCTGGCGGCCAAGGCCGCCGGTCTGACCTGTGTCGCGGTTCCGACGGCCATGACCGCCCATCTGGACTTCAGCGAGGCCGACCTGGTCGTCCCGTCACTGTCCGCCCTCACCCTTTCCGACGCCATCGCCCGGCTGGCCTCCGCCAGCCGGGAAGGCTCCGTCTAGGCCCGCCGCACCCCGCCGGCGAGCGCGCCCGCCGGCGGGGACGGGGGCCCTCAGCTGGGCTGACCGGCGACCCAGGCGTCGATCAGGCGTCGGGCGATGCTGATGCCCGAAGGCAGGTCGGGCAGGGCGTCGACGCCGAACCAGGCAGCCTCGGCGATCTCGTCCGCCTGGCACGAGATGTCCCCCGAGCGCCACTCGGCGGTGAAGCCGATCATCAGAGAGTGAGGGAAGGGCCACGGCTGGCTCCCCCAATACCGGACCTCGCCGAGCTCGACCCCGACCTCCTCGGCGACCTCCCGCCGGACGGCCGCCTCCAGGGTCTCGCCCGGCTCAACGAAGCCGGCCAGGCAGGAGAACATCCGGCGGGGAAAGTTGACGTTGCGGGCGAGGAGCACCTGCCGGTCCTCCTTTCGTTCCACCAGGACGATAACGGCGGGGGCCAGACGAGGGAACGCCGTCAGCCCGCAGGAGGGACAGCGCAACGCCCGCTCGCCGCTCATCAGCTCGGTCGGGGTGGCGCAGCGGCCGCAGTAACGGTGGGTCCGCTGCCACTCGACCAGCTGGACGGCCCGGCCGGCGACGGTCCAGCGGGTCTCGTCCACCCGCCCCCACAACAGGCGCAGGTCCACCGCCTCGGGATGCTCGTCGGAGCGGTCGACGGCCCAGCAGTGCTGGTCGTCGAGCAGCCCTAGAAATATGCCTTCTTCAGGGCCCGACCCTCCTCGGAAAGCAGCACCCGGCTGCCGTGGACGGAGACGACGGCGACCGGCCGGTCGGGAGGCCCGGGCGGCCCGGTCATGGGGAGGAATGCCACCAGGCCGCCATCATGCCCGAGCCCGGGCGCGCCCACCCCGAGCAGCTGCGTCGCCGGCCACGGAGGCCCAACCGAAGGCTGGGGCGACCGAGGAGGTTCTCCTAAGCCCCGGCGGCTGCCGCCCGGGCGTCGAGGAAGGAGGCCACCACCGAGTGGCCGGCCTCGATGAAGTGCCGCGAGCGGCTGAAGTCGTTGTAGCGGAGCGCTCCGGGGTTGACCGCCGGCAACACGATCAGCTCGACCGAGGAGGGCACCTGCTCCACGTCGAGGCTGAAGCGGTGGTTGCGGGCGATGGAAAAGGACTGGAGGAGGACGTCGAGGGGCCGTCGGGGCATCGGACGGGGGCGGTTGAAGTTGCCCACATGGAACACGACCAGCCGCTCCCCGCCCAGCGCCAGCCCCCGGGAGATGGGGACGTTGTTGACGACGCCGCCGTCGATGAACAGTTCGCCGTCGATCTCCACCGGCGGGTACACGCCGGGCAGCGCTGCCGATGCCAGGATCGCTGGAGCCACTGGCCCCTTCGAGAACCACCGCTCGTCGCCAGAGGTCAGCGAGGTGGCAACCACCTCGAAGCGCACCGGCGACTCCTCGAAGCGCTCGAAGGAGAGGGCACCGGCGATCAGCTTGGTCAGGCCCAGGTTGGGAGCCAGCGAGCGGGACTTCTGGCTGATCAGCCGCACCGCCGACAGCCGGCTGGTGGGAAAGAGATCGGCGGTGCGCAGGGCGAGCCAGATGTCCTGCAGGCGGCGCACCCCCGCCGGGGTCGGATCGGCGGCGATGGCGGCGGCGTTGAGGGCCCCCACCGAGCAGCCCACCACCGCATCCGGCACGTAACCGCGGTCCATGACGGCGCGGAGCATCCCGACCTGGACGGCGCCGAGGTTGCCGCCCCCACCCAGCACGAACACGGTGCGCGGCCCCTTCCGCCCGAACGGCAGGCGCCTGATCGACATGCTGGGACCACCTCCTACGTGCTGGACCAATCGTGACCCATCAGTCGGGGTCCGGCGCCATGGCCCGCTGGGGCCATTTCTCCGACCTCCGAGCGGCCTAGTCAGCCCATGGTGACGATGGGGGCGGCCAGATCCACCCCGCCCGTGGATCCCTCGAAGGCGGCGTCACCGAAGGTGAATATCCCGCCGTCGGACGCGACCAGCCAGTAGCCCTCGGCATCAGGGGTGGCGGCCATGCCCACGATGGGCTGGGCCAGGTGGATGGCCCCGGTGGAGCCGAAGAAGCGGGCGTCACCGAAGGTGAATATCCCGCCGTCGGACGCGACCAGCCAGTAGCCGCCTCCGTCGGGGGTGGGGGCCATGCCCACGATGGGCTGGGCCAGGTGGATGGCCCC
>Ga0070739_10001054_pt1 | contig 44283 bp, 41 predicted proteins | sample Coa_R1_7_FD_66445 | JGI IMG/M metagenome (GOLD analysis project Ga0070739, IMG submission 66445) | Surface soil microbial communities from Centralia Pennsylvania, which are recovering from an underground coalmine fire - Coalmine... | ecosystem: Environmental > Terrestrial > Soil > Unclassified ...
CCCATGGCCAACATCTCGCACATGAAGCACTGCGAGCCGCAGTACGTCGAGGTCCCCGGCTGGCAGGAGGACCTCCGCGACCGGCGCCGCTTCGACGACCTGCCCCAGCGCTGCCGGGACTACATCGCCGCCCTGGAGGACGTGTGCGGCGCCCCCGTCGACGTGGTCTCGGTGGGGCCGGACCGCGAGCACACCATCGTGCGGCGGGAGTTGGTCTGATTGCTGCGCGCGCAAGCACTCACCGTGTCTGTGCAAAGCTCCTGAGCCGATCCTCGATGACGTCGCGCGTGAGGCGCCCCGTCACCGCAAGCACCTGCCAGGGGAGCGAGCCCTTGCCGCGCTTCTGCCACAGCTCAGCCAGCCACTTGAGGTCGTCGGCGGTGACCAGGGCGATCTCGGTCCCTGGGCGGCAGTTCGTCTTCAACTTGTGGGCGACGGTCACAGACTCCGGCGTGAACTCGGGCGCGATAACGAGCAGAGGCGAGGCGACCCTCGTGTCGGTTGCAGCGGCGTAGTCCAGGAACTGTCGAGAGCCGCGTTCAGTCAAGGCATAGGGGCTTTCACAGGACTTGCAGTCCCATAGGATCACCCGATTGCTCGGGTCTAGGTCGATGCGACCGTCGGGGTGGTTGCTTCCGGCCATGGTCGCGACCGTGTGACCGAGGTACTGTGAGAAGAGGGCGGTGGTCGCCTCTTCGAATGCTCGCTCGATATCGCCGTCGCGGGAAATCACGTTCGTCGCATGAAGGAGGTCGTAGGAGCGTCGGGCGAGGTCCGTGTAGTAGGTGATGTACGAGCTGACCCGGTTGTCAGTTGCACCGTCCGGCTCGTCCATGACGCGCAGTCGATCGTAGTACTTGACGATACTGCGGACTCTGATCTCCTTCGACCCGTCCTGACGGATCCCCGGCAATCCGCGTAGCAGGTTGGCGAGTTGATCGTCATTGAGCTGTCGCAGGACGGTCCTCGGCGAAACATAGCCATCCACTGCGCGCGCAGCAAGAAACTCCCGTGTCCCCGAAAACGGCTGACCCGCCTCTTCGAGTGCAGAGCGGATTGCAGCAACGGGGACCTGTGCCAAGAGGCTGCGATAGTTGGGCGCCACAAGCTCGATGCCATAGATCTGACGAAGCAGCCCTCCGAGTTCCTCAGGAACGCAATACACGCGCGCACCGTCGTCGCCTTTGAAGCGCAGCAGAAGACCATGCCTGGAAAGGTGCCCAGCGGCCCCTTCGATCTCCTCAACGCTGTGCGCCCGACCACTCTTCGATGGGAACCGCCCCATCTGTGCCTCGATGACTCGATGGTCACGACGGGTGATCCCGAGCTTCTGACGAAGCTTCTCGATGAGGTTGTACTCAGCAGTGTTGATGTCGCCATCCTCCCACGCGGCGTCGAGGACGGTCTTGTAGATCTCGACCACCCTCTTGTCGAGGTGCTGCAATGCTCTGGGATTGGAGGCCCAGGCAATCAACTCCTCCTCCTCGTGGACGAGGGCCTCGTGGAAGGCATCGACGGGGACCACGTACCCCGGTGTGTTCAGGAGTTCGCGCAGCACCCAGCGCACCAGCATGTGGACGCGATAGGGCAGGTCGTCGAAGCTCAGCTTGGGCTTGACGTGCGACTCGTCGAGCACCTTGTGCTTGGACTGGCGCAGCAGATCGACATACTCGTCGCGGTCGTCCCTGCGGATCACCTCGACGTCCCACGCGTCGGCGAACGTGCGCAGGTCGCGAATGCCAAGGTACCTTAGGACGTCGTGAAGCGTCACGGCTGCGTCTCCCGCTCTTGTGAGCCTGAACCGCCTTGTAAGGCGCGGGCATGGTACCTCGGACCGGTCGGTTGTGGACCGTCTGGTCAAGGCGCTGCGTCGGCGACAGCCCGTGGCTGGTGATCGGCCCGGACCAGCGCCGACTGGCCCCTCGCCTCATCAGGCCGCGGAGACGACGGGCACCTCGTACTGGGCGAAGGCGGGGTCGACCGTCAGGACCGTCAGGCCCTCGATCTGCGCCTGCGCGATGAGCAGGCGGTCGAAGGGGTCCGCGTGGTGTCGTGGCAGGGCAGAGACGCGCAGCGCGTGCGTGTGCGTGACTGGCAGGCTTTCGACCCGGGTGGCGCGCATCCTCGGGGGCACGTAGGTAACGGGCGACTGCGGAAGCGGCAGACGGCCGAGCGAGTACTTGATGGAGATCTCCCAAGAGCTGGCAGCGGACAGGAGCAGGGTGCTGGTCCTGTCGCTGACCACGGCCGCCGCCTGTCCGCGGATGCGTTCCGGACTGGTCAGCATCCACAGCCACACGTGCGTGTCGAGGAGGAACCTCACGTCAGGAAGGCCGCCAGGACCTCCTCAGGAAGAGGCGCATCGAAGTCGTCGGGCACGTCGTAGGCACCGGCGTCCATCCCCAGCTGGCGAGTGGGCCCAACCGGATCGGCAGGAACCAAGCGAGCCACTGGCTCCCGGCCACGCACGATCAGGATCTCCTCGCCGGTGGCGACACGGCGGAGAAGTTCGGAGAGATGGGTCTTGGCGTGGTGGATTCCGACGGTGGTCATCTCTCAAGTATGTGACTTGGTCATGGACTTAGTCAATGGGTCGGTCGCCACGGTAGTGGTCCGTTTGGAGTGCCTTAGGCAATGACAGGGCTACATCCGTGTCTGCGTCCTGCCATGCCCGCTGCGTCCGCCACCGGACGGACGCCTTGATCGTCCGCGTCCAGACTGGCCTCCCGGGACCGCTGAGCTTTCACTCAGGCTGGCTCGTCGCCCGGCGCGGAGGCGTGAGGCGGTGACAGCGCGGGCGGCTTCTGCGAATGGGCAACCGACTCCGATCCGCAGTCTCAAGAGCGTAGATGGGGGCGTTCTCTACTGCGACGACAACCTGTACCGGCTCGCCTCCTTCCCCTCTGAGTCCGTCGACCTGATCTACCTAGACCCCCCCTTCTTCTCGAACCGGAACTACGAGGTCTTGTGGGGCGACGAAGCCGAGGTACGGAGCTTCGAGGATCGCTGGGAAGGCGGCATGAACGTCTACATCAACTGGATGCACGAGCGCGTCCTGGAGATGCATCGCATACTCAAACCGACCGGCTCGTTCTACCTTCATTGCGACCCTCATGCCTCCCACTATCTGAAGGTCATGCTCGACGGCGTCTTTGGCGAAGGGAACTTCCGAAACGAGGTGGTCTGGAAGCGCACCAACGTCCACTCCGACAGCAAGGACTGGAGCGAGGTAAGCGATCGGCTCTTGTACTACGTGAAAGACGCTGCGGCTGCCTATACATGGAACCCTTTGTACGTCGAGCATTCGGCGGAGTACGTTGCCAACAAGTACCGTCTCGCGGATGCGGATGGCCGCCCCTACATGCTCGACAACATGACCAGCCCGAACCCACGCCCCAACATGATGTACGAGTGGAAGGGGCACGCCTCTCCTACGATGGGCTGGCGATACTCAGAGGAGACTATGGCGCGCCTCGACGGTGAGGGCCGCATCTGGTACCCCAACTCCAAGGACAAGCGCCCAAGGCTGAAGCGGTTTCTGGACGAGATGCCGGGGATCCTCACGACGGACGTCTGGACGGACATTAGTCCGATCAATAGTCAGGCCCGTGAGCGCATGGGATACCCGACACAGAAGCCGGAGGCACTCTTGGAGCGGATCATTAGCGCCTCCTCGAACCCACAGGACATCGTGCTCGATCCGTTCGCTGGTTGCGGTACCACGCTAGTTGCGGCACAGAGGCTTCAGCGGCAATGGGTCGGTATCGACATAAGCCCGACGGCAGTAAACCTCATGAAACGTAGGATGCAGAAGATAGGCGCTACCCGCATCGAACTGGTCGGAATGCCGACGACAGTGAAGGCGCTGCGTGCCTTAAGGCATTTCGAGTTTCAAAATTGGGTGGTCCAGCGATTCAATGGCACGCATGCTTCTCGGCAAGTCCACGACTTTGGCATCGACGGCCTGTCGTTCTTCCACCACTGGCCGATCCAAGTCAAGCAGTCAGACCACGTGGGTAGGAATGTTATCGACAACTTCGAGACCGCCATGGAACGGGTGGGTAAGGAGCAGGGGTACATCGTCGGGTTCAGTTTCACGCGGGGATCGCACGAGGAGGTGGCACGGGCGCGCATCGCCAAGAATCAGAACATCCAGCTTGTCACGGTGGCGGAACTCATGTCGAGCGTGCCCGATCTTGCCTCCCCCAGCATGTCGTTGTTTTCCGAGGAGCTTCCCCTTCCAGCGGGGCGTCCGCGCGATGTGCGTCCTTCAGTCGAGCAACTGATCCTGAGCGACAAGCAGGCGAGTTAGCGCCGTTCGCCTTCGAGCAGCGCCACGATCTCCTCGATCTTCCACACGTGATCGGCGACGCCCGCGGCCATGGCTGGGGTCCGCGGGTAGGGGTTCGCCAAGCTACTGCGGGGCCGCGCGAAGTTGTAGAACATGAAGTGCAGCGACACGGCCGCCGTCAGGTTCTCCACCTTCTTGGAGAACGCATTGGTCAGGCGGTTGAAGCGGCGCATCCCATCAACCCCAAACTGACCCACTACCGTTGCCACCGGTACACGCCGGGTAGCCTGGTGTCATGGCCACGCAGAAGACACGACGGGGCGGGACCGGCAGCGTCGAGGCGTCCCGCGGCCTCGACCCCAAGGTACGTGAGCTCGCCAACGGACCGAACTTCGCCGCCGTCAGCACCCTGCTCCCCTCCGGTGCCATCCAGACCCAGCCGATCTGGGTCACCGCGGACGACGACTTCGTCTACCTCAACACCGAGGTCCACCGCCTGAAGTTCCGCAATGTCGAGCGGGACCCCCGGATCACGGTGATGATCTGGGAGCGCGACAACCCGTACAAGTACGCCGAGGTGCGCGGCCGCGTCGTGGAGACGGTGCGCGGTGATGCCGCCCGCCGCATGATCGACGAGCTCTCCCAGAAGTACAACGGCCGCCCCTACCCGCCCGAGGCCATCCAGTCCGAGCGGGTCATCCTCAAGATCGAAGCCGACCAGCAGCGAGTCGCCGCCTGAGCAATCGGCCCGGCGACGACTCGGCTGCCTAGGCGGCGGCCCGCAGGGCTTCGAGCACCTCCTCCGCGTGCCCGGTGGGGACGACCTTCTCCCACACCCGCTCGATGGTCCCGTCGGGACCGATGAGGAAGGTGGTGCGGAAGATGCCCATGAACTTCTGGCCGTCGGGGCGCTCGCGTTCGCCCCAGACGCCGTAGGCGTTCAGGGCCACGTGGTCGGGGTCGGCGACCAGGGTGAAGGGGATGCCCAGCTTCTCGACCCAGGCGTCGTGGGAGGCGACGTCGTCGCCGCTGACCCCGACGACGACGGCGTCGAGATCGGTGATGGTCTTGAGTTCGTCACGGAACCCCTGTGCTTCGATCGTTCAACCAGGGGTGTCGTCCTTGGGGTAGAACCAGAGCACGACGCGCTGCCCGCGCAGCGAGCTGAGGCGCAGCGTGCCGCCGCCGTTGGTGGCGAGCTCGAAGTCGGGGGCCGGCTCCCCCGCCTGCGGCATCGTGGGCATGTGATACCTCCAGAAAAGGCGGAAGCTAGGACGCCGCCGCCGCGTGCTCCTTGGAATGCGCGTCGATGAGCGGCTGCGCGATGTGCGCAGGCACCTCCTCGTAGTGCGAGACCTCCATCGAGAACCGGCCCCGACCCTGGGTGGCGGCGCGCAGGTCGATGGGGAACGTGTACATCTCCGCGAGGGGGACCTGCGCGGTGACCTCGGTGCGGCCGTCGCCGATGGGGTTCATCCCGCCGACGCGGCCGCGCGCGCCGTTGATGATCGAGATGACGTCGCCCATCAGCCGCTCGGGCACGACGACTCGCACGTCCATGATCGGCTCCAGCAGCACGGGCTTGGCCTCCTGCACCGCGCGCCGCATGGCCATCGAGCCGGCGATCTGGAAGGCGATGTCCTTGCCGTCGACGGGGTGGGTCGAGCCGTCGACCAGGCGCACCTTGACGTCGACGATGGGGTAGCCGGCCACCGCGCCCTGTTCGATGGTCTGCTTCACGCCCTTCTCCACCGAGGGGCGGAACTGCTGGGGGATGGACCCGCCGAAGATCTTGTCCTCCCACTCGTAGCCGCCGCCGCGCGGCAGCGGCTCGATCTCGATGGTGCAGTCGCCGTACAGACCGGCGCCGCCGGACTGCTTCTTGTACTTGTTGGCGATGCGCGCCGAGCCGGTGATCGTCTCGCGGTAGGCCACCTTGGGCTGCGACAGCGTCGCCTCCACGCCGTACTTGCGCTTGATGCGCTCCAGCGCCACGTCGAGGTGGACGTCGCCGAGGCCGTGCAGCACCTGCTCCTTGGTCACCTCGTCGCGCTGCATCGAGAAGGTGGGGTCCTCCTCCGCGTAGCGGGAGAGCGCGGAGTTGATCTTGTCCTCGTCGCCCTTGGTCCTGGCGTGCACCGCCATGGCGTAGGCGGGCGCCGGGTACTCGATGGGCGGCAGGGTCACCGCGTTCGCCTTGTCGCACAGGGTGTCACCGGTCATGGTCACGGCCAGCTTGGTGGCCACGCCGATGTCGCCGGCGACGATCTCGCCCGCCTGCACGATCTGCTTGCCCATCGGCTGCCCGAGCTGCGCCAGGCGTTCCTCCGCACCGCGGTTGGCGTTGAAGGGATGCGTGTCGGGACGCATCGTGCCCCGCAGCACGCGGAAGAAGGTGATCTTCCCGAAGGGGTCGATGCTCGACTTGAAGACGTGCGCCACCAGCGGGCCCGACGGGTCGCACTCGATCTCGATCTCCTTGCCCTTGGCGTCGACGGCCTGGTGCACCCGTTCCTTGGGCGAGGGGAGGTACCGGTTGATGCAGTCGAGGACGAAGGACGCGCCGCGCTCGTCCAGCGCAGCCGCGGGCACGATCGGTACCAGCGTGCCGCGCAGCGCCGCGACGTGCATCGCCGAGTGCACCTCCTCGTCGCTGAGCTCAGTGCCTTCGAGGTACTTCTCGAGCAGCGCGTCGTCGGTCTCGGCGGCCGCGTCGACCAGCGCCGAGTGGGCACGCTCGATCTCGCCGCGGTGGTCCTCGGGGAACTCGCCGTCCTTCAGCCCGCCGCCGTCGAACTCGTAGGCCCGGTCGTTGACGAGGTCGACCAGCCCGCGCAGCGACTCGTGCGACCCGATGGGCACGGCGATGGCGATCGCCTTGCGCCCGAAGGCCTCGCGGATGGCGTCGACGGTGGCCTCGTAGGAGACGTTCTCCTTGTCCATCTTGTTGACCACGATCAGCGCGGGCAGGCCGGCCGCGGTGATGCGCTCCCAGGCGAGCTCGGCGCCCACCGGAACCTCGGTGCCCGGCGACCCGGCCGACACCACCAGGATGGCGGCGTCGGCGGCGGCCAGCGCCTGCGACACCTCACCGCCGAAGTCCTGGAAGCCCGGCGTGTCGATGAGGTTGACGCGCACGCCGTTCCAGTCGCAGTGCGCCAGCGCGGAGGAGATGGAGATCGAGCGCTTCTGCTCCTCGGGCTCGTGGTCGAGGATCGACGTGCCCTGGTCGGTGGAGCCGAGGCGCTGGGTGGCGCCCGCGGTGTGGAGGAGCGCCTCGCAGAGCGACGTCTTGCCGTCGTGGCTGTGTCCGAGGACGGCGACGCAGCGGATGCGATCTGGTGTGGGCATCAGACTCTTCTCCAACTCCACCCGGCACCCGGCAGGACCGGAGGACCGAGGCAATCCGGGCAGCCAATGGTAGCGGCTATCTTGCAGCCCTTCCCATGCCCCTCCGTCCCCCTCTCCTCGCCGTGCTGGCGGGCGCCGGCGCGGCCCTGGTCGCGTGCGGCGACAGCACCCCGGCGGCTCGTTGCACCCCCGCCCCGTCCGCGACACCGGCGGTCGCCGTGGCCGGGCCGCTGACGGCGCGGACCGACGCCGGAACCGTTCCCGCCGGCGGCACCGTCAAGGTCAGCGTCGACGCCGTGGGTCCGCTGGCGTTCACCGCGCCCTGCGACGCGCCCCTGCAGCTCATCGTCATCGACAGCGCCGACCTCCACGTCGACGCCCTGGCGCCACCCGCGCCGAAGGGCACCCCCTGCGGCCCGGTGGTCCTCCCCGCGGGCCGGACGGCGCACTACGAGCTCCTCTGGACCTCCGACGAGACGCTGCCGCCGGGCCGATACTCCCTGGTGGCGACCCTCGGCGACCAGCCGCCGCTGACCCTGCAGGTGAGGCTGGGCCCGGGACCGATCACCTGCGGCGGCTGACGGCCTCCGGCTTGTCGGCCACGACCAGGAGGGAGTGGGAGAGCCCGGTGGCGCGGTACCGGGTCCATCCGTCGTACGCCGCGCGCAGCTGCAGCCCGGCGCGGGCGAGGAGCTGCTCGACGCCGTCGAGCGGGGTGAAGGCGCCGGTGGTCTGCTGCACGGCGACGCCGTCGTCGAGCACGGCGATCTCGCGAAGCACGTAGGTGTGCGCCTCGTCGTCGTAGGCGGCGTCGGTGAGCAGCAGGTGGCGGCGGTCGGCGAGGATGGAGAAGGGGACGAAGTCCCAGGCGCTCAGGCGCCCGGGCGGCTGGTCGGGGCGGACGCGCAGCTCGGCGATGAGCACACCGCCGGGGCGGAGCGCGGCGGCGAGGCGGCGCAGCACCTGCGACTGCTGCGAGCGGCGGAAGGCCTCGAGCACGTAGTAGATGAGCAGGACGGCGTCGTGGCGCTCGTGGTCGTCGAGGGTGCGCAGGTCGGCCCTGCGGAAGGTTGCGCGGTGCTGCAGGTGTGCGTCGCGGACGAGGCTGCGCGCGTGGCGGAGCGCGGCGTCGCCGACGTCGATGCCGCTCACGGTGTAGCCGAGCCGGGCCAGGCGCACGGCGTAGAGCCCGGGACCGCAGGCGGCGTCGAGGACGTCGGCGGGTGCGGCCGGGAGCAGCTTGAGCAGCCGGCGGACGTGGCGCTCGACGACGTGCAGGCGCCGCGAGGCGCCGTCGTGGGACTGGTCGAGGTGCTCGCGGAGGACGCGCCGGGAGACCTCAGGGTCACCCCAGTCGAGCTCGAAGCGGCGGTCGAAGGGGATCGGCCAGTCGGGCAGCGCGGTGGGGCGCAGGCGCCGGGTGTGACGCGGAGCGGGATCGGGGCGCGGTGGCATGCGGCGGGCAGCTTAACGCGGCCGCCCGCCTCCCCCGGGCACAATGGCCGCCCGTGACCCATGCCCTCACCACCTTCGTCCAGAACCACGGCATCCTCGCGGTCCTGCTGCTGATGGCGGTGGAGAGCTGCGGGGTCCCCTTCCCGTCCGAGGTGATCATGCCCTTCGCAGGCTTCATGGCCTCGCAGGGACACATCTCCCTGGCCGGAGCGATCGTCGCGGGCGCGGCGGGCAACCTGGTCGGATCGCTGGTCGCCTACGGGCTGGCGGCGATCTGGGGTGAGCCCCTGCTGCTGGGGCCGGGGCGCTACATCGGCATCCGCCGCAACCACGTGGAGCTGGCCGACCGCTGGTTCCGCCGCCACGGGCTGACGGCGGTGCTGGTCGGGCGCGTGCTTCCCGTGGTGCGCACCTACGTGTCGTTCCCGGCGGGGCTTGCGCGCGTCGACCTGCTGCGCTTCTCGCTGCTGACGTTCCTCGGCGCCCTGCCCTGGTGCGCCGCGCTCGCCGCCGGCGGCTATGCGATTGGTGCCAACTACGACAAGATCTCGGGACCCATCGAGGTGGCCGCGATCGTGCTGGCGGTGGTGGTGCTGCTGCTGGTGGTGGGCTGGTTCGTGCGCGGGCGGCGGCGGGCGGCGGCTTAGAGCGGGCGGACCAGGGGGAGCAGGCGCGGGTCGGGCTGACCCAGGTGGACGCAGGGCCAGCCGACCAGGTCGGGCTGGCGCCCATAGAGCACGACGACGACACCATCCCGCGGTGGCCCGCTGCGCAGCCCTTCGTCGACGTACCAGCCCGCAGCGCCGCCGGAGCCCAGCGCCGCGGACGGCACGACGAGGCAGCTCAGCCCCGGATTGCGCCTGCGCAGACGGCGGGCCGCGGCCTGGCACGCGGCGTACGTGTCGAGGCCACCTGTGGCCGTGCGCGCAGGGAGGACCGGGCGCGCCGCGGCGTCGAGCTGCTCGTCGGGGATGTCGACGGCCCACAGCGCGCGCCGGATTCCCTGCAGGTCGACCTCCTCGACGATGGCCTCGTGCCGCAGGAACTCGGCCCAGGCACCATGCGGCGTGTCGGCGAAGTAGCTTGCCGGCCCTTCACCCTCACCGTGCCAGCGTGCAGGCGGCTGCTCAGCGGACTCCCAGAGCAGCGGGTAGCGCGGGTCGACGTGGCGATATGCGATCACGTGGCGTGCGAGCTGTTCAGCGCCTCGGCGAGGCGGAGAACGCGCTGCGGGCCGTCGGCGTCGGGGTCCCACTCGCCACGGAGGAGGTCGGCGGGCGCGCGGCCGTCGAGCTGCGGGCGGGCGCGGCCGAACCAGCGGCGGACGCCGAAGTCGTTGTACCCGGCGGCGAGGTGGGAGACGAGCACGGCGACGTGGTGCACCCGGGCGGCGACGGCGTCCGGCGTGGCCCGTTCCCCGCTGACGTAGCGTCGCAGGCTGCTCGGGGAGATGCCGGCGAGCTGGGCCACGAGGTCGGCGCCGAGCACCTCGACGAGGGCGCTGGCCTCGGTGTCCGGCGCGGGCGAGGCGAGCAGCTCGTCGTAGAGCCGGTCGAGCAGGTGGGCCAGCCGCTCCGGATCGTCGGTGGCATCGAGCTCCAGCGCGGCGGTGCGACCGATGCCCCTGCTCTGCAGGTGGCGGACGGGGCCGAGGATGGTCTGGCGATCGAGCCGTGCGATGGGCACGCCCTCGGGCAGCAGGCCCATGGCCTCGGCCAGCCCGAGCAGCCGGGCGGCGCGCATGCCCAGCGCGGGGCGGTCGTATGGAGGCGAAGCGGACAAAATCTGGAGCAATGTCACTTTCCCAAATCCTACCCGATAGCAATCCGGCCGGCAAGAGCCGCGATCAGGCCAGGGGGATGACCTCCACCACCGCGCCCTTCTCCACCCTCTCCCCCTCGGCGGGCAGGGCGATGAGGCAATCGGCGAGCACCAGCGAGCGCATGATCCCCGAGCCCTGCGGCCCGGTGAGGCTCACCCCGGGAAGGTCGTCGCCCCTGCGGTGCGCGTGCAGGATGCCGCGGTGGAAGGTCTCCAGCCCCTCCGGCTTCTCCATCACCTCCAGCGCGCGGGCGGCGGTGCGGCGGCGTTGCAGCTCGGTGGCGCCCTGGAGCTGCAGGACCGCGGGGCGGGCGAAGAGCTCGAAGGTGACCTGCGAGCTGACCGGGTTGCCGGGCAGGCCGATGAACGGCACGTTGTTGACAACCCCGACCGCAAGTGGTTTGCCGGGCCGCATCGCGACGCGCCAGAAGCCCATGCGGCCCATGGCGTCGACGACGTCGCGCACGTGGTCGTGGTCGCCCATGCTGACGCCGGCGCTGCTGACGATGAGATCGCAGCGCGACGCCTCGGTGAAGGCGCGGGTGAGGTCGGCGACCGCGTCGCGAGCGATGCCGATGCGCACCGGGTCGCCGCCGGCCTCGCGCACGGCGGCGGCGATGGCGACGGCGTTGCTGTCGACGATCTGCCCTGGGCCCGGCTCGCGGTCGGGCTCGACCAGCTCGTCGCCGGTCGAGACGACGGCGACCCGCGGGCGGCGGCGCACCTCCAGCCAGGCGTTGCCCAGCGCGGCGCAGGCGGCCAGGTCGGCGGGGCGCAGGCGGCGGCCGGCGTCGAGGATGGCGTCGCCGGGGTTCATGTCCTCGCCCGCGCGGCGGATGTTCGTGCCGGACCTGACCTCAACCTGGATGCGCACCCGCTCGCGCCCGGAGTCGGTGTCCTCGTAGCGGACCACGGCGTCGGCGCCCTCGGGGACGGGGGCGCCGGTCATGATCCGCATCGCGGTGCCGCTGCGCAGCCGGCGGCCCGGCGCCATGCCGGCGCGCGACTCGCCGGCGACGTCGAGGACCACGGGCGACTCGACGGTCGCGCCGCGGGTGTCGTGGTGGCGCACGGCGTAGCCGTCCATGCCGGAGTTGTCGAAGGGCGGCAGGGTGCGGCGGCTCACCACCGTCTCGGCGAGCACCCGGCCCAGCGCCTCGGAGAGCGCCACCCGCTCGGTGCGCAGCGGCGTGATCGACTCGAGGATGCGCTGCTGCGCCTGGGCGACGGTGAGCATCCCGGCGCCGACGCTCACTGCGCGGCGCCGCCGGTGAGCGACGCTGTGAGGACACGCGTCGACTCGGGGTCGCCGGGCCGGGCGCCCGGGACGTCGACCCCGTAGCGCAGCCGGGTCGCCGCGTACACCGTGCGCATCGCGGGGACGGGCACGCCGAGCGACTCCCCGCGCCGCACCACGTCGCCGAGCAGCACCTCCAGCTCGCTGTCGCGCCCCTGGGCGAGGTCGCGGAAGAGCGACGATCGACCCTCCGGATCGGTGCTGGCGATGCCCTGCGCGATGAAATCGACAACCTCGGCAGAAACGTCGACGCCCTCGGCGACGGCGACCGCGCGGACCTCCTCGCAGAGGGTGCGGAAGGTCGCCATCATCTCGGGCAGCTCGCGGAACTCGCCGACGGTGCGCGCCGTGAGCGCGGTGACGCCGCTCAGCGGGGCGAGCAGGCAGAGCTTCTCCCAGCAGACGCGGCGACCGTCGCCGTCGGCCGCGGAGAGGAGGCCGGCCGCGTTCCAGCGCGCGGCGAGGTCATGGCCCCGGGCCGCGAGCGCGGCCTGCCCGGGGTCGAGCGGGCCGAAGCGGTAGAGGCGTGGCCCGCCCAGCACCCGGATCGCGCCCGGCTCCTCGACGTGGCTGAAGATGTAGACGCTTCCCACCAGCACGCGCTCGGGGTCCAGCGCTGCGAGCGGACCGGCGAGGTGCGACACGCCGTTCTGCACCGCCAGCACCAGGGAATCGCCGGTGCAGCGCTCCAGGTAGGCGGGGAGCTCCGCCACCAGCGAGGACAGGTCGCGCTGCTTGACCGCGAGCACCACGACATCGGCGGCCGGCGCGTCGTCGAGCCTCGCGTGCACGGGCACGCGCGCCGGCGGCGCGTCGGCGCGCTGCGGGTCGATCAGGCGGAGGCCGTCACGGGCGATCGCCTCGCCGTGGGCCCCGCGCGCCACCACGGTGACGTCGAGGCCGCCCAGCGCCAGGACGGCCGCGAGGTACCCACCGACCCCGCCGGGACCGACGACGCAGCAGTCCGTCATGGCTGTGGAGCATAGTCAGTCGCCCGATGGAACCGCGCCGTGCGACCGCAAACGGGGTTGACTTCGCCTACCTCTCGGCGGGTCCCGAGGACGGGCCGCTGGCGCTCTGCCTGCACGGCTTTCCCGACCACGCGCCCAGCTTCACGCCGATGCTCGACGCGCTCGCGAGCGCGGGGTTCCACGCCGTTGCGCCGTGGATGCGCGGCTACCACCCGACCGCGCCGGCCCCGGACGGCCGCTACCAGTCGGCGGTGCTGGCGCTCGACGCACTGGCGCTCATCGAGGTGCTGAGTGCCGACGGCTGCGCCGCTCTGGTCGGCCACGATTGGGGCGCGCTCGCGGCGTGTGGCGCTGCCATCCTGCAGCCGTCGCGAGTGCGGGCGATGGTGGCCATGGCGCTCCCCCATCCCGCCGTGCTGGCGGCCACCCTGATCGGCGACTGGGAGCAGCGCAAGCGCTCCTGGTACATGTGGTTCTTCCTGCAGGACGTGCTGCCCGGGCTCGTCGTCCCCGCCGGCGACCACGCCTTCATCGACCGCCTCTGGCGCGACTGGTCACCCGGCTTCGCGCCCGACCCGGCGCGGATGGCCGCGCTCAAGCAGACGCTGTCAGCGCCCGGCGTGCTCGACGCGGCGCTCGGCTACTACCGCCAGACGCTCGACTTCGCCCGCCAGGCCGACGACCTCACCGCCGCGCAGACCGAGGTGCAGGGCGGCAGCATCGCCGCGCCGGCGCTGTTCCTCATGGGCGCGGACGACGGGTGCTTCGCGCCCGACCGCGAGCGCGCCAGCCTGGCGCACTGCACGGGCGAGGCGCGCGTCGAGATCCTCGACGGGGTCGGGCACTTCCTCCACGTGGAGGACCCGGATCGGGTGAACGGGCTGGTGCTGGACTGGCTGGTGCAGGAAGGAGGAGCCCGGCCGCACCGCGCGCGGCCGGGCTCGCAGGCTACGCGCGGATCAGACGGTCAAGAGGGTTCCGATTCCGACGTATGACCCGGAGGTGATCGTCGCGGGAGGCGTCTGGTTCGGAATGAGCAGGGCATTCGCCACGACGGGACTGGCCGCGATCTGGTCCAGATAGACACACTGCTTGACGATGATGAGCACCGGTCCGACCCGGGCGTAGACGAAGACGCAGGTGACGACGAAGGGCCCTGAGATCGTGCAGTTCCCAGTGGCGTTGAAGGTTCCGGTGCCGACCCCGCCGGCGACGTTCTCAGCGATCGAGCTGGCGTTGAAGTTGGCGGTGGCGTTGAGAACGCCGAGGCACTGCGAGGTCGCCGAGACACCGGTGAGGTTCAGTGATCCGGTGAAGTTCTGGTTCTGCACTGGAACAGGCGGGAAAGTGAAGCCCGGAAAGAGGTTGACGTTTCCCGTCACGACCGCGGTCGCCACCCCCGCGGCCTGAGCCTGGGTTCCAGTCATGGCAATGGCCGCAACAGCGGGCAGGAGGATCGCGATGCGACGAATTCGATTGAACATGTGTTCCCTTCCTTTGAGTTGACGAACGAACCGCCAGGACTCGGGTGAGGGAACCCGGCACCGCCCGCGCCACACCGCGGCGGACTCTTCCTCGGCAACGACCTCCCCGGAGGTGTTTCACCTACTTGAATGACGGGGAGGGCGAGAGAAACCTTCGATCAGGTTGACGCGGTCGACGGGAGCCGAGGCCGGAAGAAGTGCGGCGTCGCGCCGCTAGCTCATGTCCACCCAGGGCGACTGCTCGCCCTCGGAGCCCTCTTCCTCGGAGCCGCGCTGGCGGTAGCGCTCGGCGACCATCTTGTATGCGACGTTCTTGGGCAGGCCCAGCTTGACCAGGGACTTGACCTCGTCGGCCATGACCTTGTCGCGCGCCGTCTCGATGGCGGCGATGACGTCGTCGATGTGGACAGGGGCTCGCTTCACCATGTGCAGGCGCCAGTCTACCACTGGACTGTCGATCCCAATCCTGGGCGGGACCACGGCACCGGCGCCGGGCGCGGCACGCGGCGGGGCGCCGGGCGTCCCGCATACTTGGAGGTCGATGGCCTACCTCCCCAACACGGACGCCGAACGGCGTTCGATGCTCGATGCCGTCGGGGCCGAACGCATCGAGGACCTCTTCTCCTCCGTCCCTGCACAGCTCCTCGACCCGCGACTCGACCTCCCCCCGGCCCTCTCCGAACAGGAGCTGGTCGCCGACCTGGAGCGGCTCGCCGCCCGCAACCGACCGCTCAGCGCCTGGGAGTCCTTCCTCGGTGCCGGGGTGTACCGGCGCTTCGTGCCGGCGATCGTCCGGGCGACGATCAGCCGGCCCGAGTTCTACACCGCGTACACCCCCTACCAGGCGGAGGCGTCGCAGGGCACGCTGCAGACCATCTTCGAGTTCCAGACGATGATCTGCGCGCTGACCGGCATGGACGTGGCCAACGCCTCGCTGTACGACGGCGCCACCGCCGCCGCCGAGGCGCTGATGCTGGCGGTGACGCACACCGGGCGCCGGCGCGTCGCGGTGAGCAGCGCCATCCATCCGGAGGCGCTCCGCGTCATCGCGACCTACGCGGAGGGGCGCGGGGTGGCGGTCGACGTGATCGCGCAGCGCGGCGGCGTCACGCCGCTCGACGCCGTCGAGCAGACGCTGACCGCGGAGCACGCCGGGCTGATCGTCAGCCAGCCGGCGTTCTTCGGGACCCTGGAGGACCTGGCCCCACTCGCCGACAGGGCCCACGCCGTCGGCGCGCTGGCGGTGGCGTCCGTCGACCCCATCGCCTGCAGCGTCCTGGTGCCGCCGGGCGAGGCCGGCTTCGACGTCGCCGTCGGCGAGGGACAGCCGCTCGGCATCCCCGCCTCCTTCGGCGGCCCCTACGTCGGCTTCATGGCGGTGCGCGAGGCGCTGGTCCGCCGCCTGCCGGGACGCCTCGTCGGCATGACCGCCGACCATCGCGGCCGGCGCGCCTACACGCTCACCCTGCAGGCGCGCGAGCAGCACATCCGCCGCGAGAAGGCGACCAGCAACATCTGCACCAACCACGCCCTGATGGCGCTGGCGGCGACGATCTACATGGCGCGCATGGGAGCCGGCGGGATGCGCGCGGTCGCGGAGGTGAGCGCGCAACGCGCCCATGCGCTGGCGGACCGACTCGCCGCGCTGCCCGGGTTCAGCGTCGCCTTCGACGCGCCGTTCCTCTGGGAGTTCACCCTGCGATTGCCCTGTGACGCAAGCCAGCTGGTCGCCGCGATGCGCAGGCGCGGCATCGTCGCCGGGCTGCCCCTCGGTGGCGTCGACCCGTCGCTCAGCGACGCGCTGCTGGTGTGCTGCACCGAGATGACCTCGCCCGCGGCCATCGACCACTACCTCGACGCCGCCCGTGAGCTGGCGAAGCGCCCGCAGGAGGTGACGGCATGAGCGACGTCGCCGCTCCGACGCCCGCCTGGGCCGGCGAGGAGCCGCTGCTCTTCGAGCTGAGCACCGACTACAGCGGCGGCCCGCGCACCGTCGCCGCCGGCGTCGACGCCAAGCCGCTCGACGCGCTGCTCCCCAGGCACGCGCTGCGCAGCGCACCGCCGGCGGTTCCCAGCGTGCCGGAACCGGTGCTGGCACGCCACGTCGGCCGCCTGGCGCGGCGCAACCACCATCTGCACCACGGCATCTACCCGCTGGGCAGCTGCACCATGAAGTACAACCCCGTCGTCGACGAGCAGCTCGCCGGCCTCGACGGTTTCGCCTCGCTGCATCCCTACCAGCCCGACGAGGACTCCCAGGGCGCGCTGGAGCTGATGTGGGAGCTGGAGCGCATGCTCTGCAGCGTCACCGGGATGGCGCGCATGTCGCTGCAGCCCGCGGCCGGCGCGCACGGTGAGTGGACGGGGCTGCGCATGATCCAGGCCTACCACGCCGCCAAGGGCGACACCCACCGCACCCGGGTGCTCATCCCCGACAGCGCGCACGGCACCAATCCCGCCTCCGCCGCGCTCACCGGCATGGAGGTGGTGACGGTGAGGAGCAACCACGACGGCACCGTCGACGTCGAGGACTTCAGGGCCCATCTCGACTCCTCGGTCGCCGCGGTGATGCTGACCAACCCCAACACCCTGGGCGTCTTCGAGAAGGACATCCTGGAGATCGCGCGCGCCGCGCACGACGCGGGCGCCCTGCTGTACTACGACGGCGCCAACCTCAACGCCCTGGTCGGTGTCGCCCGCCCCGGCGACATGGGGTTCGACGTCGTCCACCTCAACCTGCACAAGACGTTCTCCACGCCGCACGGAGGGGGCGGTCCCGGCAGCGGGCCCGTCGGGGTCGCCGAGTCGCTGGTCGACTTCCTGCCCGTGCCGACCGTGGAGAAGCGCGACGGCGCCTTCCGCCTGGACCACGACCGCCCGCGCTCCATCGGCAAGGTGCGCTCGTTCTACGGCAACTTCGGGATGCTCCTGCGCGCCTACGCCTACATCCGCGCTTACGGCGACACCCTCCCCCAGGTGGCCCGCGACGCGGTGCTCAACGCGCGCTACCTGCAGAGGCGCCTCGCCGATCTCTTCCCGATGGCGGTGGACACGCCCTGCCTCCACGAGTTCGTCGCCACCACGCGCGGCGGCCGCGTCGAGGGGCTGCGCGCCATGGACGTGGCCAAGCGGCTGCTCGACTATGGCGTGTACGCGCCGACCGTGTACTTCCCCACCACTGTCGCCGAGGCGCTGATGTTCGAGCCCACCGAGACGGAGTCGAAGCAGAGCCTCGACCAGCTCGCCGAGATCTGCACCGCCATCGTCGAGGAGGCGTCGCGCGACCTTGCCTTCGTCCAGGCGGCGCCGCACAATGCGCCGGTCGAGCGCGTCGACGAGGTGGCCGCGGCGCGCAGGCCCCATCTGCGCTGGAGGCCGGAATGAGCGAGGACCTCGCCGCGCTGCGCACCGAGCTGCACGCGCTGCTCTACGAGCGCAGCTTCCGATTCGGCGACTTCGTGCTGCGCAGCGGACGGCGCAGTGACTTCTACTTCGACGGCAAGCAGGTCACCCTCGACGGGCGCGGCCTCTACCTCGTGTCCCGCCTCATCCTGCAGCGCGTCCACGAGCTTCCCGGCGTCACCGCCGTGGGTGGGATGACGCTCGGCGCCGACCCCATCTGCTCGGGCGTCGCCGCGCTCAGCGGCATGGAGGACGAGGCGCCGCTGCAGGCCTTCATCGTCCGCAAGGAGGCGAAGGACCACGGCACCGGCAAGGGGGTGGAGGGTCCGCCGCTGCAGCCGGGGCAGAGGGTGGTGCTCGTCGAGGACACCATCACCACCGGCGGCGCACTGCTCCAGGCCTACGACCGCGTCCTGGAGACCGGAGCGGTCCCCGTCGAGGGCATCGTCATCGTCGACCGCGAGGAGGGCGGGCGCGAGGCCTGCGCCGCCCGCGGCCTGCCGCTGTTCCCGCTCTTCCGGCGAAGCGAGTTCCCCACCCCCGCCCGCGCCTAGAGCGGGCGGCCCGCGCCTCCACGGCGGCGGCGACGACCGCGCATCAGCGCGGGGACGAACGGCAGCGCCACAGCGGACGAGGCGATCGAGTAGCCGAGGCCTGCGTCGCTCGACGCGGGGGCCGGCACGCCGCTGCCGCCGAACGGCGTCACCACCACCTGCAGCGGTGCGATCACGTTGCGGCCATATTCGAGGGAAACGTTGGTGGCCGCCGACATGGGCACGCTGTAGCGCGTCTGCTGGGCGTCGATCTCGTCCACCGTCAGCGGCGAGAAGGCGTTGTCGGTGTCGGAGGTGACGAAGAAGTGGAGCCCGCTCTGCCCGATGGCGCCTGCGAACGGTGTCTTCTTCCACTGCGGGTCGGCTGGATTGGTGTCGGAGGGGTTGCAGACCAGGTCCGGGTACTGCAGCGTCGACGGAGCGCCCTGGGAGATCCAGTAGTTGACGTAGCCCTGCTGCACCCGCGGGTCGGTGGACGCCTCCTTGGGCCAGGGCCGCGGCGGGGGACCGTCCCCGGTGCCGTCGTCGAAGCAGGCGTCGTCACGGTAGTAGGGCACCACGGCGGGCTCGGTGGCGGCGGTGGCGCCCTTCAGCTCGGCGACGTAGACCAGGCCGCCGTGGGGTCCGGCGATCTCCTCGGGGTTGTCGATCGCCGAGCAGATGTCGAAGGTGGGGTCGCAGGTGTTGAAGTAGGCCTTCTGGCCGGTCACCGGCAGCTGGTCGACCTCGCCGACGCTGCTGTCGGGCACGCCGTCGACGGGCACGCCCTGCGGGTTCTTCTGGTTGTAGTAGGTGTCGACGGCGCCGAGGCGGTAGTCCCACGAGGTGTACAGCCCGTCCGGCGGGATCGGGTGGACGCGCACGTGGTAGTGGAAGACGTCGCTGTCGCGGTAGTAGATCTCCGTCTTGGTGACGTTGGTGCCGGAGTCGGCGCCCCACACCTCGCGGATGGCGCGCACCGGGCCGACCTTCCAGCCCAGCAGCGCGGCGTTGGCCTCCCAGTTGACCTGCTCGTCCTCGAAGCCGACCAGCGACACCGAGGAGTCCGGCGACTGCTGGAAGGCACGGCCCTTCCAGCGGGAGATCAGGTTGGGACCGTACTGTCCGGCCGTCCCCGGCGCGGTGACGTTGAACTGCCGGATCATCCAGCGCCCGCTTGCGTAGAGGCGGTAGGTCGGCGTGGTCACCGTCATGCCGTCGCGCGGGACGCGGTCGATCGAGGAGCGCGGCAGCCCGTCGGGAGTGGTGATGCCGCCGTCGTTGTTCGGTGAGGTGCGGCAGACCGTGCCCGGGATGTTGGGGCCGTAGCCCGTGTTCGAGGTGCCGATCTTCTCGGGGTCGTCCGGGGCGAAGGTGTAGCGGTCGATCCACTCGTCGGCGTTGGCGTCGCGCGTCATCTGCACGTAGCCGTTGCCGGCGTTGAAGGACGAGCCGCCGGGGCGGAGGAAGAGGTAGACGTAGCCGATGCTGCCGTCGTCGGGATTGACGATGGTGATGGTCTGCCCGCCGGGCGAGGTGTGCTTCGGCTGCGGTGTCCCGTCGGGCGCGGCGTAGCCCGCGTCGCCGGCCATCATGGCGATCTCGTCGTCGTCGTTGAGGTTCCGCACCGGGTCCGGCGTCGCCTGGGTGTAGTCGTCGGGCGCCACGCCGGGCGCGGTGGTCGGCGTGACCGCGCCGTCGGCGATGGCGGCGGCCAGGTCGGCGGGCGACTGCTGGTAGGTGGCGTCGCACTGGCCGAAGACCTTCTTCCAGGCCTCCTCGCCGGTGCTGTGGGCGGTGGGGTTCCAGGCGTAGGTGAGTTCCTGGTCGGTGCCGGAGTACACCGAGAAGGAGGAATGCCCGTTGGCCAGGAAGTACGGGTAGCGCTGGTCGACCTGCACGGGGACCTCGCGCCAGCCCTTGGCCGGGTCCCACCGGAAGGCGGTGATCTGGTCGGGGTCGACCCCGGTGCGGCTGTCGGGAGGAACGGTGAGGATGCCGTTGTGCGCGCTGCGCACCCCGTCGCCGCCGGTCGACTTGCTGGCGCCGGAGGGGTAGGCGGCGGCCACGCCGGTCGCCGAGGAGCGGCTCCACTGCGGGATCTGCGAGCCCGTGATCACGACCGGCTCGGAGGCGCGGGCGCTGACGATGGGGCCCGGCGTGGGAGGGGCGGCGTGCACCACCGACGGGACGGCGTCGAGGAGGCTGCCGGCGAGGACGGTGGCCGCGGCCGCGGCGAGGAGGGCTCTGCGCATCGAGATTTCAACGGCAGGGACCCCCAGTCCTTGCGCACTGACGCGAGCGGTGCGCCTGTGGCGATTGGATGGCGGCGGCCGGGCGCCCTGTGTGGCCCGGAAAAGAGCTGTGAAGGTCCATCAGTTCTGCGCGAATTTGGCCCAAACGCGGGGCCCCCCTGGTCGACAATCCAGCCCTGGCAGAGGTTTGCGGCGGGCTTGGGGGCAGGACAGATGACGACGACACCACGCGGGATGACCCGCGGGATGGCCGTGCTCACCGTGGCGGCGGGCACCCTGGCGGCCGTGCTGGCCGCCGCCAGCGGGCTGATGGGCGGCCAGGCCGCGGGCGTGACCATCAGCGGCTCGATGGACGGCCGTCTCTACCTGGTGCCGTGGGATTCGCTGCATGCGGGGTACGACCTCGCCCTGCCGTCGGCGGGCCATGCCGCCGCGACGGTCAGCGTCTCCGGAGCGCGGGTCGACCTCGTCGCCACCTGCGCCAAGGGCGGGTCGGCGACGGTGAGCGTCGTGATGCCGGCGGCGACGTACACCGTCGGCGCCGGCGACACCTCCTGGCACCCCGCCGATTCCGCGGCGTGGCAGGGCAGCGCCGCGCTTCACGACCTCTGCGACCACTGGGGCGGCTGGTCGCAGTCCGGCGCCACCTTCACGGCCAGCGTCACGCCGAGCGACCCGAGCCAGGCCGTCTCGGTCCGCTTCCACTACGGCCTGGACACCTCAGGCGCCTGGAGCTCGGCGGCCGTCGTGCCCGCCGCGCGCCCGAAGTCGACGCCCGCTCCCACGCCGGCGCCGAAGCCGACCCCCAAGCCCACCCCGCTCCCCACGCCCGTGCCGACGCCGGTGCCCACGCCGGTGCCGACCCCTGATCCCACACCCGTGCCGACCCCGGCACCGGGCACCACCAGCGGCGGGCTGGTGCCCACGCCTGCGCCCACGGCCGCGCCCACCCCGGCGCCCACCGGGGACCCCGGTTCGACCCAGGGCGGAACGCCACCCGCGGGCGGCGGCTCCGGCAGCGACGGCGGCTCGGGACCCCCCGGGTCGACCTCCGGCGGCGGCACGCCGTCGGGCGGCGGCTCGGGCAGCGAGGGCGGGTCGAGCGGCAGCCCCGGCTCCAGCGGCTTCGGCTCAGCGGCCGGGCCCGCCGGTGGCGGCTCGTCGCAGGGAACCGCGGGCGGCGTGTTCACCCCGGGCCTCGGCTCAGCGCCCGTCGCCCTGGTGCCCGCGTCCCTGGGGACGCCCACCGTGACCACCGTGCCCGCGGCCAACCCGACGGGCGCCGTCCTGGGCACCTCGGTCAGCGCCACGCCGGCGCCCGCTCCCGGGCAGCTCAGCACCGCCATCACGTCGCTGCGCAACCCCATCGCGGGGTTGGTCGACGCCGTGTCCCCGGTGGGCGCGATCGCCACGCCGGCGGCGGTGCTGATCCTCGGCCTGGCGCTCCTCTTCGCCCGGTCGCGCCGGCAGCGCAGGGCCGGCTGAGCCGGACACCCCGCGCGGTGCCACACTTGGCGCCGCGATGGGTGAGGATCCCGGCCCCCGACGCACTCCGGGCGGCGCGCTGCCGCCCCGCCTGGCACGACCGCGCCGCCCGGAGAGCAACGGCCAGACGACGCGCCCCCGGCAGCCACTGAGCCTCCGCGCTTGGGAGAGCCTCGACGCCGAGGACGAGGAGCGGCTGCAGGCCGAGCGCACCGCCTTCCGCCGCGTCGCCGAGGTCGTCCGCGACGTCGAGGTGCGCAGCTCGGGGCGACCCTCGAGGGCGGTGGTCCTCGGAGTGCTGCTCGTCGCCGCCGTGGTGGTGCTGGCGGTGGTGGTGTACCGGATGGCCCCGCCGTAGCGAGGCCATCCGGTCGCTCCCTGCCCCCCTGTGGACCGGCGGGATCCTGCCCCTGCCGCCCTGCCCCGCCGCGGCATCTCCGGTCACCGACCACGATGCGGTCGCACCCCGTCCCGGGACAAGCAACCGGCGCAAAGACCTGTGAGACGTTTGCAGCGCTGTACAGGCGAGGCCCGGAGACGGTAAAGGCCGGCCTCTCAATCCGCCACAGGAACGCCATACCCGCCGGCAGCGGTCGTGTAGCCTCGGCGCCATGCCCCTCTTCCGCCGCGCTCCGAAGCCGGCGCAGCCGTCGCTCCAGTTCACCGTCGGCGTTCGCGACGACCGCGTCGTGGTCGGCGGGCCCGACGCCGGCATCGTCCAGCTCGACGAGCTGCGCGACTACGTCGGTGCGGTCACCGGCCACGCGGGACCGAAGCCCGACGGGCGCGACCCCGTGGCGGTGCTCAACGCCAAGATGGACTACGCCGAGCTGGTCAACGACGCCTGCGCGGTGGTCGCCCTGGCCTTCGAGGAGCTGAGCGGGCACGGCGTCGTCCCCGCCGGCGAGGTGCCCGACGCGCCCGAGCTGCCGCCGGTTCCGCAGCAGGCCAGCACCTACGACTTCATCCAGGCCACCTACGCCCGCGCCCAGGGCCGGATGGCCTACCTCGAAGCGGCGGACGCGGTGCTCGCCCGCCATGGCGTGGCCGTGCTGCCCCCGCTGCCGCCCGAGGAGGACCAGCTCCTCCGCATGTCGAGGCCCTGAGCCGGCTCAGGCGTAGCGGCGGCTGTCGACCCCCTGGTCGTCCCAGGCGACGCGCTGGCTCGGCGTTGGGGTGGGCTGGGCCCCGGGCTGCTCGGCGGCGAAGCCGTGCAGCAGCTCCTGGATCGTGTGCCCGCCCGTCCCCGCCAGCGCCTTCCCGGCGAACTGGGCGAGCGTGTCGGCCCCGTCGACGTGCAGGCGCGGCCAGGTGGCCCGGTTGGACACCTGCAGCTCGGTGCCGGACGCGGTGGTGACCGCCTCGCGGAAGCCGTCCGCGAGGACCATCCTGGCCACGGCGGGATCCCAGTCGCCGTACGGGTAGGCGAAGTCGAGGACGGGGTGGCCGAGCAGCTCCTGGAGCGCCTGGTGGCTGACGGTGATCTGGGCCTGGGCCACCGCCGGCGGGATGCGCGCCAGGTCGAGGTGGTTGACCGTGTGGCAGCCGATCACCATCCCTGCCGCCTCGACCTCGTGGATCTGGGCCACGGTCATGTAGGCGGGGCGGTTGACGAACCCGCTGACCACGAAGTCGGTGGCCACGAAGCCGTAGCGCTGCAGCACCGGGGTGGCCCGGCTGGCGAAGTCGCCGTAGCCGTCGTCGAAGGTGAGGATCACGGGGCGCGAGGGCAGCCGCCTGCCGGTCTGCAGCGCCGCCATCGCCTCGGCCAGGGTGATGGGGTGCACCCCCGCGTAGTGGAGGAAGGCCATCTGCTGGGCGAAGTTGGTGGGGGTCACCGAGAGGTGGAAGCCGAGCTGGTCGCTGGGGACGGGGTTCACCCGGATCCAGTGGTAGGTGAGGATGGGCACCGAGATGGCCGCGCCGGTCAGGCGGATGTCGACCGCCGGCTCCGCGGCCGCGGTCGGCGGCAGCTCGCTCGGGGTCTGGTCAGGGGCGGGCTCGGGGAGCACGCCCGTGGCCGGGCTCGGCGAGGAGGGCGCCTGAGCGGCACGGGAGTCGGCCGGCCGCGGAGGCGCGGCTGGCGCGAACTCCACCAGGCCCGCCGCGACCGGGAGCGCGAGCACGAGCAGGATCGCCGAGGTTGAGGCGGCGCGACGCCACAGAGCTGCGAGAGGGGGACGCCGGCCGCGCCGGGGGTCCATGGCCGCATTCTACCCAGCCCCCGCCGCAGTGCCGGACAAGCCGTGCCGAAGACTTGCTTAAGGGAGCGCATTGGACTAATCATTAGCAACTACGTCTATCGAAATCGCGCGTGAGCGCCGCAGCTACAACTCGCCGCACCGCAGCGCCCAGGCCAGGGCCACGCGGCGCGCCGTGCTCGACGCCGCCCGCCGGCTCTTCACCGAGCGGGGCTACGCGGCGACGTCGCGCCAGGCGGTGGCCCGCGCGGCCGGCGTCGCTCCGCAGACCGTCGCCGCGGTGGCCGGGACCAAGCGAGGGCTCCTCGAAGCGGTGGTGGACGACGCGGCGCGCAGCGACGGACAGCCCCTCCCGGTGGCGCTTCGCAGCTGGCTGCAGGAGCTGCGCGAGCAGGCCGACGCGGCCTCCCTGCTCCGCGCCCACGCGCGCAGCTCGGCGGAGGTCAGCCGGCACACCGCCGGGGTCACCGAGGCGTTCCGCCGCGCGGCCGCCGCCGACCCGGGCATCGCCGAGCTGTGGGAGGACTTCAGTCAACAGCGCCGCCGCGGCCAGGCGACCGTGGTGGAGCTGCTCGCCCAGCGCGGCCCGCTGCGCACCGGGCTCTCCCAGTCGGAGGCCGCCGACGTGCTGTGGGTGCTGACCGACGACGCTCTCTACAGTGCCCTGGTCGGGGAGCGAGCCTGGAGCCACGACCGCTTCGCAGCGTGGTGCGGCGACACCATGTGCCAGGCGATGCTTGCGAATGCTCGGTAACGAACAATGTAACCGCCCGGCGACGAAGGGCGCCGCGCCATGCGCAATCGTCTCGGGGCCGTTATAGTCGGTTGGACTGGCGCGGACAGAGAGGGGCGGCACTCGCGGCACCGACCCGCCATGTGCACACGGAGACGAGGGAACCAATGGAATCGTTGACCTCTGCGCGCGCCCGGAGATCGGGCCTGCGCCGCGCCCTGGCAGCGCTCGCGGGCGGCGCCGCCGTCACCGCCGCGCTGCTCGCGCCGGGCGGCACCGCGGTGCACGCCGCGACGGCGGCCCACGCCGCGCCCGGCGTCCGCGTCTCCGTCCCCAGCGGGTCGGCCGCCCACCGTGTCGCCAGCAGCGACCCGCAGTCGCGCCACAACCTCATCGCCGCCCAGGTCGACGGCGACGCCTCGCCCGGTCGTGGCGGCGTGTCGGACAAGCTGGCAACGGCGCAGCCGAGGTCGCTGAGCGGGCCGGGGACCATCCAGGGCGCCGCCTACCCGCTGTTCGGCGACGTGCGCTCGCCGGTGTTCTCCGTCGCCGTGGCCACCGCGACGACGCCGAGCGGCAACGGCTACTGGACCCTGGCGGAAGACGGCTCCGTCAAGCCGTTCGGCGATGCCGAGTGGTTCGGCGACGCTGTCGGCATGCCCAACTGCGGGATCTGGGTCAGCATCGCCTCGGCGATGTCGGGTCCCGGGTACTACCTTCTCAGCGAGTTCGGCTGCGTTGTCGCAGCCGGACCCAGCAACCAGCAGCCGCCGCTCTTCGCCGGGCAGATCCGGCCAGGAGGCCTCCTGGTGGCGATCCGCACCGCCACCACCGGCAACGGCTTCTGGATCGTCGACGAGTTCGGCACGATCAGCGCCTTCGGACCCGACGCCCCCTTCAAGGGCGACCTCAATGGGCTGCGGCTCAACCGTCCCATCACCGGCATGGAGACGGTCAACACCAACGACGGGTACTGGCTGGTCGCCTCCGACGGCGGCATCTTCCCCTTCGGCACAGCGAATGGCTTCGGGAGCGCCGGGAACCAGCAGACCAACGGACCGATCATCGACATCCACGCCAGCTCCACCGACAACGGCTACTGGCTGCTGTCGCTGTACGGCACCGTCTACCACTTCGGCGACGCCTCGGGGACGCTGGGTGACCGCACCGGGCAGGGCAACGTCACCACCGCCATGGCCGTCACCCACGACCGCGCGGGCTACTGGCTGCTGCGCTTCAACGGCCAGATGTTCCCCTTCGGCGACGCCAGCACCAGCCTGGTCGGCGACACCGGCCAGGTGGTCTCGTACTTCTTCTCCTCCGATCCCAACGCGGCGGCGAGCGACTTCAGCGCCAGCATCGACTGGGGTGACGGGACGTCGTCCCCGGGCACGATCCTGGGCACCACCGGGACCGACGTGGGCTTCGTCGTCAGCGCCGCACCGCACACCTGGGCGACGGCCAGGTACTGGCCGCTGTCCCTCTCGCTGCACAGCAGCGCCGGCGACGACCTGGTCGCTCACTCGGTCGCCGTCATCAGCCCGGTCGACGGGTACTGGCTGGTGGCCTCCGACGGCGGCATCTTCCCCTTCGGTGACGCCCCGGGCCTGGGCTCCACCGGCAACATCCACCTCAACCAGCCCATCGTCGGCATGGCCATGACGCCCACCGGCCTCGGCTACTGGCTGGTGGCCGCGGACGGCGGCATCTTCCCCTTCGGGGACGCCGGCGGCTACGGCTCGACGGGCAACGTCCACCTCAACAAGCCGATCGTCGGCATGGCCCCGACGCCGGACGGAGGGGGCTACTGGCTGGTCGCCTCCGACGGCGGCATCTTCCCCTTCGGCGACGCCGGCGGCTACGGCTCGACGGGCAACGTCCGCCTCAACAAGCCGATCGTCGGCATGGCCGCCACCACCGACGGCGGCGGCTACTGGCTGGTCGCCTCCGACGGCGGCATCTTCCCCTTCGGCGACGCCATCGGCTGGGGCTCGACCGGCAACGTCCGGCTCAACCAGCCCATCGTGGGCATGGCCCGCACGCCCGACGACGGCGGCTACTGGCTGGTCGCCGCGGACGGCGGCATCTTCCCCTTCGGTGACGCCCCGGGCCTGGGCTCGACGGGGGGCATCCACCTCAACCAGCCCATCGTGGGCATGGCCGCCACGCCGGACGGCTTCGGCTACTGGCTGGTGGCCCGTGACGGCGGCATCTTCCCCTTCGGTGACGCTCCGGGCCTGGGCTCGACCGGCGGCATCCGCCTCAACCAGCCGGTGGTGGGGATGACGGGCGTCTAGCCCGTCTCCCCGCTCCGGCGGGCCTCGTCGCCGCCCCTGACGCAGCAGGCCGAGGGGGCGGCGACAGGTTGCGACCGGCGGTACCCAGTGTGGTAGGGTGCCCCGGTCGCGGCCCGGACGCACCAATCCGATCCCGCCTCGACGCCCCGTGCGGCCCTCCGGCCCGGGGGCTCCGCGACCCGCCGCCCCATCGTGCGGCGGAACTGCCGAGCGCACTGTGTCCCGGTGACTCATCGCAGCACCGAGCGGCGTTGGCGCCGGGACGGCGAGCTTTTCGTCGACTCACCACACGGGAGTAGGTATTTGCGGTTTCCCACACGACTACGAGGGGTGGCGCTGGGCTTCGCCGTCCTCATCATCAGCCCGATCATCGTGGTCGCCGGTCGCCATGCGCCGGTCGCCGTCGCCTCGCAGCCGACCGTTGCGGTGACGGCGCAGACCCCGCCCGACGCGTCGAAGGTGGCCAAGGTCTACGTGATCAACGACCCCGAGGTCCGCTTCTCCGACGCCACACCGGCACCGACCCCGGCGCCGACACCCGTCCCGACACATCCGCCCACGCCCCGCGCGTCCGCGGCAGCGATCCCCGCAGGACCGCCGCCAGCTCCGGGAACCATCCAGGCCATCATCCAGCAGGCCGCCAACACGTACGGCGTGTCGTACTCCTGGATGCTCAAGATCGCCGAGTGCGAGTCGGGCCTCAACCCGCACGCGTACAACCCGGCCGGCCCCTACTACGGCCTCTACCAGTTCCTCATGTCGACGTTCCGCGCCAACGGCGGCACCGACATCTGGGACCCCGTCCAGCAGGCGAACATCACCGCCAAGATGCTGGCCCACGGCCAGGCGCACCAATGGGGTTGCGCGTAGGCCTCCCAACGTGACTCACAAGGGGCGAGGGCCGCACGGCTCTCGCCCTTTTTTCTTGCTCGCGAACGGCGCGGCGCCTCCCCCGGCGGGTCGCGCGAACCGCTACGATGCTGCGCACCCTCGCCGTCCGGGCAAGCCGGTCGAAGTCCGGCGCAGTCGCGCTACTGTGGCCGCCCCTCCCGGGGGTGGAAGCCAGAAAACCGGCGGTGCAGGGCCAGCTCGCGTACCTTCGCGCAAGAGGGAGAGTTGGGCATGGGCCCCTTCAGCTGGCAGGTGCTCACCGTCGCCGGGACCGGCTTCCTGCTGGGCGCCCGGCACGGGCTGGACTGGGACCACATCTCCGCCATCACCGACCTGACCACGCAGACCGCGCGTGGCGGCCGGCGCGACCTGCGGCTGGCCTTCTGGTACTGCATCGGGCACGGGCTGGTCATCGTGCTGTTGGGCGCGATGGTCGGTGTGCTCGGGCTCAACCTGCCGTCCGGCATCGACCGCGTGTTCGAGTCGGTGGTGGGCGCGACGCTGGTGGTGCTGGGCGCGGTGGTGCTCTGGCAGCTGGGGCGCGACCGCGGTGACTACCGCTTCGTCGGCCGCTGGCGGATGCTCGTCGCCGTGGTGCGGCGCGCCTGGGCGCGGGCGCGCCGGCGCGGCAGCGGGCCCGCGGGACCGCTCGACGATCTCGGTCCTCGCGCGGCGTTCGCCGTCGGAGTGCTGCACGGGACCGGTGCCGAGACGCCGACGCAGGTGGTGCTCTTCGCGTCCGCGGGGGCTGCCGGTGCGGGCGGGGCGGCGGTGGTGATCCTGCTCGCCTTCGTCACCGGCCTGGTGGTGTCGGATCTCGGCATCGCCGCGGTGTGGCTGGCCGGACGGCTGGGCTCCCGCTCGCTGCCGCGGGTGCAGCTGGCCCTCGGGCTGCTGACGGGGGCGTCGTCGCTGGCGGTGGGAACGCTGTTCATCCTGGGGCGCGCCGCGGTGCTGCCCGCGCTGTTCGGGGGGTGAGTCTCGAGCCATGGATCCTGAGCTGAAGAAGAACCGGCGCGGCGTGACCCTGGTGTTCACCGGCAACGGCAAGGGCAAGACCACCGCGGCGATGGGACTGGCCCTGCGCGCCGCGGGGAATCGCATGCCGGTGCGGGTGATCCAGTTCATCAAGGGATCCTGGAAGACCGGGGAGCGCACCGCGTTCAGCGAATGGGTCCCCTCGGTGGAGATCGCGGCGGAGGGCCGCGGCTTCACCATCGAGTCGCTGCGCGACCACGCCATCCCCATGGAGGAGCACGTCGAGGCCGGGCACAACGCATGGCAGAGCGCGGTCGAGGCGGTCACCTCGGGTCGCTATCGCGTGGTGGTGCTCGACGAGGTCCTGGGCTCGATCACCGCGGGATTGGTGGCGGAAGCCGACCTCGTGTCGCTGATGCGCAGCAAGCCGGCCGACCTGCATCTCGTCCTCACCGGGCGCGGCGCGCCGCAGTCGGTGATCGACGCGGCGGACTGCGTCACCGAGATGCGCGAGGTGAAGCACCACTACCGCGGAGCCGGCATCCCGGCGCAGCGCGGGATCGAGTTTTGAGGCACCGCCTGCACGCGCCGCGCCATCCCAGCGACCGCTACGGCGACTTCGACGCCTGGGCGCCGAGCTACGACCGCAGCCCGCTGCAGCGGCTCTTCTTCGACCGCGTGCACGGCGAGGTGGTGCGCGCCGTCGTCGCACTGGTGCGCGGCATGGAGGCGCCCGTCGTCCTCGACGTGGGCTGCGGCACGGGACGGCTGCTGGAGCGGTTGCGCGAGGCGCTGCCGCAGGCCTCGCCGGTCGGGGTCGACGCCTCGGCGCAGATGATCGCGGTGGCGCGCGCCAAGCCGGCGCTTGCAGGGGTGCGTCTCGAGGTGGGCGAGTCGGAGTCGCTGCCGCTCGACGACGCCAGCTGCGACGTCGTGGTCAGCACGGTGAGCTTCCACCATTGGGCGCGCCAGGCGGACGGGCTCCGCGAGTGCAGGCGCGTGCTGCGGCCGGGCGGCGCGCTGCTCCTGGTCGACTTCTTCGCACGCGGGCTGCTGGCGCCGGTGGTGCGCCGCTTCGCGGCGGGACACGGCTCCGGCGTGCGCGACGAGGGCGAGGTGCTGCGCATGATCGCCGGTGCGGAGCTGCAGGCGCGCTCGCTGACACGCGTCGGGCCGCCGCTGTCGCCGATGGGCATCCTGGCGGCGGCGCGGCCGTGATCGTCCTGCTCACCACCGCGGACACCGAGCTGCTCGCCCTGCGCGCGGCGCGGTCCTCGCTGCCCGGCGATTTCGTGCCGGTGCACGGGTTCAACCCCGCCGCCTGGGGTGCCGCGGACGTCGACGCGCGGCTGCTGCCCCTGCTCGACGCCGGTGCGCGCTGCGTCGCCCTGCGGCTGCTGGGTGGTCGGCGGGCGATCCCCGAGGCCTTCGACCGCATCGTGGCGCTGTGTCGCGCTCACGGGGTGGCGCTCGTCGCGTGGCCCGGAGACCGGCAACCGGATGCGGAGCTGTCGGCGGTGTCGACGGTCGCGGCCGAGGTGGTCGGCGCCGGGTTCGCCTACCTGCTGCACGGCGGCGCGACCAACATGGCGCAGCTGCTGCGGCTGCTCAGCGATGCGACGTGCGGCAGCGCACATGGCTTCGAGCCGCCGCGCGCGCTGCCCTGGGACGGGCGGTATCACCCCGACGCGCCGTCCGCTGACGAGGATGCGTGGTGGGCGGCCCATCTCGCCCGCGACGATCCGCGGCCGGTGGTGGGTGTGCTGCTCTACCGGGCGCACTGGATGACCGGCAACCTCGCGGTTGTGGATGCACTGGTGGCGGCGCTGGAGGATGCCGGGGCGCGGGCGCTGCCGGTGTTCTGCTACTCGCTTCGTTCCGACAGCGGCGAGCCTGCCGCATTCGCCTGGCTGCGCGCCGCCGAAGGCGCAACGCTCTGCGACGCGCTGATCTCGACGCTCTCCTTCGCCATGGGCGAGCTTCCCATCGCCGGCCCGCAGGTGGCGGCGGAGTGGTCGGTGGCGGCGCTGCAGCGGCTCGGCGTGCCGGTGCTGCAGGCGATCGCCGTGACCCAGTCGCGCGCGGCGTGGGCGCAGAGCCAGCAGGGGCTGGCGCCCGTCGACGTGGTGATGAACGTCGCCCTGCCCGAGTTCGACGGGCGGCTGGTCACCGTGCCCGTGTCCTTCAAGGAGACCGGCGCCGACGGTGCGGCGCGCTACGTCCCCGACGAGGAGCGGGTGGCGCGGTGCGCCGCGCTGGCGGTGCGCTTCGCCCGGCTGCGGCGCACGCCCAACGCCACCAAGCGGGTGGCCATCGTGCTGAGCAGCTACCCGACGAAGAACGCGCGCGTCGGCAACGCGGTGGGGCTCGACACCCCCGCGTCGGCGGTGCGCCTGCTGCAGGCGCTGCGCGAAGACGGCTACGACCTCGGCGGCGAGCCCCTCCCCACCGACGGCGACACGCTGATGCACACGCTGCTCGCCCGCGGCGGCTACGACCGCGAGTACCTCACCGGCGAGCAGCTCGACCTCGCCGCCGGGTGGACGAGCGGCGCCGACTACGCCTCATGGTTCGGGTCGATCGCGACAGAAACGCAGGAGGAGCTGCGGCGGAGCTGGGGCGACCCGCCCGGCTCGCTGTACCTGCACCGGGGCGGCCTCGCCTTCGCAGGCATGCACTTCGGCAACGTGCTGGTCTGCATCCAGCCGCCGCGCGGCTTCGGCGAGGATCCCGCGGCCATCTACCACTCACCCGACCTGGCGCCCTCGCACCACTACCTCGCCTTCTACCGCTTCCTGCGCGACCAGCTCCGTGTCGACGCCGTGGTGCATCTCGGCAAGCACGGCACCATGGAGTGGCTGCCCGGCAAGGCGCTGGGCCTCTCGGCGGCCTGCTTCCCCGACCTCTGCATCGCGGACCTGCCCTTCTTCTACCCCTTCGTCGTCAACGACCCCGGCGAGGGCACCCAGGCGAAGCGGCGGGCGCACGCCTGCATCATCGACCACCTCATCCCGCCGGTGAGCAGCGCCGACGCCTACGGACCGATCGTCGCCGTCGAGCAGCTCATGGACGAGTACTACCAGGCGCAGTCGCTCGACCCCGGCAAGCTGCCGCTCATCCAGGAGCGCATCTGGGACGCCGTGCGATCGGCCAACCTCGACCGCGACCTCGGTGAGGCGCAGCGCCCGCACGACTTCGACGGCTTCCTGCTGCGCATGGACGGCTATCTCTGCCAGATCAAGGACGCGCAGATCCGCAGCGGGCTCCACGTGCTGGGGGCGCCGCCGGAGGGCGAGGCGCTGATCGACATGATGCTGGCGTTTGCGCGCCCGACCGACGGCGGCGTGCCGGGCCTGTGCGAGTCACTGGCGCGCGCGGTCGGTCTGGACTACGACGCGCTGCTCGGCGACCGCGGCGCACCCCTTGCGCCGCACGGCTCGACGGTGGCGCCGCTCACCGGATCCTCTGCGTCGCAGCAGCATCGTGCATTGCAGCCCTGGTGCCAGGGCCCGTCTCGCGTCGCCGGCGACCTCGTCGAAGCCCTCCATGCCATGGCCCGCGACCTCATCGCGCAGCTCGCCGCCGCCGACTTCGATCCCGACGCCGCGACCCGGCTGCTGCATGCGGTGCTGGGTGCTGCCGAGGCGGAGGGCGCCGTCCGCGACGCCGAGCGAGCGCTGCACCATCTGTGCACGACGCTCTGGCCCGCCGTCCGCCGCACCTCGGACGAGATCTCCAACCTCCTCCTCGGCCTGCGCGGCGGGTACGTCCCCGCCGGCCCCTCCGGCGCACCCACGCGCGGCATGACCCACGTGCTGCCGACGGGCCGCAACTTCTACAGCGTCGACCCCAAGTCGCTGCCCACCGAGACGTCGTGGCGCGTCGGGCAGCAGCTCGCCCGCGCCGTCGTCGAGAAGCACGTCGAGGAGACCGGCGCAGCGCCGAAGACGGTCGGCATCGTGGTCTGGGGAACCTCCGCGATGCGCACCGGTGGCGACGACGTCGCCCAGGCCCTGGCCCTGCTCGGCGTGCGCCCGCGGTGGGCGCGCGAGAACCGGCGCGTCAGCGGATTGGAGGTGATCCCGCTGGACGAGCTGGGGCGCGCGCGAGTCGACGTCGTGCTGCGCGTCAGCGGCTTCTTCCGCGACGCCTTCCCCAACCTCATCCACCTCTTCGACGACGCCGTCCGGCTCGTCGCCAACCTCGACGAGCCCGACGACCTCAACCCCATCGCGGCCCGCGTGCGCGGCGAGGCGGGGGCGCTGGTGGCGCAGGGCGTCGACGCCGCATCGGCGATGGAGCGCGCCACCTACCGTGTCTTCGGCAGCCGGCCCGGTGCGTACGGCGCGGGTGTGCTCCCGCTCCTCGACTCCGGCGCCTGGCGCGACGACGCCGACATCGCCGCCGTCTACACCGCCTGGGGCTCGTACGCCTACACCAGGCAGCAGTACGGCGTCGCCGCCGAGGAGGAGTTCAGGGGCAGCTTCTCGCGCATCGCCGTGGCCATCAAGAACCAGGACAACCGCGAGCACGACATCTTCGACTCCGACGACTACCTGCAGTACCACGGCGGCATGATCGCCTGCGTGCGCGCGTTGACCGGCAGCGCGCCGCGCGCCTACTTCGGCGACTCCGCCGATCCGAGTCGCGCCCGGGTCCGCCTGCTCGACGAGGAGGCGCGGCGGGTGTTCCGTGCGCGCGTGGTCAACCCGAAGTGGCTGGAGGCGATGCGCCGCCACGGCTACAAGGGGGCCTTCGAGATGGCCGCCACCGTCGACTACCTCTACGGTTACGACGCCACCGCCGGCGTCGTCGACGACTGGATGTACGCGCAGGTCGCCGACGACTACCTCTTCGACCAGCAGTCGCAGGAGTTCCTGCGGCGCAGCAATCCCTGGGCGCTCAAGGCGATGGCCGAGCGCCTGCTCGAAGCGGCGGCGCGCAAGCTCTGGGGCGACGCCGACGAGGACCGCCTTCGCCGCCTGCGGATGCTCGCCGCGGAGATCGATGCCGAGCTGGAGGGGCGCATGCTGACGCGCGGTGGCGCGCAACCGGTGGCGCCGTGACGCGCCTGCACAGCGCCACGGCTGTCCCGGTGGTGCTCGTCGCGCACGGCACCAGGGACGAGCGCGGCCGCGACGAGCTGCGCGCCCTGCGCGACGCGGCCGGCGCCGGCTACGCCGCCACGGTGCGCGTCGGCGTCATCGAGTATCCGAGCGGCGACCTGCAGCCGGTGTTCGCCGCCCTCGCCGACGCCGCCGCCGAGGCGCGCAGCAGCGCGACGCCCGAGGTGCGCCTGGTGCCGCTGCTGCTCTTCCCCGCCGGCCACGCGCGCGACGACCTCGGCGTCATCCTTCGCGGCGCGGCCCGCCTCCATCCGGGCGTGCGCTGGCGCTGCGTCCCGCTGCTGCGGCCGTCGCCGCCGCTGCTCACAGCGGTCGCCGCGCGCGTCGCCGAGGCCGAGGCGCGTCACGGCCTGCGTGCGGAGGCGATCGTGCTGGCCGGTCGGGGATCGTCGTCGCCGCATGCCAATCGCCGCCTGCCCGCCGTCGTGTGCGCCCGGCTGCACGCGCTCGACGGGCGTCCCGTGGTGCACGCCTTCGCCTCGCTGGCGCCGCCCGCCACCGACGGGGCCCTGGAGCAGCTTCACGCGCAGGGCGTGCGCAGCGCGGTGGTGGTGCCCTACCTGCTCAACGCCGGACGCATCGCCGACCGCATCGGCGAGCAGGCCTGCGACTTCGCCGCCCGGCACCCCGAGTTCCGCCTTCTGCTCGCCGGCCATCTCGGCCTGCATCCCGCGGTCACCGCGTACGTCGCGGCGCGCGTGCGCGGCGAGCGCGGCACGGACGTCGACGTCGTGCCACGCATCGATGCGGCTCCGCGGGCGCAGCACCCGCGTCCCATCGTCGTGGCCGGCACCGCCAGCGGGAGCGGCAAGACGACTCTTGCGCTCGGCCTGATGGCGGCGCTGCGCCGTCGCGGGCTGCGCGTCCAGCCCTTCAAGGTCGGTCCCGACTTCATCGACCCCCTGCACCACAACGCGGTCGCCGGCCGCACCTCGCGCAATCTCGACACCGTCCTCTGCGATCCGCGCACCGTCACCGCGCTGGCCGCTCGCGCAATGCGCGCAGCCGATGTCGCGGTGGTTGAGGGGGTGCTGGGCCTCTACGACGGACGCCTGGGCGGCGGCGACCAGGGCAGCACCGCGGAGATGGCGCGCCTGCTCGACGCCGACGTGGTGCTGGTGGTCGACGCGGCGCGGGCGGCCCGCTCCACCGCCGCCGTCGCGATCGGCTTCCGCGACTACGACCCGCGCGTGCGCATCGCCGGCGTCGTGCTCAATCGCGTCGGTTCTGAACGTCATGCGCAGGCCGCTCGCGAGGCGGTCGAGGCCACCGGCATGCGCGTCCTCGGCTGCATCCCGCGCGACCCGGAGCTGACCCTGCCGGAGCGCTACCTCGGTCTGGTGCCCCCCCAGGAGCGCGCGCACCCGCCGCGCTGGGCCGAGGCGCTGGCGCGCACCGTGGAGCAGCACGTCGACCTCGACGCGCTGCTGCGCATCGCCGCACAGCCGGGCGGGCCGACCGCGCAGGCCGACGCCGATCCCTTCGCCCTCCCCGGTGCGCCGGCGCGGGCGCGCATCGCGGTCGCGCGCGACGCCGCGTTCACCTTCCACTACCAGGATGGGCTCGACCTCCTGGAGCTGCGCGGCGCCGAGCTGATCCCCTTCAGCCCGCTCGCCGACTCCGCCGTGCCCGCCGGCGACGCGCTGCTCCTGCCCGGCGGCTTTCCCGAGCGCTTCGCCGGGGTGCTGCGCGACAACGTCGCCATGCGTGCGTCCGTGGCTGCGGCGGTCCGCGACGGCATGCCGGTGGTCGCCGAGTGCGGCGGGGCCTTGTACCTGGGCAGCCACATCGCCCAGGAGGACGACGAACGCTTCGCCATGTGCGGCGTGCTGCCGTACGGGACGCGGATGGCCAGAACCCGCCGCGCCCTCGGATACCGCACCGCACGCGTGGTGCGCGACTCGCCGATCCTTCGCGCCGGCGAGGTGGCCCGCGGGCACGAGTTCCACTGGTCGCACGCCGACCCCGGCATCGTCGAGCACTCGGCCGCATACCACCTCGACGAGACCGGCGCGCGCGAGGGCCACGCGACACCGACGCTGCTGGCCAGCTACGTCCACCTGCATCTCTGCGGCGTCCCCGCCGCGGCCGCGCGCCTCGTCGCCGCCGCCGAGCGGCATGGCGCGCGGCGCGCGACCGGGGTGGTGCGATGACCACCGTGCAGTCCGCCGGCGCGGGCATCGCGCTGCGCACCCACGGCCTGCCGCCGGACGAGATCATGCCGCTCAGCCTGCGGCGCCTTCGCGAGCGCTCCCCGGTGGCGCTTCCACCCGAGCCGGCGGCGAGCGTCGCGCTGCGCATGGCCTACGCGGCCGGCGATCCCGACCTGCTTCGCGACGTCGTCGCCCCGGTCGACGCCGCGCAGGCCGCGCAGCGCGCACTGCAGCAGGGCGCGGCCGTCGTCTGCGACGTGGCCATGGTCGCCGCGGGAGTGCGCAGCGTCGTGGAGCGCCACGGGTCGCGGGTCTTCTGCGCGCAGGACGTCGCCGGCGCGCCGCTGTCGGACCACCACATCTCCGCCGCCACGCGCGACGCGGCCGCGACGTCGACGCGCACTGCCCGCGGACTGCTCAACCTCGCGACGCACTGGGACGGTGCGGTGGTGGCCATCGGCAACGCGCCCACCGCGCTGCTGGCGCTGCTCGACGCCCTCGCCGACGGCGCACCGCTCCCGGCCGCGATCGTGGCCACGCCGTGCGGCCTGGTCGCGGCGGCCGAGGCGAAGGAGCTGCTGGCCGGCACGGCGCCGGCGCCCTTCATCACCGTGCGGGGCTCGCGCGGCGGCTCGGCCGTCGCCGCCGCCGCCGTCAACGCGTGCGCGCTGCTGTGACCACGCCGCAGGGTCTCCCCGAGACCACCCGCGGCGCGGCGCGCGCCGACGAGGAGGGCTACACGCCTGCGCCCCGGCGCAAGCGTGGCCTGCGCACCGGCTTCACCACCGGCGCGTGCAGCGCCGCCGCGACGCGCGCGGCCAGCCTCCACCTCGTCGACGGCCGACCGCGCGACATCGCCACCATCCCGCTTCCCGCGGGCTTCGAGCACACCTTCACCGTCACCGAGACCGCGGCGGGCGACGGCTGGACGCGGGCCGTGGTGGTCAAGGACGCAGGCGACGACCCCGACGTCACCCACGGCGCCCGGCTCACCTCGACGGTCGCCTGGCGCAGCGACCCGGGACTGGAGCTGCGCGGCGGCGAGGGCGTCGGCACGGTGACGCTTCCCGGCCTCGGCCTCGAGGTGGGCGGCCCCGCGATCAACCCGGTGCCGCGGCGCATGATCACCGACGCGGCCCAGCCCGCCGTCGAGCTGGCGCAGCGGCGCGGCTGCGGCGTCAGCGTGACCATCGCCGTTCCCGGCGGCGAGGAGATGGCACGCAGGACGCTGAACGCCCGCCTCGGCATTCTCGGCGGCATCAGCATCCTGGGGACGACGGGGATCGTCGAGGCCTTCTCCACCGCATCGTGGCGCGCCAGCGTGGTGCAGGCCGTCGACGTCGCCGCGGCCAACGGCGTGACCCACCTCGTGCTCAGCACCGGCGGGCGAAGCGAGTCGTACGCGCGCAGGCGGTTGCCCGAGCTGCCCGAGATGGCCTTCGTGGAGATGGGCGAGTTCGCGGGGCACGCGCTCGACAGGGCACGTGAGCACGGCATCCGCACGGTCACGCTCGCCGGCATGGTCGGCAAGCTGACCAAGCTGGCCCAGGGACAGTTCCAGCTCCACGTCGCGGGCGGCGGAGTCGACCCGGAGATGCTCGCCGAGGTGGCCGGGCGCGCAGGCGCCGACGCCGCGCTGGTCGAGCGGATGCGCCATGCCAACACGGCGCGGCACGCGCAGGAGATGGCGCTGGAATCCGGCCTGCGCCGCTTCTTCGACGAGCTCTGCCGCGCCGCAGCCGAGCGCTGCCGCGAGCGCACCGGCGGCACCGCGGAGGTCGAGGCGTGGTGCTTCGACCCCGACTCCGGCGAGCTGCTGGGGAGCGCGCACTCGTGAGCGCGCCGGCCGCCGCCAGCGTTCCCCCCATCGTCGTGGTCGTCGGCGTCCCGCCGTCGGGGATGGACGCCGTCGACCCCCGCGGCCGCGCCGTCATCGACACCGCCACGCTCCTCTGCGGGGCGCAGCGCCACCTCGACGAGGTGCCCAGCCACGGCGAGGAGCGCATGGTGGTCGGCGACGTCGAGGCGTGCATTGCACGCCTGCGCAATCGTGGGGCGCACGAGCAGGCGGTGGTGCTGGCCACCGGCGACCCGCTCTGCTTCGGCATGGGCGCGACGCTGATCCGCGAGCTGGGACGTGAGCAGGTCACCGTGGTGCCGGCGACGTCGTCGGTGCAGGTCGCCTTCGCGCGCGCGGGCGTGCCCTGGCACGACGCCCGCATCCTCAGCGCCCACGGACGCCCGCTGGCGCAGGTGGTGCCGCACGCGCTCGACGCGCGGGTGAGCGCCATCCTCTGCGGCCCCGACAACCCGCCGCAGCGTGTCGCAGCGGCTCTCCTCGACGGTGGCATGGAGGACTGCCGTTGCGTCGTCGCCGAGCAGCTCGGCGGCCCGGTGGAGCGCGTGGTCGACGCCTCGCTGTCGGCGATCGCCGGTGGCCACTTCGACCCCCTCAGCGTTCTCGTGCTCGACCGCGACGGCGCTGCCCTGCACACCACCGCGACGCGCGACTTCGGACGCCGGGAGGCGGAGTTCTCCCACGCGCGCGGCATGGTGACGCGCGCGGAGGTGCGCGCCGTCGGCCTGTCGCTGCTGCGCCCCGCCGGCGCATCGGTGATCTGGGATGTCGGTGCGGGCTCGGGCTCGATCGGCATCGAGGCGGCGGGGCTCGCGCCCGGCGCCCGCGTGTATGCGGTGGAGCGCGACGCCGAGCAGCTCGTGCACCTGCGCGCCAACGTCGCCACGCACGGGCGCGGCGCCGTCGAGGTGTGCGACGGAGAGGCGCCCGATGCGCTGGCCGCATTGCCCGACCCCGATCGCGTCATCGTCGGCGGCCACGGCGGGCGGCTCGGCGAGATCCTCGGTGTGGTGCGGCGGCGGCTGCGTCCGGGTGGCCGCGTCGTCGCTCACTTCGCCACCCTCGACGGGGTGCTCGTCGCCCGCGCCACCCTGGGTGGCTGGTCGCCCCAGGTCACCGCGCTGAACGTCGCGCGCGGCGTCGACGCCGGCAAGTCGCTGCGGCTGCACGCGGAGGACCCCGTGTTCCTGGTCAGCGCGGAGGCGCCGCGATGAGCCCGGAGTCTCTTGACGCCCTCGCAACACGGCTGCTGCGCGACCATCCGCACCCCGGTGCGCTGTACGGCATCGGCGTCGGTCCCGGCGATCCCGGTCTGCTCACGTTGCGCGGTGCGGCATTGCTGCAGCGGCTCGACGTCGTCGCGGCGCCCCGCAGCGAGCGCGGCAGCGGCATCGCGCGCACGGTGGTCGCCGACCTCGTCGAGCCGGAGCGCCTGCTGGAGCTGCCCAGCGCCATGCCGCGCGAGAGCGAGGAGATCCTCGACGGCTGGAGAGCGCGCGTCGCGCCGCTGCTCGCCGCGCTGCACGAGGGCGCATCCGTGGGCTTCGTCACCGACGGCGATCCGCTCCTGTACAGCACCTTCGTGTACGCGGCGCAGGCGGTGCTGCAGCAGCGCGCGTCGACGGTGGTGCACGTCGTCGCCGGCGTCAGCGCGATGAACGGTGCGGCCGCCGCGGCGCGCGCACCGCTCGCGTTCGGCGCCGAACGGCTCATGGTGCTTCCCCTGGCGCGCGTCGACGACAGCGCTCTGCGCGCCGCCGTGGAGTCATCGGACGTCCTCGTCCTGCTCAAGGCGGGCGGCCACCTCGACCGCGTCAACGCACTGTCGGCGAGCCTCGATCCGCCCTGGTCGGTGCAGTACGTCCGCCGCGTGGGGCTCGACGGGGAGGAGGTGCGCGACCGCCTCGGCGACGCCACCGATCCCGACGACTACATGTCGCTGGTCATCATGCGGCGGCGCCCCGTCGCGGCGCTGGAGGTGATGACGCTGCTCGGTGGTGCCGATGCGCGCTGAGTGGACCCCGCGGGCGGGCACCGTGTACGTCGTCGGCGCCGGTCCCGGCGATCCCGACCTGATGACGGTGCGCGCGCAGCGCGTGCTGGCCGCGGCGGGGCTCGTGCTGTACGCCGATTCGCTCGTCGACCCGCGCATCTTCGACGCCCTCTCCGACAGCGCCGAGGTGCACGGCACCAGCGGCATGACCCTGGAGCCGATCGTGCAGCGCATGGTCGAGGCGGCGCGCGAGGGCATGGTGGTCGCCCGCGTGCACAGCGGCGACCCCGGCGTCTACGGCGCGGTGGCCGAGCAGCTGGCACGTCTCGAGGATGCCGGCGTGCCCTGGGAGATCGTGCCCGGCGTGCCCTCGCCGATGGCGGCGGCGGCGGCCCTGGGCTGCGAGATGACCGTCCCCGGCGTCACCCAGTCCATCGTGTTCTGCCGGGTCGCCGGGCGCACGCCGATGCCGGACGGCCAGGACCTGCGCGCCCACGCACGTCCTGGCGTGTCGCTGTGCGTCTTCCTCAGCGCGGGGTACGGCGCCGAGCTGGTCTCCGCGCTGCGCGACGGCGGCATCTCCGGCGAGACGCCCGCGGTCATCGCCGAGCGCGTGTCCTGGCCCGACGAGCGGATGAGCTGGGGCACCGTCGCCGACGTCGAGCGCCGGCTGCACGAGATGGGCGTGCGGCGCCATGCGCTGGTGCTGGTCGGGCCGGCCTTCGCGCGCGCCTCGACGCGGCTGCGCTCCTCGCTGTACAGCCCGGCGCATGCGCACGTCTTCCGCCCCCGAGGCGAGGGCGCGCAGTCGGGGCTGCGAGTTGCAGACAGGATCGTCCTCTACGCGATCACCGCGGCGGGCGCGGAGATCGCGGGACGCGTGGCGGCGGCGCTCGACCTCCCCCCCGCCGACGTCCACCTCCCGTCGCGCCTCGCCGAGGCCGTCCCCGGGTCCACCCCGGAGTCGAGCTCCGCCCGCGCGGTGGTCGCCCGGCTGATGGGCGAGGCGGGCGGCGTGGTCCTGGTGATGGCCACCGGCGCCGCGGTGCGCCTGGCCGCGCCGCACCTCGCCGACAAGCTGCGCGACCCCAGCGTCGTGGCGGTCGACGACCGCGGTCGCTTCGCCGTCCCGCTGGCCGGTGCGCACGCGGGCGGCGGCAACGAGCTGGCGCGCCGCGTGGCCGACGCGATCGGCGCCGCCGCGGTGGTGACCACCGCCAGCGAGGGGCGGCCCTGGCCCGCCCTCGACGACCTCGCCGCCCACCGAGGCTGGCGCGTCGAGGATCCCCGCCAGCTCGCCCACGCCGGCGCCGCGCTGCTCGACGGGGACCCGGTCGGGCTGGTCCAGGAGTGCGGGGACCGCTTCGACGACGCCGGCACCTGGCCCGACACCCTGCGCCGCTTCGGCGGCGTCGAGGCGCTGCGCCGCAATGCCTCCTCGCTTCGCGCCGCCATCCTGGTCAGCGACCGCGCCCTCGGCGAGGTGCCCTCCGGCTGGCTGCTGCTGCGGCCGCCCACCGTGGTGCTCGGCGTCGGCTGCGAATCCGGCGTGTCGCGCGCCGAGGTCGCCGCCGCCGTCGACGGCGCGCTGCGCGACGCGGGGGTCTCGCCGCTGAGCGTCGCAGTTGTTGCCACTCTCGACCGAAAGACGTCCGAGCCCGCGCTGCAGGCGCTCTGCGGCGAGCGCGGCTGGGCGCTGCGCGGCCACGCCGCCGACGAGCTGCGCGACGTCGACGTGCCCACCCCGAGCGAGGTGGTCTCCGCCGCCGTGGGCACGCCGTCGGTGAGCGAGGCGGCCGCACTGCGCGAGGCGGGCGGCGGCGGCGCGCTCCTGCTCCGCAAGCAGGTGCGCGGCCGGGTCACGGTGGCGGTGGCCCGCCGCGACGCGGGAGTGGCCGCCCATGCCTGACAGCGCGGGACATCTCGCCGTCGTCGGCCTCGGCCCCGGCGATCCCGCCTACATGTGCGAGCGCGCCCGCGCCGCCCTGCGCGCCGCCGACACCGTCATCGGCTACCGCGCCTACACGGAGCAGGTGACCGAGTTCTGGCCCGACGCCCCGGTCGAGCCGTGGCCGATCGGCGCCGAGGTGGAGCGCGCGACCGAGGCCGTGCGCCGGGCCCGCGCAGGCGAGCGGATCGCCGTGGTGTCGAGCGGCGACGCCGGCGTCTACGGCATGGCCGGGCTCGTCCTCGACGTCCTCTACGACCTCGGCTGGGACGGCCAGGGCGACCCCGAGCTGGAGGTGGTCCCCGGGATCACCGCGGCCCTGGCGGCGGCGGCCCGGCTGGGCGCCCCGCTGGGCGTCGACTTCGCCGCGGTCTCGCTCTCCGACCTGCTGGTGCCCTGGGAGACGATCGAGCGCCGGCTGACCGCCGCGGCGGAGGGCGACCTGGCGCTGGCCATCTACAACCCGCGCAGCGCGGGCCGTCCCGAGTCGCTCGACCGCGCCCTGCGCATCCTGCGCGCCCACCGCCCACCGCTGACCCCCGCGGCGCTGGTGCACGACGTGTGCCGGCCGGGCGAGCGCGTCGAGCTGGCCAGCCTGGGCGACCTCGACCCCACCGCCGCCACCATGACCACCCTGGTCGTGGTCGGCTGCTCGACCACCCGGCGGCGGGGGCGACACCTCGTCACCAGCCGCCCGTACGCACGGAGGACCGGGACGTGACGATTCTCGACCAGGCGCTGGCCGCAATCGAGCCGCTCGACGAGGCGGCCATGGCGGCCGCCCGCGCCCACCAGGACGACCTCACCAAGCCACCGGCCAGCCTCGGCCGGCTCGAGTCGCTGGCCGTGCAGCTGGCGGGGATCCGGCGGCGCGACGCGGCGCCGCTGGGACCGTGCGCCGTCCTGGTCTGCGCCGCCGACCACGGCGTCGCCGCCGACGGCGTCAGCGCCTACCCCGCCGAGGTGACGCCGCAGATGGTGCTCAACTTCCTCGCCGGCGGCGCGGCCATCAACGTCCTGGCGCGGCACGTCGGGGCGCGCGTGGTCGTGCTCGACGCGGGGGTCGCGGCCGACCTGCCCTCGCACGCCTCGCTGCTGGACCGGAAGGTGCGGCCGGGGACGGGCAACATCGTCAGCGGTCCGGCGATGACGCGGGCGGAGGCGATGGCGGCGGTCGAGGCGGGCGTCGCGGCGGCCTGGGCGCTGGCGGACGAGGGCGTCGAGGCGCTGGCGGTGGGCGACATGGGGATCGGCAACACCACGGCGGCGAGCGCGGTCGTGGCGGCGGTGACGGGAGCCCCGGCGGCGGAGGTGGTGGGGCGCGGCACCGGTGTCGACGACGCGGGACTGGCGCGAAAGGTGGCCGCCGTCGACGCGGCGGTGGGGCGGGCTGCGGCGCACCTCGACGCGGCAGACGGTCTCGCCGTCGTCGCCGAACTGGGTGGCCTGGAGATCGCGGCCATTGCCGGGGCGGTGCTGGGAGCGGCGTCGCGGCGGATGGTGGCGGTGATCGACGGGCATCCGGCGACCGCGGGCGCGCTGGTGGCGGCACTGCTGGCCCCCGAGTGCACCGCGTACGTGGTCGGCGGGCACCGCTCGGTGGAGCGTGGCCATCGCCTGGCGCTGGCGCGGCTGGGGGTGGTGCCGCTCCTCGACCTGGACCTGCGTCTCGGCGAGGGCACCGGCGCATGCCTGGCGCTGGGGCTGATCCAGGCGGCGGCGCGGCTCAGCGCGGAGATGGCGACGTTCTCCTCGGCGGG